>Ga0302135_10001986_pt1 | contig 12241 bp, 10 predicted proteins | sample CBN3_surface_MG_FD_203119 | JGI IMG/M metagenome (GOLD analysis project Ga0302135, IMG submission 203119) | Marine microbial communities from Western Arctic Ocean, Canada - CBN3_32.1 | ecosystem: Environmental > Aquatic > Marine > Oceanic | place: Canada: Western Arctic Ocean | collected... | reverse complement strand
CACCCGAGGGCGGGGGCCGGTTGACGTGTCGGGCCGCCTCGATTCGGTGCCGCAGGATCGATTTCAGGTTCTCGGCTTCGCCCGGCGGGGCACCCTGGTAGATCTAGTGGCGGCACCCGCTGGCTACATAGCCGTTGGCTGCGCCGAACGCCGTCGCGACCTCGAGCGCTCTGAGTTCTTCGGACGTAACAGAACCGTCGGCCTAAGGTTGGCGATAGAGCGCCACGAGATCAGACACTCGGGCGGAAAGGGATGGGAGCGGTGCATGACTCCTTCTGAGAAAGTTGCGGCGATCGAGGAGATCAAACGGCTCAAAGCCAAGTATTGCCGGCTCGTCGATTACAACGACCGTGCCGAGCTGAGGAAACTCTTTACCGATGACATCGTGTACGAATTCGAGAACTGGTCGAAGGGGCAGGGAGGAGACGCCTTCGCCGGATCTGCCGAGACCTTCGAGGACCGGAGATCGGTACACCGGGTCGACATGCCCGAGATCGAGATCCTTTCTGACACCACGGCTCGAGGAATATGGGCGATGCACGACATCATCGAGTATCCCGAAGCCTCGGACAAGACCGGGTTTCGCGGCTACGGATATTACCACGAGGAGTACCGCAAGGTCGATGGTGGATGGCAAATCTCTTCGCTCTTCCAGACCCGCATCCGGACAGAGCCGCTGGGCGCGAGAGACACCCTGGGATGACCTCGTCTCCCTTTGTTCTCGTTCCCGCCGTCGCCCGGGCATTGCGCTGATAACGCAGTCTTCGACCCGTGCGAACGTCTGAGGATGTCATGATCGCGATCGTCAACGGCACGGTGGTCACAATGGACCCGGAGCGCCGGATCCTCGACGACGGGGTGGTCCTGATCGAAGACCAGCACGTCTCGGCCGTGGCTCCGGCGAGCAAAGTCGAGGTTCCGCGGGACGCGGAAGTCATCGACGCGACCGGCATGGTCGTACTCCCCGGTCTGATCAATGGCCACACTCATGTTCCTCACAGCCTCCTCCGTGGGCTGGCCGCCAGCCAGGACCGTCGAGTCTTGGACTGGCTTATCAATGTGGTCCATTCCGGGCTTGCCGCATATGAGTTGAGCGATATCCGCGTAGCCGTCCGTCTCTATTGCGTCGAGGCGGTCAGATCCGGAATCACGTGCCTGGTCGACAACTTCGAGGGCCGGCCTGATCAAACGCTCGAAGCCGGCAAACAGGTGGTCGACTCTTACGCCGAGGCCGGCATTAGAGCGATGGTCGCTCGAATGATGTTCGATACGAAACCCGACGTCATGGCCGACCGCATCCGGTCCCTACGAGCAAAAGAACCGGACGTAGTCCACGCCGACATCTGGCGATCGACCGAAGCATTGCTGTCGGACACCGAGCGGCTCATAAGAACCTTCAACGGGTCGGCCGATGGCCGGATACAGATCTGGCCCGCGCCGGCTGGCACCGGCATGTCGTCAGAAAGGGTGCTGAGAGCCAGCCAGCGACTCGCCCGGGACAACGGGACCATGTGGACACTTCACCTGGTGCAGAGCCTCGAGCCCGAGCACGGCACGGCAACCAGCACCCGATTCCTTCAGGACAAAGGCCTGCTCGACGAAAGGCTTCTCGCCAGCCACTGTGTCAACCTCGACGAGAACGACATCGAGCTCCTCCGGGCCGCCGACGTCAAGGGATGCACCCGGGTCGCATCGAATTCCTCCATGGCCATGGGAGTGGCCCCGGTTCCTGCGCTGGTGGAGGCAGGCGTTCTGGTCGGGATCGGCACCGATGATGTGAACTGCAACCAGTCGGTGAACCTGCTGTCGGACATGAAGATCCTGGCCATGGTGCATCGAACATTCGCGGATAATCCGTCGGCCTTGACGCCCGAGAAGATCCTCGAGATGGCGACAATCGACGGTGCGAGCGCGGTCGGGATGGGGACCGAGATCGGCTCGATCGAGACCGGCAAGCGTGCTGATGTGATCTTGATCGACTTCCGCCACGCGCAGACCACGCCGGCACATCACATTCCAACGGCTCTCGTCTTCCAGACCTATGGCAACGAAGTCGACACGGTCATCATCGATGGCAACATCGTCATGAGAAATCACGAACTCACATGGATGACGCCGGCCGAGGAGCAAGAACTCTACCGCGATGCCTCGGAACGTTCGACTGCGATCAGCATGCGGGCAGGAATCAGCACGAACCGACCCTGGACCGCATCGTCCGGCCAAAGGGCCTGAGGCCGCTGGTCGAAGGCCGGCAGAATACTTACCTCTCGACGGTCCAGGCCGTTGGCTGGTGCAGGATTCGTCGACCCTCGGTGCAGCCACAGTTCCCGGTGAAGTCGCCCCGCAGCGTGGCGATCGTGACCCCCAGAAGCGTCTCGCCCCATGCGGCTTGCTTGTCCCGGCTGAACTTGATGTTCGAACCCTCGAGACCCGCAGCGAGGTTGACCGAGGTGCAGAGCATCGCGTAGTGCATCCCGAGTTCTCGCGCGAGCGTCGCTTCAGGGGCACCCGTCATCCCGACCACCGTGCCACCGAGCTGAACAAAAACCTGGATCTCTGCGGCGGTCTCGAGGCGCGGGCCACGGAACGCCATGTATACCCCTGAGGGCTGTACCTCGACACCACGCGAAGCAGCCTGGCCGAGGATATCGGTGCTTAGCGCCCGGCAGAAGGGTTCGGTCATGTCGGTGTGGGCCGTTCCCCATTCCCCGCCGTCGAAGAACGTCTCATCCCGCCCCTGCGTGAAATCGACGAGTTGATCCACCAGTACGAAAGCGCCGGCAGGTATTGACTCCACCAGCCCGCCAACGGTCGAAAGCGCGATGATCCGCTCTACCCCCAGCTGATAGAGGGCCATCAGATTCGCTCGATAGTTGACGCGGTGCGGCGGAAAGGAGTGATCGGCGCCGTGGCGCGGAATGAAGGCGAGATCCCCGTTCTGGCCGCTTCCGAGCGTAACGAGCGCATCACCGAACGGGGTGTTGATCTCGGTCGGAGTGAACTCGCTCGACGATAACAACGCACCGTACCCAGTACCGCCGATAATCCCCTTGATGGTCAACTCGCGTTCCACCTTTCCACGGCCCTACCGCCGCCTCCAGCGCCCAACTGTCACGGTTATCGTGACTCGGGGCCGACCTATCGGAAAGGGGGCACGGGCATTCTCACGTCTCGAATCGAAGTATGCCATCATCCGGAACTACTATCCCACGTTACAAAAGCGCACATTAAGATACCCGTCGGACTTGATGGTCTCACGAGGCCGCGCCCGGGGTTGATCTCGAGCGAGGAGCGGAGCAGGTGAACTATTGGCAGTTAGACGAGGCTTGGGATTATCAGGGTTCGGTGGGGACGACATTTGAAGCGTCGTCACCATGGTATCCGGACGACGCCGCTGCCGACGGGCCCGATATCGTGCTGGTGGTCCTCGACGATGTCGGCTTCGCCGACCTTGGCTGTTACGGCTCGGAGATCGAGACACCACACATGGATGCGCTTGCCGCCGCCGGGCATCGCTACAACAACTTTCACACGACTTCGCTGTGCTCACCTTCGCGAGCCTCCCTGCTCACGGGTCGCAACCACCACGCCGTTGGAATGCGCATGCTGGCGAACGTCGAGACGGGTTGGCCGAGCGGGCGAGGGCGCATAACCCGGCAGGCGGCCCTTGTCTCGGAGGTGCTGCGAGACGTCGGTTACAACACGTTCTGTGCCGGCAAGTGGCATATCGCCCCGCTCGAGGACGTGAACCCGGGGGGGCCCTTCGACGAGTGGCCGCTGGGACGAGGGTTCAACCGCTTCTACGGCTTCATGAACGGTGCAACCAGTCACTACTACCCGGAGTTGATCGCCGACAACCACGCCATCGACCCGCCTGCTCGTCCGGAGGAGGGCTATCACCTCACAGACGATCTGGTGCGGGCTTCACGGGACTTCATCGCCGACCACATCGCTCATCGGCCCGACGCGCCTTACTTCCTCTTCCTGTCGTTAGGTGCCGCCCACAGCCCGCACCATGCACCAAGGGAGTTCATGGACCGCGTGAAGGGCCGTTATGACAAGGGATGGGGCGAGTTGCGCCAATCGAGATACGAACGGCAACTCGCCAGCGGCGTCATACCATCCGGCACGATCCTGGCGCAAGACAACCCGACCGTCGTGCCCTGGGACAGCCTCGACGACGACGAGCAGCGCGTCACGGCCCGGCTCCAGGAAGCGTACGCAGCGTTCATCGAGCACACCGACGCCGCGCTGGGCAGGCTTATGCAATTCATCGAGTCCACCGGCCGATCCTCCAACACGCTGACCATCGTGATGTCCGACAACGGCGCCTCGGCCGAGGGTGGACGCCTCGGAACTCCGAGTCGGGTCCTCAACTTCAATGAGATCGCAGCGACCGTGGACCGGCTGAACGCCGCCTTCGACACAATCGGCGGTCCGGAGGCGGACAACGCTTATGGAGAGGGATGGGCCCAGGCCGGCAACACGCCGTGCCGCTGGTATAAGACCTACACCCACGGCGGAGGCGTACGAGATCCGTTGATCATCTCCTGGCCTGGGAAGCTGGCGTCCCCGGGACGGGTCCTCGACCAGTTCGTCCACGTTACCGATGTCGCTCCCACCATCTACGACGCGCTCGATATAGAAGTACCCCGCACCTTTCGCGGAATCCGCCAGATGCCGATTCACGGAACCAGCTTCGCCGATACGTTCTCCGACCCCGAAGCGCCAGCGAACAAGAGGCGCCAGTATTTCGAAATCTTCGGGCACCGCGGGATATGGGCTGACGGCTGGAAAGCGGTTACCCGCCACATCAAAGGGGACCACTATGACGAGGCTGAGTGGGAGTTATACAACCTCGACTCAGACTTCTCCGAGTCTCACGATCTCGCCGATTCAGAACCTGAGCGCCTCCGTGAGCTAATCGATACGTGGTGGTACGAAGCCGGACGCTACGACGTGCTCCCCCTCGACGATCGAAAATGGGAGCTGTTCCGTAGAACTTGGCCCAGGCCGGGAGACGAGAACGTGCGGACGAGATACGACTATCACCCTCCGGTTAGTCATTTCGACCGGGCCTCCGCTCCGCCCTTCGAACACGGGTCCTATCGCATCGAGGCGCAGGCGTCCGCTCCCTTCGATGGCGTGATCATCGCCTTCGGCGACTCCGCCAGCGGCTTCGTCCTCTACGCCCAGAACGGCAAACTCGTCTACGAGTACAACGCAGCTGTCGCTGACCCGATCACCACCGAGCTCGACATCCCGGACGTCGGGAGTGCCAGGCTGGGGTTCATCTTCGAACTGGGTCCTGATCGAACCGGTCGAGGGCGTCTCTTCGTCGACGACCAGATGGGCGAATGGCTCCATTTCCCGCATGTCCTCGAGTTCCTGGCGATGAGCGGCATGGACGTCGGGCGTGATTCACTCTCCCCGATCTCGAAACGGTATCAAGGACATTTCGCGTTCAAAGGCCGACTCGATCGGGTGTGGGTCACCATGGAAGACATCCCTGCGCCCATCCCGCGCCAACTCCTGGACTGACCTCCGGGTCGCCCATCTGTTGGGGCACCGATGCTGGGTGGCTAGCGCCGGACTACGGAGCGGAATCGAGTCACGCGGTCGGCAATGGCCGATTCGGTCGGCAGTCGTTCGATGCTCGAGGCCCCGACGAAGCCGTTGATTCTCGGTACGAGTTCGAGAACCCTCTCGAGATCGGCGGGCTCGGCGATGGGACCCCCGTGGCATAGGACGGGGATAGGGCGGCCTGAAAGATCGACGGTCTCGCACACGTCTGCAAGCTCTGCCACCACCGACTCGATTGTCCGCTCGCCCTTCGCCCCGATCATGCCGCCTGATGTCAAGCCGAGATGAGTCACGATCACATCAGCCCCCGCGTCGACCATTGAGGATGCCTCGGCAGTATTGAAGACGTACGGCATCGTGAATATGCCCCGTTCGGACGCGAGGCGGATCAAATCGACCTCAGCCGAGTAGGACATACCTGTTTCCTCGAGGGCGCGACGGAAATTGCCATCTATGAGCCCGACGGTTGGGAAGTTCTGGATTCCGGAAATACCGAGCCGCTCGAGCTCATCCAGTAGGCGCCCCATGTCGCGAAATGGATCGGTACCGCAGACTCCGGCCAGAACGGGCACGGCGGCGATTGCGGTGACGATCTCTGCAGTCATCTCGAGCACTACCGCATTTGCATCGCCGTATGGCATGAGGCCGGCGAGCGAGCCTCGTCCGGCCATGCGATATCTGCCGGAGTTGTAGATCACCAGGGCATCGGCGCCTCCGGCCTCGGCGCTCTTCGCCGAGAGACCGTTGCCGGCACCCGCAACAACGATTACGTCGCCGCGATCGGCCTTCGCCGCGAACTTCTCTGCCAGATCATTGCTAGACACGAGCGCTCCTCTCCAACATCGTCAACAACCTGGAAGCGGCTGCATCGGAGAAGGTCGGATCGTTGATGTGGGTATCGATCAGAACGATCTCGGGGCCGGACTCACCGAGCGCATCTTGCACCCCAGCGAGCATGGCGGCGTCGGCCGCAGGGTCGTGAAACGGCCCGCCTACGCGGGCCACATCCGAGGACCCGCCGGCCGGGACAATCAGCACTACGGGGCCCTTCGATGCCGCGAGACGGGCGCCGATCACGCTACCGATGCGGTGACATTCTTCGGGAGTCGTTCGCATCAGGGTCACCAGCTCGTTGTGGGAATGAAGGAGCCGGTCGGCAAAACGCTCGGGGACCGAATCTCTCGGGCCGAACCGCACCATGTCGGTGCCCCCGGTCGAGACCACCTGAGGGATGCCGAGACTACCCGCCGCTGTGAGCCGGTTGGGTCCGGACGACTTCAGACCGCCGACGACCTCATCCGCGATCTCGACGGTGGTCAGGTCAAGCATTCCACGCACGGACATCGGCTCGACGAGTCCCTCCATCGCCCGTCCTCCCTCTCCAGTGGCGTGAAACGTCACTACCTCGTAACCGGCCTCCTGGACTCGGGCCGCTGCTGCCGATACGCCCTCGGTGGTGAGACCCAGCATCGTTGCGAAGACGAGCTCGGCGTCGCCGTTTCCCGGTCGGATGGAGCGGGCGGCACCCACGATCGCGCCGACTGCGTTCGAAAGGACGGTCTTCGTCAACCGGTTCAGCCCCGCGATGTCGGCGACAGATGACATGAGAAGCACGTCTGCTGTGCCGCCAAGAGCGGTGCCGGCAGACGCCACCTGCGTCGACACGATCAGTTTCGGGAAACCGAATGGGAGCCCGGCGAAGGCGCGGATCGCAACAGAAGTGCCGCCAGAGCCACCGATCGCCATCGCTCCCGCACATTCCCCCCGGTCGACGAGGTCGGCCAGCACAACCCCCGCTCCGGTGCCCATGACGCTCAGCGCTTCACCCCGGTTTCCGGCAGCAGCGAGTTCGGCCAAACCTCGACCCGCAGCTGCTGCAACCGTGTCGCGTGTGACGTGCGGCACGACGGTCGGTTTTCCAAGCACGCCGACGTCGATGAGGAGAGCCGACGCTCCGGCTCGCTCTATCCGATCGCGCACGTACGCGTACTCTTCTCCCTTCGTGTCCAGGGTGCCGATCAGTGCGATGACGTCGGGGGTCACTGCAGAGGCGAGAACTCAGTCGGAACCCATATCTCGTTCGTGATGCCGGAGACGATTGGACCATTCTCTTCACTCTTGGCCCGTGCTGCGACCCAGTCGGGCTGAACCTTGAATGATTCCCATGCCTCCTCGCGGCGGCCGAGATCTTCCCACTTGAGTAGATAATGCAAAACGTTGGGATCCCCGATTCTCGCTTCGAAGAACGCCACAGGTTTGATCCCGGCATCCCTCCAGAGCGGAATCGTGATGTTGGCGAACCGGTCCTTCAGGTCGTTCATTCGGCCGTTGGGGACCTGATAGCGACGGTATTCGTAGAACACGTCAGTTTCCTACGGCACCGCTGGCTTGAAACTCTCCGGCCTCGCTGCGTTCCATCGTCACCTTGCCGGCGACTGCCTCAGGGACGATGGGTCCATAGATATGAGGGAACAATATTCCCTCGAAGTTCGGCTCCCATTTCAGCTCACTCGTCAGCTTGTCGGCGTCGATGGTCACCACAACGACTCGATCGACGTCGGTATACCACTTCGCCAGAGTCCCATCGACCTGCTCGTCCGACGAGCAGTGGATAAAGCCGTCACGAAGGTCGGCTTCGATAACGGCTACGTACTGCTCTCCCTTCCCGAACGAGCCGTCCCAGTCGTCTGGGCTCATGATCTTGCATACTTCCGGCATTGCGCCTCCTAATTAGTCAATCTGGTATAACACAACCGAATAGTGGTCGGCGCGCGATCGCGTGACTACCGCCCGTAACGCGTCCAATAGTTGCCGAACAGCTCCTCTTCGCTCGGCCGGTCCTCAGCGATAACCGTAGACAAATGGGTGATGTTGATGAAGTGGCGGTAATTCAGATTCTCACTGATGCTGTTCCCCGCCCAGGTACCGCAACCCATCGTGAGGGTAAAAGGAAGGCCATTAGTAAAGCTGCCGCCGTTGCCGATTGCGTGCGCCTGGTTGACGAGGACCCGGACCACATCGAGCTCGGCAGCGAGGCGATGGGCATGTTCCAGCACGTCGGTGTGGATGCCACAGGAATGCCCGCGGCCCTTGACGGCGAGAACCGCCCGCGTCGTCTCGATCGCAGCCTCGAAATCAGCGGCACGGTAGACGGTTAGCACCAGGGATAACTTCTCGTCGGCGAAGGAACGGTGCTCGGCGGGCAACTCGTCCTCGACCATGAAGAAACGGGCCTCCTGCGCTTCGGCCGCTAGCCCTACCTGTTTGGCGAAGACGTCGGCGTCGCGAGCAATCAGGTCCTGATTGAGACGACCGTCGACCCACAGAGTGTCCTGAATCGCCTGCTTCTCGTCACCGGCGGTGCGGTAACCCCCGGCTCTTTCCAGTGCGGCCAGCGCCTCGTCGTACACATCATCGAGGATGATCAATGCGTTCTCCGAGGAGCAGGAAGTCGAGTTGTCGAATGTCTTGGAGGAACTGATTAGCTGCGCGGCGAGGTCCAGATCCGCGCTGCTGTCGATGATGACCGGTGCGTTGCCGGGCCCAACACCGATCGCCGGTTTGCCGCTGCGATAGGCCCCACGGACGTTGTTCTGCGAACCGGTGACGACAGAGAGGTCACAGGCCTCCATCAGCGCAGTGGTCATGGCCCTGGTAACCGGGGCGGGAATGACCTGAACCAGATCCCGGGGCGCTCCGATCCGGCCGAGCTCCCGGCGCATCAACTCCACCGTACGGGCCGTCACAGGGTGTGCCAACGGGGAGGGGGCAACGATTACCGCGTTGCGACCCTTCACCGCCATCATCGCCTTATTCACAGGTGTCGCCGCCGGATTGGTAGCAGGGGTCACCGCAGCAACCACGCCTACCGGTTTGGCATACTTCACCAGACCCCGGGCCGGGTCCTCTTCGATCACCCCCACCGTCCTTACCCTGAGCAGGTCACGCAGAGTGCCGAAGGTCTTGCGCTGGTTCTTAGCAACCTTGTCGGGCACATTGCCGAGACCGGTCGTCTCCACCGCAAGCTCCGCCAGTTCCCTGGCATGGGACGGCTTGTACAGCGACCAGGCGAGGGCCGTGACCACCTCATCTACCCGCTCCTGGTCCGAATTGGAAAATGCAGCCATCGCCGCCCGCGCCCGACTCACCAACTCGCGGGTGGCGTGGATCTCCATAGAAGACTCGCCAACATGGGTGATAGGTGATGGAGTCGTCATGTGCGGATCCCCACCTCCGCGATTTCGTCGAGTCGCCTGATGAGGGCCGGCGCCGGCGCCGTCGGCAAGCGGAGAACCACACGGTCACACCCGATTTGTTCCATCTCTTCAATGCGGTCCAGCTCCGTGTGTTGCAGACAAGCCGTGATCTCGAATGGCTCTCTACCGTGTTCGGTCGCGGCTCGTTGTACCTCACGAATCTGGGCCGCCGTCACCTGATACCGGGAAAGTGGTAGCCATCCGTTGGCGAGTTCCACCAGGTCGCTCAGGGTCCGGGGGCCCAAGCCTGCGCCGATGTGGATCGGTGGATGGGGCCGCTGCACCGGCTTTGGTCCCTGCTGGGTCGGCGGGAGGCGCAGGTGGGACCCATCAAAGGCAGGGACCTCGTCGGTCCACAGCGACTTGATCATCAGCAACTTCTCCCGGGCGATGGCGCGCCGCACCTCAAACGGTACTCCGTGGTTCTCGAACTCCCGCCTGAGCCACCCGTACCCGACTCCAAGCACAAATCGACCGTTGGACAGCCGGTCGATCGTTGCGGTCGCCTTCGCCGTCCATAGTGGATCGCGGATCCCGATCAGTGTGACGGCCGTGCCAAGAAGAATCCGGGTCGTTACCGGAGCAACGGCCGCCAGAGCCGCGAACGCGTCGTAGACGATCTCATAGCGCTTGGGCAGCCGCTGCTCTCCCAACTCGCGCTGTTAGGCCACCGGCAGGTACGAGTGCTCGGGCAGCCACAGCGAATCGAAGCCTCTGGACTCGAGCTCCGGCCCCAGTTCGGCAGGTTGAATCGACTGAGATGTAAAGAAGATCGATGCGCCGACCAACACCAGGATCAGCCCCCGGAGCTGGTTTCTGAGATGTGGTCCCGCCACGAAAAGCGGGGCCGGTACCCGATGGCAGCGCCGGCGGCCTCGATCGACACCAGGGTCTCATGACCTTCGAGCGGGCGACGCTGCGGAACATCCGGAAAGGCCATCTCTGCGAGTTCCTGCGAAGGGACATCCATACAGGTGTCGGCCGCTCCGATGGTCAGTACCCGGGCACCGGTGATAGCGGCATTGAGGGCGGCGGCACACGCCACCTCGACGTCCCTAATGTCCACGTATACGAAGGCGTTGAAGCGGCGCGAAAGAGGATCCTCCTGCCACTCCGGAATCACACCCCATCCATCCTCGTGGATTACCCACGCCAGGCGCAGCCCCACGATCTCCAAGCCGCACATGCCCGCAAAATATGGAGCTATCTCCTCGCCCACGTGTTTCGACAACGCGTACGTCATACGGGGTCGCGATGTGTGTCCTTCGTCGATGGGAAGGTATTCGGGAAGATTTTGAGGGCTCCACGGGCTGCCGGTAACCGATTGGGTCGAAGCCCATAGAACCCGGCGAGCACCGGTGATCGCCGCCGCCTCGAACACGTTGAACGTCGTACGCACGTTGACGTCGAATGTGGTGGTGCTGGTCCGGACGCCCTGGGCCCACACCGCGCCGAAATGCACCACAGCATCAGCATCCTTGATCACCTCGACGGTCTCGCCGAGATTGCCGAGATCTGCGATGAGGTGCGAGCCGAGTTGGGACCCCGGGTCGCCGCTCCTGAGGGCGACGATGTCGGTCGTCAGCACCTCGGCGCCCTCGGACCGCAAATAGGCTGCAACCTTGCTCCCGGCTCGACCGGCGCCTCCGGTGACTACGACTTTCATTGTTGTGACCTCACTGTCTGGGGGTTGGTCGGGTGGGCAACTCTCTAAAGGCCTCCACGGTCTCTCGCACCGCGCGCTCGACCGGTATGCGCTCGATGCTGGAGGCCCCGACAAACCCGACTGCGGTAGTACGTGACAGCGCTTGGCGGACGTCTTCGGGCGTGGCGAGGCGTCCTCCGTGGAGGAGGGGGATAACGTCTGGCTTCTCGGCGACAGCAGCGTCGATCATCGTTTGGGCGAGCCGGCACACGGCATCGACCGGGCGCTCGTCCTCGTAGCCGAGGCTGCCCCCGGTGGTCGGCCCGGAATGGGTCACTACACAGTCCGCACCAGCGGCTGCCATCGCGGCTGCGTCCTCGGGACTCGCGACGTACGCCATGGTGAACAGATTCCGAAGGCGGGCACGGCCGATGACGTCGATCTCCCGCCGAAACCCGTAGCCGACCATCTGCGCTCGCCGGCGCTGGTCGGGCATGTTCGTCAGCGTGGGAAAGTTGATCACGCCACTGAATCCGGCGCCCTCGAACAGGTCGAGCAAGGCATCGAGGTCGCGCCGCGTCGGGTCGTTCGCCTCGATTCCGCCGATCACGGGCGTCGACTCGACGACGTTGAGAATCTCCGGAGCCATCCCCAATGTGTCGAGGTTCGAGTCGCCGAACCGCCAGGTGGGAAGGCCCATCAACCGGGACCGGCCTGTGCTGTAGACAACTATCAGGTCGGTCTCAGCTGCCTCGGC
>Ga0302135_10001985_pt1 | contig 12244 bp, 11 predicted proteins | sample CBN3_surface_MG_FD_203119 | JGI IMG/M metagenome (GOLD analysis project Ga0302135, IMG submission 203119) | Marine microbial communities from Western Arctic Ocean, Canada - CBN3_32.1 | ecosystem: Environmental > Aquatic > Marine > Oceanic | place: Canada: Western Arctic Ocean | collected... | reverse complement strand
CAGCAACCGTGATTTCGGATGATTGGCCCAAATAGCGCAGATCAAGCGCATAGTCGACGCTTACTTCCGTGCCAACAAAACCGTCTCGCTGCAATCGCGACCTCGCCTCGTCCCCTAGCTCTGCGTACACCGTGCCGAGAATGCTCGCATCGACACTATCGAGCCGTCTCGTCAGGCTACGAACGAGCGCATGTTCAACGTCGCTGGTCAACATGCCAAGTGATGCGAACACACCGGAGGCTGGCGGTACGATAACGGTCGACAAATTCAGGATCGCCGCAACGTCGACGGCGTGTACCGGTCCGCCACCACCGAACGCCATCAGCGCCATGTCGCGCGGATCTTTGCCGCGTTCAATGGTCACGGAGCGGATGGCTCTGGCCATCGAGACGTTTGCGATACGCCGAATTCCCAACGCCGCCTCTATCACCGACAAACCCAATGGTTCACCGATGTAAGTGCGAATTGCTTCACACGCTAGCGCCGGTTTTATGCCCAGACTTCCCCCAGCCAGACCGCCGGGATTCAACATGCCGAGCACGACGTTAGCATCGGTAACGGTTGGACGAGCGTTACCTTTGTCATAGCAGGCGGGGCCCGGCAATGATCCAGCCGACTCCGGCCCAATCTGCAACAAACCGCCCGCGTCGATCCAAGCGATCGAGCCGCCGCCAGCGCCGACCTCAGCGATATCAATTGACGGCACCTTCAACATGTAACCGCCGCCTTTAACAAAGCGACTCGGACTGCTAATGCCGTCACGAAACTCATACTCGGTGGTCAGACTAGGAAGACCCGCTTCGACAATGGCCGCCTTTGCGGTCGTGCCACCCATATCAAAGACGATAGCGTCCGCATAGTGGATGGCCTCACCGAGACGTGCGGCCCCTATCACACCGCCAGCTGGGCCGGAGGCAACGGCGAACACGGGTTTTTCGCTGGCAGTTTCCATCCGCATCGTGCCGCCGCTGGAAGCAACCACCTGCAGCGGGGCATCAATACCAAGGCTCGCAAGACGTTCGCTTAGGGCCGATAAATAGCGGCGCATCGAGTCCAACAGATAAGCGTTCACGACGGTAGTTGAAGTTCGCTCGTATTCTTTAACTTCCGGTAACACATCCACGGAAGCAGTTACCATCAGGTCCGGTTGTCTAAGCCGCAAGACTTCGGCCGCCTCACGTTCATGGTCCGGATTCGCATAGCTATTGATGAAGCAGATGGCCACTGAGCGAACACCTTCCGCGGCCAGAAAATCAGCCCGCTGCTCGATATCCTTCACACGTAACGGCCGTAGTACGGAACCATCTGCCGCAATACGCTCATCAATTTCAACGCGATGGCGCCGCGGAACGAGCGGTTCTGGTTTGCTCCAAGTGAGGTCGAACATCGTGGGTGTGCGAATGCGCGCGATTTCGAGCACGTCGCGAAAGCCCTTGGTGGTCATCAGACCGGTCGCAACGCCCGACTTCTGAAGTAGCGTATTCGAACCAACCGTAGTGCCATGGATAATTTCTGTAATCAAGCCAGGCTCGAGCGAAAGCTCCGCCAACAAATCCGTGAGGCCGCTGATGACAGCATCAGCGGGCTGTTTCGGGTCGGATGACACTTTGCGTATTTCGACGCGCCCGTCAGGCAATTGAGCAACGACGTCGGTAAATGTGCCGCCTATGTCAACGCCGATTCTCACCCCTTTCTTCGCTTGCATGATTTCTTCTACTTGACGTAACGGGCCATTTATTGAAACTGCAGTGTACCGAGTCTACCGGCCCCCTCAAGAGTCAGCTATGTCAAAACCTTACCTACATTTCACCCGAGAAGAATTCACATCACGGCAAACACGAGTTCGTGAACTGCTCTGCGAGCGGCAACTCGACGGATTACTGTTGTTCCAGATAGAGGACATGTACTGGCTGACCGGCCTAGACACGGACGGTTTCTACGTATTTCACTGCATGTACATCGGCGTGAATGGCGAGCTTACCTACATTGCCCGACGCGTAGATCGCGGCAACGTCTATTACTCATCAGTCATCGATGACTACCGGGAGTGGTTGGAGGCAGCCGGCTCACCGCGTGCCGACACAATAAAGGACATGCTCGTAAGCCATGGAATGCAGGGCAAACGCATTGGCATCCAACTCGACTCCATGGGAATCACCGCACAGCTTCACCTTGAAATTGATGCGCTATTGAATGGCTGGTGCGAGCTGGTACCGCAATCGAGACTGGTCAGCGATCTCCGCTTGGTCAAGAGTGAAGCAGAACTGGCATACCTCAGAAAAGCCGGTCAGATTTGCGACAAACTACATGCAGTGACGGTGCAACACACGCGTAGCGGTGTCTTTGAAGGCACTGTTTTTGGCAAAATCGCGGATGCTATCTACGCGAATGATGGAGATCCGCCGGCGCTCAGAAACCCCATGGGTTGCGGGGACGCCGCCCCGCTGGGTCGATATGTCAGTGGCCGCAAACATATGGGTGTCAACGATGTGTTCAAGTTCGAGCTCGGTTGCGGATACCGCCATTACCACGCCGCCAACTTCTTCAACATTTTGAGTGGACCCGATGTCCGCCCCATCTATCAACGCTTGAACGACGCTGCGGGTCATGCATTAGCGGAGGTCCAAGCCACCGCTCGTCCAGGCAATACGGTGGGCGATCTTTTCGAGGCGCATCGCCGCGTTTACGCGGAACATGGATTCGAAGACGGCATTTTGTTCTCATGTGGATATACCATGGGCGTCAGCTTTCCGCCGACATGGGTGATCCAGCCAATGATTATCAGAGACGCGCCGCTGGTACTCGAACCCGGAATGAGTCTGTTTACGCACATGGTGGCGAAAGCCGAAGACACATCTTTGGGTCTAGGCGAGCAACTAATCGTGACGCAGGGTGAGCCCGAGGTCATCTCTCACGTACCGCGTAACCTGCTCGTGACGCACTGACGTCAAAGGCTACCACGTGAGTCCACAGGATCTAATCGATACCAACCGTTATCCGCTGCATAGACCAACGCACGGGCGCATCGCGGAACTGGTTGCACAAGGTCGTGAAGCAATGCAAGGCCAGTCGTTGTTCGCGCTGCCCAACTTTGTACGTTCAAACGGCGTCCATCGGATAGTCGCAGAAGCCGAGGCACTGACAGCGCAACCGCGTCGTTATCACCGTGAACCCTATAGTTTTAAACCCTTAGACGAATCGCTGGCGCAACAACATCCAACGAGGAGAGCACAAAGTTACGAATTAGCGATGCTGTACGGCGAGCAGTTCGACGACCAGAGCGCGCTTCGCCAACTCTACGAATGGCGGCCACTCATAGATTTTCTAGAGCAGATAGTCGACCGGCCGTTGTATTGCAGTGCCGACTCAAAGTACTCGCTGATGACGACGTTCATCGAAGACGGCGGCCAGCACGGTTGGCATTTCGACACAAACGAATTTGTCGTCTCGTTGTTGTTGCGACCAGCAAAACAGGGCGGCGTGTTCGAATACGTTCCCGAACTCAGGAGCGAAAGAGACGAACATTTCGATCAGGTCAGCACAGTGCTCGACGGCGAACGTGCCCGAGTCGTTTCCGTGCCAACGCTGTCCGGGACGTTAGTCTTGTTCCACGGGCATCATGCATTGCACCGTGTATCACCGGTGTCCGGTGAGACGAGCCGCTGCATGGCATTGTTGAGTTACGCGCAACGCGAGGGGCAGACCTTCAATCGCGAACGACTACGCGGGAGCACAGATTGACGGACGCGATCAGCGCTCAATCCTCTTACAGATTATCTTCTTCCCCCCTCACCGACACGACCAGCGAGGGGTGTAGACCGGCAACACCTTCCTATACTAAACCCGTCACTGGGTTTACATCACTGAGGTGTACAGCAAGCAGGGTTTGTCTCCCGCCAGGAGAGCGAAGTGTCCTCCATGCAACTCGCTGCTAGCCCGACGGCCAAGCTAACGAAACGTTCAATACTGCAACTCCCGACTAACAGTGTTTGTCAGCTTCTTGCCGTCTAAACAACGCCGAACGTTGTTGAGGACGATATCCAACGTTCTTGGCGTGTAGTAGGTGCTGTCATCCGAACCGCAGTGCGGGGTGATGATCAAATTCGGCGTCTTCCACAAAGGTGAAGTACTCGGCAACGGCTCAGGATCGAAGACATCCAGCACGGCGCTAATCTCGCCGCGCTTTAGTTTCTTTATGAGGTGGCCATAATCGACAACTCGTGCCCGACTGTAGTTCACGAACCCAGCACCTTGTTTGAGCAAGTCGAGTTCAGTTTTCCCCACCAAACCTTCAGTTTCGGACGTGAGTGGCGCCGCAATGAGTACGAAATCCGCGCGCGGCAGAAGCTTTCGTAGTTTGTCGGTCTTATGCATCTCGTCGACATAACGGTTCTTGCCGCCGCTGCGGCGAATGCCGAGAACGTTCATATCCATCGTTTTAGCCCAGCGGGCGATGTCACCACCAATATTACCCACGCCTACGATGAGTAGGGTTTTGCCGCCGATGTTCGAGTTGAAACACTGCTGCCAACGCCCAGCTTGCTGGTGGGTAACGAGTTCCGGAATCCGATTATTCAGCATCAGTATGGCGGTCGCCGCGTACTCCGTCGCACGGCGGCCGTGGACACCGCTGCTATTCATAAGCGTCATCCTCGTGGGTAACCAATCGAGTGGCATGAGATGCTCGACACCCGCCGCGTGGACATGGATCCACTTTAACTTCGGTGCACGCTCATCAATGTTTTCAACGTCGACACGATGGCAGAAAAGGGCATCCGCTTTCGCCAAATTCTTTTCAAGGTTATCCCCACCGTAGCCGATGGTGACGCGCACACGGTCTTTCAAATCCGAAAATCTCGACAAAGCCTCACGCACTCTCTTCGGCGACGATTCGAACACCTCATTGAGCTGGGTTGAATTCTCAACGTGCAAATGGAATTTCGCGGTCTTGCTGGTTGTGCTCTTGCTCTTTGCCATGGTCGGCGGGCCTTTGTAGACAAAATGGTCGCGGGACAGTATTTCAGGTGCGCTACGGCAGGTCTACGATGCAACGCGTCGTTGACCTGCCGCCACAGCCGAGGCAGGATTTGCAGTCTACCGCCCCGTCTTGAGACAACTATCACCAAATGAGCCCGCCCACTGACCTGTTCGACCCCGCTCACTACAGCGACGTTCGTCGCCCGTTGCTCGAAGCAAGCAGCTTACCGCCCTGGTGTTATACGAGCGAAGAATTCTACCAACGCGAGGTCGAGCGGGTGTTTATGAGAAGCTGGCATTTGGTCGGGCGTGAAGACGAACTGCCAAATGCCGGCGATTACCTGGTTCACGACCTCTGTAACGAATCGACGGTGGTCATGCGTTCCGATGATCAGAAGATTCGTGCCTTCGCCAACACGTGTCGGCATCGCGGCACACGCCTGCTTGACGGCCACGGCAACTGCCGCGCTGTCATTTGTCCGTATCACGCCTGGACTTACAACCGACAAGGCGAACTAGCGGGCATTCGCGGCATGGAGAAAACGAAAAACTTCGAACGTTCCGAGCAAAACCTTCTACCGGTGCGTTTGGACACCTGGTCCGGTTTTATTTTTGTCAGTTACTCGGACGAAGTTTGTGCACTAGCCGATTGGATAGGCAATCTTCCCGGTGAGTTTGCTACCTGCCAATGGCAAGACATGCGTTGCACGCGGCGTAAGAGTTACGACCTCGACTGCAATTGGAAGATCTATGTCGAGAACGCCATGGAGGATTATCACACGCCAACCGTGCACCGCGCGTCAATCGGATTACAAGAGTGTGACATCATGGATTCCAAAGGTGAATGGGATTCCATTTGGGCCGAGGCCGCGCGTACGTTGGCAGTGCTGCCCGAAGACGAGGTACCCTTTCCCCACATTGAGGGCCTCAAGGGCCGCAACGCTAACGGCACCTACTTTACGGTGATCTATCCGGCAACATTCTTCGGCAGTACTCAAGATTGCATGTGGTGGCTGCAGTGTATTCCGTTCAGTGCCGGTAAAATGCGCGTGACAATCGGTTCGTGCTTTCCAAAAACCACGGTCGAGCGAAGCGACTTCGAGCAAGCCGCACAGGTGTACTACAAACGCTGGGACAGAGCGCTGCCGGAGGACAATGACATCTCCGAGCGCCAACAAGCCGGACTGCATTCAAGCTTTAATCAGCCTGGCCGGCTGTCCGTACATGAGCCGGTCGTGCACAAGCTCGACAACTGGGTTTTAGATAGAGTGCTTTAGAGTGGAAAACGAAAATACCAATATCAAGGATATGAAGCTCTACGTTGGTGTGGAGCGCATCTACAACGAGCTTAGAGAACTCGGCTACAACGACACTGACAGCCTGGAGGCGCCAGCTCTGTTCCCATTCGACCAATATCATTACTTCGGTACCGATACGGTCGATGAAGGTATTCGTCGCGCCGGTATCACAGCCGAAAGCTTAGTACTCGATGTCGGTTCGGGGCTCGGTGGCCCAGCTCGATACCTCGCGCACAATGTCGGTTGTCGCGTGACCGCGGTGGAGATTCAGCCAGATGTCAACAAAACCGCCGCCGATCTGACACGTCGATGCGGCCTCGATCATCTAGTCAAACACGTCTGCGCGGACTTCCTAGAAAGCAACGACGAGGCGAAATATGACGTCATCGTGAGTTGGTTGGCATTTTTGCACATACCCGATCGCGATCGGTTGTTACGACGCTGCTTGGATGCTCTAAAACCCGCTGGCGTATTGTTCGTGGAAGATTTTCACGAAATTGGTCGCTTCACCGACGAAGAACGCTGTCAGCTATTGGCCGATGTTTACTGCGAGTACTTGCCAAGTTTGGGTGAATTTCGTGAACAGTGTCGCGGAGCAGGGTTTACGGCTATTGATAGTGTCGACTCGACACAAGCAGCGATCGCATTCTCAGTCGAGCGTGCCCAGGCGTTCATCGATAACCGGCCGCGCCAGGTGCGCGTGCACGGCAAGGACGTTGCTGATGGTTTGCAGCACTTTTTCAGCGTGATTGGTTCACTGTTCGAAGGCGGTCATTTCGGTTTTGGCAACGTGCTCGCCAAAAAAACCGATTGAGAGCCATCAGGTCCGATCGGACGAATATAAAACTTGTACCGCGACGACGCCACAAATCACGAGCAGCGCGCCGACACCCTGTTGCCAGCTTAGTGTCTCAGACAACAACAAATAACCCATCAAAGTGGCCCAGATTGGTGACGTGTTATCGATCACCGCGAATCGAACTGGTCCTATGATGTCCACCGAGATGAACAACATCACGGTGGCGACACCGTACAACAGCGTTGATGCGATCATGGCGTGATAGCCGGCGGGATTGTCCGGCCAGTCGATTGGTACGCCGAGAAGTACGACGCCCAGCATAATTAGCGACGCAGACAACATCGTGTGAAACATCACCGCCGCGTTGTCATGCCCGGCCGTCGTGCGTTCGCTGATTGTGACAATAGCGCACATCCCAAATGCAGCACCGACACTCCACGCAACACCACGCCAATCGATGTTATCTGTGGGGGCGCCGATCGCAATTGCGAGACCAGCAAACGCTACCAACATGGCGAGAATGATCTTCCACGAGAGACGTTCGCGGTTCATGACACTGGCGACAATGGCAACGATGATCGGGTACGTGTACATGATCAATATGGCCAGCCCTACCGAAATATATTTGATGGCGGAGTGCGTGCCATAGAACTCCAGACAAAACAGAGCACCGAGCAAGAATCCAAAATTACCCTGGCGCGCGGGCAAATCTATCCGGCGTGGCCGAGCCGCAATCCACAAACAAACACAGGTAAAAAAAAACAAAGGTCGAACGAGATTTACAGCGTGCAAGCTGCCGCCATGCTGATAGACCAGCGCGACGAACGGCACGTTCGATGCAAATGAGACGGCCGATAACAGCGCTGCCGCGGAGCCAAGCCAGACACGTACGGTCGGTGTCATAGAGGCAAAACTCTAAGTCGAGACATTGTGTTAGCCGCTCTTGAAAGGCCGTGCATGGTATCGTGACAACGTGGGTTCGGACAGCGGCCACGACAGCTTTGGCGGGCCCTCACCACACTTTGGAGGCTCGATGAAAAAACTATTTACGCGATCAAGTTGACTGGAAGCAACCATTCCGGCCCGATGAATACGGCTAGGCGCCGAGCAGCATTGCGAGAGGCGCTGACCGCAGCCCATCTAGATGCTCTGTAGGTAACCACACCGGCAGATCGGACCTGACTCACGGGTTACGACATGATTTGGTATAACTTGGGAACGCTGACGGGTTGTATGGTGCAAGCTGGTCGGCAAGACATGGTCTTCTTCGAAGAAGTCTCGCCCACGTCACCATTGTTTCGACGACGCCCGAAGTTCCTGAGGTCGTGTATCTAGAGCAGGCCACGACGAATGGGCGCGATACACCCCACATCGACGCCATCATCGACGTCATACGCGGGCGAGGACTCATTGGCTGTCGCCGCGATTCGGCAGGCCGGACCCGGTACTCGAACCTGGCATGGTCTTCAACCTCGAGAATCAGTTCGACGTGTGGGAGCACTGGCCCGGCGGCAGCGGCTGCGCTTACATCGAGTCATTGCTCGTGAGCGAGGAAAAAGTTTGGAAGTCCTCTCGTAACTACCACGCACATTAGTGACGGTGTAGGCTCCGACCATCAACCTCGACTGGGAGAACGGTCATCACCATCAAGAGTGAAACACTCAACTACACCGCCAACGGCACACAGATGAACGGCTATTTATCATACGACGACGCGCTGAGCGGCCCACGACCGGGTGTCATGATTATTCACGAATGGTGGGGGCTCAACGACTACCTCCGCCAGCGTGCCGACCAGCTGGCAACGCTCGGCTACAGTGCATTCGCGCTCGACATGTATGGAGACGGCGCGACGGCGAGCACACCTGACGAAGCGGGTTCGATGATGACTGCCGTTTTGGAAGACATGGAGACCGGCACCGCGCGACTGAAAGCGGCTCATCAAGCCTTTGCATCTCACGTCACGACGGACGCTAACCGACTGGCTGCCATCGGTTACTGCTTCGGTGGGGCGATGGTCCTGCACATGGCACGGATTGGTTTAGCGTTACAAGCGGTGGTCAGCTTCCACGGCTCGCTCGGTTCGTTTCATACACCCGCCGTCGGCGAAGTAAAGGCAGAAGTACTGGTTTGTCATGGCGCCGCAGACGAATTCATTCCCGAAGACGACATCACCAACCTCCACCTGGAGATGAAAGCGGCACAAGCCAATTACAATTTTGTCGCGTACGAAGGGGCCTTACACGGCTTCACTAGTCGAGAGGCCGATGCGAACGGTCAAAAGTACGGTTTGCCGCTGGCGTACGATGAAAGTGCAGACCAACAATCTTGGCAGGCTATGCGGGACCTGTTTGATAGAGTCTTCTAAAGCGAAGTTTTCTCACGCCGATCGGGCCAGCCCCTATGTGCCCGGAAACTTGTACCAACCGTATCGGTCCGCCGAGCGAACATCGACGTGGAGCAATTGCGCGTCACGCCGTATCGACAACGATACAGACACGCCTGCGTCACCGGTCGACCAAAGCTGACGATAGAATTGGGGCAGGTTCTCGACCGGCGTCGTGTCGAGCGCGTAGATAACATCTCCCTGCACCAACCCGGCCAGCTGTGCAGGGCCGTCTGTGGCCACTCTGGCGATCATGACACCAGGATTTTGGTCAACAACATAAACGCCAAGCCACGGCTGGCCAGGCGCGGCATTTCGGCCTTCGTGCAACAACGCCCCCATGACACGTTTGAGTTCGTCAATCGGTACAAACATTGAACCGGGAACTGCCTGGTCGGCGACAGGTATATTTTGAACGACGAGAGCACCGACGCCGAGCAACCGACCATCGGCGTTCACAACCGCGGCCCCAGCGACGTTGCTTTCGTGCGGCGGGAACGTCACGATCGAGCGCTCCAGCAAATATTCCCCGTAACCGGCGAATTCGTCGCGTGAAATGACAAATGCCGGCGTTACCTGACGCGGTGAGGCGAAGCTCGCCACCAAAACCTGATCCTTAACTGCCACTTCGCTTGAATTCCCAAGCCGCATGGGTACGACAGCCAAGGGTTCAATCGCGCGCACCAGGCCCAGACCGGAGTCAACGTCGTAACCAATTATTTTGGCCTCTAGAGGTTTGTCTTTCTCGACGAACACCAGCACATGCTCGGCTTCCAACAGCACATAACCGATAGTGACAATCAAACCTTCAGAATCAATAACGATACCGGAGCCAAGCCGAGTGGTGCCGATAATCGGAGCGGTACGTGCGTCTGCAGGGACTTTGGTTGCAATGCCAACCACGGAAGCGAAAATTCTCTCAACATCGGAACTCTCCGCTTGCGCGAAACTCGACGCTGACAGCGCAATTGCACTGATCGCTCCAAGCGCGACAAATATGGGCAAAACCGTTTTCACTCTTATCTCATTGCAGACAACGCGAAACATAAAAATTGCAATCGATGACGAGATTAACAGCTCAATCCGCCCTTGCTGGTCAAGTTCCGAGCCGTCTCCAGTGCTTGCAAGACCTCGAGCGCCAGTTTCGGACTAATCGATCTATCCGCCATCGCCGTTAGGATTCGTTCAACTTGGTCCGGGAGACTACCGCTGAGATCCAGACTTTGCGGTAACTGCTCCTGGGCACGCGATGCGTAGTCCAAATACGCGCGGGCCGCCTTCGCATCACCTTCAAGTGCGCTCGCGACAAGTGTTCCTAAGATTTGGGGCAACTCGCTGCTCAGTGCATCAACCGGGACGGTGCCGACCGTCACACCCTTAGCGGCCACACCAAACAGCCGCGCGTGTAGGATAGCTTTTTCCTTACACTCGTGAGCGTCGCCAGCCGGCTCTGGCGGTAGTGGCTGCTCGGGCGCCTCATCCATACGCATCGGCACGAGCTCTCCGTCTTTAGAGAGTTCCAACGGTCTGGTATCGTTAAGTGGAGACTCGACCTCGATGTCGCGTTTAGGTGGGAGTAGGACCGGTTCAACTAACTCGGATGGCGCGACGTCCAGCGCCTCGAATCGAAACGGCACGCGGCCGAAGCGGATTATATCGCCGCTGGCGATGATGGAACGGCTCTCAACACGCACGTCGTCAATCCAGACGCCATTGCGACTACCGCAGTCTTCAATGACCCATTGATTCGAAAATGCACGGATACGCACGTGCTCACGTGATAAATCAGCCGACCTAATCTGCACGCTGCACTGCTCACCGCGACCCAACGTTTCTTCGCCTTGGGTGAGCCAAAACTCTCTGTCACTACCCAGTTCCAAAAAATTCGCTATGGTAAAACTAATTTGCCGGTACTCGTGAGGGCATCCTTGGCGGGCGCAGTTTCGGCGGCCAGAACTGATGCTTTCAGAAAAACCGTATTATGTTGTTCGTCGTCATCGTGTGTGGACATTGGTGTGTACCTGCCAAGCTGGTCCAGTCATCTTAGTTATTGTGCGTCCATAAACGTTAAGTCTTGATCCATCATCGTCCTCTGTCTTGAGGGAGAGGACCGAGGTGAGGGATAGCAAAATCTTTGGCTTATCTTCTCCCTCGAGGGGAGAGGAATGACCTATAAAACACGCTGTCTCTGGACGGGCTCCAGTTAGGACACCACCGGCTCCGCCGACAAACCGCCCACCTTTTATGTCTATTTCTTTCCATGCATCCGCACATCCATGCCTTGGTGCGCCATTGGCGACACCGTGAGACCGTGAGACCGTTCGATATCGTGCTGTGCGTGCTCGTTGCGGCAGTCTGGGGTTCGGCATTCATTGCAACCGAGTTCGCACTCGGTTGCACCGTGCACTGGATTGCTTGGTTCCATGCTTGTGTTTGGCGAGCGGGTTGGCCCGCTTCGGATGCTGCGTGTGACACTAATTTTGTTAGGCCTTGCCGCGACGGTTCTCAGTCATCGCACACGACCCTGAGAGCCATTGTGCCGAACGCCCCGGGAGTTTGGATTGTCATCGAGTTGCAAGGAGCCTAATCTTCGATGTTCTAACCAGTTCGGGAGTGCAATGAGGTGGTCACAAACTTGCGCGACGCATTTACGGGTTATCACCAAGCTGAGTTTCCTGCGCCACCAGAGATAACCGAGGTCACTCGCGTCAGCCCACGCACGCCATGTGGTGAATACATGAGGCGTTTCTGGCATCCCATCGCTTTGTCTGTGGAGGTCACCGA
>Ga0302135_10001983_pt1 | contig 12248 bp, 9 predicted proteins | sample CBN3_surface_MG_FD_203119 | JGI IMG/M metagenome (GOLD analysis project Ga0302135, IMG submission 203119) | Marine microbial communities from Western Arctic Ocean, Canada - CBN3_32.1 | ecosystem: Environmental > Aquatic > Marine > Oceanic | place: Canada: Western Arctic Ocean | collected 2017-09-15 | reverse complement strand
ACAAGCAATGACAGCCATTTCCACAGTGATTCCATTCTCCGTCCATTACCGAGCGCTGGTGTCTGGCAGACCGGTGAACCCTATCGGGTCATCTCGCACAACGCTATCATAGCTGTCGATTAAGAAATAACCGGCCTAGCAGGCCACTAGTGTTCAAATCAAGCCCGCGTTTCGTTTACACCCACTCGTTCAATTTGCTATGGTCAACCTGCATCTTCAAGTGCCGTTGACCATGGTCAGCGGGCTCCATATCACGCGCACGCACCTTCTCCAGCATCAAGGGCATCCCATCAACGTGACGGGGGGCTCAGCTAGCGTATCCGCCATCCACAGCCTCTGGGAGTTGCATCAATGCGTATAGCCTTAGGGTGTGACCACACCGGCATAGAGCTCAAGGGCCAGGTGGCCGGATGGCTCAGGGATTGGGGGCATGACGTCCAAGACGTTGGAGCCTATGAGCTGGACCCGTTGGACGACTACCCTGACTTCACCAAGACCTTGGCAGAAGCCGTCGCGTCCGGCTCAGCGAAACGCGGCATCATGGTCTGTGGCAGCGGTGTGGGCGCCTGCGTAGCAGCCAACAAAATGGTAGGTGTCCGCGCGGCGATATGTCACGACACCTACTCAGCGCACCAGGGCGTGGAGCACGACGACATGAACGTTCTCTGCTTAGGCGCTCGCATCATTGGAGTGGAACTCGCCAGGGAATTGGCCGCCGCATTCGTGGGCGCCACCTTTTCCGGTGAGGAACGCCACGTACGGCGTCTCAACAAAGTATTGGCCATGGAGAACTCCAACTTGGGCTCAGTCCACGACGGTAGTAAGGAATCCAAATAATGGAAAACTCGCTACAGCAACTGCGGAAGCTGGGCCAGTCCGTTTGGTATGACAACATCAGTCGCAAGCTCCTTACCTCAGGGGAAATGGCGGCGCTAATACGCAATGGCATCACCGGAGTAACCTCCAACCCCACCATCTTTGAAAAGGCTGTCTCTGGCAGTGCTGATTATGATGATGGGCTACGTGTCCTTGCTGCGACAGGCAAGTCACCCAAAGAGGCCTTTGAAGCCCTGGCCGTGGAGGATATTCAGGCGGCCGCAGACTTGTTACGTCCTATATATGACGAAACAAGCGGCGCTGACGGGTACGTCTCCATAGAAGTCTCTCCACGCCTGGCTTATGACACTGAGGGCACCACCAAGGATGGCCGCCACCTCTTTGCAGCGGTGGCTCGTCCTAACGTGATGATTAAGGTGCCAGCAACACCTGAGGGCATTCCGGCAGTCCGACAACTTATCTCCGAAGGCATCAACGTCAACGTCACGCTGATCTTTGCCTTGGATATGTACCAACAAGTGATGGACGCGTATCTCTCCGGTCTTGAGGCGCTGGTTGGACAGGGAGGCGACGCCAGCAAAGTTGCCTCCGTTGCCTCGTTCTTCGTCAGCAGAGTTGACTCTGCCATCGACGCGCTCCTCCACACGAAAATCGACGCTGGTGACGACAGCCTCAAGCCCTTGCTGGGCAAGGCGGCAATCGCCAACGCACGTCTGGCTTATGGTCTGTTCCGTGATGCGTTTGGAGACAAGCGGTTTGAGGCGCTTCAGGCCAAGGGCGCTAGGTTCCAGCGGCCCCTCTGGGCCAGCACCAGCACCAAGGACCCCTCATACCCTGACACGCTGTACGTGGACACGCTGATTGGCCCAGACACAGTAAACACCATGCCGCCCGCCACCGTAACGGCAGTCTTGGACCACGGCACACCCGCCATCACCATAGAAGGCACCTCAGCCGCCTCTCAGACTGACCTGGACGCCCTGGCCAAGGCTGGCATAGACATGGACGCCGTCACCAACAAGCTCCTGGCTGATGGTGTCGACTCTTTCGCTCAGTCCTACGCGGCGGTACTGGACAGCGTCTGGGCAAAGACGGCGGAGCTAACAGGGTACCGTCGGAACGACGGCTCCCTGCTGGAGCACACCGCCACAGGTGAAGCGACCCTCCAACGTCTGCAAGACGACCGCATTGTGCAACGTATATGGGACAAGGACCACACCGTGTGGAGACCAGACCCTCATGAGATAACCAACCGTCTGGGCTGGCTCACCTTGACCGACGTTATGCGGCCCATGCTCCAAGACCTCCAGTCATTTGCGAGTGAAGTGCGTGAAGAGGGATATAAGTATGTCGTGCTCATGGGCATGGGTGGGAGCAGCTTAGGTACCGAAGTGCTGCGACAGAGCCTGGGAAGCGCTCCGGGCTACCCTGAGCTTGTGGTGTTGGACTCCACTGAGCCTGGTTGGGTAGAGGGCGTATCCGCAGCCATTGACCCCGCCCACACGCTCTTCATTGCCTCATCCAAGTCCGGCGGCACCATTGAGGTCCACTCCTTCTACCGATACTTCAAAGATAAGGTTGCACAGGCCGTGGGGAGCGCCGCCACAGGAGCCCACTTCGTCGCCATCACTGACTCCGGCACATCCATGGAGCGCTTGGCCACGGATGAAGGGTTCCGCCGCGTGTTTCTCAATCCGGCGGATATCGGTGGGCGGTTCTCAGTTTTATCGCTGTTCGGCCTTGTGCCAGCAGCCCTGGCTGGAATGGATGTCGAACGCCTCTTGGCTGAAGCCGACCGTATGAGTGTTGAATGCGCCCCATCAGCGCCAGCAGCCCAGAACCCTGGCGCATGGCTTGGGGCCACTCTCGGCACCCTTGCACACGCGGGAATCGACAAGCTCACGCTCGTGACCTCCCCTGCTCTTGCCAGCTATGGCCTCTGGGCTGAACAGCTCATAGCGGAGAGCCTGGGCAAAGAAGACAAAGGCATCATCCCCATAGCGGCTGAGCCTCTTGCTGACACTAGCCACTATTCCAATGACCGCCTCTTTGTCTATCTCCGGCTTGACCGTGACGACAACGACGCCACTGACGCCCATATCCAAGCCCTTGACCGCGCTGGACATCCCACCGTATGCCTTGAAATGCGTGACTGTTACGGCCTTGGCGCTGAGTTCTTCCGCTGGGAGTTCGCCACAGCGGTCGCCGGCCACATCCTGGATGTGCATGCCTTTGACCAGCCCAACGTCCAAGAGGCCAAGGACCTGACGCAGAAGGGGCTGGAACGCTATCGCGCTGACGGCCGCCTTCCCACTCCAGCCGCAACGCCAAGCCCAGCTGAGCTTCTAGCCACGGCCACGGCAGGTGACTACGTCGCGCTACAGGCGTACCTTGTGCAATCTCAAGACGTTGATGAAGCGCTGCAACATCTCCGCCTCGCCATCCTTGAGCGCTTCAACCTACCGGTCGTCTCCGGTTACGGCCCGCGCTACCTTCATTCCACAGGGCAACTCCACAAAGGTGGCCCAGCCACAGGCGTCTTCATCCAGTTGGTCCAGGAGCATGCGGATGAGGTGCCAATCCCTGGTGAGCCTTACGGCTTCCGCGTGCTGGCAGAATCACAGGCGCTGGGAGACCTGGAAGCCCTCCGCTCCAGGGACCGCCGCGTCTCCCGTGTAACCTTGGAGGCTGACGCCGTAGCTGGTATCAACGCGCTCACTGCCTCATTGAAATAAAGAGGTCTCCATGATTCGTGCCGTGCTCTTTGATTTGGACGGTACTCTCGTTCAGTCTGAGCGGCTGAAGGCCAACTCTTACGCCAAGGCCGTCCAGCAGGTGTTGAGGCTGGCGGAGCCTGACCTTCGAGTGGTCGACGCCTACAAAGAGATTGTCGGTTCTGCGCGGGAGGTTGCCTCCCGGCACATCATGGAACGCCTGGGCATTGAGGACAGCCTTCGCCCGTTGATGTCGTCGCACAACGCCACGGAGCCTGCTCAGGTGCTCACTGACCTCCGCGTGCAACTCTACAATGATTTGGTGGCGGACCCTGAAGTGCTTCGTTCCCATCAGTGGCCCCACAACATAAGTCTGTTGCGTATGTCGCGAGAGCAAGGTTGCGCCACAGGGCTGGCAACCATGTCCACGCGGTCAGAAGCGCTCCGTGTCCTAGACGCGCTGGAAATATCCTCTCTTTTTGACGTGGTCCTTGGCCGGGAGGACGTTCAGAACCCCAAGCCTGGCCCTGAGATTTACCTCAAGGCCGCTGCGCGGCTGAACACGCCGCCTGGTGAATGCATGGTGATTGAGGATTCACCTGCTGGGGTGCAAGCCGGGCTAAGCGCAGGCATGAACGTCATAGCGGTTGCCACCCCTTTCACGGAGTGCGGCCTGAAAGGCGCTCCTGGCATCGACCCACGATGGATTGTTCACGACCCAGAGACTCTCATGCTGACGGTCCGAAAGCGCATTGAAGAGCATCAAAGAAGTGAACACCCCACGGAGGAGACGTAACCATGGAATTAGGTATGGTGGGCCTTGGCCGCATGGGCGGCAATATGGCGGAGCGGCTGCATAAGGCTGGCCACCGGCTGGTAGCTTATGACCGGAGTGCAGAAGCCCGTCAGGCCGCTGAGGACCGTGGGCTGGAAAGCGCCGCCTCCCTTGAGGAGTTGGTACAAGCTCTCAACGCGCCAAGAGCCGTGTGGGTCATGGTCCCGTCAGGCAAACCCACTGAAGACACGCTGGCAAGCTTGGCTGGCCTCCTCAGCCCCAACGACACCGTCATTGAAGGCGGCAACTCCAACTACAAAGAGACCATTCGGCGGAGTGAAGACCTCGCCAAACATGGCGTCACCATGGTGGACGCGGGTACCAGCGGCGGCGTCTGGGGACTCACGGAAGGTTACAGCCTCATGGTGGGTGGAGAGCGGAATGTCGTACAGCGGCTGGAGCCACTCTTTCACGCACTGGCGCCAGCTCCTGACAAGGGTTACGGCCATGTGGGGCCGCTTGGCTCCGGGCACTTCACCAAAATGGTGCACAACGGCATTGAATACGGCCTGATGCAAGCATATGCAGAAGGCTTTGAGCTCATGCAGGCTAAGAGCGAGTTCAACCTGGACCTCCATCAAATTGCTGAACTCTGGCGGCACGGGAGCGTCGTTCGCTCCTGGCTGCTGGACCTGACGGCAGCCGCACTGGCAGAGGAGCCGGGCCTGGAAAGCCTTGAAGCGTACGTAGATGACTCAGGTGAGGGCCGCTGGACGGTAGACGAGGCGGTGGCGTTGGCGGTGCCATTGCCAGTCATCACCGCTGCACTACAGGTGCGGTTCCGCTCCCGTCAGGAGCAGCCCTATAGTGCAAAGATACTGGCCGCCATGCGGAACCAGTTTGGGGGTCACGCCGTGAGGAAGAGCGAATGACCACCAGTGTCGTCATATTTGGCATCTCAGGTGACCTGGCGCGCCGTAAGCTCGTACCAGCGCTGTTCACCCTGTACTGCAAGGGCCGTCTGCCGGACGACATACGGATCATCGGATTTGCCCGCTCAGACTATTCTGACAATGCGTGTAGGCTCCACATGTGGGAGGGGGCCCAAGAACTGGGTGAACTCTCGACGCGTGATGCTGATTGGGCGCGCTTCTCAGAGCGCGTTTTCTTTGTACGTGGCGACCTCAACGACCCAGAGGCGTTGGGCAGGCTGCGTGAACGGCTTGAAGGGTTTGAAGAAGGCGCAACGGAGGCCAATCGGCTCTATTACCTTTCCATCGCGCCTTCTCTTTACGGCACAGCAGTCACCAATTTGGGCCAAGCGGGGCTGGCCAGCCAGGAAAAGGGCTGGGCACGGGTGGTTGTTGAGAAACCCTTTGGTTACGACGGTGCCTCCGCCACGGCGCTGGACGAGACTATCCATAAAGTGTTCGACGAATCGCAAGTCTACCGGATCGACCATTACTTGGGTAAAGAGACCGTCCAGAACCTCCTGGTCTTCCGATTTGCCAACGCAATTTTTGAGCCAATGTGGAACCGGAACCATGTGGCGCAAGTACAGATTACCGCTGCTGAATCCGTGGGATTGGAAGGTCGCGGGTCCTATTACGAGTCATCCGGTGTGTTGCGAGACATGGTCCAGAACCACCTCCTGCAACTGCTAACGATGGTGGCCATGGAGCCGCCGAGTTCCATGGAGGCCACGGCCCTGCGGAATGAGAAGATAAAGGTGCTCCAAGCAGTCCGCGGGTGGGACAGTGATGACATTGCCAAAGACGTGGTGACCGCCCAGTACAAAGGCTACACGGATGAGCCTGGAGTGGATCCAGACTCAAGAACGCCAACCTATACCGCCATGCGGGTGTTCGTAGACAACTGGCGCTGGCAGGGAGTCCCTTTCTACCTGCGTTCAGGAAAGGCCCTGGCTGAGAAGACCTCGGAAATCGTGGTGCAGTTCAAGGAACCGCCCCACCGCTTGTTTGAAGAGGTACACACTGGTGACATGGAACCCAATACTCTGGGCATATGTCTGCAACCTCATGAAGGTGTACACCTCCGTTTTCAGGTCAAAGTCCCGGACGCAGGGACTGACACACATCCCAAGGATATGGCTTTCCACTACGAGTCAGAGTTCAAGGATATGGGCATTCCCGAAGCGTATGAACGGCTGCTCCAGGACGCGGTGAATGGTGATCCATCGCTGTTCATCCGTAGCGACCAGATAGCAGCCTCCTGGCAAATTGTGGACCCGGTGCTCCAAGCGTTAGAGTCGCCTGACAAGCAATTGCCGGTGGCCTCGTACGATCCCGGCTCTTGGGGGCCTGCTGAGGCTGATAGACTCTTGGCTGAGAACGGCCACAAGTGGGTCCGCGTCTGCGTTGAGCACTAAAGCGTCCCGGTGACACTATGACTACAGACAAGTCTGAACTGCGTATCCTCCCAGACCAAGAAGCGGTCGCGACCGCTGCGGCCGAACTGTTTTTGGCTGTCGCACGCCAGAGCGTCGCAGACCACGGACGCTTTACCGTGGCCCTCTCCGGCGGCAGCACCCCAGCCCTGCTGTTTGGTCTACTGGCCTCCCCTCCCTATAGCGAGTCAGTGCCGTGGGAAAAGACCCACGTGTTTTGGAGCGATGAGCGTTGGGTGCCACGAGATGACCCTGAGAGCAACAGCGGGTTGGCCCGGCGTCTGTTGCTGGACCACGTCCCCGTCCCACCAGACCAGGTGCACTACGTCACCACCACCGGCATGACGCCTGACGATTCGACTGCGGAGTACGGCAGAATGCTGCGTGACTTCTACGACGGTGGCGAGCCCAGGCTGGACCTTGTCCTCCTTGGCATGGGGGACGACGGCCACACCGCCTCACTGTTCCCGCGCACGGAAGCGCTCAATGAGACACATCACCGTGTTTTTGCCAACTACGTCCCTGCGCTCAACACATGGCGTATCACCTTCACGTATCGCACAATCAACGCCGCGCACCACGTGTGTTTCATGGTGGTTGGCCCTGAAAAAAGAGCGGCCCTCAGGCATATCTTTGCCGCTCGCGCAGGGGAAAATCCCGTTCCGGCAGCTCTGGTGAACCCCACGGACGGCCAGCTTCTGTGGCTGGTTGATGAAGCCGCAGCACGAGACATCAAGCAGTAGCAGTCTCAGCCCACCCTCCTCCTTCTACGGGTAGCGCCCACCTCCAAGCTGCGTTATCGTTACGTCCCGTCGCCAATCCCAACCACATACCCTGTGCAGGAGGCCCCCGTGACCGACGCCGCTGAACTGGTGGATGCCATTCGCAAGGAGCTACGGCCCCTGGAGGAACGCATCATCCAGCATCCCTACCTTGCAGCCCTGGAAGAGGGCCGCATTCCTCGTGAAAAGCTCGCACTGTTTGTGGGTGAGCAGCACCGCATCATTGAAAGCGACCTCCGCAGCATCGCCTTGTTGATTTCGCGTTGCTCTATGCCAAGGACGCGGCGCTATCTACAGGAGTTGTTGAATGGCGAGGACACGGCTTTCGGCGCGCTGCACACCTTGGCCAACGCGTTGGAGTTGAATGAGGGCTGGCTCCAAGCATACCCACCCACGCCTGAGGCCCAGTCTTACACCCACTTCCTGTCCTACCTTGCCGTCTCCGGCTCACCCGCTGAACTGGCGGGGGCCTTCCTCGTAAACCTTCCTGCGTGGGGTGCCAACTGCGGACGCATGGCAGCAGCGCTCCAGTCCCAGTACGGCATAGCAAAGGACACCGTCACCTTTCTGGACTTCTTCGCTGAGCCACAGCCTGACGTGGAGCAAACCATCTTGCGCGTCATCCAGCAGGGGCTCGACACCGGCGTGGAGACACGACACATCAGCACAGCAGCGCGGTTCTTGCAGAGCTACGAACTCGCCTTCTGGGACAGCCTGCTAACGGCGTCAGCATAGCCATGGCAGGCCGTTTTACCGACCGCCTTCGGACAACTGTCGACTCCATCTGGGAGGCGCAGCACCGCCACCTCTTCATCACCGGCATTGGCGACGGCACGCTGGACATGGACAGGTTCAAGTACTGGGTACGGCAGGACTACCTCTTCCTCATTGAATACGCACGTACGCTGTCGATGGCGTCGGCCCGCGCACCAGACCTCGACACTATGACAAAGCTCGCTGAGCTAGCCCACGAGACACTGCATACGGAGATGTCATTGCACCGCGCTTACGCCAAAGAGTTCGGCATATCAGAGGCGGAGCTAGAGGCCACGGAAATGTCACCCACGTGCCAGGCGTACACGGACTTCCTGCTGCGTACCGCTTCTATAGGGAGCTTCGCGGAGATTGCCGCCGCGCTACTGCCGTGCATGTGGGGCTTCTACGAGATTGGCCAGCGGCTGAAGGCAAACGCGACTGCCACCGACCAGCGCTACACTGCGTGGATAGACATGTATTCGTCGGCTGAATTTGCGGAGTTGGCTGAGTGGTGTCGAGGCCTCGTTGACCGCCTCGCGACTGGCCTACCCAACAACGACCTACAACGGGTCGAGGCCGCGTTCATCACCAGCAGCCGCTATGAGCACGCCTTCTGGGAGATGGGCTGGCAAGAAGAGTCCTGGCCGGTATGAGGGCGGTTGCTGTTAGCTTCGCCGCTGCGCAGCAACAACCCCCTTGACGTGAAATATCGACCATATCCAGAAAACAATGTATAGGCCCCAAAAACCAAAGCCTATGAGAAATATGAATGTAAGTATTCCTAAGATGTTCAGAACCCATCCACCCACCAAAAGTAATATCCCCGTCCCTACTGAACCAGCCACCATGTGTCCAATGCCCATAAATCCAAAGAGCCCTAAAATCCCATTTAGCAGCATGGGCATGGCCGCATCTGATGCCTCAATGGCTATTGGAACAGGCTTCTGTCGGACTCCACAGTGTGGACATATTTCAGCCTGTAATTTGATTATATTGCCACAAGATGAGCAGAATTTTTCATCCGGGGCCTTTACTCGTTCCTCAGCCATGAATCACCTCTCTCTACGTCCGCTTTTCGGCGCAACACAAGTCCTCAGTTGTCGGACACTATAGAAGCTAGCTCTGCCTATCAACGATGTCACTCCCCACCTTCCCCTGCCAGCTTCTGCAATTCGTAGAGCGTGTTGAGCGCGTCCAACGGCGTCATGCCGTTCACGTCCAGCTTGAGCAGGCGCTCCACCACCTCCGGCGTTGCCACCATGGCGCTGAAGAGCGATAACTGCGGCTCCGGCGCGGGCGTGCCTCGTCCACGGCGAGACTTCTTTGACGACGCTCCATTGACGGCGTCAGCCTGTCCCTCAAGCTCCGCCAGAAGCTCCCACGCTCGCTGCACCACCGGCTTGGGCAGTCCGGCAAGTTGAGCCACATGCACTCCGTAGCTGCGGTCAGCGCCGCCGGGCAGAATGCGGTGCAAGAACACCACGTCGCCGCCCTCCTCGGTCACAGCCACGTTGTAGTTGCGTACCCGGGGCAGCGTATCGGCTAGCTCCGTCAACTCATGGAAATGCGTGGCAAACAGCGTGCGGCACCCCAGCCTCGGCGCGTTGTGCAGGTGCTCAGCCACCGCCCTTGCTATCGACAACCCATCGTAGGTGGACGTGCCACGGCCAATCTCGTCCAATATCACCAGAGAACGAGGCGTCGCGTGATGCAGTATCGAAGCCGTCTCCACCATCTCAACCATGAACGTGGACTGCCCCGCCGCCAGGTCATCCTGTAAGCCCACGCGGGTGAATATGCGGTCCACCAGCCCTATACGAGCCGACGTCGCGGGAATAAAGCTCCCCATCTGCGCCATGAGCACCAGGAGCGCCACCTGGCGTATGTACGTGGATTTACCTGCCATGTTCGGCCCCGTAAGCACCACCAACTGGGCGTCGTCCTGTGAGAGATAGGTGTCGTTGGGTACAAAGGTGCCGGGCGGGACGTGCCGTTCCACCACGGGGTGCCGTCCGTCCTTGATATCCATTGCGCCGCCCTCATCCAGTTGGGGGCGGACGTACTGGTACCGTACCGCCGCCTCAGCCAACCCCACAAACACGTCCAAGGCAGCAAGCGCACGGGCCGTCCGGCTGATGGGCGCGGTCATCTCCACAAGCTGATGACACGCCTGGCGATAGAGGTCGGTTTCCAACGCCTCCATGCGCTCTCTGGCGTTCAGCACCCGGTTCTCATACTCCTTCAACTCCGGCGTGTAGTACCGCTCACCGTTGGTCAGCGTCTGCCGCCGCACATAGTCATCCGGCACCTTGGCCAGTTGTGCGGTGGTCACCTCGAGGTAATACCCAAACACGCGGTTGTAGCCCACCTTCAGCGTGGGTATTCCCGTGCGTTCTCGCTCTCGCCGCTCCAGCCCTGCGATGTACGACCTTGCGTTCTGCGCTGCCTCTCGCAACTCGTCCAGATCTGGCGAGAAGCCGGGGCGCACCACGCCCCCCTGCCCAACATCGCCCTGGGGGTCCTCCGAAATTGCCCCGGCAATGAGTTCGACAGCCTCAGCGCAGAGCAGCATGTCAGCATCCAGCCATCCAAGCGGGCCATCGGCCTCGCCCAGTTGCGCCTTCATGGACGGCACTTGCTCCAGAGAGCGACGCATGCCAACAATTTCACGTGGGTGCGCCACATTCAGCCCAGCCCTGTGAAGCGTACGCTCCATGTCTGAGACGTTGGCCAGCGCATCCTGAAGCTGCTTGCGACGCAACGTGCTCTCAGCAAGCCAGCCTATCCCGTTCTGCCGGCGCGTTAGCTCAGCCAAATCCATCAGCGGCTGGCCCAACCATCGACGCAACAGCCTGGCCCCCATGGGAGTACGCGTCAGGTCCAACACAGAGAGCAAGGAATGTTCTTTGGAGCCCCACCGCCCGCCTTCAAAAAGTTCAAGGTTACGGCGGCTCTGCGGGTCCATGGCCATGAAGGCGTCAGTGGTGTAGGTGTGCAGACCCTGCAACTGCCCCAGCGCGGGGCGGTTCACCTGCCCAAGATAGTCGACTATCGCGCCAGCGGCAGCCGTCGCCAAGGGCAGCGATTCGCAGCCGAAGGCCTCCAGCGTGACCACTTTGAACAGGTCCAGGAGTCGTTGACGCGCGTCCGCAGGCGCGAACGCCTTGCGGTCCACGGACGTTACCTGAGTACGCACGCCCTGCGCCTCCAACGACGCCAGCATGTCCTCTGCGTCCTTGGGCGCAATAATCTCCGTGGGAGCCAGCCTCGCTAGCTCTTGGGCAAGCTGGTCAGCGCCCATCTGTGCCACGGCAAACTCACCCGTGGTCACGTCAACGTAGGCTATGCCAGCCTCGTCGCCATATACCAGTACCGCCGCAAGGTAGTTGTTGGCCCCTTGCTCCAGCAACGATGGTTCAATGATGGTGCCAGGGGTCACCACTCGCACCACGTCACGCTCCACTATCTTGCGGGCCTTGCTCGGCTCCGTGAGCTGCTCACATATCGCCACCTTGTGGCCCTTGCGGATGAGGCGACCCAGATAGCCTTCCAACGCATGGTAGGGAATGCCTGCCAGGGGCACCACCTCCCCCTCACCCATATCTCGCTGAGTGAGGACAATCTCCACGTCACGGGCCAAGGCCTTCGCGTCCTCATCAAAGGTCTCGTAAAAGTCACCCATCCTGAACAGCAGGATAGCGTCCGGGTACCGGCGCTTCACATCTAGGTATTGCTTACGGACGGGTGATGCCACAGGACCTCGCTGAAACGGACGTTAAGTAGACGGGGCGATTGTATAGGAGTGAGCGCTTGGGAGAAACGGGAACGCGGCCTTTGTTGTGCAGATTCACGTTACAGGGCCACGACAAGGTGCGTGATAGGATTGTCGCCACCTTGGCACAGACACGACCCTCCATACAACGCATTGCACCCCGGCCAGTCGTAATCATCGCCCTGGTCACAGCGGTCTGCCTCCT
>Ga0302135_10001981_pt1 | contig 12252 bp, 5 predicted proteins | sample CBN3_surface_MG_FD_203119 | JGI IMG/M metagenome (GOLD analysis project Ga0302135, IMG submission 203119) | Marine microbial communities from Western Arctic Ocean, Canada - CBN3_32.1 | ecosystem: Environmental > Aquatic > Marine > Oceanic | place: Canada: Western Arctic Ocean | collected 2017-09-15 | reverse complement strand
CCAAGCCCAGCAAGGCGCGGACCAGCGTCGACTTCCCAGCTCCCACTCGCCCGGTGATAACGGTGAAAGAACCCTTAGGGAGCGAGAAGGAAACGTCGGTGATCCCAGATGCGTTGTCGCCGTATGAGTAGGTGAGTCCACGGACATCCAGTTGTCGTAGACCATCTCCAGAGGTCGTGGGCATGGCTCGTGCGGGCTCTGGCCCATCGTCGAAGCCGAGCGGCCGGCCATTGAGGAGGTCGGCGGCAGACGCGTCTCCGGCAAGGTCCAGCATCCGGTCGAAGCTGACGTGAGTTCCTTGGTACTGCGCAAGCATCTCAACAAACCAAGACATGTACCCGGTGACTCTTGGAAGGAAGATCAGGAAGAGGCTGAGTTCGGCGACAGTGAGTGTTCCGTTGCGCAAATCGTTGGCGCCGAGCAGGAGAACGACTCCCGTAGCGACATGGCTCATGTTCCGTGTAAACGACCGCAAGAGTTCGCTCAAGAGAGTGTCCCTCAGCGCAGCGTGGTTTCGGATTAAGTTGATGTCTTTGAGATGAGAGAGGATTCCGACTTCGCTATGAGTTGCCTTGATCGTTTCAACCGCCCCAAAGGTATCTCCGATGAAGGTCGTCACCGTCTCAGTCGCTGTCCGCATGCGTTCGCGGAGTCGCCGGATATAGGGCCTCGCTAGGAGCGTGACACCGAGCGCGATACCTACTGGAAGTAGCGCCCAGAGCGTTAGCCTCGGAGAGGCGTCGTAAAGGCTGCCGCCCGCTAACCAGACGAAGATGACGAGGCCGCTCACGTCGACGATGTCTTCCATGTAGTTGGCAACTTGATCCACATCTTCGCGAAAGGTAGTCACTGCTGCCGAGGAACCCTTGGTGACCACTCGGGCTCCTGGTGCGGTCATCAGCCAGCCGAGTAGGTTGCGGCGCATGAGCAAGAGCTTGCGGTGCCAGAAGTGCGGTAACGCCACAACAGCGGCCTCAAAGAAGAACAATCGTCCCAGGAGCCAGGCCCCGGCGAGTAGCAGGGAGGACACAAGTAGATCCGCGTTGCCGGCCTCGATGGCACCGATGGCGGCTGCCATTGCCCTACCCATGTAGAGCGGGAGGACATGAAAGGCAGCCCAGAGCACAACGTTCACGGAAAACAGCACCGGCAAGGCACGTATCAGGTAGCGGGGGATTTGAATGGCCCTCATCTCTTGAGACCTCCTTGCTTGAACGTTCCAGATGATGCTGCAGCAATCATGCTGGCGAACACTGAATCTGAGTTTGCTAGGACGTGCCGGTCGCCGTGTTCGACGATGGCGCCGTCATCAAGGATCAGGATTTCATCCGCGCTTCTCACGGTATCGAGCCTGTGGGCGATGATGATGGTTGTTCGTCCTTCCGTGAGTCGCTCTATGGCGGAGGTCAGCAGCGCCTCGGTTGCTGGGTCGACTCGAGATGAGGGCTCGTCGAGGATCACGAGACCTGGATCCCGCAGATAGGCCCTTGCAAACGCAAGTAGTTGGGCCTCGCCAGATGACACTCCAATGCCCGCGACGCCGATGGCGGTGTGAATCCCGTCGGGGAGTCCGTCTAGCCAGTCACCTAGGCCCACGGCGCGTACTGATGACTCGACGAGATCGTCTGGCACAGACGAATCGAAGATCGTGACGTTCTGGCGAACTGTGCCAGCGAATAGTCGCACGTCCTGAGTTACGAAAGCGACTTTGGTTCGCAATGAGTGGGTGCTGACCTCGGTGAGTGGGATCCCGCCGATAGAAACAGTCCCTTCTGTGGGGTCGAAGAAGCGTGCGGTCAGCTTCGTGAGTGTTGATTTACCGCCTCCGGTTCGCCCAAGCAGCCCTAGCTTAGTTCCGGCCGAGAGAGATACCGAGACATTGTTGAGAACGGTTCTCTCGTCTTCTTCGTACGCGAACGACACCTTGTCCACGTCGAGTGAGAGAGCCCCTTCAGGCAGATCCGATGACCCGACGCGCTCCACCGTCGGGCTAGTTTCCATGAGTTCCTTCGTTCGTCGGAGGCCCGCCGCGGACTTCTGAAACTCTGACAACTGCTGGGTTACCTGTTCGATGGGATCTTCGAGCTTGAGCATGTACTGATACATGAGAAAGACCGTGCCAACGGTGATGGAACCTCTGAGGGCCAGCCAGCCGCCCACGGCGATAGCAATGATGGCTCCAGCTGAGAAGATGCCTATGGACCCAACCCAAATGAAAGAGCGTTTGATCCAAGAGGCGACCGCCTTTTTGTAGTAGCGGTGCATGATGGGGGCGAAGCGTTGCATCACGTAGCCGCCGGCGCCGTTGGCCCTAATGTCGTCGATCGCGGCAACACGCTCTTCGATGAATCCGTAGATCATCGCCGAGATGCCCCGCTCTTCTTCGGCTGCTGAGACAGCGAGTGACCGGGTTGCGGCCATGAACGTGACGATAACAACCACGAGGGCGGCCATCATCAATCCGGCGAAGCCACTGCGCTGGAAGAGTACCCAGAAGATGCCGACGAGGAGGATGACCGAAGAAACGACTTGCACTGCGAAGTGGGAGAACACCTTCGCGATGGCGGTGATGTCGCCATCGACGCGCTCTATGAGAGCTCCTTGGCTGGTTTCCGCGAAGTAGTCGGTGTCGAGGGTGAGTAAATGTTGCGTGGAAGCGAACCGTAGGTCGTTAGAGACCCCCCAACCGACCCTTGTTCCTAGGTAGGTAGAAATGGCCTTGAATCCCTGCGTCGCGAAGCTGGCAATGAGGTAGGTAGCCGCGAGTTGAGTGAGATCCGCCAGCGGTTGTCGGTCTAGGGCATCATCCACGAAGGTGGCTAAGAGAACCGGAACCCACAGCTCAAGTCCAGAGCCCACGATGATGAAGAAGAGGGCGAGCGCGACCAGCCCCTTCCTTTTTTTGAGGTGGGGAACGAGGACTTCGAGCCGAAGCGGTTCGCGTTTCGTTGCCATGAGCCCAAGCGTACTGAGTTGGATCGCTCGACGGCCTCCATTTTGTTGCGCTCTGACGACTCGGCAGCTCAGAGGCAAGTATCTTGGTCGGATGCGAGTCGTCATCCAACGCGTTACATCAGCCTCCGTCTCGGTCGACCAGGAGATAGTTGGGGGTATAGGAGTTGGGTTGGTACTTCTGGTGGCGGTGACCCACGCTGACGCTGACGCTGACGCTGTTGCTGTCGCCTCGAAGATCGCTGGCCTCAGAGTCTTTAGTGACGATGAGGGCAAGATGAATCTGTCCGTGTCTGATATTGGCGGATCTGCTCTTCTGATCTCTCAATTCACGCTGTACGCGGACATGCGTAAGGGTCGACGACCTTCGTTTGGAAGGTCAGCACCCAGAGAGGTCGCTGCCCCGCTGATTGACAGGTTGGGATCCTTACTTCGTCAAGGTGGGGTTCCCGTTGAGACCGGGCTCTTCGGTGCTGCCATGAAGGTAGAGCTCATCAACGATGGACCCGTAACGCTGGTTGTGGAGACCCAACAGGGGAAGGTCCTCTAATGATCGGTTAGCCAAGCCTTGCCTGCGTCGCAGAACATTCGGAAGTCGCAACGACCACAGGCTTCGGAAGGCGCCGCGACGTATGGTCCGTCCTGCACCACGATTGAAACTGACTCCATGTGGTTCTTGGCTTCAGCCAGCCATGCAGGTGTGACCTCCTTGGTGATCTCAGTTAGGCCATCTCCCAGGTAGGCAAATGTGACCCACATGGACTCGGGCGCTGGGCCGAGGGCTCCCGAGGCAGCTGCGAGGGCGTACGCCTCGAGTTGGGTGACGAGGGATGGATCCGTGGAGGGTCGACCACTCTTGAAGTCGACTATCTCCCATCCCTCATCTCGGGCGTAGATGGCGTCAACACGCCCGCGCAGGGTTGTCCCGCCGACTCGGAATGAGAAGGCGGTCTCTGTGAAAATGGGACGGGCCTCCGCGAATCGTGACGCGAGGTAGGTTTGGTAGGGCGCGCTTGTGTCTGACGCTGGTTCGCTGACTGAAGGCACGTCGTACTCCATGGCACTGAAGTCCTCGAGTGGTACTTGGCCCATGTTGTGGAGCTCGATCTTTCGGTGCACTTCCGTGCCTCGGCGAGCAGCCCTGCTTGGGCGACGGGGCAGTCGGTCGATCTCGGACCATCGAAACTGAAGGGGGCATCTCGCGGCTGTCACCATTCCCGTGACGGAGGTGGTGCGCGTCTCCGATGGAACCTGTGAGTCTGGAGGCTCGGGCAGTGCGAACAGCATGTCTTCGTAGTCGGTCACAGCCTGAGCGTAGGCGGAATGGATGTTCAGTTCAGCCGCCTGCCTGGTTGGAGATTCGGAGTCGGCAACCGCGGCTTGCAGGGCGTGCGCCCAGCCGTCATCGAAGAGAGGATCTGGGGTGACCACGGTAGGGTCGAGCGGATGGACATGATCTGGGCGTTCTCCTGGGTCTACCTCCCAAGTCCCTGTGTCGCACAAGTCGGCTACGACTGTCAAGAAGGGGCTGGGGTCTACAGCGCTTTTACGAGGTGCCTCATTGCCTCCCCAGAACGCACCGGAGGTGTGAAGTTGGCTGCGAGCCCTAGTGACTGCCACGTACGCAAGCCGCCATTCCTGACTCAGGTGGCGAACTCGAAGAATGTCTTGCCGGTCCTTCTTGTCCATGTCTTGAGTGATCTGCGGCAGATCCAATTGGTCGATCCGCTGGTCGAAGGGGAGTACCCACGATCGCGCATACGGGTCTTCGAACTCTCGAACGCCCGAGGGGAAGAGTCCCTGAGTGAGGCCGGGGAGACACACTACGTCCCATTCAAGACCCTTAGCGCGATGAACCGTGAGGAGGATCACGGCGCTCTCTTGAGACACTCTTGCCGTATCTAGTTCGTCCGTCTTCTGAAGGGCGAGAAGGGCGAGGTAGTCCAAGAACGCCGGCAGCGAAGACCGTCCCTCCAACGGGCTCCAAGCTTCTGCCAGGTCGAGAAAGCGGTACACGTTGAGCCGAGCGCTCAGCGCCGCTACTCCCGGCATGGCCTCGATCTCTCTCCACATGTCGTTGAGGTCGAGGACCTGGCGCACCAACTCGGCCAAACTCGCCCCCTGGGCGGCTTGCAACATCGTCGAGTAGTTCTCACGGATGGATCGGAACGCCGAGACGACCCGCGGTGAGCTACTGTCGATGGCACTAGGGTGGTCTAATGCTTCGATGAAGCTTGGTTGGGGAGCATCGGGCTGGTTGGACTTGAGGAACGCCGCCAAGGTCTTCAGCTGGGAGCGGTTCAGTCGGTATTGAGCGCCCATGGCGATGCGGGCGAAGGCTACGTTGTCACCGGGATCCTGGATAAGTCGCAGCCAGGCATGAATCTCGACGATTTCGGGGATATCGAGTAGCCCGCCGGCGCTCGCCACCTCAGCAGGGATCTCAGCTTCGGCAAGGGCCAAGCGAACAATGGTGATGGCCGCATTGGTACGGAAGAGAACCGCCATCTCTTTCCAGGGAGTGCCGCTCTCGTGGGCTTCCTTGAGTCTATCTGCGATCGCGGTGGCTTCATCCCAAGATGTTCGATACCAGGACGCGGTCACCGTTCCGCGAGGTGTACCAGGTGCGGCGTTGAGTGGTTGACGAGCGCTACCACCGACCAGTTGCCTGACGCTGTTGGCGACGTCGAGGATCCGCTGCCCGGACCGGCGATTCAGGGTCAGGTGACGTGTCTCTGCCACAGATCCGTCGCCAGCAGGGAAGTGTTCGGGGAAGCGATTGAAGTTTGAGGGCGTTGCGCCGCGCCACTCGTAGATGGTTTGATCTGGATCGCCAACGGCGATCACCGGAAATCCCTCCCCAAACAACGCCTGCAGCAGCAAGCGTTGTCCAGCATTGGTGTCTTGATACTCGTCGAGAAACACGACGTCGTAACGCTCTTTGACACGTTCGGCCAGCTGGGGATGGGCGGTGGCGAGTTCGTGAGCGAGACGAACCAAATCGGCGAAGTCGATCACCCCAAGTCGCTGCTTTTCAAGGCGGAACCGGGCGATTATCTCCGCCATTTCTCTGCGTTCGAGAACTACTGGATCGTCTGACTCCAAGAAGAGTGACTCAGGCTCCGCCAAGTTATCTCCAAGATCCGAGGCTAGCCGGAGGGTCGCATCGATTACCCGCTCTCGCTGGCTCAGGATCAAATGGTCGTAAGTGGGTGCCCCATTGACCGCCTCGAGGAGTAGCTGCCGAGAAAAAGTTGGAGTAATAACCGTGACATCCCGATCCACGCCCACAAACGGGCCAAATTCTGCGAGAAGCTGATAGGCGAACCCGTGATAGGTGTGGATTTCAGCCTCAGCAACCTCGGACGTGAGCTCGCGCAGTTCCTCTGAGACCCGCTGGGAGAGTTCCCCGGCAGCCTTATTGGTGAAGGTGAGACCGAGGATCCTTCCGGGGTGCATGCCGCCGGCAACGAGTCCGACGATCTTCTTGGTAAGTGTGGTGGTCTTGCCGGTTCCCGCACCGGCGTTGATCCGAAGCGAGCTCAGCGGAAGGTCAAGGATCGCAGCCTGTTCTGGGGAGGGTGCGAACGTCATGCTGTGAACGCCTCCTGCCCGTCGGGCTGAGCTGGGCAGAGAATCCGGAAGTCGCAACGACCGCACGAAGGATTGATTGTGGGCTCGAAGTTCTCCGAACGCACTTCTATCGCCATTTCGATGAGGCGTTCCCGCACTAGTGGCAGGTTTGCTGGGTCGAATCTGCGTCGAGTGAAGCCCTTGTTGGGCCCTCGGGGGAACCAGAGCTCAGCCTCTGTGACCTCACCCATCTGCTGGACTTCCGCGTCAGCGAGGGCAGCCATCTGATAGAAGCCAAGCTGGGTTGACTCAGCGACCTCAGCCTGAGACGGAACGGCTGTTCCTGTCTTGTAGTCCACGACTCTCAGGTGGCCATCGTCGTTCTGGTCGATCCGGTCAGCTCGGCCTACCCACCGCTCTCCCTCGATTTCAAGCTGGAGATGCTTCTCAGCGAATCGCACCGTGTACCCGTCCACAGGCGCAGATGCATACAGTTTTGTGAGTGTTTTGATACCGTTTTCGTGCCACACCTGTGCCCATGGGTCACCACCAAAGTCCGTGCGATCGAAGCTCTCGTCCAGTAACTCCAAGCTGACACTCAGCTTGTCTGTCGGCAGGTCGCCGTCGAGCAGCATGAGATCCACCTTTTCGGCGATGCGATGGATGAGGGTTCCGAAACTCATGTAGACCGAATCGCTGCCTCCCAACCCAACGTGGCGGTAGAAGGCGTATCGCAGAGGACAACCAGAATACAAGTCGGCTTGGCTGGGGGAGAAGTGAGCCCGAGGATCCACGATGGGTGCTTCGGGGTCTTTTGGAACGAGACCAGTGAAGGAGCTGGGATCGCTGAGCACACCGTGGGAATTCCTAGAAAGAACCGAGAGAGCAGCAAGGCGCTTGACATCAAGACACCTTGGGTCTGTGAGCGTCCGTCGCAGGAGCCCTTCGGCTTCGGAAGCGGTGACAGGGTCGTCGTGAGCCTCTGAAAGCTCCTGAGGTCCTCCGAGTTGATCGATGAATCGGCTGGGGCGGCCCGTGACTCCCATCGTTGCCGCGGTGGTGTAGGTCCAAATCACCCTTCGAGAGGCTCGTGTCATGGCTGTGTAGGCCAACCGGGTTTCCTCTTGGAGCCGGAATTGGCGCTCCGCCAGAGGTGAGCGCAGAGCGGGGGAGAGGTAATGGGTGTTGAGCAGTGAGGTGCGCCGCCGAAGATCTGGGAACGCTCCGTCGATGGCGTCCGCGATGAAGACTGTGTCGAACTCAAGGCCCTTCGCCTGGTGAAGCGTTGTGAGTGCTAGAGCGTCATCCTCGTCGGCTCTGAAGCTAAGAAGGGTGTCGGCTTCGAACTCGCCTTGATCGGCCGCCTCGAAGTAGTCATGGAGGGTTATTCCTGGCTCTCTTTCGGCGAGGTGGCTGAGCACCTGAGACAGCGAGGAGAGAGGTGGGATGAACTTGGACCCGTCTTCTAGTTCCACCAACGTTGAGAACTGTGGCAGGGTGGTCCATAGGTGCCAGAAGCCGTCTCGTGCAGGCATCGAAATAGCCCAGTCGGCCGAGGACAGGAGTTGTGAGAGGGCAACGCCTTCCGCAACTTGTTCTGCAACGACCTGGGGTAGTAAGCCTGGCTGGGCTTCGATCAGTCGGCTGATCGCACGTTCTTTACCGATCGCCAACTGGAAGAACGGGCCAAGCAATATTCGTCGAGCGGCCTGGAGCGTCTCGGATGGAGACAACCCGCCGGCAGCGAGGGAGGTGAGGTCTCGAAGAAACCGGATTGCTGGCTGGTCGGTAAGCCGTTGGTTGGGTCTGTTGTGTGGGATCCCGCGGCGTTCGAGCGCCCGTGACAGTTCGGGAAGGACACGTTGTTTTGTTCGTAGTAGCACGGCCATTCGTGAGAACGGGACTTTGTCCATGAGGTGGATCCGGTGGAGCTCGCCGGCGATCCACTCTGCTTCATGCGTGTGCTGATCGAAGCCAAAGACGTCTACTCGGCCGCCGGCTCCAGCCGGAGTCACGGGTCCGGCGCTGCCTGGGAGTTCGCCCAAGGTGAGCTGCTCTGCCGAGCGCAGCACCTCCTTGGGAACTCGAAATGACTGCGTAAGCACGAAGGTTGTGGTGCCGGGGAAAGCCTCGGGGAAGTTGGCTACGTTGGCCAGGTCAGCGCCTCGGAAGCTGAAGATGGACTGGTAGGGGTCAGCAGCGACCGTGAGGTTGCCTGTGGACTTGGTGAGCGCGTCTAGGAAGGCCACCTGAGTCGGTGTGGTGTCTTGGTATTCGTCAACGAGCACATGACTGACTTTCGAGAGGAACTCCGCTGCCGCTGGGTGTTGCAGCGTATCGATGGCGAGTCCAAGGAGGCTTGCGTAGTCAATGCGATGCTCGTCCTTGAGAGCTTGGCGGTACCTTGTCATGAAGTTGGGTAGCGCAGCCCAGTCGGGTTGCTCGGTTACAAGTTCGGTCACTGAGTCAGCGTTCATCCGGTGCTCGGATGCTCGGAGGAGAAAGTCTGTTACTTCTTCTGCAAATGACCGGTTGTGCAGGAGACGCTTCAGGTGCTCCGGCCAGGCAGTGGGAAGTTCGGAACGGAGGAGGCGAGAAACGAAGGCCACCTGTTCCGGTCCAGTCAGGAGGGCTGGCATGGACTGCCACCCGAACACGCTTCCGCCGAGTGCTTCCAAGATGCGGAAGCCCAGTGAGTGAAAGGTCGTCGCCCTGATTGTCTGTGCCTCGCCGGGAAGAACAGCGGTGATACGGCGTTCGAGGTCGGCCGCGTTCCTCCGAGAGAACGAAAGGACCACGAGTTCGTGAGGGGTCATGCCTTGTTTCGATAGGTGCGCGGCCCGGCGGACGAGAAACTCGGTCTTGCCCGCACCGGGCCCTGAAACGACTAGCTGCGGTCCCTTGGTCTGGCCGACGGCGGCGTCCCAGTCCTCTGGAGTCAGTGGAGTCCGTGTATCGGTAGCCGATGCCATTATAGAATCGTAGGCCACGTTCAGCCGCTCGCTATGCGGCGAGCGGCGTTTCCTGGCCTGTCGAATGGCGGCAGGGGCAATCGACGCTCACTCCGTCATAGAGCGTGTTGACTGAGAGCCCAAGCTCCAAGAGCTCGGCTACGACAGCGGGGGCGTCGTTGTGGTTGTCGTTCGTCCTGTTATCCATACCCAAACTGTATCCGAGGGGTGTGACAGAAAGTGGCTGGAGCGGGAGTAGGGACCGCGCAATAGGCATAAAACATCTGGCTTTGTGTCAGAAGTGGGCAACGAAGAGGGATTAGGGTGCTTTGGGAAGAGCTTCTGGAATGTAGGTGGAGAGGGATGCCGAGAGCTGAGAGGGTCACGCTAGAACCGGTTGATCGTGCTGAAGTCACGGTCGTCATGGACAACTCAGTCGACATTCTTGATGGCCCTTCTGAGTTCGGCGCACGTCCACCGCTGGGCTGGAAGGCGCTGGAGGGCGAACAGCTTCGTTCCGAACACGGGTACTCCCTCGCCCTCACCGTTCAGCGCGGGACGTGGCGTGAGAGCTTCCTTTATGACGCCGGACTGACTCGCGACTCGACCGTTCACAATCTTGACGTCCTCGGACTCGATCCCCGCGACTTCCGGGCTGTTGTCCTCTCCCACGGCCACGCTGATCACCATGGCGGGCTGGAAGGACTTTTCGGGAGAGTCCGCTCGTCGTTGCCTCTGGTAGTTCATCCCCACGCGTGGCGCGACCGCAAGATCGTGTTCCCAACTGGCGAGGAGGTTCGCCTCGCCCCTCCAAGCCACAACGATCTCGACCGTGAGGGTTGGCAGGTCGTCGATGAGTTGGGCCCGTCACTGCTGTTAGATGGGTCGGTCCTCGTCACGGGCCAAATAGACCGGGTGACTGACTTCGAGAAGGGGTTCCCAGTCCAGCACGCCAAGGTCAAGGGAACGTGGGGGCCAGACCCATGGACGTGGGACGATCAGGCCGTCGCCGTCAACGTGCGTGGCAAGGGTCTCGTTGTGCTTTCGAGCTGTAGCCACTCGGGTGCCATCAACATCCTCCGGCATATTCAGTTGGTAACCGGTATCGACAAGGTTCACGCTTTCATTGGCGGTCTGCATCTTTCGGGTGGGTTGTTCGAACCAATCATCCCCGACACCATCATGAACCTCACCGCTTTGGCGCCTGCCCTTGTCGTACCCGGCCACTGCACGGGCTGGAGGGCTCAACACCTGGTTGCCGCCGCCCTCCCAGATGCCTACACCTCCAGCAACGTTGGTACGACCTTCACCTTCACAGCGACGTAGAACCGGGTCTTGCGCTTCCTTTTCCCGCTTACGGTCAAGGTAGCCATTAGGGGCGGATGGAGCAGCCAGAGCGAACCACCAATCTCGAGATGGGATGAGGCGTTGGGGTTTGGTTCTAGCTCTAGATCACGCCCCGTTCTTGAAAACGGGCGTCCTCTCAGTCAGCTCCGCCGACAGCTCCCTCGAAATCGGGGCAGCGAGGGCGCTGAGTCTTGTACCGTTGTGTCATGGATCGACCGCGAGAGACCGAGCTGACCCTTCCCTCCGGGCTACAAGTCAAGGTGCGCCCCATTCTTCCGGAGGATCGGGAGGATCTGCAGGCTGGGCTCAAGGAACTGTCGAGTGAGAACTCGTTCTTTCGATTCCTCCGAGTAGTAACCGAACTGACGCCTCGAGAACTCAGCTACCTAACTGAAGTGGACTACTGGAATCACTTCGCGTGGGTTGCCTTCGTCAAGGAAGGCGATGACTGGACACCAGCAGGGATTGCCCGGTACGTCCGAACCGAAGAAGGAGGGCTGGTGGCGGAAGCTGCTGTGACCGTCGTTGACAGGTTTCACGGCAATGGCCTCGGGAGTTTGCTTCTTCAGCTGCTGTCGGAAACTGCGCAAGCGCAGGGTATCGAGACGTTCTTAGCTGTTGTCTCGTCAGAGAACTCAACCATGATCGAGATCTTTTCTCGGCTTGGCGCTGCCGTGCATCATGACAACACCACGACTCGGATACTCGTAGACCTGCCTTTTGAGAACAAGCGCTTTGACGAAACGAAACTAGGGCGAGCGCTCAAGGCGGTCGCCGTTAGCGGTTCCAAGATGAGAGCTGAAGCGGCGACTTCCACAAGTGATCTGGGAGGGACGGGCCCGATCCTTCGCGATCGAGCCAAGACGCTGGACTTCAAGACGACGCTTCAGCACATAGCGTGGGCTGACCTTGCCAAGTTCTGGGTGGAAGCCGATGGCCTTGGGATCTTTGACACCGGTTGGGTTAATGACCATCTGTACAGTCCTGCCTTCCCGGACAGAGCCGAGTCGTCGCATTCGTTTGATCCGTTTACCAGCCTGGCAGCCCTCGCAGCGATGACACAGCATGTCCGACTTGGCACGTTGGTCCTGGGGAACCTCCTTCGGCACCCAGCCGTGGTTGCGCGGATGGCGGTCACACTGGATCACATTTCAGGTGGGCGGTTTGAGCTGGGGGTTGGTGCGGGGTGGCATGAGCGAGAACACGCTGATCACGGGATCGACTTGATGCGACCCCGTGAGCGGCTTGATGCCTTCAAGGAGGCATGTGTGATTCTCGACGGGCTGCTTTCGGGGGACACCGTCACTCTGGACGGTGAGTACTACCAGCTTGACCAGGCCCGCTTAGAGCCTCGTCCGCTCGCAGGCTCGATGCCGCTAACCATTGGTGGTTCTGGGGAGAAGAGAACGCTGAGGATCGTCGCGGAGCA
>Ga0302135_10001978_pt1 | contig 12268 bp, 9 predicted proteins | sample CBN3_surface_MG_FD_203119 | JGI IMG/M metagenome (GOLD analysis project Ga0302135, IMG submission 203119) | Marine microbial communities from Western Arctic Ocean, Canada - CBN3_32.1 | ecosystem: Environmental > Aquatic > Marine > Oceanic | place: Canada: Western Arctic Ocean | collected 2017-09-15 | reverse complement strand
CTGGATATAGCGGGGAGCGCCTGGCACTCTGGGATAATGAAGGGAGCCACAGGCCGACCGGTGGGCTTGCTTATGGAGTACCTGCTTAAGCAAAAAGCCTGAATACATTGACACAGGACTCGATCAGGCTCAGTGCCGGCGCGCTGCGCCTTCGCTCTGCAGCAGCTGACAACAACTTTAATGACCCAGATTAATTTTTATACGGTTAGTGAAGAAGGTATTGATGCCCGCATTCGGTTTGCCTGCAGATTGATCGACAAAGCCTGGAATTTGGGTCATCGGGTATTCATTCAGACTGAGTCAACTGCTCAGGCAAAGCACCTGGATGACATGCTCTGGCAGTATAAGACTACAAGTTTCGTACCCCATTGCCGGCTTCATGAGCCGCTAGCTGACCCGCCACATAAAAATACCGGCGCTGAATCTGTAGTGATAAGCACCGAGTTGCCGGATGCGAGTCACGACGATGTGCTGATCAATCTGAGTGCCGCCACCCAAGCACAGCATCTGCGATTTGCCCGCATCAATGAAATCGTTGCAGCCGACCCAACCAGCCTGGAACAGGGTAGAGTCCGCTACCGCTTTTATAAAGCCCAGGGCCATCAACCAATCACCCACAAGCTATAACAAGCAGGGAGCCTGGAGGGCACATCTGAACTATGCAGAGACTCCCCCGCCTTTACTTTTCAGGCACAGCCCGCGTCCATCATGTATAATCGCGCCCTTTTAATGCACGGCCCGTTACTCGATTTATAACTCGATTTATTACTACAGCACCGCTAACTAAATGAAGGCTTACCGAGGCCATGGAAAAGACCTACCAACCGCGACAACTCGAAGACCACTGGTACCAAACCTGGGAAGATCGGGGTTATTTTTCACCCCAGGGCGATGGTGATCCCTACTGCATTGTGATTCCGCCTCCGAACGTTACCGGGCGACTGCACATGGGCCACGGTTTTCAGCACGCGATCATGGACGCGCTTACTCGTTATCATCGCATGCTTGGTCGCCAGACTCTCTGGCAGGTGGGAACAGATCACGCCGGTATCGCTACCCAGATGGTAGTGGAGAGACAGCTTGTTGCCGTTGGCAGCAGTCGCCAGCAACTGGGCCGCGAAGCCTTCCTGGAGAAGGTCTGGAACTGGAAACATGAGTCTGGTGATATAATCACGCAGCAACTGCGGCGCATGGGCTCATCGCTGGACTGGTCCAGAGAGCGCTTCACTATGGACCCACAACTCTCCTCCGTAGTGGAAAAAGTCTTCATCGAGCTTTATGAGCAGGGCTTGATTTACCGGGGCAACCGACTCGTAAATTGGGATCCGGAGTTCCACACAGCCATATCTGATCTGGAAGTAATCTCCGAAGAAGAAACCGGTTCGCTGTGGTATTTCCGCTATCCGGTCGCTGACAGCACCGAGTATGTGACCATCGCCACCACCAGACCGGAGACGCTGTTGGGCGATACCGCTGTGGCGGTGCACCCGGACGACGACCGCTTTAAGCACCTGGTGGGCAAACTGGTGAACCTGCCCCTTTGTGATAGAAAAATTCCCATCATCGCCGATGAATATGTGGACCCTGAATTTGGCACCGGCTGTGTCAAAATTACCCCTGCCCATGACTTCAATGACTACGAGGTGGGCATACGCAACAAGCTGGAAGTAATCAATATTTTTACCGTGGATGCCTGCATTAACGAAAATGCACCAAGCGCCTATCAGGGCATGGATCGCTTCGACGCCCGCAAAGTCGTGATTGCAGATCTTGAGGCCCTGGGCCTGGTTGAAAAAATTGAGCCACACAAGTTAAAGGTGCCACGGGGCGACCGCAGCGGTGTCATTATTGAACCCTATCTTACCCATCAGTGGTATGTGGCAGTGCAATCACTTGCCGACCCGGCTCTGAAGGCGGTGGAGGACGGCACTATCGAGTTCGTTCCCAAAAACTGGGAGAACACCTATTTTGCCTGGATGCGGAATATTCAGGACTGGTGCATAAGTCGTCAACTGTGGTGGGGACATCGCATTCCGGCCTGGTATGACGAAGCCGGCGAGGTCTATGTTGGCAGCAGCGAAGAAGCTGTGCGTGCCAGGCATAAATTAGGCGATGAGGTTCAACTGCGGCAGGACGAAGACGTACTGGATACCTGGTTCTCCTCGGCTCTATGGACCTTTTCCACTCTGGGCTGGCCAGATGATAGAGAATATTTTGAACGCTTTCACCCGACTGACGTGCTGGTAACCGGCTTCGACATCATTTTCTTCTGGGTCGCCCGCATGATCATGATGACCTTGAAGTTCACCGGCGAGATACCCTTTAAGAAAGTCTACATCACTGGGCTGGTGCGAGATGAGCACGGGCATAAAATGTCCAAGTCCAAGGGCAACGTGCTTGACCCTATCGATTTGATCGATGGCATCGAGCTGGAAGCTCTGGTTAAGAAACGCACTGCCGACATGATGCAACCGCAGCTAAAACAAAAAATTGAAAAGCTTACCCGGGAATCATTTCCCGACGGCATAACAGGTTATGGCACGGACGCGCTGCGGTTCACCTTCTACTCTTTGGCCTCCACCGGCAGGGACATCAAGTTTGACCTGGGCCGGACTGAAGGATTTCGCAATTTCTGCAACAAGATATGGAACGCTGCCCGTTACGTACTCATGAACACCGAGAACAAGACTGTGGCCAGCGCCGATGTCGCCGCGGAGAATTTATCCGTGGCTGATCGATGGATAATCAGCCGCTTCGAAACAGCGGCTAAAGAAGTGGAGCAGGCATTGGCTAACTATCGCTTCGACCTGGCCTCCCAAACTCTGCACGAATTTATCTGGGACGAATACTGTGACTGGTATCTTGAGCTGTCAAAGCCCGTACTCTGGGATGAAGACGCAAACCCAAAATACGCCGAAGCAAGCCGTTGGGCGCTGCTAACAACCCTGGAGAAGAGCTTGCGTTTGCTGCACCCATTCATGCCGTTTATCACCGAAGAAATCTGGCAGCGAGTAGCGCCACTGTTGCAGATATCCGGTGATAGTGTGATGTTGCAGGCCTATCCTGTTTTCGATGAATCCCTGCTGGATACCGAGGCCGAAGCCAGTATCGAATGGATTAAAGGCATCATCACCGCTATTCGAAATATCCGTGGAGAAATGGATATTTCACCGGCCAAATCGATTGAAGTGCTGCTTCGCGGCGGCTCGGATGCAGATGCGTCACGCTTACAGAGCTACAAACCCTATCTGCAAAAACTTGCCAAACTCGAGAGCATCGAATACCTGGCGGCGGATCAGGAAGCACCCGCAGTTGCTACCCAACTCTATAGTGGCATGGAAATTCTTGTGCCTATGGCTGGTCTTATCGATGTGGATGCAGAGCGCTCGCGACTGCAAAAGGAAATTACCAAACTGGAAAGCGGACTGAAGGCTGTCTCTGGCAAACTTGGCAATAAGAAATTTGTCGACAATGCACCCGCCGCCGTGGTCGACAAAGAGCGTAGCAAACAAGCTACAATGTCTGCGGCGTTGCTCGCATTGCAGGAAAAAATTACGCTACTGGATGAGCTCTAAGCAGTGGCTGTCGAGCTTTTAGCCGGCGGCGCCAACGGCCGAATAATTAGCGCGAACTAAATTTAATGAAGGCTACGGCAAGCCGGATTAGGCTCGAAGCTCTTTTGGTGTACTAAAGACGATGTTTTCTTTAGCGCCTTTTAACTCGATCGGTTCTTGCTGGCAGATTTCCCGTAGTCTCGTTACAACTTCCCGCACCAGCACCTCTGGTGCCGAGGCCCCCGCTGTTATGCCAAATCTGGATTTGCCCAGAAACCAATCGGTCTCGATATTTTCGGCACTGTCGATCAAATAAGCTTCGCAACCCAAGCGCTCCGCTAATTCTTTCAATCGATTAGAGTTTGAGCTATTGATTGAACCTACAACCAACAGCAACTCACACTCCAGCGCCAGTTGCTTCACTGCGTCCTGGCGATTCTGTGTTGCATAACAAATATCTTTCTTGCGCGGCCCCTGGATGCGGGGAAATTTATTCTGTAAGGCGTCGATGATTTTCGATGTATCATCCATGGAGAGAGTGGTTTGAGTCACATAGGACAATTTCTCCGGACTCTGTACCTGTAAGCGTGCCACATCATCCACCGACTCGACCAGGTAGATTCTGCCACCAACGCTGTTGTCATACTGGCCCATAGTGCCTTCCACCTCCGGATGATGGGCATGACCAATCAATACACATTCTCTTCCAGCTTGACTGAAATTACTTACTTCCAAATGAACCTTAGTAACCAGGGGGCAGGTGGCATCAAACACCTTGAATCCTTTCAATTCTGCTTTCTCTCTTATTTTCCGAGAAACCCCATGCGCACTAAAAATAACAATAGAAGCACGGTTATGGGAATCTATATCCGGAATCTCGTCTAGTTCTTCCACGAATATAGCACCGCGACGTCGCAGGCTGTCGACTACAAATTTGTTGTGGACCACTTCATGCCGCACATAAACCGGCGCCCCAAAAATATCCAGCGCCCGGTTGACAATGTCTATGGCACGGTCCACTCCTGCGCAAAACCCCCTGGGATTTGCAAGGTGAATAAAGGCATCAGGTTTTGAGTTTGGCTGCATGCTCATGGGCGATAAAGGTATCCGGGGTACAGGGTCTCAGTTGCTTGCTCAGAGCTTTATGTTAACGCGGGCTACGTCCGCTGGTAATACTGCCACAATATCGGCCTTGAAGATGATCTGTTTTCCTGCCAGTGGATGATTAAAATCGACGGCAACAGCCGCGTCTGAAATTTCGGCTATCACGCCGGGAAGATCAAATCCCGCGGCGTTCTTAAAGGACACGACCGCTCCGACTTCCAATGTAATCAGGTCATCTTCCAGTAAATTCCTGAATTTGGCAACGGCAAATCGATGCTGGTTTTTGGCATTCACCGCCCCGAATGCCTGCTCAGGCTCCAACATTGTTTCCAATTGCTGGCCTTGTCGTAAGCCCAGCAGTGCTGCCTCGAATCCTGGCAACATACTGCCGTCGCCGAGGCGAAAACTGGCGGGGCTTGTGGTGAAATTGGAATCGATTAATTGACCATCCACCAGCGCGAGGGAGAAGTGCAGGCTTACCTGGCAGCCTTGTTCGATCTGGACATCTTCGTTGCCACCCACGTCGACAGCTCCCTATGCAAAACTACGCTGTTCGCCCGAACCTTCGATATTATCGATGCAGCGCTGACACAACTGCGGATGGAAATCATGACTACCAACATCTTCGCGATGATGCCAACAACGCCCGCACTTAGGCTGTACCGAGGCCGACACTCGAAGATGCAGCCCCGCCACTTCAGTAGCCACGGTATCGTCATCTGCCTGTTCGAGTGGAAGCACCGTTACCCGGCTTGCGATCATCGTAAATCTTAATTCGTCACCCAGACGTTGCAACTGTTCGACCAAGTCATCGGCGCAGTACAAATCTATTTCTGCACTTAACCCTGAACCCACCGTCTTATCCGCTCGCTTGACTTCCAATTCCTTGTTGACGGCTGTTTTTACCCTAATGAGAAGACGCCAGAATTCATCAGAAAATTCCGCCGCTTCCGCATAATCTGCCGCGCCGGCATCGAAATCACTAAGAAACACCGACTCCACCCTGTCGCCGGGAATATTGTTCCAAATTTCATCCGCCGTATAACAAAGAATTGGTGCGATCAATCGACTCAGCATTTCCAGAATATGGTACATGGCCGTTTGTGTAGAACGCCGGGCCAGACTGCCAGGCTGGGTTGTATATTGCCGATCCTTGATGACATCGAGGTAAAAGCCGCCCAACTCCATGACACAGAAATTATGGATCATTTGGTAAATATCCAAAAAATTGTAGTTGTGGTAGTGATCAATGACTTCTTCCTGCAACAACTGACACTGCCGCACTATCCAATAGTCCAGAGCTAACATCTGCTGCGGTGCCACCAGATCCTGGGACGGATTAAACTCATTCAGATTCGCCAGCATAAACCTGGCGGTGTTTCTTATGCGCCGGTAAGCATCGGCAACTCGCTTGAAAATCTCTTCCGAGACAGTCATTTCACCGCGATAATCTGTCGCCGCCACCCACAGCCTTAAAATATCCGCACCGTACTGCTTATAGATTTGCTCCGGTGCTACGGTGTTTCCCACCGACTTGGACATCTTTTTGCCTTCAGCATCGACGAAAAAACCATGGGTCAAAACCTGTTTGTAGGGTGCGGTACCGTTCATCGCAATGGCGGTCTTCAGGGAAGACTGAAACCATCCTCGATGCTGATCAGAGCCCTCGAGGTAGAGGTCGGCCGGGTATTGCAGCTCATTGCGCTGCTGGATTACCGAGTAGTGAGTCACGCCGGAATCAAACCAGACATCCAGGGTGTCGGTGACCTTTTCATAGTTGGCTGCGTCTTCGCCTAATAATTCTACCGGGTCTAATTCAAACCAGGCTTCAATTCCCGACTGTTCGATGCGTTGCGCAACCTGTTCGAACAGTGCTGCCGTGTCTGGATGCAGGGCCTGGGTTTCCTTGTTAACGAACAAGGTAATTGGCACTCCCCAGGTTCGCTGTCTGGAAACACACCAATCGGGACTGCCCTTCAGCATGAGCTCGATTCGAGCCTTGCCCCAGTCGGGAATCCATTGCACATCTGCCACCGCAGTTAAAGCAGATTTCAGCAAATCATTCTCAGACATGCTGATAAACCATTGCGGCGTCGCCCGATAGATCAGGGGTGTTTTCGTGCGCCAACAATGGGCATAACTGTGGACGATGGTAGCTTGCGCCACCAGAGCATCGGCCTCTTCCAGCGCGGCAATTACCTGCTCGTCCACCTTGTACACATGGGCGCCGGCAAAATCTCCGGCAGCGCTTGTGAATACGCCATTTTCATCTACCAGGTTGAGTGTTTCCAGGCCATACAGTTTACCGACGTTGAAATCATCGACGCCGTGATCAGGCGCAGTATGTACGGCGCCAGTGCCAGCCTCAGTGGTGACATGCTCACCCAGGATGATCGGTACTTTACGGTCGACGAAGGGATGTTGCAGCAGGAGGTTTTCGAGATCAGAACCTGTAGCCTCGGCAACGAGTTCAAAATTCTCGCAGCGATAGCGAGCCATGATGTCGTTAACCATGTCCTTCGCCACCAACACCAGCTCCGGCTCGGCCCCTATCTCACAGCGTAGCAAGGCATAGTCCAGATCCCGGTGCAGACACACCGCCTGATTGGACGGCAAGGTCCATGGCGTTGTGGTCCAGATAATCACCGCTATGGGCTGATTGGTATTGGCAAGAGTATCCGCACCGAGGGCGCTGAGAAAAGCGTTGGAATCGACTGCCTTAAAACGCACATCGACTGCAAATGAGGTCTTATCCTGGTATTCAACTTCTGCCTCCGCCAATGCAGACGCGCCAACCACACTCCAGTAAACCGGCTTGTAGCCTTTTACCAGGTGGCCATTTTCTACTATTTTTCCCAGCGCACGGACGATATTGGCTTCCGTGTCAAAATTCATGGTGAGGTATGGATTATCCCAGTCACCGAAGACTCCCAGCCTGATAAATCCCTGCTTCTGGATTTCTACCTGCTTGGCAGCGTATTCGCGACAGGCTTGGCGGAACTCGGCGTGGGTGATTTTTTGACCGGCTTTCCCCTTTTTCTTCTCTACGTTGTGCTCTATGGGCAAACCATGACAATCCCAGCCTGGAATATAGGGCGCATCAAACCCACTAAGTGACCTGGATTTAACGACAATGTCCTTCAGCGTCTTGTTGATGGCGTGACCGAGGTGCAGATCACCATTGGCGTACGGGGGACCATCGTGCAAAATGAATTTTGGCTTGCCACTGTTCTTGGCACAAATCTTCTGATAAAGATTGAGCTTCTGCCATTTTTCGAGCATGATCGGCTCGCGCTGAGCCAGGTTAGCCTTCATCGGAAATTCGGTGAAAGGCAGATTTAGACTGTCTTTATAATCACTCATGATTAACGTTCAAAATTCCTGATTGCGTTCTCTGTTACTGGTACTAGGGAAGCTCTGATTGCTTGCTCGACAGGTTTGTTAAATTCTCGGCGCACTCAGTACTTCTCGTACCTGTGCTACATCGACGCCAATTTGCTGCTTCAGCGCATCCAGACCATCGAATTTCACTTCTTCCCTGAGCTTGTGCCTGAAGATGACTTCGATGGTTTTACCATAGAGGTTTTCGTCAAAATCCAGAATATGTACTTCCAGCAGCGCGTCGCCGTTTTCGGTCCCGGTCGGCCGGTATCCGATATTCACCGCCGCCTGTCTATAACGGTCTCCCAACCTAACCTCACAGGCATAAACGCCGTGCAGAGGAATGCGCCGGTGCGCAAGGTTGATATTGCAGGTAGGAAAGCCAAGATCGGTACCAAGCTGCTGCCCCCTACTTACTTCACCCTCTATCGAATACGGCCTGCCTAACAGTTGTTCAACCAGTTCAAAATTTGCTTGTGCCAACTGCTCTCGAATGAAGGTGCTGCTTATGCGTTGACCATTGCGCTCATAGGACGCAGTTTCCATCACTTCAAAACCGAACTCCTTGCCCTTCGCCTGCAATAGAGAAAAATCCCCCTGGCGTTTGTGACCAAAACGAAAATCATTACCCACGATAAAACAGGCGATTCCGAGGCCGTCCACCAGGATGTCCTGAATATACGATTCCGCACTCAACTCACTAAGTGCCTTGTCGAAGTTCAGCTGAAACACGAAATCGATAGCAAAACTCTCCAACAACGCTAATTTTTCCCGCAAGGAAGTCAACCTTGCCGGGCAATCGCCAGCTGGACCCGCGAAAAATTCTTCTGGGTGGGGCTCTATTAGAATCACCAGGGAAGGCAGATTCAATTGCATCGCCTTATGCTTGAGCTGGTCCAGAATTAGCTGATGGCCCAAATGCACCCCATCAAACTTGCCGATGGTCGCGACACAGCTCTGCTGAAATTGAGAGAAGCTGTTTGTATCTTGAATAATTATCATCAAATAAGGACTACATATCGGAAAAGCGCCGAATTATACTCCTTTCTCCAGATTCTGTGCAGCTTAATTCGGCAATGCCCCGAATCGAAACGGGACTGAGTAATCTGGCTAAATGGCCCGGAATTAGTAACTCTCAGACAGTGATTTTGATTTGAGCACGAACTGGAATTGTCTAACTGGAACGGGTATCTGATTGACTGCCAGCCTTCAACACAGTCAGGCCCTTTCGAAACAAGATGTTGGCAATAGCTAGCATGCAGACGATCAGGACACCCTGACCAATCATGGCATTCACCACCGAAATAGTTTCCGGGCGAGTTGAAATCAGAAGCAGGTTTATACCGGTGGCTATAGCCGCCACGACCATGATCACGGCAGTTAAGAGCTGAATTATGGCAACGAGTTTAGTCATGTCGCAATTATAGGGCTCGCCCCAGCAGTCTGCAATGCAACATCGGTCGAACCCACACAACTGGAATCAATACGAATCGACGCTCAGGCTGAATCTTGTAGCGTGTGGAATGACATAAAATGCTTATAACCCTCGACACCCAGGAAACGACTGAGAGTCTTCGCCTGGGTTTTTCTGACGTCAACAATAATCAATCCCTCGAGCGAATTGTTGAAACTCGAGTGCACGTTAAAAAAACACACCAGTTTGCCATTCAAGGAAAGATAATGTCGCAACAGCACCGGTACTGCCTTACCCGGGTCGCAACGGCCGATGAGCTTCCCCAACATCTTGATATTGGCTAAATCACCAAGAATTTCTTTACTCCAGACTCGATTCAATATCACCAGGGGAGTTATGGGTTTCACCAATTGCTCGAACTCACTGGCTTTGAAGTTTTCGAGCATAGTATCGGCAATCAAGGCACGAGCCAGATCACTGTATTCCCTGGAGATGCTCACCGAACCAAACAAAGTGTGATACCTGGGCCTTTGCACCAGAACGTTACCAATGCCTCGCCACAATAGATTCAACGACACCGGTCGGCGCTGATAGTCGGGGTGGATAAAGGATCTGCCCATTTCAATTGCCGAGCCCAGCTGTTTAATGAAACTCTCGTCATATTTGTACAGTGACCTGCTGTAGAGCCCCTTGACTCCATGCTTGGCAACGATCTCATCCACCAGACCAATTCGATAGGCACCGGCAACGCGCTGCTCTAACTTATCCCACAGGAATAAGTGCAGGTAGTGGGGATCAAATTCATCCGAGTCATTGGACAAGCCCGTGCCCTCACCCACCGAGCGAAAAGTCACTTCCCTGGCGATGGCAATTTGTTCCATAATCGCACCGAGGCTGGAGAATGGCGCACAGTAAACGTCCAACTCTTCATGCTCAATCAGGCGGTATTCTGCCAGATCTTCTATAGCCTGCAATAACTTACTGCTGATAGCCGCTCGATCCAATTGATCTATAGCCTGTGGCGTAGCGGCTTGCTCTCGCGCCGGTAATTTTGCCAGAGCGTCAGTGCTTACGCATAAATATTCAGTGACAGCTTTCGGGCTCTGCAATAATCTCAATTCTGGTGCTGGCACCGCTCGACCAATCGTCAGGGTCAGCTCAAAGCCTTTTTTATTGGCTAACTGGCGCGGCAGCAAGGCCGTTCTAAGCCGCGGATGAATCATCCCGGCGGCATAGAAATACCCACTGTTTTTCCCGCCAACATGAATCGGCAGGCAGGTACACTGATAGCGTTTTAGTAACTGGCCAACCAGTCTATTCCAGGGCTTATCCTGAATACGACGTTGCTTGAAATCATAGCTAGCCACCGTGCCGGCGGGAAATATCAGCACCGCACCATTATTTTTAAGGTGTTTGTGCAGTCGCTTTATGCTGGCTATATTGCCGACCGCGGCCGCGCTTGAAAGCACATCGACACCAATAAACAGATCGGAGAGCTCGGGGACACGACACAGAAGTTCATTGGTTAAGACTTGCAGGTCCAGTCGGATATCAGCAATCACCTTGGCAATCGCCAGACCTTCCAAGCCGCCCAGTAGATGATTGGCAACAACCAGTAAGGGTCCGCTACGGGGCATGCTTTCCAGGTTCTCAGCATTTTCCAGGTGCACGGTCACGCCCATGGTATCGAGTACGGCCTGATTAAAATCACGGGAATTCAAGCCACGTGGAACGGCATCGTAGATCGCAGCAACACGATCCAGACCCATTATTTTCTCCAACACGGCGGAGACAAACCTGGGCTTAAAGGGGAGTACGCAAGGGTTAGTCATTTTGAGGGTACTGTTTCACGAGTTGATTTTCGAAGCGCCAGGCTCTTAGTAAGGCCAGCAAACCGGGTGTTTTATGTCCACGCTTGCGGTTTGCGCGGCCAAGTCTAAACAGAGTGCTGTATTGCTGCAACAAGGTATTTATCGCGGACCAGAAGCCTGCATTTCGGTCCCATATATCAATAGACTCGGAACTGGCTCCATTTATTTCAATAATGACGAAATCTTTTCCAGCAAGCAGGCTGTCGATATCCTTGAATTTCACATCCAGTCGTCCGCAGTGGAAACCCGGAATGTCGTCGAAAATTCTGTCCAGTGCCTGTGACAACTTTGGGTTAATCAAATGCCTGGCATCCCTAAATACAGCGCCGCGGCAATGGCTGGCAGAAAACACCAGACGATAAGCTTCTCCAAGGGGAATCACACGCTGCCAGTTGTCAGCGTGGCGAGTGCTATACAAATGTAGCAACTCACCTGCCCGTGAATCGTCGGCCACCAACTCTTGTAAAGTGCGAACACCATCACCGACAACATAGGGCGTATATTTGAGGGTTAGTGATGTTATCTCACCAACCGTTGCATCCGGATCACGTACGTAAAAAATACCTGCCTCGGCGTCCCACTCGCTCAACTCCTGAAATTGAATCCAACCACCTAGGGGGAAGCTGCCCAGGTAGCCCTTGAGGTCAGCTTCGTTGTGCAACAAACTTACACCGAACCCGCGACAGCCAATGTCGGGCTTGCCGACGATTGGCAAGCCCAGGCCCGCCGCTGCCAGCGCCAGCCCGACACTTTCGCACTGCACTTCAACCGACTCATCGGTTACCTGGTGCAGGAGCCAGGGTAGTATCCCAGCGTCTGGCATCCTCGCCGGCAACATCGAATACGGCCGATTTTGCCACCCCCACCATGCCTGAAAGCGGTATAGCCGGATTCGCAATCAGGGGCAGAGCCAGACCGCGATGTCTTATGGACAGCAACAACCA
>Ga0302135_10001977_pt1 | contig 12270 bp, 8 predicted proteins | sample CBN3_surface_MG_FD_203119 | JGI IMG/M metagenome (GOLD analysis project Ga0302135, IMG submission 203119) | Marine microbial communities from Western Arctic Ocean, Canada - CBN3_32.1 | ecosystem: Environmental > Aquatic > Marine > Oceanic | place: Canada: Western Arctic Ocean | collected 2017-09-15 | reverse complement strand
ATCAGGAGATTTTGTAATGACAGCTCTAACAGCAGAGCAAAAAGAACACTTCGAGGAATACGGATTCGTTAAGGTTTCTGACGTTTTCGATCCTGAAGCCACTATCGATCCCGTAATTAATGAATATGCAGGCGTCCTCGACTCTCTGGCCGAGAAGCTCTACAAAGATGGCGCAATTTCATCGACCTACTCGGAGCTTGAGTTCGGCGATCGGGTCACCAAGATCTACGTCGAATCTGGGGAAGTGCACAACCAGTTCTTCGATTTTTCACTGCCTCAAAATGGCGTTAAGCCCGATACCCCGTTCTGGGCGGGTCCTGCCGTGTTCAACACGCTAACCGCTCCGGGTGTTCTCGACGTTGCTGAATCGATTGTTGGGAGCGAGGTGTACTCAAACCCAGTTCAGCATGTACGAATAAAAATCCCCGAATCTGTATCGCCTCGTGATGAGGATGGCAACGTGTTATTTGGGGTCAGTCCCTGGCATCAGGACGCCGGAGTCGTTAACCCGGACGCCGACGAAACGCACATGCTAACGGTATGGTTCCCGTTAATGGACGCCGGAGTTGAAAACGGCTGCCTAACTGTGGTTCCGGGTTCGCACCGAGGTGAGCTGCTTACGCACTGCCCCGGCTACAAAGATCGACCGGGTCTTCAAATTCCTGAGAATCTTTTCAATATCGGCGATTCGATGCCGGTGCCGGTGAAAAAGGGCGACGCACTGCTTCTCACCAAAAAGACTGTTCACTCATCTTTGCCGAACGTTAGCAACAGTATTCGCTGGAGTTTTGATCTGCGGTACCAGCCAACTGGTGAAGCGACCGGACGAAGCGTGTTCCCGGGTTTCGTCGCACGAAGCGCATCAAACCCGGCTTCGGAGCTGCATGACGCTGCGCAGTGGTTCAGCATGTGGGAACACACCCGTGATTCTCTCGCCCGTGGCGATCAAACATCGTTCAATCGTTGGGACACCGACGACCCTTCCTGCGCTTGATACCAACAACGGCTGAACTAGAAACACTGCGAGAAGCGGGCAAAATCGCCTCCGACGCTCGGAACTGGGCTGCGGAAACGATCAAGCCCGGCTATTTGCTGCGCGATCTTCAAGAGGGCATGGAAACGATGATTCGGGAGGCCGGCGCACTGCCGCCGTTTCCGGCTCAGACCAGTCGCAACAAGATCGGGGCGCACTACTGCTCTTCGCCAACGGATAACACCCAATTCGAAGAGAATGATCTCGTGAAAATCGACGTTGGGGCGCACATCGACGGGCTGATTGTCGATACAGGGATTTCGGCCGACCTTTCTTTGGATAACCGCTGGAAAAGCCTGATTGGTGCGGCTTCAGACGCTCTGGACGCTGCGATTGCTATGTGTTCGCCGAACGTGGATGTTGAGGACATTGGTGAGCGTGTTGAATCGGTGATCAACTCTGCTGGATTCGTTCCGATTTTCAATCTAACGGGGCACGGACTTGGTCGGTACACTCTGCACGACTCGCCCCAAATCCCGAACGCTCGAATTGGGTTGAAGGGATCACTTGAAGCCGGGTCTATTTTTGCTATCGAGCCGTTTGCCACTTCGGGCGAGGGCTATATCAAAGACGATGGCAAGCCTGAAGTGTTCCTGCTGAAACGTGCCCCGAAGCCATCGAACAAGATCGATGCCGAATCGCTAGAAGCAATCAACTCGTGGCGAGGATTGCCGATCGCTCGACGATATTTCAGTGATTTACCGAAAAAACCGTTCGAGCGGACGCTGAAAGAGCTGATCAAACAGAAGGTGATGCAGGAGTACCCGCCACTGATCGAAGTAGCCGGAGCCCACATAGGCTGGAAAGAGCATTCGATTTATTTAGGGCCATTCGGGCCCGAGGTGCTTACGGCGTAGCGTCGGTGAATGGGTTGTGCTCCCATTTTTCATCGGGCGTGGCGCAGTTGTAGCGCACCCGCCTAACGCGAACCACCAGTCAGACTACTTTCCGCTGATCAGGAAATCTTTCGTCCTCAGGAAGAAAGCGCTGACGAAGGGCGATCTAGGAACGAGTGGGCAAAATCAATGAACGCTCGCACATCGTCGAAAGTAGAAACACGTCCCAGCGATATCCGTACCGCACCTGCCCGCTTGTCGCCGTCTTTTTCGAGAAACTCAAGGAACTGTTCAAACGACATTTGATCAGATTCATTGAACGCTGCCCTTAACTCATCTTCCGACAGTCCGAACGCAATCTCGCCTGCCCTCGGATTACAGAAACATCCAGTGCGGATAGAGATCAACCTCTCGTTTGCCAGCTCCTCAACCACCCGGTGATCTATCAGTGTGCCTTCTGGATCGTAAAAGTTCACAGATACGGTTCCGCCGCGACTATTCATGTCGGTGGGACCGTAAATACGAATAAGCGGTTGCCCGTTGGCATGGACGATGCTAGATAGTTGGTCGAGTAGCAAACTGGTCAAAGCACCGACGCGCTTGTGGATATTATCCAGCCCGGCACTTTCCATCGAATCCAACCCGATACCTACCGCCGGAAGTGACAGGTAATTAACAGCTCCTTCTTCAAAAGCCGCTTCACTCTCCTCGAGATGGTGTTGATCGGCCTGAACGGACGAAATCGATATGGTCCCGCCAGCAAACCAGGGTTTTTCGAGCTTCTCAAGCGCCGATTTCCTGGCTATCAGGCAGCCAATCCCGGTTGGATAACCAAATATCTTGTAGAACGAAATCGGCACAAAATCCGGCTTCCATCGCGAGATATCGAGTTCGCTGCAAGAAACGAAAGCAGCCGCGTCCAAAAGTACGTCCCATCCACTCTCGTGTGCCTCTTCAATCCACTCTAGGGAATGTTGAACGCCGGACATGTTCGACTGTGCCGGATAGGCAAACAGCTTAGGGCCGGCGACGTCGCCTGCCGAAGTGTTCGAGGCGAGAGTCTTCCGCAATTCCCCATCATCTATACGCAAATCCGGTAGTTGGACCGGTACATAGGTGACCTCAGAGCCACGCGCTCTGGCGAACTCTCTAATCCCATTGACCGAATTGTGATTGTCGAATGTGAGCAGGTAGCGACCGGTTGGACCGAACGGATACGACTCGGCAACGATCTTAATTGCTCCGGTCGCATTGCTTGTGAAAATCGCGCAGAATTCATCTGGGTCAGCGTTGAAGTATTCCAACACCCGCCCGCGAGTGCGCTCTATAGTTTCGGTGATTGCCCTAGAGGTTGGATTTGATGAATGAGGATTCCCGAAAACGCCATTTTTGAGCATTTCGGCGTGCTCCTCAATCTGCCGAATATCATAAAGCCCACCACCGGTGTAATCGAGATACACGTGCCCTTGTTCGTCGAGTCGTGAAAATCCCGTTTTGCGGATTTCGTCAAGGGACGAGGTTTCCGAGTATTCCGGATGCGCAATCAGAAACTGCGATAACTCGAGTCCAGAAGAATGGGCAAACGAGCGAGGTTGATAATTCATGGTGGCGTAATGGCGAACAGACTCACGGAAGCAGGTTCGGTGAAACTGAAAATTGGGGCACAGGGAGAACTGATACTACAAGTCCGGCAACACCCGCGTACGCATTTCTACCGACCCTGAAGCCGACGAATTCTGCGTTCCGAATTGATTCAGGAGAGACGCGCTCGCCTCATAGCTAAGCGTTGACACCGCAGAAAAAGCGACTCGTCACCCACCGAAGTCGAATTCTAGCCCTACGCCCTGCGCCTTCGCCTCGTCATAAACCAGCGACGCACACGAGATGTCCTGAATCGCTAGTCCAACGCTTTTGAATAGTGTGATCTCTTCAGCGTTTTCACGACCTGAGATCGTGCCATTTATAACTTCGCCGAGCGATCCGTGAATCTTGTCGCCAGAGTAAACGCCCTCTTCGATCGGAATCTGAATATCTCCGGCCTCGTTCAGACACGCCTGAACCTGATCGCAAACGACCTTTGACTTCACAACAGTCGCTGAATCCAGCTCACGCACGCCAGCAGCATGCGATCCGATGGCGTTGATATGAGTACCAGGCTTCCACCATGAACCATCAACAATCGGCTCAACCGCACTCGTAATCAGCGTCACGATGTCCGACTCACGAACAAGCCCTTCGGCGCTATCGGCAACCCGAACATCTACGCCCGTAGCCGCCGAGAACTCCTCAGCAAACGCCTGACGTGCCGACTCGTCGCTGCGGGAATAAACAAGAATCGTATCGAGATCGGCAGCTTCAGCCAGAGCTAAAACCTGACCCCGAGCCATCACGCCAGTGCCAAGTACGCCCGCCACCTTAGAATCCTTACGAGCCAAATGCCGAGTCGCAACACCACTTCCGGCTCCGGTTCGGACGCCGGTTAGAAATCCACCATCCATTGCCGCAACCACAACGCCGGTCTGATTGTCCTGAACGAGAATCGTGCCGATAGTCGTTGGCAATCCAAACTTCTCAGGGTTGCCCTTGTAAACCGTCACGGCCTTCACTCCTAGTGCGCCACCCGACTTCAGATAAGCCGGCATGTAAGCGATCCAGCCGCCCACCGCCGCATCGACCATCACTGTTCGATCTGGCATTTCTGCGGTGCCTGCTGCAAGCTCACCGAATGCGGCCTCTAGAACGTCGATCGCCTTCGACATTGGGAGCAGCTTCATAACGTCAGATCGGTTCAGCAGTAGTGCCACAGGTGTTCTCCAGCATTGTCGGTGGGGGGGCGGTGCGAACTGTAAGGCACCGCTCAGATCAAAATACGGTGGGATTATAGCGGTGGCACTGTCGCTTTTATGTTGATCAGCAACCCCACTCGCAGATAATCCACGCTTAACACTAGGAAAGCCTAAAAGGTCGAATCCGGCGGTATCGTTGATAGAAGAAGTAAAGTGATCACCAGAATTGGTGCCAGGAAACGTAATTACGTGACGAAATCGAACGATATTGATCCATGGCTCGGCGGCGACAACGACGCCGAGGGCGATAAAAAAGCTGAGCCCAAAGCCACGAGCAAGGCAAAGCCTGCTGCCAAGGCCACCAGCAAAGCAAAGCCTGCCGCCATAGCCAAGAGCAAAGTAAAGCCTGCTGCCAAGGCTAAGAGCAAAGCGAAACCTGCTGCCAAGGCCAAAGCCAAGAGCAAGCCAAAGTCAGCGGCCAAAGCCGATCTCGAGCCTGAAGTCACGTCCGAGGCAGCAGTCACTCCCGAACCTGAAGTCACGCCAGCGGCCGAAGTCACGCCAGATCCAGAAGCAACGGTCAGCGACACACCTGTCACCGAAACTGTTGAAGATCAGGTCGACGAGTCCGAGTCCGAGTCCGAGTCCGAGTCCGAAACTGATTCTGATGCGCCAAAAGCCAAGACCAAATACGTGCCCACCACGGTTCCCATCCGCACACGTACCAGGGGCGAAAGCCTAGAGACATATGGTTCGAACCGGAGCGGGCGAGACGGCGTTTACACCCGGCGTTCCGAGGCGAAGTTCGTGCCATCGGAGCCAAAATTCTACGTTGCTCCGAAAGATCCAAACGTTCCAGAAGAACCCGAATTCGGATTTCCTGAAGTCCCTGAAAACACCCAGCGATTGTTCATCGCCATTGAGGTTCCACGCACGGTAAAGCGTGATCTTGTCGAACTTTCTCAAAGTTTCCGACCCCGTGAGCACGAACGTGTGCGCTGGATCGAAGAAGAAGCGATGCACCTAACGCTGAAGTTTTTGGGCGATACGCCAATCGACAAGATTCCCGATATTAAAATTGCGCTAAAACGAGCAGCCGAATCGAGTGGAAGATTCTCGATCAAGATCGGTCGTACAGGTTGCTTCCCATCGTTTGTCGACCCTCGAATTTGCTGGGTTGGGTTCACAGGTGAGCTTCGACGTCTTGAGCAGCTTCAGGGTAGGGTCGAGGGTGGAATGGTCGCACTCAAACTTGAATCCGATAACCGAAAATTCCGTGCTCACATCACCGTTGGACGCACACGACCCGGCGTTCGAGGTCGATTCGCTGAAGATATCGGCTACTCATGGCAGCATGCGCCGCTGCGTTCTACGGGCACCAGCGTTCCAGTCAACGCCGTGGCGCTCTACCGAAGTCACATCGACGACTACGGCGACACCCAATACGAACAACTAGCAAACTACGAACTCGGCTAGGCCGCGAGGCGGCGTTTTATTTGAGGGGGCAGGCGTCCTCCACCCCCTCCCATAAAATCCACCACTGCGCCGAAATCTACCAGCACCTATACTTAACGCCGTTACAGGTAACGACGGAGATACGATCGAATCTACGCTGTCCTTTTTAGCGAGCCCGGTATGGTGAAAGCGGGCATTGGACAACTTTCGATCATCACTCCCGAACCGTTCACCGACCGCCAGCGTAAATCTCGCTGTCACTAGGCTGAACCGTCCCCGCCGAACGTTACATCGGCTCAACTGAGTGTCCCGAAAAAAAACTAGCTTGCTAGTCGGGAAACCAGGGTGGTACCGCGGTATCGTTTTATTTCAATACGCCCGTCCCTGAACCATTAGGGGCGGGCGTATTTAGTTAACCTGCGAGGCCAGCCTCTAATTGAATCGGACATCAACCAGCAGGTAGAAAAAGTGCCCTAGGCACAGGGATAAGCAACGTGGCGAGCCACTTCGATTCGGTAGATCCAAAAGTTGATTTCGTAGCCAACGAGGAAGCAATCCTCAAATGGTGGGACGATAACGACATCCCAGCCCGCTACCGAGCGCTGAACGACGATAAGAAGAAGACACACTCGTTCATCGACGGCCCGATCACCGCCAACAACGACATGGCTGTTCACCACGCATGGGGTCGAACGTACAAAGACCTTTTCATTCGATTCCGCAACATGCAGGGCTATCGACAGCGCTTCCAGAACGGATTCGATGGACAGGGTTTGTGGATCGAAGTAGAAGTTGAAAAAGAAAAGGGCTTCAAGTCGAAGCGCGACATCGAAGCATACGGAATCGCCAAGTTCGTCGAAGATTGCAAAGCCCGTGTCGACTACTACGCGGCGCGAATCACCGAACAGTCGAAGCGACTCGGCTACTTCATGGACTGGGACAATTCGTACCACACCAAGTCCGACGAAAATAACTACACCATCTGGCATTTCCTGAAGGCCTGCGCCGATAAAGGCTGGATCTACAAGGGCCGTGACGTTATGCCGTGGTGCCCACGATGTGGAACCGGGCTTTCGCAGCATGAAATCGTTACCGAGGGCTACCAGGACATCACCCACGATAGCCCGTTCCTGAAATTCCCACTGGTCGACAAAGGACACGAAGGCGAAAACCTTCTTATCTGGACCACCACGCCATGGACGCTTGCCGCAAACGTGGCGGCAGCCGTGAACCCCGAAAACGACTACATTAAGGTCGAAGATCGCGGCTCGGTTATCTACTTCAGCAAGGCGCTTCTCGAAACGCTCAAGCGTGATCATGTTCTTACCGAAGATGCCAAAGTACTGGGCGAACTCAAGGGTTCTGAACTCGTAGGACTTCGTTACAAGGGCCCCTTTGACGAGCTTCCAGCACAGGCCGAAACGATAAACCAGCACCGCGTTCTGGAATGGGACGAAGTTGGCGAAACCGAAGGCACGGGAATCGTTCACACCGCACCCGGAGCCGGTGCCGAAGACTTCAAGCTCGGCAAATTACACGGCCTGACACCGATCGCCCCCCTCGATCAAAACGGTATCTACAAAGAGGGATTTGGCGAATTCACCGGCAAGGCAGCCGCCGATGTGAAAGACATGGTCTTCGCATCGCTCGAAGAAAAAGGCCTTCTGGTGAAGGTGAACAAATACACTCACCGGTATCCCGTTTGCTGGCGCTGCAGCACCGAACTCGTATTCCGCTTGGTCGACGAATGGTTCATCAACATGGACGACATTCGGCCCAAGATGGAAAAAGCCACGAACGAAATGGAGTGGTATCCAGAGTTCGGTAAGGCACGCGAACTCGACTGGCTCAAGAACATGCAGGACTGGATGATTTCGAAGAAGCGGTACTACGGTCTCGCTTTGCCGATTTACGCCTGTGACTGCGGGAACTTCGACGTGATGGGCTCGAAAGACGAGCTTCAGGAGCGTGCGGTAGAGGGATGGGACGAATTTGAGGCCAGCGGTGGTGCACCTCACCGACCATATGTGGATGGCGTGAAAATCGCCTGCTCAAAATGTGGCGAAACGGTAAGCCGAATCGCCGACGTCGGAAACGCCTGGCTCGACGCCGGAATCGTTAGCTTCTCGACTCTCAAGTACAACACCGACCGCGAATACTGGAACGAATGGTTCCCTGCCGATTGGATGTCTGAAAGCTTCCCCGGCCAGTTCCGTAACTGGTTCTACGCGATGATCGTAATGTCGGCTGTGCTCGAAGACTCGCTGCCTGCCAAGCAGGTGTTCTCGTATGCGCTAATGCGTGATGAAAACGGCGAAGAGATGCACAAATCTAAGGGCAATGCCATCTGGTTCATGGACGGTGCCAAAAAGATGGGCGTCGATGTAATGCGCTGGACATTCAGCCGTCACAACCCGGCTTCCAACATCAACTTCGGATACAAGACTGGTGACGAGGTTCGACGTCAGTTTGTGATTCCGCTGTGGAACATCTATTCGTTCTTCACGACCTACGCAAATCTCGATAACTGGACTCCCGCAGACTGCTCCATCCCTGCCGTGTTCGGGTTCACCCCGGAAGGCGAACAGAACGCCTACGAATCGTGGACCATGCCGAAGGACGAAGGCTTTTCGGAGCTGGATCGATGGATACTTTCTGAACTCAACCAGCTAATCGAACAGATCACAGGCAATCTCGAAAACTGGCAACTTCCGTACGCAGCCAGCGAGGTGGAACAGTTCGTAGAAGATCTATCGAACTGGTACGTCAGGCGCTCACGCAGGCGTTTCTGGAAGTCCGAGGGCGACAAGGACAAGAGCGCTGCCTACTCAACGCTTTACACCTGCCTGAGCACGCTCTCACGACTGCTGGCACCGTTCACGCCGTTCATCGCCGACATCATGTACCGCAACCTCGTTGCAGATCGTATCGACGACGCCCCTGACTCTGTTCACCTCACCTCATGGCCGAAGATGAACGAATCGCTTATCGATCAAGACGTTATGAATGAGACGCGCCTCGCAATTCGCCTGGCATCGCTGGGTCGTTCAGCACGTGCACAGTCACGGCTTAAGGTTCGACAGCCACTGGGCGAGTTTGTTGCCGAAGTGCGACACGATTGGGAGCATTTCGCTCTCGCAAAAATCGAGCAGGTTCTTAAAGAGGAACTGAACGTAAAGGCCGTTCGCAATGCTTCGGAAATGGGTGGGCTACTCGGATTCGAAATCAAACCGAATCTACGATTGCTGGGTCCGAAATACGGCAAGCAGATGGGCGAGATTCGAAACGCTCTGATGGCTGCCGACGCCGATGAAATCGCGCGAGCTTCGGAAGCCGGCGAGACGATTTCGGTTGGCGGATTTGAACTCGAACCAGACGAAGTTCTGGTTGAACGGGTTGCGTTATCGGACTACGCGGTTGCGACCGACGCCGGGTACGCTGGTGCGGTTTTGACGGTAATTTCGGAAGAGCTAAAAGCCGAAGGCACAGCACGAGAAGTTGTGCGACTGGTTCAGAACCTGCGCAAGTCATCAGGACTCGAGATTTCCGATCGAATCAACCTGTGGATTTCGTGCACTGACGAAGTGACCGGTACGCTCATGTCGCACTCCGATTACATCGCCGAAGAAACCCTCGCAAACAACCTCGAACTCGGAGCCGTTCTCAGTGATGACGCCATGGGCGTTGCAGCAACCGATTCGATTCAGCTCGACGACGACACCAAAGTAACCGTAACGCTGGAGAAGGCTTAGATCGCTTCTGCCTACAATTCAGCCGTGACCCCTCGTCAGATTCCTCGAATCCGCTTCGCCACGGTCGGGGAATCGGGTCGCCGCTGATCGTCGTATTCGATAATCAACGATCAAATGGAAATAACCCATTTCCCGAGCGGAGTCATCGGAGCCGAGGGATCTGGAGGGGTGCTGCGCGGGACGTATTATCCGATACTGGTCGAAATATCTTCCCAGTGCGGATTTTCCATCTCAATCAAGGCTGCCTTCTTGGAACGACGCCAGCGTTTAAGCTGGGCCTCACGCTCACGAGCTGATTCTAACGATTCTGCTACCTCGCACCAAACAAGCTTGGTGGTCCGATACTTTGAACTGAACCTAGGAACCTTCCCGAAACGGTGCTGATCGATACGCACTGCTATATCTCGAGTCATACCGATGTACAGTGCCCTTTGATACTAGCGAGCATGTATATGTAGAAATATTGCTGTTGCATGATCGTGACTGTATTCGCAGTTGAATCCGATCTCCAAACACCCGCGACACCCCGCCAGATCCCTCCACTCCGCTACGCTGCGGTCGGGAAATCAGGTGTTGGCATTTGCCGTGTACATTGAATCGATACAAACACAACGACCGTAAGAATAAGAAGCTTCCCACCTCCCCATGAAAGCACTACTACTCGATAAGCCTGGCCCTGTTAGCGATCTTCGTGTTGGTGAATTGCCAACGCCCGAACCTGGTCCGAACGAAATTCGGGTAAAAGTTCATACCGTGAGCCTGAACCCAGTCGATTACAAACTTGCCGGGCGCGGTAACGACAACTGGACGTGGCCAAACGTGCTCGGGCTAGATGTCGCTGGGGTGGTCGATGCTGTTGGATCGGAAGTCGATCTGTGGGAAGCCGGCGATCGTGTTTTCTATCACGGCGATCTATCCAAGCCCGGCGGATTCGCCGAGTACGCAATTACAACTGCTCACACGACCGCCAGAATTCCCGATTCCGTTTCGTTCGCAGAAGCGGCGGCTATCCCCTGTGCCGGACTCACCGCCTACGAGGCTGTGACTCGTCGACTCGATATCCAACCGGGGCACACAGTGTGGATGCAGGGCGGCGCCGGGGGCGTAGGCGGCTTTGCGGTGCAGATCTGCGCCAATATCGGTGCGACGGTCATCACAACGGCGTCTGCGCACAATCACGAGTTCGTGAAGTCGCTCGGAGCCGATCACGTTATCGACTACAACAGCGAAAACGTGGTCGAGACGATCATGTCGATCACAGGCGGACTTGGAGTTGATCGCGTCCTCGGGGCGGTAGATGTAAACACCGCCAATCAGGGAATCGAAGTGTTGAACTTCAGGGGCGGTATCGCCTGCGTGGCGGGAATGCCGACTGTCGACGACACAACGTTCGCCGGTGCCAAGTCGATCCACAATATCGCTTACGGCGGTGCGCATTCGTCAACGAACCGGACGGCTCAGATAGATCTGGCTCGTATGGCCGAAGAGATGATCGCACTCGTTGCCGACAAAAAGATCGATCCCATGATCGAGCAGACGATTGGTCTTGCCGACATTCCAGAAGGTCTCGCACAGCTAGAAACCCGCCATGTAAAAGGCAAGATCGTAGCTGAGATCGGGTAGTGGGGGCTGAAGGTTTGGGTGGCTGCCCTGTCATTGCGAGTAGCCGCCCTGGGCGACGTGGCAATCGCGCTGGCGAGGAAACAGCCAAGGAATAACGCGGTCACGTTGACAAGTGAAATGTGAATACCCAAGTCATGCGACCGAGAATGTGAATCACGTGATTGCCACGTCGTGCCCCCTCGCAATGACAGATGGGTGCCAAAAGCGCCCTCAACAGACATCTAACAAAAATCTGTTAGCAACACGTCTCCCGGGACATGCAATCATGTGGCATGACCTCGACCGATTCACCGAATACAGATCCTCCGCAGGCTAAAAGAAGCCTCTGGAAAGATCCCGACTTCCTGAAAATCTGGACTGCTCAGTCGACATCGAATCTCGGTCGAATGATGATGGTCGTGCCCCTAGTGGCGATTCTGATTCTCGAGGCACGCCCCTACCAGATGGCCATACTCGGCGGCGCAACGACCTTCGCCGGCCTAACTTTCGGACTGGTCGCCGGGCCGTGGATTGATCGATCACGACGGCGGTTAGTAGTGGTAGTCACCGACTTCGGATCGGCTACAGCGCTCGCTAGCGTGGCGATCGCTCACTTCATCTTCGAACTCCACATCGAGCACCTGTACGCAGTTGCGTTCATCAACGGGTCGTTAGGAATCTTCAATGAAGTTGCGGGGCGTTCGTATCTGCCAAGTCTGATCGAACGTGACCGCCTGCTCGAAGCGAACTCCAAAATAGCAGCATCTGATTCGATGGTTGAGCAGATCGGGTTCAGCGTCGGAGGG
>Ga0302135_10001975_pt1 | contig 12278 bp, 11 predicted proteins | sample CBN3_surface_MG_FD_203119 | JGI IMG/M metagenome (GOLD analysis project Ga0302135, IMG submission 203119) | Marine microbial communities from Western Arctic Ocean, Canada - CBN3_32.1 | ecosystem: Environmental > Aquatic > Marine > Oceanic | place: Canada: Western Arctic Ocean | collected... | reverse complement strand
CTCCAACACCGCATGAAGCACCGAGGCAACCGCTTCGGCGTCGCCCCCAGATTCCCCACGCGCGCTAGAGTGCGAGCGAACCTCCAGCTCCATCGTGGGTCCAGTCCGGGGGTTAATCGTCCGAACGACAGCCGTACTGGGAGGAGCAGGCTCCGCCGTGCGCTCGTCAGGATAGACATGGACCCGACCCCCACCGCTCTGGGTGGCCCAGAGGTGCACATCTAGACCAAACAAACCGCTGAACTCGTCCAGGACGATCCTGACGGGTTCGGGAAGGGGGGGCTTGGGATGGGCTTCGCTGCTCATGCCCCGTCTACCTCCCCTCCCGCTTCATCGGCACCCCCGTCGCTCCGGAGCACCAGCGTGACTTGATTTCCGCTCTCATTGAAGTGGACCTCATCCATGAGCTCACGCATCAGGAAGAGGCCGCGGCCGAAGCACTTCTCGAGATGGTCTGGAGAGGTCGGATCGGGAATCCCATCGGGATCGAAGCCCGTGCCTTCGTCCGTAACCCTGGCCTTGATCTCGTCCTCCCCAACGATCACCTCGATCCGAACTCGCTTGTGCGAGTCCTTGGCGTTCCCGTACAGCATGGCGTTGGAGAGGGCCTCGGTCAGACCAACCCTCAGGTTGAACTTCAGCTTGCTCCCATGCAGTCGGCAGGTGGCGCAGCGCTTCATCACGAAATCGACCGCGTGCTCGATTTCCCGAAGGTCGTTCGGAAGCTCGAGAATCAGCTTGGTCTCCATGCTGCAGCGGGCTACAGGCCCACCATCGCCTCCTCACGGGAGTCGGCGATCTTGAAAAGAGTGTCAAGCTTGGTAAGCTCGAAAAGTGTGCGCAGGTCCTCGTTCAGGTCGGCCAGTCGAAGTTCTCCACCTTGCTCACGGATCTTCTTGGACAGGCTGACCAGGACGCCCAGACCCGATGAGTCGATATACCCCGTGTTAGAGAAGTCGATGACGAACTTGCGGTCACCGCTTTCTAGCTGCTCCAGGACCTTCTGTTTGAGCGCCTGACGGTTCCCCACAATCAACTGACCTTCGACGTATACCACCGTCACATCGCCCTGCTTCTCCACTTGAAATCCCATCGTGGTCTCCTTAATCGTTCCTTCCGGCGCCTGGACCGGAGCCGTCGATCGTGAGCCCGACGGCCCGCGATCATCCGCGGTTAGGATTGAAAGTATGCGCTGGAGAAGAAGACGCGAGGTTCTCCGTGCCCGCCAGCCCCCCCCGGTGGCAATTTCAGCGACCGTCCTTCCAGCCACAGATGGGGATTCAGACAGCAGTGGAAAACCCTCGACATACACGGAAGATCCGGAGCTATTCTGCCCCTTTACTCCCGCCATGGCTCCTTGCCTTCAATCGATCGAGAACCCGGGGAGAGACGAAGCGGGACACATCTCCGCCTAGGCGCGCCACCTCACGCACGAGCGACGCTGACAGGAACGAGTAGCGTACGTCAGGCGTGAGGAAGAGCGTCTCAGCCTCTGGCCACAGCTCCTGGTTCATCTGGGCCATCTGAAATTCGTACTCGAAGTCCGAGACGGCCCGAAGCCCGCGCACTATGAAGCGTGCGGAACGCTCGCGCGCAAATTCCACGAGGAGCCCGCTGAAGCTGGTGCACTCGACGCGCGGTTCGCCTGCGAACACCTCCCGGAGGAGGTCGACTCGCTCATCCACGCTGAACAGAGGCTCCTTGGCATGGGTTGCGCTGTGAGCCACCGCGATCACAAGCCGGTCTGCTACCCGCAGCGTTCTTCGCGTCACATCCTCGTGCCCGAGTGTGACGGGGTCAAAGGATCCCGGATAGATCGCGACCATCGGAAGCGAAGGGGTCATGCCTGTTCTCTGGTCGGGGGTTCGTCGCCAGCAGCCTCTACGGATGCCGTGGTCAGGGTCGTGTCCCCGTAACGGCGGTTCCTGAGCCCGTACATTTCGGGGAGCCGCTCGCCCGTACGATGCTCGACCCAGAGCTCCCGCGCAAAGGGTACGTCACTGAAGTGCCTCAGCAGGGCGGCCGCATGACCCTTTCCGTAGGGGGGATCTGCCAGGACCAAATCGAAGGCTCCAGCATCGAGCCTGCGCACGTATTTGAATGAATCAGCCTTTACCACGGTCGTCTGCCCACCGGCCTCCAAAATCTGGACGTTGTCTTCCAGGACCTTGAGGCCGGCCCTCGCAATTTCTACGAATGTCGCGTGCGCAGCTCCCCGTGACAGGGCCTCGAGACCGAGAGCCCCGGACCCCGCGAATAGGTCGAGGACGGTGAGACCATCGAGCCGCCCTCCCAGTGCAGACATCCAAGCCTCGCGCACGCGGTCGGCCGTGGGACGGACGGCAGGTCCCTCTGGAGCCTTGATGCGCCGTCCTCCCCACCGCCCTCCAATGATCCTCACGGGCCACTATCAGAGACGGACACCTAGCCACTCTCGGCCGGCCGTAGATCCAGCACGCGCGCCTGCACCCTGGGGACTCCCTTCCAACGGTCGATCACGAGCTGGAACACGACGTCTATTAGTTGGTCGCCGAGTGAACTCGGGCGGTGGCGGGAGGCCAGCCCGAAACCGATCCCCTGGAGCCGTACGGCTCCCTTCCGGAGACCAACCCGGAGGTGTCCTTGACCCACTTCTTTGGCAGCGAACGCCTCTGCCCCGCGCAGGAGAAACACCGGGCGAGGGTTGCCGATCCCATGCGGGCCGCAGTACTGGAACAGCTCGAGGAGGCGCATGTCCACAGGCTCCTCGGGCAATTCCAGGTCGATGCGCAGGCGGGGGCAGAGATCATGACCCTCCAGGCGACGACGGGCCTCCGCTTCGAAGGCCGCCCGGAAGGCGGGCAACTGAATGGCCGTCACGTCCATCCCCGCGGCCTGGGCATGGCCACCGAAGCGGTCCAAGTGCTCAGAACAGGCGGTGATCGCTTCATGCAGATGAAAGCCAGGGATGGATCGGGCGCTCCCCCTGCCGCGCGCGCCATCGAGAGCCACCATCACGACCGGCCGATGGATGCGTTCTACTACGCGCGAGGCTGCAATCCCGATCACACCCGGGTGCCACCCTTCGGCAGCTAGCACTACCCCGTAGTCACGTTCCGGCTGGAACGTTTTGGACAGCAGCTCGAGGGCCTCTTCTAGAGTGCGGCGGTCCTCGCCCTGGCGCGTGCGATTCTCGTCGTCCAAGAGCTGCGCCAAGCGATCTCCTTCCGCCGGATCCTCCGTGAGCAGGAGGCGGAGCGCCCGGTCCGCGTCGCCCATGCGTCCCACGGCGTTGATGCGCGGAGCCAGCACGAAGCCCACCCTGCCTGCCTCGATAGATTTCTCTTCGAGGCCGGTGACCTTGAGCAGCGCGCGCAAGCCCGGCTTGGACGTATGGGCTAGCGCGCGGAGTCCATAACGCACGAGAACACGGTTTTCACCCTCGAGCGGGACCAGATCGGCCACGGTGGCGAGAGCCACCAGATCGAGGTGAGGGAGCAGCCCATCGGTCGGGACTCCAGCCACTTCCGCCACCATCCAGCAGAGCTTCCAGGCCAGCCCGGTGCCGCACAGACCCTTATACGGGTAGGGACAGTCACCCCTCGAGGGATTCACCACCGCCACAGCGGGCGGCAGCGTCGAACCCGGCACATGGTGGTCGGTAACGACTACATCCATGCCCTCGGCCATCGCCAGGCCGGTCCACTCGTGGGCGAGCACGCCACAGTCGGCCGTGATAATCAGCCGGGCGCCAGCCGCACGGGCGGCAGACAGGCCTGCCGCACCAAAATCGTAGCCGTCTGTGAGCCTATGTGGCACGAAAGGGATTACGTTACGCGCCCCCAGGGTGCGCAGCCAGGTGGTGTAGAGAGCCGTCGCGCACACACCATCCACGTCGTAGTCGCCGTGGACCATGATGGTCTCTCCGGCAGCGATCGCGGACGCGATCCGCCGGGCCGCCTTGGGACCGTCGGCCAGTGTGTCGGGGGGGTGGAGATGCTCGAGGCGCGGGCGGAGGAAGTGGCGGGCGCCTTCCGCGCCCGCCATCCCGCGCTGGACTAGCAGCGTGCACAAAGCCGCCGGCAAACCGAGCTCACCTGAAAGTGCGGCCACGCGCACGGGATCAGGTGGCTCGGGTAGGATCCAGCGGGGCGGCACGGTCTGGAGGGAACGCGTGACGCCGGTGGGATTCACCCCTCCTCACCTTCCGGTTCTGGGGTAGCTAGGATCACCCCGCAGGCTTCGCACCGGACCAGCTCAGATCCGTGGCGCACCTCATTTTGGACCTGGAGCGGCATCACGCTGAAGCAATGTCCGCAAGCACCGTCCGAGGTGAGTTCGGCCACGGCCTGCCGACCGGCCTCGCCCCGGATATCCTGATAGAGCTGGAGCTGCCGCGAGTTCATCGTGCTTGCGAATTCCTCCCGTCGCTGCCTCATCTCAGAAATTCCCGCTCCGATCGCTTCGCGCTCCTTAATCAGTTCCTGGCGTCTGGGCTCCACCTCAGCCCGGGCTTCCGCCAGGCTGTCCTCCTGTTCCTGCAACCGAATTTCCAGCTTATGGATCTGGTCGAGCAGGGTCAGGGCATCTTGCTCCTCTCCTTCCAACGTGCGCTGCACCATACTTAGCTCAGCAGTGACAGCCACCTCCTCGCGCACGTTTCGTACCGCAAGCAGCCTCTCCTGTAGGGTCTTGCTGCGGGCGCGCTTATCATCGGCGGCAAGCTCGTGCCGTCGCTCATCGAGCTTCATCTCCTGGAAGCGTGCCCTGGTAGCGCCGGCCTCAGTATCGAGCCGGAGGGCAGGCCCCTCCACATCCTCGAGCTGGGGGCCGAACGCGTCGGCTCGCTTCTCCGCCTCCTGGATCTCTCCATCGAGGCGTTGCAGCTCCTTCAGTGCTGTCTTGATTGTTTGGTTCATCCCGTCCTTTCCGTTGAATTTCTGGATTCCGACCCTAACCGGCGGGCGGCATGCGACCAACCGACCCCGATTTCGCGGCCCTCCCGGGCCACCGTGGCTTTTTCCTCCGCAAGCGCCTGCTTCTCGGCCTCGCTTTCGGCCTCGCCCATGCGCCGGTCCAGCTCGCGAACGCGCCGCTGGTGCGAGGTCAGGCGCACCTGGACGAGAGCATCGCCAAACGCCCGCTCCGCATCGAGCAGTTCCGCCCGGGCCTCGAGAAGACCTTCCAGTCGACGCGCGGACTCGGGTTCCATCCCCTCCGGGGGACAGTCCAGCTCTGCATCTTCGAGAAACGCCTGGAAGATGGCCCGCCACGCCGGGTCCGTGAAGTCCTCCGGACCGAGGTGACGAAGGAGTGACTCCATACGCTCATGACGGCGCTCACGATCCCTTGCTACAATCAAAAGGATGGCCCGCTCCGCTCCCATCGAAGGTATCGATGGCTGAGTCGCCGCACCCGGGCGCCGACCACGGCTGGCGACTGCCTGTGACGACATCGCGGCCCGGCGCGGCGCCTGCCTCGAGAGCTCGACCTCGAGTGTCTCCCGTCGTACCCCCGTCCGTTCTGAGACTCGCGAGACGTACATGTCCCGTAGGGCTGGATCGGCGGCGGCCCGCACGGTAGGCAGGAGCTTGTCCAGGGCCCGCCGGGTTTTCTCGATTGATGAAAAATAATCGTGCTCCTGAAGCATTTGGAGCTTGCGGTCAAGCACGTCGACGGCTTGGTCAAGGTAGTGGCGGAGACCCTGGGCCCCCTCCTTTTGGACCAGGGTGTCTGGGTCCTCGCCCTTCGGCAGCGTTACCACAGCTGGCTGGAGGCCGTGCGACAACAACACGTCTCCGCCGCGGAATGTCGCTTTGAGGCCAGCCTCGTCACTGTCGAACAGAAGCAGGACACGCTTGGTGTAGCGGGCCAATAGGGCTCCCTGCGCATCGGTGAACGAAGTGCCCAGCGGCGCGACCACGTTCTCGAACCCCGCCGCCGCGAGGCTCACGGTGTCCATGTAGCCCTCTACCACCAGAGCAGTCCCCTCCTTGCGAATGGCGTGCTTCGCCCACGACATACCGAAAAGCACCTCCCCCTTGTGATAGATGGGGGTCTCAGAGGTATTGACGTATTTGGCCGGATCCTTCCCGGTGCGGTGGAGAGAGCCTCCACTCCCCAGAATGCGCCCACCGAACCCGACCACCCGGCCCGTCAGCCCTTCGATCGGAAACATGATCCGGTGCCGGAAGCGGTCGTACGGTTCGGGCGATTTTTCACTCGTCGTGACAAGTCCGACCTCGACCAAGAGATCATCAGAGATGCCGAGCTTGGCAGCGGCGTCGCGGAGGGACCGCCACTCGTCTGGGGCATAGCCGAGACCGAAACGCTCGGCGGTCGCCTCGTCGATTCCTCGGTGGCTGAGGTAGTCGCGCGCATCCGACCCGATGCGGGGGTCCAGCAGCATGCTACGAAAGAAATCTCGGGCAACGGAGTTCGCCTCGAAGTGCGCCCGGTGTGGGTCTTCCTCAGCGTCCTGGCCACGGCGCACCTCGTGGACCTCGACCCCGGAGCGAGCCGCCACGTACCGCACCGCTTCAACGAAGTCGAGTCCGAGCCGCTTCATCACGAATGAGAAGACATCCCCCGATTCGCCACACCCAAAGCACTTGTAGAAGCCCTTTGCCGGAACCACGTAGAAGCTCGGGGTCCGCTCCTCGTGGAAGGGGCAGTTAGCCTTGAATTCTTTTCCCGATTTCTTGAGGGACACGAGATCCCCGATCAGGTCCACCATGTCAGCATGGGCACGGACCTCCTCGACCTGCACGTCTGGAATCATCGCCTCATCCCACCTTCACCACGGTCACTCCCGCGCCCCCCTCTCCTTGCAATCCAAGCCTAAATTCCTTGACGCGCTCATCCCTCTTGAGCAGTTCCTGCACCCTGGCGCGCACCGCACCCGTCCCCTTGCCGTGAATGATGCAAAGATCAGAGACGTCCCCGACCACGGCCGCGTCCAACGCACGACCGAGCTCAAGCTCGACCTCATCGTAACGGAAACCCCGAAGGTCCACCTTGCCCATGGGGTCGGCGTCTGGGCCGCCCCATCCCCGTCCGGAAGCTCTTCTGGCAGGACGATCTTTCCAGTGCCCACCCTTCGCCCTGTCTCCCACTCCCTCCGGAAGGACGATCCCCTCGACCGGACCCAAGTCAGTGGTAGGCAGCTCGATGCGGAGCGCTCCGACCTCGACTAGCGCCCTACTGTCCTCAATCTCGACCACCGCGCCAGTGGCCCCACCGGGTAAACGCACGCGCTGGCCGGGAACGAGGTCGGGAGCCCCCGTGCCCCCGGCGACGCGTGCTCGTTTGAGCTGCCGGCGCGCCGCATCCTCTACCTGAGCCCGAGCCCGGCGGGCGGCCTCTTCGACCTCCTTCGAGTCCACTGCCGAACGAACCTCCTTGATCACTTCATCCACCTCACTCCGGGCCTCCATCAGAAGCTTTCGGGCGTCCTCGCGTGCGCGCCTTTCGGCAACCTTTTCGCGCTGGTGGAGCTCGCATTCCCGCTCTTCCAGAGCGCTTCGCAGCCGCTCAGCTTCGGTGCTCTCCCGGTCCAATCTAGCGATCAGCTCGCACGCCTCCCTGTCCCTGCTCTCTAGGGTCTCCAACAACTCCTCCACTCTCACCTCACCCGCGGAGAGGTGGCCCTCAGCCCGATCCAGCAACTGGGTCGGCATGCCCAACCGGCGTGCGATGGCGAGCCCGTAACTACGGCCCGGCCGGCCCTTCACCATGTGGTAGGTCGGCTTCATATGGTCCGGGTCGAACTGAAGGGAAGCGTTCACGATTCCGCTCCCGTCGCGATCAAGGGTCTTGAGCGCGCCCAAGTGGGAGGTGATCACGGAGAGCGCCCCCCGTGCCACGAGCCCCTCTATAATCGAGCGAGCCAACGCCGCTCCTTCGGCCGGATCGGTGCCGGCGCCCATTTCGTCAATCAGCACGAGGCTGGCCCGGTCGGCACCAGCGAATATCTCCTTCAGGTTCTCCAAGTGCGCTGAGAATGTCGAAAGACTTCCGGCAATCGACTGCTCGTCTCCGATGTCCGCAAAAACATCGTGAAACAGGGGCAGGCTGCTGCCCTTGCGAAGGGGCGGCACCACACCGGATTGTGTGAGTGTGGCGATCAGCCCAAGCGCCTTGAGAAAGACGCTCTTCCCCCCGGTGTTGGGCCCAGACACCACCAGCGCGCGCTCTCCGGGATCGAGCACTAGGTCGAACGGCACAACATCACTACCCTGCGCCAGCAGAAGGGGGTGGCGCCCGCCCTCGATCACCAGAGTGTCCGAGCCGGGCTCCAGCACCTCAGGAGCCTCCCCCCTCCACTCGATCGCCATACGCGCTCGCGCGTGAAGTGAATCAAAATCTACCAGCGCACTTTGCACACCCCTGAGTGCGCCCGCGTACGGGGCGAGATGCTCGGTGAGCTGCCCGAGGACGCGCCTGATCTCGCGCTGTTCATCCCGCTCTCGGTCGCGCAGTTCGTTCATCAGCGCGATCGCCACGGGCGGTTCCACGAATACCGTCCCCCTCGTGGCAGACTCGTCGTGGATGATGCCACCGACCTCTCCGCGGCCCTCACGCCGGACCGGGATCACGTAACGACCATCGCGAACCGTGACCGACGCATCCGCTACTGCGATGCGCGCTGGCAGGGACCGCGCATAAGCCTCGAGCTTCTGAACGATGCGGGTGTGGGCACGGCGGAGCCCACTCCGGATGCGCTTCAGGTCCCCGCTGGCGGTGTCGAGGACCTGTCCCTCCTCGTCCACGGTGCGAGCGAGGGTATTCTCCGTGGCTTGGTCTTGGTAGAGGAGTTCGCGAAGCGGTGCGAGCGCGGGGTGGCTGTCGCTCCCTACATCCACCTCACGGGACAGAGCGCGCGAAGACGCGAGTAGCGTAGCGACCGCGAATAGTTCAAGCGGCTCCAGTACGCATCCCTCGATCTCGAGACGCTCGATAGCACCGCGGGCGTCCGGGACCGGAGGCATGCCCCAGCCGGGACGATCTATCAAGAACTGTCGCGTCTCAGACACCCGCGCGAGTTCGCGGCGCACTTCCTGGGCCTGGCTAGCCGGGGTCAGGGCAAGCACCGCTGCCCTCCCGAGGGGGCTCGCTGCTCGTGCCGCAACCACCGCAAGCGCTTGGTGGAACTCGAGGACCTTAAGGGCGTGTGCGTTCACCCGCAGCTCAAGCGCTCAAGCTCGTCTTGCACGAGGCGGTTCGCTTCCCTGCCGTCGAATCGCCCCTTGAGCCGCGGCATGATGCGACTCATCACCGAGCCCATATTGTCCGCGCCGTCCGTGAGCACCTCGCGAATCATCACCCGAACCTGATCTTCTGAGAGGACTTCGGGCAGGTACACTTTCAGAATGCCGGCCTGGGCTTCCTCGTTCTCGGCGAGATCGGGGCGCGCGCCCGAGCGCATTTGCTCAGCGGATTCCCGCCGCTGCTTGATGCCACGGGTGAGGACGAGGATAGCATCGTCGTCACTGGCGTCCCGCCCAAGTTTGATCTCTAGATTCTTGAGTTCGGACAGGATGGTGGATAGGACCAAGGTCCGTCCCCGGTCACGGTCCTTGCGGGCACGGATGAGGTCGGACTGGATGCGAGTCTTGAGGGCTTCGACCATCGCCCAAAAGCTAACCGGCAAGGTCACACTCTGCTACCCGGGCGGCCATCCCAACGGACGACCGCCAAGCACGTGCATGTGCACGTGAAAGACAGACTGCCCCGCCTCGGCACCGCAATTGATCACCACCCGCCAGCCACTCTCCGCGATCCCTTCGGCACGCGCCAGGGCTTGGGCGAGCAGATGCATGTCCCCCATCAGCTTTCCATGAGACGGAACCAGTTCATTCAGTGTCGCTACGTGCTCGCAAGGAATGATGAGGATGTGGGTAGGCGCCTGTGGGTTGACGTCCCGAAACGCCACCAATCTGTCATCCTGATGGAGGATCGTGGCGGGAATTTCACCGCAGACGATCCGGCAGAACAGGCAGCTGGAATCGGGCAAGTCAGGCTCCTTCGGCGGGCCGTACCCGCGACACCGGGGGTGAACCGGAGGAAAACTGTCCAGCCAAGGCACGCCATGCAATGTGACCCTCTGTCCCATGGCCCCGCTCCACGGTGGGTGTGACCCTGGGGCACACCCACGCTACCACCCTACGGAGAAGATCATGATGACCATCACGACCCCGCGCTGCCCCTCGACCAGTTAGTGCGCGAGGTTAAGGATGGCGGTTCGGCCGTAGGACCGGACATCCTGCTCCGCGCGCTAGAGGCGCGGCCCGACCTTTTCCGGGTGCTGGACCCATGGCGCTCCGCGTCGGGTCGTCGGCCTCCCCCACGGTCGTGAGTCCATGGGGGACCGCCACCCGGACTCAAATCAAGCCTGGCCCACCTGGAGTGGACGGTGGACGAACAATCGATGACGGACCTGACGTGGTGGTTGGGGATGGTACGCGAGGGAGAGCAACTCAGCCTTGCGCCGGACGCGTGAAGCACCCAGAGCGCCATTCTCCGTCCGCGTCCACCTCCTCCAAGACGAAGTCGGAGCGCACCACGTCGAGCGAGAACTGTTTCCACTCGTCTACCTGAATCCCCGAGAGGATCATCCAACCACCCGGACGAAGAGCCTCTCTGCACCCCTCGATGAGCAGGCGCAGCGCCCCGCATTCAATATTTGCGACGATCCCATCAACGGGGCTGAAGTCACGCAGCATGCCCGAGTCCGCCCACGCTTCGATCCAACGCACACGATCACGCACACCGTTACGCTCAATGTTCTCGTGCGCGTATTCGGCAGCGACAGGGTCAGCCTCAACGGCCACTACTTCCCGCGCCCCAAGCAGAGCTGCGGCAACCGCCAGAATAGCCGAGCCAGACCCCACATCTAGGACTCTGTCGCCCGGGATAAGGACACGGTCGAGCAGCCGGAGCACGCCACGGGTGGTACCGTGCTCGGCCGTGCCGAAGGCCATCCCGGGATCTACGACCACCACGATCTCCCCCGGTCCAGCCCCGGCCAGCTCCCAGGAGGGGGTGACCCAGAGCCGGGGCGTGAGCCGACGCGGCCGGAGACCGCGCTTCCACGTCTCGGCCCAGTCTTCCTCGTCGCACCAGCCGAACGCGACGTTCACAGGGATGCCGAGGGCCTCGCCCAGGCGAGGCGCGACGCTCGCGATGAACGTTTCATGGTCGGGTGGCTCGGGCAGGTGCGTAACGAACCAGCCGTCCCGTTCCTCGACCGCGCGACCACCGAGAGCCACCAGCTCGCCCGCCAACTCCGCACGGTCAATCGGCGATGCGTCCCCAGCCCCGTCTTGCGAGGTTTCGCATCGCGCACGCACCTCGAGCCAGCGACCCATGCTCACCCAGCTCGGAACGCTTCCTTCACCCGGGACCAAAACCCTCCTCGGTCGGCGTCGGCTATCCGTTCAGGAGCTGGGTCCTCGACCACCATGAGCTGCCGGTAGATACCCTCCTGCTCAGGAGAGAGTCGGTCCGGCACCCACACCACGACGCGCACGACTTGGTCGCCGCGGCGAGTGGTACCCAGCTCAGGCAGCCCCTGCCCGCGCAACCGGAGGAGCTCGCCGCTTTGGGTTCCCGCTGGAACGCGCAACCGCGCCACGCCGTCCACTGTGGGCACGTCGATCTCGTCTCCGAGCGCCGCCTGGCTGGCCGTCACAGGCAGCTCGTACAGCAACTCGCTGCCGTCACGGAAGAAGCCCGGTTCATCCTCGACCTCGAGTAGCACCACAAGGTCGCCACGGGCTCCCCCTCGGGGTCCGGCATTCCCACGACCACGCACGGTGATGTAGTTCTCGGAACTAACCCCCGACGGAATTTCTACCTCCACCTCGCTCTCTCCCCGTTCCCGTCCTTCCCCGCGACAGCGTCGGCAGGGAGTGTCGATAACTTGACCCTGGCCACGGCAGGCCCGGCATGGCTGCACACTGACCAGCTGACCGAACACCGAGCGCTGAACTAACTGCTCTTCGCCGGTGCCGCCGCAGGTCGTGCACGTGTGGGCGGCAGTGCCGGGCTCAGCTCCGCTGCCGGCACAGAGTCCACAGGTGTCAAGAGCTTGCACCTTGAGAGTCCGTTTTGCGCCTTTCAAAACGTCCGCCAGCGTGAGGCGGAGGCTCACCTGGAGGCTCTGCCCACGTTCTTTCCCCTGCCCGCGGCCTCGGCGCCCTTGCCTGCCGAAGAGGTCCCCGAAGACTTCGAGCGGATCGGAAAAATCGAAGCCTTGCGCTCCACCGGCACCGCGGGCCAGGCCCTCCTCGCCATAT
>Ga0302135_10001973_pt1 | contig 12284 bp, 8 predicted proteins | sample CBN3_surface_MG_FD_203119 | JGI IMG/M metagenome (GOLD analysis project Ga0302135, IMG submission 203119) | Marine microbial communities from Western Arctic Ocean, Canada - CBN3_32.1 | ecosystem: Environmental > Aquatic > Marine > Oceanic | place: Canada: Western Arctic Ocean | collected 2017-09-15 | reverse complement strand
TTTCAGCGCCTTGGTCTTTTAATTATAGATGAAGAACAACATTTCGGCGTGACTCACAAAGAGCGGCTTAAAGACATGCGGCATATGGTGCATGTTCTCACGCTAACCGCGACACCTATTCCGCGTACACTTCAACTCGCGCTTTCTGGTGCACGCGATCTTTCGCTGATTGCATCACCCCCCGTTGATCGGCTTGCAGTGCGGACATTTATCACTCCATTTGATCCGGTGAGTATTCGCGAAGCGCTGCTGCGTGAGCTTTATCGTGGCGGTCAGAGTTTTTTTGTCTGTCCGCGCATAGCAGATCTTTCTGGTATTGCTGATTTTTTGACAGAATATGTGCCTGAAGTAAAATTTGTTCAGGCTCATGGGCGCATGCCAGCAGTCGATCTTGACCGGATCATGAACGCTTTTTATGAGGGTGAATTTGATGTGTTGTTGTCAACTACAATCATTGAATCTGGTCTTGATGTTCCGTCTGCTAATACGCTGATTGTCTTCAGATCGGATAAATTTGGATTATCTCAGCTTTATCAGCTTCGTGGGCGGGTGGGGCGCTCAAAAACAAGAGCCTATGCATTGTTTACCGTGCCTTCAGAGCACTCGCTTACAGAGGGCGCGGAAAAACGGTTAAAAGTTTTGCAATCGCTGGATTCGCTCGGAGCTGGATTTAATCTTGCTAGTCACGATCTTGATATACGAGGAGCTGGTAATTTATTGGGTGATGAGCAATCAGGACATATTCGCGAAGTTGGGTTTGAGCTTTATCAATCCATGCTTGAAGATGCTGTGGCAAGTCTTCGTGCGGGAGACAATGAGATCGTAGATGAACAACGCTGGTCGCCGCTGATATCGGTTGGTGCTGCGGTGTTGATCTCGGAGGACTATGTTCCAGATCTTCAGTTGCGACTTGGGCTTTACAGACGTCTTTCAACTTTACGTGACACTTACTCGCTGGACGAATTCGCTGCTGAACTAGTTGATCGGTTTGGTTCGTTGCCGAATGAAGTTAAGCACCTACTGCGTGTTGTTGCCATTAAGATTGAGTGTAGAAGCGCTAGTATTTCCAGATTTGATGCCGGACCTAAAGGAGCTTTGATCTCGTTTCGCAACAACATATTTGCAAGGCCGGAAGCACTGATTTCATGGATTGAATCAATGGGGATATTTGCCCGTATTAGGCCTGATCAAAATGTGGTCATTACACGCAATTGGGAGGAGATTGATGAGCGGTTGCTTGGTGCGGAAAAAATTGTCCGAGAAATTGCCGAGATTGCTAACGGGAAGTGACTGTGCAAGGAAAATGGGGCACAGTTCTTGGGTGTAGGTTGATAGTACAGGTACTGTAAATTTAATGCAGTTTATCGTCGAATAAACGCATAATATTGGGACGTTTCAGTGCTTAACGTGGTTTTTTTACCCACCATGTATTGAGTTTATATCCATCGACAGAGTGGTTTTCTGGATGCGCTAACCGTTGGCTATAGGCGAGCCATTGTTTTGGCCAATGAAATAGAGGAATCACATAATTTCCTGAGATCAAGAGGCGGTCTAGTGCGCGCACAGCGCTAACAAATTCGTTGCGTTCATGAGCACTCAATAACGCCTTGATCATGCCATCTACACCAGAATTACGCGCACCCATATAATTACGAGTTCCTTCAGTGGCCGCTGCGTTTGTAGACCAGTAGAATGCTTGTTCGTTTCCAGGCGATAGCGAGGCATACCAAAAGTGCTCGACCATATCAAAGTCGTAGGTTTGGCGACGCAATTGATACTGAGCTGAATCAACCAGCCGAACACTTGCATCAATACCTAAACGCTTTAGAGATTTGCTGTAGGTAAGGGCATATCTTTCTTGTCGACGCTCAACCACCATGATTTCAAATGAAAATGGAATGCCACTTTTTTTCTCCACCATCTGACCCGAGTGCTTATCGATGTCATATCCGGCTTCATTAAAAAGATTAAGTGCTTGACGAGATTGTGATCGTTTTCGACCCGATGAGACTTCCCCTTTATCAACGGCGTCTAATCTATAGCTACCCTCAAGTACATCGGGTGTAATCATCTTCGTGTAAGAATTGAGGAGAGCTCGCTCAACCTCACTTGCGGGCTGACCAATGCTGGAAAGCTCAGAGCCGTCATAAAATCCTGAAGTGCGCTGATAAAGTCCGTGGTAAAGATTAGCGTTTAACCACTCAAAATCAAACATGAGAGTGAGTGCGCGCCGAATACGCTGGTCTGAAAAAATTTGTCTGCGGGTATTAAAGGCAAGTCCCAGCATTCCAGCTGGAGTGGCGCGCCCAATCTCTTCCCGGACGATGCGGCCATCGTCAGTCGCAGGGAACGCGTATGAGTTAGCCCAGCGCGCGGGATCCCACTCTTGCTGAAAATCAAATAATCCTTTTTTAAAAGCCTCAAATCGGGTCGACTCGTCGCGATAGTACTCATATTTGATCGTGTCGAAGTTATTTAGCCCACGATTTATTGAGAGATTCTCGCCCCAATAACGCGGGTTTTTCTTGTAGGTGATGCTGCTTCCCGCATCGACATTGTCAATTGTATAGGGACCACTACCAATTGGTGGCTCAAGAGTTGTTTCATTGAAAATACGTGATGAATAATAGTGTTTGGGCAGGATAGGCATTAAGCCGAGGATCAAAGGCATCTCCCGATCGGCATCATTGGCAAGCACAAATCGGACAATACTTCGCGACGGACGCTCGATTTTAACGACCTTTGAGTAATACGAACGGTGATTAGGGCGGCCATATTTTCTGAGAGTTTCTAGTGAATATATTACGTCATCAACTGTGACCGGTGTACCGTCAGAAAATATAGCTGCATCGTTCAGGACAAACTCTACCCACGAACGATCAATAGGTGTTTCGATGCTTTTTGCTATAAGACCGTAGAGAGTAAATGGCTCATCATAATTACGTTTCATCAAGCTTTCGAAGACATGGTCTCGTAAAGCGCGGGCGGGGCGGCCTTTCACGATGAATGGATTAACACTATCGAATGAACCAAGTGCTGCGAAGGTAACGGTTCCGCCGGGGGAGGCATTAGGATTGGCATAGGTTAGATGATGAAAATCGTCGGTCAGGGCAGGGATGCCGTGCATGGCAATTCCATGGCGTGGCTCGCCATGAAGTGGAACCACGGTTGTGATTAATGCTAAAAGGGCAAAACAAAACTGTGTTAAGGGTGAAGTTAACCGGACCGAGTGGTTCAGCAAACAAGCCGATGCCCTAGGAACGATTGTCCACCATAAGATGGGATTTATATCCAAAGGCTTAGAACCATTGTGGAACGTACTGTTAAAGTCCCTCATAAGCCCCATTTAAATGTGATTCGACCTATACTTGTCATTCAAATATCTGGATTAATGAATAGTGAGTAGACGGAACAGAATCGTGTCGCTGAGTTTTAACTAATGATACTGATATATTTGCATTGGACATAGCTAAAAGGAATTGGAATAAATTGTCATGAATGAAAAAAAATGGATGAAGTTTCTTACCTCGCTCGGCTCAGTCGTCGTGTTGGCGGTTTTTTTTGTTGTAGGCATATGCGTTCAGCCAAGTTTAGCACAGGATGCTGAATCTTTGTCATCGGCTATAAAATCAACACCAAGCACCTGGAGGAAGCGATGTGTTAGCAATGAACCCGATGCTTATTGCGAAATTAGCTTCGGAAAATTACTTAAGTTTAAGGGTCAAACATCGTGGCGTTCTGTTGCCGGTATTTTTGAGCGCGGGGATAAGAGAGACCTTTTTGTGTTCACCCCTTTGGGTACGGCTCTTCGCAACGGTCTGCGCTATCGCGTTGATGCACACGCACCTCAGGCCGCTGAATATTCTGTATGTTTGCAGTTGCAAGGCTGTCAGGCGATTGTCGAGGCATCGGATGATCTGGTCTCAAAAATGAAAAAGGGCAATGAATTGCTTGTTATGTTCACGTTAGGCAGTCGGCCACCAATTGGAAGTTCGGTCTCATTAAGCGGATTTACTGCTGCCTATGATGGTACTCCGTCTGATATTATCCAACCGTCTGCTGCAGGCAACTCATCTGAAAAATAGTGAGCTATAATGGGTGATTGTAGAATAAATGCCACCTCTCAGTAGCTAATAATGTATTGAAGCACGCCTGCAGATGTATCACTTACGTCATGCCGACTGCCCTTGCCTGGTTGATGCCCCATTAAGGATGGTTAATTAGGAGGGTAAAGGTTAGATGTGGTGCTAATTGCGCCGACTATCACGCATTTGATAAATTCCATCGGTGAGATCGGAAAAGATCTCGCTGACTTGCGGGTGGCGCAGAGGTTTGCCAGTATCGTCAAGGAGAAGATTTTGCTCAGATACATAGGCAACATATTCGGTTTCTTCGTTCTCAGCTAGTAAATGATAGTAGGGCTGATCCTTCGCTGGACGTTTGCCTTGAGGAATGGAAAGCCACCACTCTTCCGTATTGGAAAAAATTGGATCGACATCAAATATCACACCTCGAAATGGATGAACCCGGTGTTTGACGATCTGGCCGATGTGAAATCTTGCGGTCTGTGCAATGGTCATTGCCATACTATACTTTTTTTATATTTGGTTCGCGTAACACACTTTTTGATGGGACCCAATGATGCCATCGATGTGGAACAGTGCAAGTGCTTGTCCTCAAGCGAGTAAGTGGAGAGATAGCTCGATCGGATAGGTTGGTATTCCTTACGCTTAATTATTGATTAATCAAAGGTGGTAGTGTGCCCTTGTCGGCTATCCCCTCGCGCATCAACCATTTCCTTAGAACGGAAATATTGGCTATGGCAGTAAATCCAAGATCACGGGCCGCACGGATTCCTGCGTGCTCAACAAGTAGAGATCTGTTAAGTAAATCTGTGGTTGCGCGTTTTGATATTTCTTGGTGCTTGCGTTGGTTTTTATAGCCAGAAATTACTTTTGTGCCGCCAGGATCTTCGCCGTTGTTGCAGGCCTTGATGGCATAGTGTGCAGCCCAGGCAGCATCATGTAGCGAAAGGTTGAGCCCCTGAGCTCCAATTGGCGATAATACGTGCCCAGATTCACCGACAAGAAGTGTCCGGTTTTTTGCCAAGTGGGAGGTGGTTAGTCCGCGTATCGGAAACCAGATTCTTTTTGTGATCAGGCTTATTTCACCAAAATAGGTGGCGAGTTTATCTGCCAGAATTCCTGTAAACTCACAATCATCAACCTCACGAAGCCGTTCCGCTTCAAGGTCTTTCATAAGCCAGACGATAGCGCTGCAATTTTCTGCCAGAGGGACGGTGGTTAAAGGGCCGCCTGGTTGGTGTATCTCGGTGCTGATCCCATCATGGGGACGACTGTGTTTAATCCAGGCAGTTACTGCATGTTGGCCGTATTCCCAATTCTTGGTTGTGATGCCGGAGAATGTTCGTGCAGGTGAACCGCGACCATCTGCGGCAATGAGAAGTCTGGCCGTACAGGTCAATCCTGCGGCATAGCTGATTTCAATACCATTTTCTATTTTACGAAACTCGGTAGCCTCTGCACGTACGCGCACTAAATCTGGCCATGACTTTATCTCATCCTCTAGCGCTCCAACTAATTGGGAGTTGATGATGTTGTGGCCAAAGCAATCAAGCCCGATTTCACTAGGATTAAAAACAATATGACTAGGGTTTTCTGCACGAGTTATCTGATCAATGATGCGGATCTTTTTGATTGGGATGGCCTTTTCACAAAGCTTAGGCCAGATCCCTGTTGTACGCAGGACGTTCGTTGCTCCTATAAAGAGTGCGCTGGTTCTGGTGTCTAAAGAGGTGGTGCTTTCAGGCCCTATTAAAATTGCGCTAATGTGGTGGTGGGCGAGGAGGCATGCAGTGGCGAGGCCGGCGGGTCCCGCGCCTAGAATTGCGATATCGAAGTGGGATGAGTTTGCGTGCTCATGTGACATTCAATAATGCCGTTTTAACCAAGGTGTACACCGGGTAATATTATTGAGGGCGATCGGCATTGAGGGCCGAGTTAAGAGCTGGTGACTTTGATTTTACAAAATGGTCTGGGAAATTGAAAGCTGGATTTTCATTGAAGAAATTGAACGGTAGAAGTTTAATAGCATTCCAGCGAACAGGCATAATGGGCCATTCTTCCGCCCGGGTAACGTGGTTCATAGAGATATTTATCCATACAACGAGATCAGTGTTTTCTACATTATCATTGTCGGCAATATATTCCGGCAAACCTTTCCCTCCGGGCGATAGGTTTGGGTAGTCGCTGGCCGCATAGAGCTCTCTGGGCTTATGTTTACTTAGCCACAAGATGCTGGATGAAAATTCTGCTCGTTTTTGAGGCGGATCGTTGGGTGAAAGAATTGATACAATCTGATGTCCTGGCATAATTTCGATGCCTGGGTTGTGACCGAGTGTGGTGTATTTATTAGGATTTATAATGCGCCATCTGGAGTTGTGTCCGGACTTTATAAGCGGACCTTCTTGGCCAACTTGACTGTGGGTTACGGTCCATAGACTACGGCGGGGATTATAGTCGGGTAGGCGCTGCGGAACGATTTGGTCTTCGATCATTGTATTTTGTGAACCATCAACATCAAGATCTAGCCGAAAATTAAAATAGTGATCATGATAAATTGCAACTGTACCAGGTGCTACAAGTTCTCCGTATGCGGTATCTGCTTTTGCACTTTGTTCGGTCATTTTTTGGCTGGCTGCACCACGAACGGCCACAATACCGGTAGCGCCAATCTTGATTTCCATTTTACCACTAAGGGTGAATATCCAGTCAATGACGTAGTCATAATTACCAATAGTTGGAATTGTGCGGACAACAAGTTCAATGTCAGGCCGGGTTAAATGAGTGAGCTGAGCAGGGCGTCCGTGACGCCATAATGGGTTGCCGGTACTGCGCTCAAATATGCAAAGGGTCTGTGGAATATCGTAGGTTTTACCATTGTCATGGGGAATAGTGGCTGAGATATAAGCGGCTTCTTCTGGGCAATCAGACCCTGGCACTAGTGATGAGAGCATAGTGCCAGCACCAAACTCTCCGGAGTCCAGATAAGTTCGATATGACCAGTCTTCATCAGGCGACATATAGGGCACAAACATTTCTGACAGGCTCATTTGATATGCCATAAGTCGCTTGGTCCCATTATCGTTGTAATGCACAAGTGAAATAACTGGACCAGTTCTCTTGTCGATACGGATGTGAAAATCCCACGGATTCCAATTAACTTGAACCGCACCACTCAGTTTAAAATTTACCCCTTGGGGTGAGGAGATCACAACAGGCTTGATTGGATCACGTGTAAATCGAACCGGATTGGGAGCGAGAGCAGCAGTGGTAATACCCAGGTCAACAATCTCTAGAACCCTTCCTTTGTCTACATCAACAATGGAGTAGACGCCGTCGATTGGTCGCCCGTAGAGGTGAGAACTCTTCGGGTCTGCAATATAACACGGCACTTTCATGGTGCGAATGTTAGTGTATTTGAAACCGGGAAAGTAGCCAGAAGATAAGGGCGAACAGGACACGGCCTCTAGCGATTTGATGCCTCGTTTTTCAATCGCCGCTAGCCAACGTCCATCGGCCTTCGTTAGTCGGCTTGCGTTGAGTGAATCTTCACTCATGACGCCAGGCTGCCCATCGACTTCGGAAACTGAAATAATTTTACCTTCGGTAATATTGACTTCGATTTCCAATGTTTTACTTTTGTCATACATGACTACAAATGCCGAACGTGGCACAGGATCACCTTGCTCCCATGCTAGTACGTCAACCTTGGGCATCTCATTTAGCGTGATGGTCGGAAAACGGGCTGTATCTGAGCTATGGCCTACGTTTCTGATGAGCTCTATCACTTGCTCAATTTCATTATTGGAAAGGGCATCCATCGGATGCTGCGATTGAGCGCTCGTATAAACCGGATTAAGCACTACTATCACTGTCAAAGTACGCATAATCACTGCCTGCCATCGGCTCGTCATTGAGATCATGTGTGTTTCCTAATTTTGCCTGCAGAGCCATTGAAAGTCATAAATGTAGCTTTAGGCATGCTGAAATCACACGATTAACACGTTCCTGACAAAGTGCTAGATACATTGCGTTGATAATCCAGGAAGCGTTCGCTGAGTACTCAGTTAGATAGATCGCGTTTGTTAAATTGCTCATTTTTGTGGCGCTGTAAAAGGCTGGCAGCCAATGGAACACAAATAAAAATGGCGATCAGACGGATCACATGACAGGTTGCAACAAATGCGGACTCAATACCGATTGCAAGAGCAACGAGAAGCATTTCAGAAAAACCACCAGGGGCAAAGCCTAGAAACAGGGCGCGTTGATCAAATCCAATCAATGGCGAAAGGATCGCGGCCAGAGCAAAGGCGATAGATAATAAAATAATAGACCAGATGGCTGAATGAACGGCAAAGGACGTTGCTTCATGCTTGGTAATTCCGAGAAAACGAACGCCTAGTGACGCACCAAGAACTATTTGAACTGTTGCTACGATCCAATTTGGTGGTGATGCGTCACTAATCCCAACAATATGGACCCCTGCACTCACAAGCATTGCCCCAAGAATGGCGCCACCAGGTAAACCAAGTTTTGGACCAAGATAGCCACCAGTTACCGCGCAAGCGCCAAGGATGAGCCATTCAACTAGTGAGATCGGAGCAGGAATATCGAGAGGGGCCAACATATCAGTGGTGTTGAAATCAAGAATGTATTGGATGGTAAATGTTGCTAATACTACAACAATAGCGATGCGGATCGAATGGGTAAGGATGACGCGCCGCTCATCAGCTCCAATCTCACCGGCGATAGAGACCATTTCGGCCAGCCCTCCGGGAGGTGCGGCACAAAGTGCGGTTGGATTGTCCCATTTAGCTATGCGGGTGAAATAGTAAAAGCCAACGATGCTTGAGAAAATTGTGTAAAAAGCCGCGGCGGCCAGTCCGGCCGGCCAGATCATGAGATGATCTATAATATCAGGTTGGAATGATGAGCCCACTAGCACGCCCATGACAGGCATGGCGATCATCCGAAATTTGGAATCAATACGTAGCGAACCCGTTGTAACCGTGATGATCAGGGTGGCGAAAAATGCGCCAAGTAGCCAGGGTAGGGGTGTCTTTAGATAATAAAACAACGCTCCTCCCAGTGCGCCGAAGAATAGCGTTATGAGCGATCTATAAATATTCACCATTAGTCAGCACTTGCCAGTTTGGTGGAGTGAGATGCGCTTGAGATTGTCAAAAGTTCGTGTAAAATCAATGCTTTCATAAACTAACATGTCAAATGTGATTAAGCTAACAAGCTTGAATGCAGCCTACATTGTTTTATGGGGCTAGGGCACTCTATATCTTTGCAAAGTGCGTGTCAGGTTGTTGAGAGTTCGTGGATGCTAATATATCTATAATCAATATCACACGGTAAAGATTAGATGCATGGCGATTGAAATCATTATACGCCATTGATGTTGTGATGCCCTTCATTGGGGATGTTGTCCAGTTAGCATTGGCTTGTTGATAGATAGTGTTTGAAGATTTGAGGATGGATTTTAAAACATGAAAGAAACTAATCTAGTTTTCATTATGGCAGACGAACACAACAGTTCGTTTATGGGATGCGCAGGTCATCACCAAGCTCTAACACCGCGACTTGATGAACTCGCCATGCGCGGCACTCGTTTTGCAAATGCCTACACGCCATCACCGCTTTGTGTTCCTGCGCGTGCGGCGATGGTAACAGGACAACCAGTACATCAAATTGGATATTGGGATGGAGCAATTGCCTATGACGGAAGAGTACGCGGTTGGCCACACCGGCTAACTGAACAGGCTCACCGTGCGGTTTCGATTGGAAAACTTCATTACCGCGATGAAAATGTTGATACCGGCTTTGATGAAACAATTGAGGCGATGCACCTTATAGATGGCGTCGGCGATGTGTTTGGTCTGTTGCGCGAGGAGATGCCGCCAAAGATAGCGTGTAAGAGAATTGCCGACGAGCTTGGCCGAGGCGATTGTAATTATTTGCGTTATGATAGGCGTATTACAGAGCGTGCCTGCGAATGGATTGGACGTGATGCTCTTGAGGTTAGTGACAAACCGTTTGCTTTATTTGTTTCTTTTGCCGCACCGCATTATCCATTGGTTGCACCGCCAGAGTTTTATGACCTTTATGCAGATTTAGATATCGAGCTACCGCGCACGATGGATGCGGATGATCCCATGCTTCATCCCTGGGTGCGGGGTATTCGCAAGGCTTGGCCTTATGATGACTATATGGATGATGAAAAGAGGCGCATCGGCGTTATTGCCTACCTTGGTATGTGTTCATTTATGGATTCCAATGTTGGCCGTGTACTCGATGCGCTCAACGATGCTGGCCTAGATGATAATACCCGCATAATTTATGCCAGCGACCATGGTGAATGTCTTGGGAATCGTGGCCTGTGGGGCAAAATGACGATGTACGAGGATGCCGCTTCAATTCCAATGATTATGGCTGGGCCAGATGTGCCCTCTGGGCATGTGTGCCAAACACCGGTTTCGCTGCTTGATATTTATCCAACTGTGCTATCATCGGTTGGTGTGGAACCGATAGTTCAAGAAGAAGAGTTTTGGGGCTGCTCATTAGCTGAAATTGCTGCATCTCCGGATGATCTAGAGCGTGCCGTACTAAGTGAATATCATGGAGCTGGTGCAGCTGGTGGAGCGTTTATGGTGCGTAAGGGTCGTTATAAATACATCCACTATGTTGATCATGAACCAGAGCTGTTCGATGTCTTGGACGATCCAGAAGAACAAAACAATCTTGCTACATCTTCGGCACATGCCCAGATCCTCTCAGACTATAAAGCACAGCTTTGCTCAATGGTTGATCCGGTAGCTGCTGATCGTAGTGCTAGGCAAGACCAAAGGGCTGCGCTTGAGCGTTTTGGTGGGCGTGAAGCGGTGCTTAATCGAGGTAGTCATGCCGCAACTCCAGCTCCTGGCCAGTAGGTGTGCTAGGCTGGTGATTAGAGAAGAAAGCCCGCCTGACTCGTCAGTCCCTACATACTTCCTTGTGGGGGGCTGCCCATTAGCTTGTGCTCCGCAATTTGACTACCGTATGATTGGGCGGTCAAAAATGTGGAGAACGGAATCTTGCTTATGATCCAGAATATTACTACATGTGATCACAAGACCGTGGGTATTCAGTTGTTCTATCGCATGGTTTGCACTTCTGGTGCCGCGGAATATCGGGCGGCCTGCTAAAATCTGACATTTTCGAGCGATTGTTAAGTGAAATCTATCAAATCTTGATGCCATAAATAGGTCAAACACGCGGCTCCCTCCCACTACTGCTATGCGTCCACCTTCTGGGACAAGTAACTTTAGCGCTTCCAAAATTGGTGTATGTGAAACATTGATTATCCAAGTTTTTTCATCCTTTTGAACGAGCCCGTCGACTCTTTCGCTTAATACCAGACGTACCCGTTTTGAGCTCAAGGTTGCTTCATGACTGAGGCGTCCCAATATGGTTAGTGCGCTTTTATCTAGTTGGCGTTGGAAATAGACCCAGTCGGCATCAATTTTTAAACAAGGTGGCATAATGCCATCTGAGCCTGTGATTGAGCCCTCGGCAGAAATGATGGCGTAGCCCTCGATAACATAAGCCGGCATGCTGTTAGCTGAAGGTCCAATTGGTCGATACGGCATTGGTTGGTTTGACACCTAGTCTCGCTCCGGATTGAACCCTCAAGGATTTGCATCCCATACGAGTGTCTACATCTTAGATTGACTCCGGTTAATGGAGAGTTTGATCGTGAATGTCAGGGTAAAAATCGCACGGTATATCTCAGTTAATTTCTAGTAGATAGCTTCCGTCAAAACTAAAAAGCATTTTGACGGCATCTTTGGTGCACAATTTTGTGCTTGGGATGAGTGCGAAATCATTAGTGTCAATGAAGTCAATGTTCTGGCACTTATTATGATGAGGAAGCAAACACTTTCTTCCAGAACTAACATTTTAGAACTAAGAAAAATGACAGGAAGCATTTCTGAGCCTTAATCTCTTGATAAAACAAGGTTTTTTCTGTGTTGTTCTGGATATAATCGCAAGTAAAAACTTACGAATTGGCTTGTATGCCGTGATTTTCCTTGATACTCCAAACGCAGGAGAGGTGGCCGAGTGGCTGAAGGCGCTCCCCTGCTAAGGGAGTAAGGGTTAACCCCCTTCGTGGGTTCGAATCCCACCCTCTCCGCCATTTATCATTGGTTTCCAAGG
>Ga0302135_10001972_pt1 | contig 12284 bp, 12 predicted proteins | sample CBN3_surface_MG_FD_203119 | JGI IMG/M metagenome (GOLD analysis project Ga0302135, IMG submission 203119) | Marine microbial communities from Western Arctic Ocean, Canada - CBN3_32.1 | ecosystem: Environmental > Aquatic > Marine > Oceanic | place: Canada: Western Arctic Ocean | collected... | reverse complement strand
GCTCACCTGTAGTCCGGTCCTGCCGAGCGTCGCCATCTCCATCGTTATCTCCTAAGCGGGGCTTACCCTGAGGAATTTTATAGGGGGTCGCTGCCCCCGGCAACGTGTCGAGTCCATTACACCCATTGGCCCGGTATGATGCGATCTATGCCTCTCATTATCTGGCGCCCGGCCGTCATCTTATTCGTCCTGTGTATCGCTCTTGTGGCCGCCGCGGGCTGTATTGAGCCGCCTTCGAGCGCCCCAAACTCATCGACCGATGAGATCCGGCTATCCGGGGTCGAGTGGTCGGACGAAATGGCCAACGGCAGCGGGGTGACCGCGCTCGCCGTCGGATCCGACGGGGCCGTGTATACAGCCGGGTGGACGACAGAAGCGATCGGCAGCGCGGCCAGTGCAGGAGGGAGGGACGCGTTCGTACGTCGCTACGACGCGGACGGCGAGGTGGCTTGGACCCGACAGTTCGGCGCCGCCGGAGACGACAACGCCGAAGACCTTGCGGTGGACGCCGCCGGGAACGTGTACGTCGCAGCGAGAGTAGATGGCCCGGTCGGTCAGAACACTGGCCAAAACACTGGAGCCAGCGGCAGAGACGGCTACGTCGCGGCCTACGACCCCGCCGGCATTGAAATCTGGTCCCTGCAGCTCGGCACGCCGGAGGTCGACTGGGCTGACTCGGTCGCCGTGGCCGACGACGGAACGGTGTTCGTGTCCGGCTCGACCACCGGCTCCTTCGAAGGCTTTACCAACAGGGGCAGCACCGACAACTTCGTCGCCCGCATAGCACCCGGATTCGAGTCCGTCTCGGTCATCCAATTTGGCTCCGAAGAGGGCATGGGCGCGACCGCCCTGGCAGTTTCTGCGGGACGTCTCTACATCACCGGCTCCACTCTTGGTCCTCTCTCGGACACCCCTGCGGGCGACGAGCATACCGGGTCGGCAGACCTGTACCTGCGCATCTACGAGCCCGACGGTACGGAACTACGCACCTGGACCTTCGGCTCCAACGATGCCGACACGGCGCTAGACCTGGCTGTTGACCCAGACGGGTCGGTTGTTGTGATTGGCACAACCCGGTCCGTCTTGCCCAACCCGATAGTGGGAATTGGCAGACGCGTGGGAGGGTTTCTCGACGCCTTCGCCATAAAGCTGGACCCCGCAGGGGAGATCGCCTGGGTCGAGCAGTTTGGCACTGACGAGTGGGATGTCGCTTCGGGGATCGCGCGCGGCTCGGACGGTGTCCTGTACATCACCGGGCGGACCGACGGCTCCTTCCCAGGGTTCTCAGTCGCGGGCGAATTTGATGTTTTCGTCCGAGCGTACAGCTCCGACGGCCAGACGCTGTGGACCCGGCAGATGGGCTCGAGGGCCGAAGACTTCGCTTACGCCGTAGCGGTGGGGCCGGGAAAAACAATGTTCGTCGGCGGGATCGGCGGGCTGGTCGGAGGGGCCAGGGGCGGGCCGGTCTCTGAGCGTGGCTGGGTTATCCACATGGCGGCCCCGGCCGAGTAGCTCGGACCGTGATGGCGCGGTAGACAGAGAAAAGGCATCTCTATTCCACTTGAACAGCGCTAACGGGCAGACCAATACTGGTCGTGCGGCCCCCGTGCGCCGCGCGTGCTATGGAAGATCGCCTCACATTCGAACAGTTCTTCGACCAGATCATCGCCTGGGAGTCGCTCATCGCCCTGGGGCTGTTCGCGGCCTTTCTGGTCGGTGCAGTCGTGTTGCGGTTAATCCTGAAAAAGGCCGCCGACCACCTGGAGCAGCGCGCGCCCGATAGCTTCATGGCCCAGATGATTAACGCCGCCCGTGGCCCGGCGGTTCTTTTCGTTTTCATACTGGGTCTCTACCTGGGAATAATCGCCCTGCCCATCGAGGGTGGGGAGTGGCGACAGGGCGTCACGCGAGCCTGGACCATCGGCGTGGTCATCGTGCTCGTGCAGGCTGCCGGCAGCGCGGTGCGGTTCTCAATGAACTGGTACTTGAAAGTGGTCGCGCCGAAGACGGCGACGCCGCTCGACGACAAGATGCTGCCCCAGGTGCGACGCATCATGCTGATCGTCGTTTACGGCATCGGCTTCCTAATTGCCCTGGACGCACTCGGCGTGTCCATCAGCCCGCTACTCGGAGGTCTCGGCATTACGGGTATAGCGGTCGCCTTGGCACTGCAACCGACGCTGAGCAACTTCTTCGCCGGTACCTACGTGATGTCCGACGGGGCGATGGACGTGGGCGACTACATTGAACTGAGCGGAGGCCCCGCCGGATACGTCACCGACGTGGGCTGGCGCAGCACCAAGATTCGGACCATCTATAACAACCTGGTAATTATCCCCAACTCGGTCTTGGCCGACACCATTTTTACCAACTACCAGACGCCCAGCACCGCCGTTAGCGTGCTGGTGAACTGCGGGGTCAGTTACGACAGCGACCTTAAGCACGTACAGGAAGTCGCCCTCGCGGCTTCACAAAAAGTCGTTGCCGAGAGCATTTATTCAGCCGACTTCAACCCCATCGTCAACTTCAAGACGTTCGGCGACTCGAACATCGACTTCTCCATCTTCGCCCGTGCCAGCGACCGCGTCGCCAGCTTCCGGCTGACGAGCGAATTGATCAAAGAGGTTCACGCCCGTTTCACCGAAGAGGGCATCGAGATCAACTACCCGGTGCGCAAAATCGTCTACGAGGGCGGGCAGAAGCTGCCAGTCGAACTGACGACCTTGCCCGCCTCGGGTCCGGTAGCCTAGCCCTACTCAGACTTCGAGTTCACGGGTTGGTCCAGAACTCAACGATTGTCGATTCGTCGAAGGCCTCGTCCAGACCGTGGTTCTGGCCGGAGAACTCGACGTAGACCGAGTCCACACCCTGCGCCGATAGCGACTCGTGCGTGGCTCGGACCTCTGGCTGCCAATCTTCGTCTAACTCACCCACCCCGTTGAATACGCGCTTGCCTATCAGCTTTTCGGCCCACTCTGGCGGCACGTCCCGCCAAGCGCTCGGGTCGGTCGTGGGAAAGGCCCCGGGCGCGCCGAGCAGGCTGGTGAACAACTCCGGGCTCTTGACCATGAGAGAGAAGGCGATTAGCCCGCCATTGGAGACGCCAGCGAGGTGCACGCCGCCCGGCTCGCCCCCGTAGCAGGCCAGCACCTCGGGCACGATGGTCAGCACCCTGCGGGTGTCGTCAAGCAGGTCAAAATCCTCGGCATAAGGAATGACTAACCGGAAGTTCTCCAGCCCTACTCCTTCGGCCATGTAGTTGGACCACACGCGCTCGGCGCCTCGCCTGCTACCCCTGCCGCCGGGAACGAACATGATGGTCTGGGTGGTCGCATCGCCAGTTTCAGGATGCACAACGAAGTACGGGCTAGCGGGAGTGCCGCCAACGTTTTGAAGCCCGTCGGCATCGGCGGGGAGACAAAACCCGGGCGTGGGAACGGGCCCCGGGTCGATAGCCACCGGCTCGGGAGAAGGAGTCGGGGCTGGGGGCGTGGTGCCCGCCGATACAGGTATCGAATTCGGGTCCGATGTGGGAATGGGCAATCGCTCTGACCTGGCGCAAGCTGTCAGTAGCAAAAAGGCCGCGGCCGTGATCAGCGAAAAAGCCGTCCAGCGCATCAGGGCGTCGTGCATGACCCAACTGTGCCGCCCCAGGGTGTCAGGTCCGTTGCAAGCGAAACCGTAACCGTGACAAACGCATCAACGCTCGCCCGGTCGCCCAGTCTCGGGGAACAGAGTAGCGGGAAGCCGAGTCGCTAGAGCGACCGTCCTAGCATGTGGCCTTCGTAGACGGCTGCTTCTACGTCCCGGGGCTGCATGCAGTCGCCGATAGCATGCAAGTCGCCTACCCTGCCCTCCAGCTCGCGGTAGAGGCCGTCGCGGACCTCTCCACCGGCGGCGAACACGACGGTGTCCACGCCTTCAATTTCCCAGGTCTTTGGTGAATAGACCGCGTCTCTTACAGACACCGAATTCTCTCCGATGGCCACGACTTCCGTTAGGGGCGAGAGCGTCACCCCGGCCCGAACCAGGTCCTCGTAAAGATGGCGCCAGGTGCCCGCCTGAACGTGCTCGCCGATGACGGGCATGCCGGTAACGAGCGTCACGTTCTTGCCCTGTTTGGCCAGGTGGTTGGCGGCGTCGCAGCCCGCACGCACGCCCTGTGTATCGATCACCACGACCCTGTCGCCCACAAGTGCATCGCCCTTGATTGCATCGTGCGCGGTCGTAACGTGCGAGCCCTCAGCGCCCGGCATCTCGGGGACGTATGGCGTTGCACCGGTGGCTATGACGACGGCGTCGGGTGACTCGGCCAGCACTGTCTCAGCCGTGGCCTCAACACCGGTGCGGATGACCACTCCGGCGCGGCGGGCGCGGGCGGTCATGTAGTTGGCAATGTCGGCCCACTCGGCCCTGCCGGGGGCCATGGCGGCGATGTTGGTCTGGCCTCCGGTCCTGTCGGAGCGCTCTAGTAGCGTCACCCGGTGACCTCGCTCGGCAGCGACGGTCGCGGCCTCTAGCCCGGCGGGGCCGCCGCCGACAACCAGTACATTCTTTGCCACGACCGCATCTGACCGGGTAGCGAGAGTGGCCTCTCTGCCAGCCACCGGGTTGTACACGCAGGTGATGGGCAGACGACGCGCCTGTCTGCCCTTGCAACTCTGGTTGCAGGCCATACAAGGACGAATCTCCCCCGGTCGGCCCTCGTGGGCCTTGGCCGGGAGCCAGGCGTCGGCGATGAGTTCTCGGGCCATGCCGACCAGGTCCATCTGGCCGTCTCGCACAAGCTGGTCGGCCAGTTCGGGCGACTTGATGCGGCCCGAACCGACCACCGGCACCTTGGAGACGGCTTTAACTCTAGTTGCGAGGCCTGCGAATTGGCCCGGCTGGTAGTACTGGGACGGAATGATGCTGGCGGCGCTCTTGAGGTCGTAGTTGGTCCCAGCCGTCACGCTTATGTAGTCGACCAGTTCCGGCCCGCACAGTTTCGGGATCCATTCGACGATGTCGTCGATATCCTGGCCGTAGTCGAGTTCGTCGTCGGTGTATCGAACCCCGAGTATGGCGCCCGGGCCGATGGCGGCCCTGACGGAAGCCAGGCACTCTCTTGCGAACGTGAGCCGGGCTTCTGGGGAACCACCGTACCTGTCGGTTCGGCGATTGCTGGCAGTTGAGAGGAACTGGGGAATCAGATTACCGAAGGCTATCGACACCTCTACGCCGTCGAACCCCGCGCGCCCGACACGTCCGGCGGCGGCACCAAACGCGGCAACGATCTCTCCAATTTCAGCAATGGAGAGTTCGTGAGGCATTACCCGGCCAAAGTGGACCGATGGCGCGGGCACGGCCGAGGGAGCCACCGTCACCGTCTCGGCCACGCCGGAGGGGTGTGGCACACGGCGACCTGCGTGGGTAATCTGGGCGACGATGACGGTGCCGTGCTCATGCACCGCGTCGGCGATGCGTGCCATCGGCGCGATGGCCGAGTCGTCGTGAATTCTTAGCGGGAACGTCGCCGTAGCGTGCACCGACGCCCCCTCGGTGACGATCATCCCCACGCCGCCCTTCGCCCGCTCTGCGTAATAGTGCACGTGCCGGTCCGAGAACGTGCCGTGGTCTTCGAAGATGGTCGCGTGGGCTGTCCACACGAGCCGGTTCTTTAGCGTTTTCGAACCTATTTGTATGGAGCTAAAAAGGTCCGGAAACGTCATTTGGCGGTCTGTCCTCCGTCCAGGTAAATCACCTGGCCAGTCATATAGTCGGAGGCGGGGCTGGCCATGTAGACGGCGAGCAGCCCGAGGTCGCGCAGGTTGCCGGCCACGCCCTGGGGCACCAGCGCCATCATGCGAGCGCGCTCGACCGGGTCGTCACCCCCAAGGTCGTTCATCTGCGTTTTGAACTCGCCCGGTGCAATTGCATTTACCCGGACGCCATGCGCCGCCCACTCTAGTGCCAGGACGCGGGTCAACATATTCAGGGCCGCCTTGGACGAGTTGTAGGCGGCATCGAACTCGAACGCCTGGTGGGCGTTGTTCGACGATATATTGATGATCTTGCCGTAGCCGCGCTCCAGCATGCCGGGTGCGACGGCCCGGGAGCCGTACATGACGGCGCTGAGGTTGGTGGCGTAAACGGTGTCCCACTCAGAGTTCTTCAGGGGGCTGTCGGCCAGACGGCTAACACGAGGAGGCCCGACCGGGTGGCCGGGGATAGGCACGAGGGGCACGCTGACATAAGTGCCCGCGTTGTTGACGAGAATTCCAATGGGGCCGAGTTCGCGCTCTGTGGTCGCGATCAAGGCGTCGATCTGGGAAGAGTCGGCGACGTCGGTCTGCACAGCCAGAGACCTGCGACCCAGCGCCCGAATCTCGTCAGCAACCTTGTCTATCTCCGAAACCGTGCGCGCGGCAACGGCGACGTCGGCCCCGGCCTCGGCGAGAGTCAGGGCAATGGCGCGGCCGATGCCTCGCCCGCCACCGGTCACCAACGCTACGCGGCCGTCAAGGCTTAGCTCGTCGAGCATGATCTGCCCTCCCACTGGAGTTTGGGTGTCTGAAGTTAGGGGTGTGCCCTACTCGAGCGTGACTATGGGGTCGCCGCCCTGCATCTGCTGGCCGGTCTGAACGTGCACCTCACGCACCAGTCCCGCCCACTCGGCGCGCAGGGTCTGCTGCATCTTCATAGCTTCAAGCACGCATACCTCGTCGCCGGGCACAACCTGGTCGCCCTGCTTCACAGCCACCGAGACGATGACGCCGGGCATGGGGGAGGAGAACACCTTTACAGGCCCGGCCGCTGGGGCCGGGGCTTGCTGGGACTCGACAGGTGCTTCAGAGCCAGCAGCGGGGACGGCAGCAGGAGGCCTCGCGGCCGACTTCGCGGGCGCAAGGGCTTTGATCTCTTTGCCAGAAGTCGGGAAAGCCACCTGGACCGGCTCCCCGTCGACGATAACCTCTATTGGGTCGGCGTCGAGGTCAAGAACCTCCACTTCGTGCCAGGCGTCGCCTATCTTGATTCTTAGCTTGGTACCCATGTTCCTAATTAGCCATTGTGAGAGTGTGCGTCATTATCCAATCAGGCTGATGAACACGCCCGCGACCACGGCGGACCCGATGACACCCGCTACGTTGGGTCCCAATGCGTGGTGCAACAAGAAGTTGTTCGGGTTTTCTTTCTGACCCATATGGTGGGAAATGCGGGCGGCCATTGGCACAGCCGACACACCAGCAGACCCGATGAGCGGGTTGATCTTGTCTTTGGAGAACAGGTTCATAGCCTTGGCGAACAGTATGCCACCCATCGTCCCACAGGCGAAGGCGACCAGTCCAAGGCCCAGGATGAGCAGCGTGTCGAAAGAGAAAACAAGGTCGGCTTTTAGCTGGGTGCCGACGGTCAACATAAGGAATATGGTCGCTATGTTCAGCAGTTCATTAGACGCCGACTGCGTGAGGCGTGGCACCACGCCGCTTTCCCGGAACAGGTTGCCCGCCACCAGCATGGCCACCAGCGGCGCGGCCCTGGGCACGACCAGCAAAATGATGATCATCAGCAAAATCGGGAAGATCAGCTTTTCCGTCTTGGAAACCTCACGGGTGGGCTTCATCACGATCTGACGCTCTTTTTTGGTGGTCAAGAGCTTCATGATCGGGGGCTGAATAAATGGCACAGCCGCCATGTACGTATAGGCAATGACCGCCGTAATACCCAGCAATTCGGGTGCCAGCTTGGCCGACAAAAAGATCGTCGTCGGCCCGTCCGCACCGCCGATAATGCCAATAGACGCCGCCTCGCCCATGCTGAAGCGGCCGGGGTCGAGTTCGGTAATACCGAGCGCGCCCCAGAACGCAACGAATATGCCGACCTGCGCCGCCGCACCCAAAAGAAGCGTCTTCGGGTTGGCAATGAGCGGGCTGAAGTCGGTCAGAGCGCCGATGCCGATGAATATGATCGGCGGCAGGATGTTCCAGTGCGACAACCCGTAGTGGAATATGACCCCGAGGATGCCCGCGTCCTGTACACCGGTGCCTTCTACGGGCGTTGTTGCTATTCCGGACAGAGGGAGGTTGACGATCACAATGCCCAGCCCAATGGGCAGCAGTTCGTAAGGCTCCCACTTCTTGCTGATTGCCAGGTAGATCATGCCCAGCCCAACGGCCAGCATTACCACCTCTTTCCACCCCAGGTTGTAGAACCCGGATGACTTGAGGAAGTCGACGAGTTCGGTCAACTCACGGCCCCCTCATCGCCCTTGTTATCGCCTGCTTCCCTGCCAGACAACAGCACGCCGACGGCCACAACCGCAGCCATTGCCTTTGCGCCGCGAAGCGCATCAGCAGAGGCCAGCGCCAGCTCGGCTTTCACCGACTGTTCGGCCTGGCGCCGCTGGAGGCGTACGGCCACGAACCCCATAATCAGCAAAATTATGAGCAGGGATGTGAGCAGTGCGAACGCCGTCCCCGCGCCAATGGCGGTGGTTATCGCAGCCTGTTGTAACGACGTCTCTTCGATTGCGTGACTCCTCGATGGCGTGGCACTGCGGCGAGAAGTGGTAATTCCACGATTCCGGCAACTCGCGCGGCTCCCAGTCTGGCGGTGCGTAAGCCCGCCCACAAACCTGCACTGAGTACGGCACGCGGCGGTCGTGATTCTACACCACGGCCCAAGTGTCATCCACTGCCCAAACCCCGTCTTACGCTAGCGAAGCTTGGGCGTGCGGCTGGTATCACCGGGGGCCGAGACATATAATCAGACTCCCCGTCGAGCCTGTTCCAACAGTGCGCACGGGGGAAGAGTTTATGCGGATGGGAGAGCTTATGAGCGCCGCCGGCGCCCGGCTCAAACGAATAGATTTCAATAGCGATATCGGCGAGAGTTACGGTTCATACAAGATGGGCCTGGACGAAGAGGTCATCGCCTCCATTAGCTCGGCCAATATCGCCTGCGGCTTCCACGCCGGCGACCCCGGCTGGATGCGACACACCGTCGACCTCGCTCAGAGCAGCGGGGTGGGTATTGGTGCTCACCCGGCATTCCCCGACCTGCGCGGATTCGGAAGACGGAACATGAACGTGACGCCCCAAGAAGCTAGGGACGACGTCGTTTACCAAATAGGGGCTCTCACCGCGTTCACCAAAGCCAAAAAACTTCAGCACGTCAAACCGCACGGGGCCATGTACAACATGGCGGTCAACGACGAAAAGCTAGCCCGCGCTATCTGCGAAGCCATCCTCGAAGTCGACCCCGACCTTATCTTGCTGGCGCTATCCGGTTCCCGTTGGATCGACATCGCAGAGAAGATGGGGCTGCGGGTGGCGCGTGAGGTGTTCGCCGACCGCGCGCTCATGCCCGACGGCACGCTGGCCCCCCGCTCGCAAGAAGGCGCCGTGCTACACGACCCCAAGCGCATTGCTGAGCGCAGTCTACGCATGGCAATCGACGGCGTCGTAGAGGCCGTCGACGGCTCGCTGGTAGAGGTGAGGGCCGACAGCATCTGCCTGCACGGCGACACTCCCGGCGCGGTCGAGATGGCGCGGCAGGTGCGCAGCGAACTGGAGGGCGCCGGTGTTGAGATAGTGCCCTTGAGAGAGCTAGTCTAGCCCCTCACATGTTCGAAACCCCACACATATCCGAGGCCGGAGACCGGGCGCTCGTCGTCGACCTTGGCGACACGATAGACCCGGAAACCAACGACCGCGTCCGCAGCCTGATGCTGGCCGTCGAGGGTATGGACGTGCCCGGTATTTCGGACCTGGTGCCCTCTTATCGCTCGCTTCTTATCGCTTATGACCCGACGCTCACCGACCACGACAAACTGGTCGATATAGTCACCCTCGCCGACGCCAACCTGGACGCCGCCCAGATAGACAGCCCAAGAGTGGTAACGCTGCCCACGCTGTACGGTGGCGAGCGCGGCCCAGACCTGGACTACGTGGCCGAGCGTGCCGGTATCAGCGTTGCCGAGGTCATCGACCTGCACAGCTGCGTCGACTACCGGGTGTACATGATCGGCTTCGCGCCAGGCTTCCCCTACCTTGGTGGACTGTCCGAAAAACTCGCTACCCCGAGGCTCAGTACACCGAGAATTCGCATCCCGGCTGGGTCGGTGGGAATTGCCGAGGCCCAGACCGGCGTCTACCCGTCGGCGAGCCCCGGCGGGTGGCAGCTGATAGGCCGAACGCCCGTACCGCTCTTCGAGCCCGACCGCCAGCCCCCGTCCCTGGTGGTCGCCGGGGACTACATAAAGTTCTCTGCAATCGGCACCGAGGTCGAGTACAAGGCCATCCAGGCCGCCGTCGCCACGGGCGAGTACCAGCTGGAAGTCGCGCTGGTCGAGCCCAACGCCCCGGACTCAGTCCCGGCCCCGGCCAGAGACGACGTATGACCCGGTTTCCCCTATGAGCCACTCTGGGAGCCATCAGGTAATAGAGGTCCTGGAACCGGGACTGCTGACAACCGTGCAGGACACCGGTCGCTACGGCTACCAACGCTTCGGCGTACCTGTCTCCGGCGCTATGGACCCGTTCTCGCTACGCGCTGCCAATGTGCTGGCCGGCAACGACCAGAACTCAGCATGCCTGGAAATGACGGTCGTGGGGCCGCGCTTGCGGTTTTTGGAAGACACTCTCATCGCCGTAACCGGCGCCGACCTGGCCGTCAGTCTCGACGGTGAGCGCGTGCATCGCTGGCAGGCCGTACACGTAGCCAAGGGCTCAGTGCTGACTTCCGACGGCATGGTGGACGGGATGCGGGCCTACCTAGCCGTCGACGGCGGCATAGACGTTCCCCAGGTAATGGGCAGCCGCTCTACCTACATGACGAGCCGTATTGGCGGTCTAAAAGGTCGCCCGCTAAAGAGTGGGGATGTAATTTCGATGATGCCCTCGGACCCTAGCCACCGCCACGACGAGCGCGCGTTGCCAGAGGACCTGGAGCCGGTGCACTACGGTCACTCGCACGTAATACGAGCCATTGTTGGTCCACAGGCAAGCGCATTCACACAGGGCGCCCTCGAAACCCTTTTTGACTCTCGCTACGCGGTGTCCAACGACTCCGACCGCGTCGGGTATCGCCTGGAAGGGCCACATCTCAAACACGTTGCTGGTGCCGATATCATCTCCGACGGCAGCCCCGCCGGGGCCATCCAGGTACCGGCGGACGGCATGCCCATCGTGCTAATGGCCGACCGGGGACCGACCGGTGGCTATGCCAAAATCGCCACCGTCATATCGACCGACCTCGGCCGCCTGGCACAGGCCCGACCGGGCGACACCATCTCGTTTAAGCAAGTTTCCGTGGCCCAGGCAAACAGCGCACTGCTGGAACAAGAAGCCATCCTCTACTCTCTCGACCCGGAGCTACTTTCCCGAGCACCCGAAGCCGTGGTTCGGGCACTGCAAGCGTCCGATGGAGCGCCTTCGCCAGCCCTGCGGGAAACCGAACTTCCCCACTTAGAAACGCGGGTTGCGCAGGCGACCATCGAGGGCCAAACGGTCGCCGTAGAGATCATGATCGAGCGCGACTGAGCCTTGGCCTGGCTGCACGAACTCTCCGACTGGCTGCTCGGGTTCGCCGAGAGCGGATGGGCCATCGGCATTCTCGTTCTATCGACTTTTACCGAGTCGATATTCAACCCGATACCGCCCGACCCGCTTCTAATAGCAATAGCGGTACTCCAGCCTCATAACGCGATATGGCTGGCTTTGCTGGCGACTGGCGCTTCGGTCGCAGGAGCCTTTGTCGGCCACTGGCTTGGCGGACGGCTCGGGCGGCCCATTGCCGAACGGCTTCTCCCAGAGAAGTACATCCTGCGCGGCGAGGCATTATTTGAGCGCTACGGCGTGTGGGCCATCCTCATCGCTGCGTTCACCCCTGTGCCGTACAAGGTTTTCGCCATACTGGCCGGGGTTCTGGGGTTCGACCGCAAACTGTTTCTCATCGCCTCTCTCATTGGTAGAGGAGCCAGGTTCCTGCTCATCGGCGTCCTCATCCTCGCCTTCGGCGAAGAGATCCAGGCGTGGGTCGAGGGAAATTTCGCCTGGATAACAGGGGTGGTCGGAGCGGCGATCATCGCGGCCGTCATAGCGTTCATCGGCTACCGTGTCTGGCGAGCAAAACGCCCCGCGCCAGGAGGCGCGACACCAGGGGAAGAGGCCAAGACTCCCTAGTTAAACGCCGTTGGCCGGTACTGCAACGCCTCGGCGACGTGGGGCAGGCCGATCTCGCTCTCGCCCGCCAGGTCGGCTATAGTCCGGGCCACTTTTAGCACCCGGTGGAAGCCGCGGGCC
>Ga0302135_10001970_pt1 | contig 12287 bp, 10 predicted proteins | sample CBN3_surface_MG_FD_203119 | JGI IMG/M metagenome (GOLD analysis project Ga0302135, IMG submission 203119) | Marine microbial communities from Western Arctic Ocean, Canada - CBN3_32.1 | ecosystem: Environmental > Aquatic > Marine > Oceanic | place: Canada: Western Arctic Ocean | collected... | reverse complement strand
CAGGCACGTGATTTGTTCGGAGACCTAACGGTCGAGGAAAACCTCAAACTCGGCGCCATCATCAAAGGCAACGAAGCACTTGGCTTAAAACAGGTCTTTGAGTATTTTCCGCGACTATCAGATCGCTATGACCAACAAGTCAGCACAATGTCTGGAGGGGAACAACAAATGGTGGCAGTTGGTCGCGCTTTGATGAGCCAACCTAGGCTGCTTCTGCTGGATGAACCATCGGGTGGGCTGTCACCTTTATTTGTTAAAGAAATTGGTGAGATTACCGTCCGAATGAAAGGGGATGGCGTCACTATGTTGCTGGTTGAGCAAAATCTCCGACTGGCACTCGAAATTAGCGATCGCTACCTAATTTTACGTGATGGCAAAGTGATAGACGGTGGCAGTACGGACAACCTTGAAGGATCACACGAGGATATTGTCCGCACAATCTATCTTTAGCGCTATATAGGTGCCAGATAAGTGCCAAATTTACATTCGTTAGCTTTGGTCTGTGATCCTACATACACCATTCCCACGTGACGGAATATTTCTAACCCTGGAGGCGCAATGGAGACCATCGAGCAACGCATATCTAAACTTGAAGCAATAGAAGAAATAAAACAACTTAAGGCACATTACGCGCTGTGCGCGGATGCAAAGTACACAGAAGACCACGAACGAAAACCCCAGAATGAGATCGACCAAATAGCCTGGGATCAGTGTTCGGTATTTACGGAGGATGCCCTCTGGGACAATGGCCTGTTCGGTCGTTTTGAAGGGAAAACAGCGATATGGGAATTTCTCAGAGCCACCCCGTGGAAGTTTTCGGTCCACATGTTCATGAATCCGCTAATCACAATCACAGGTGAACAGGCCAAAGGATCCTGGGTAATCTGGGAGGTAGCAACACTTGAGAAATCGGATCAAGCGGTATTTCTCTCCGCTACCCTAGAAGATAACTATGTTCGACAAACAGGCCGTTGGTACACAGACGAAGTCAGGATGACTAATCGTTTTCTGACACCGTTCGAACAGCCTTGGACTGTACGACAAAACGGGCCGTATAGCCCCTAGGTTGGCCACTCCTTTCAGAGCGGCGTCTTAAAAGGTCTCAGCTATCAGACAAAGGCAAGCTCGGATGAAATCTCTGGGTAGTCGTTCGCCACGTTTCGCAACGCATTCTTGATATCTTCCTCACCCACCTCACCTCCTGATAAACGTAGATTCTCCACACTTTCAAACACTCTGTGCTTAACGAAGAAACGCCAATCTACCGGCAGCTCCAGCAACGCATGGATCAAAACCCTGTAATTTGACTCCGTCCAGGTCGACTCGAACTCAAGCCGCTCAGCATTAAATCCAAAGCCACCGCCATTCGCCTCACCCCCCATCTGTCCCCGCAACATTGACGTTGCACCTTGATCAACCTCACCACCTTCTATCACAACGCCGTACTCATCCCTTGCGGCTGATACGGATACAAATCGACGCTGAACGTCATACAACACCCGTGACGGATCTCTAGCCAATGCATTACCAGCCCCGCCTGCGCCAGCCGATGTGATCTCTATAACATCACCCGGATCGATTGATACCACATCGGTATTGCCAAGATTCACCTCGCGGTTAGAGCCTGGATTGAGATAGAAGCTCGATGGTTTTCCCGCCCCACCCCCGTTGGCACCCCACGGGGTAAATAAACACCGATCACGATTGCGGGCCGTGATCGTGGTATTCGGTGAAAAAGTCTGGAATTTAAGTGTCGTCCCAGTGCCCCCGCGCCAATACCCCGCACCGCCTGAATCCTGGGCCAATCCGTAACGGAGGATCTTAACGGGAACCTCAGCCTCGTTGATCTCAACAGGCGTGTTTTTAAGGAACGAAAAATACGCGCCAGATCCTTCCGTACCGTCGCGAAACGCCGTTGCACCCGCACCCCCAGTAATTGGGTTCAGATTTGCCATCAATTTCCGACCCGTTTTGGTGTCAGTAGTTCTAACATTGATCAAGGGTCCGCCATCGCCCTGACCGGCTGGAATCAAGTCTGGTAACGCCTGGGCAAATGCCCCCATTACACATGACTGGAGACGCATGACACCGAGACTGCGCATACCAACAGCGGCAGGATAGATTGGATTAACCAGCGACCCCTCTGGAATAATTGCACTCACCGGGCGCAGCAGCCCATAGTTGAGGAATACCGTTGGATCCATGGTGTAAAGAACATATTGGTACGGAACCATCAGCAGCACATGCCGTGGATTCCCTCCCGTGGGAATATTTAGTGAGGCCGTAACTTGTGGGTCAGACTCCGAGAAATCAAAAACGATCTCTTCGTCCTGAACAATCATGTTGACAGCAATCCGGCACGGGTATCCATCAACCGAATCTTCGTCTATATAATCAGCAAACCAATACTCTCCGTTAGGAATTTGTCGAATCAGACGTCTCGCCTGTTTTTCTGCATGATCCAGAAGCATTTCTGTGCCGTCACGAAAGACGTCAATACCGAATCGTGCAATCATTTCTTTGACTTTTCTTGCACCCGTGCGCATTGAGGCTATCTGCGCTTTAAGATCACCCCAATTCTGTTCCGGCATACGTACATTCATCAGGATCACATCTACTAATTCCTGATTAAGCTTTCCAGCGCGATAGAGTTTGCTTGGTGGAACTCTTATGCCTTCTTGAAATACCTCTACGTTGGCCCGTGACAGACTTGCCGGCACAGCGCCTCCGACATCCGTGTTATGCACATGCCCGACCGCAAAACACACGACCTCGCCCTCGTGAAAAATAGGATGCCACAGATGTAAGTCAGGCGAATGCGTACAAACAAAACCGCTATACGGGTCATTGGTCATGCACACATCACCTTCCTCATAACTCTCGACCAACTTGAGTGCCCGCTCATAGTCAAGTCCAATAAACCAGGTCGCCCCGAGATCGAAGGGCGAGGCGAACGTTTTTCCAGCTACGGTGGTCAAACCGGTTGTAAAATCTTCTGTCTCTTTAACAAACGTTGAGTGTGCCGTCCGAACCAACGTATGGGCCATACTTTCCGTTGCAGCAGCACAATGATTGGCCAGAATTTGAAGTGTCACTCCATCTATCGCCATGTCGAGATTCCTTTTGATTTAAGACTCAATGATTAGCGTGCAAGACCAAGTTACCGTAAGCATCCACGTTACCGGACAGCCCTTCAGGAACGCATGAGGTACAGTCGCTTTGTACAACAATGGCCGGTCCATCGAAGGTAAACCCCGGATGTAGTTGTTCGCGACGGAAAAGTGATACTGATGTCAAACGACCACCAGTAAAGACCTCAACCGATCGCTCCGGGGTTGCCGGTTTTACTGTCAGATTCCGTTTAGGGAAAACCGGCTTGGGGCTCATTCCCACAATGACTAAACGTAAATTGACAATCTGCACCGCGGCGTCACGGTCACAGTGTTCATAGACTAACTCATGCTCGCGATGGAAGGCCTCTGCCATAGCGGTAATATCCCCAGAAGCCACATCCTTCGCGGACAGAATGGCCTCTATTTCAAATGCCTGACCACGATAGCGCATATCGGCCGAATAGATCAGCTGATAATCACCCTCGTACGCTTGCTCTTCCCGTAGCCACCGTAAAGAATCGTCCTCAAGAGATTTATATTCTTCTTGAATGACTGTGGTTTCATTTGCGCCCAATTCAATAAACACAGTCTTAATAAAGTCACTCTTGATGTCCGCTATCAATCCGCCCAACGCACTCAATACCCCTGGCGTGGTCGGGATAATGATCGTCTGCATACCCAACTCCCTGGCAACAAAGCACGCCATCATCGGTCCAGCACCACCGAACGCTTGCAGTGCATATTCTCGGGGATCCACCGCATAGCGAGATATCAATTTACTGATTTCCATGTACATGCCGGACACCGCGATATCGACGATGGCTTGTGCTGTTTCTTCACTGTCTTTACCTATCTTCTCGGCCAGAAAATCAACCGCCCCCCGGGCCTTAGCAACATCAATTTCAATAGCGCTGTAACCCAAATCAAACTGGCCGATGTAACCCAACACAACAAAAGCATCGGTAATCGTTGCGCGTTCCCCTCCGTTTCCATAGCACGCGGGACCGGGTTTGGATCCTGCACTCTCAGGACCCACTCGAAGAATGCCGAGATCATCAACCCATGCAATAGAACCACCGCCAGCACCAATCGATGTCACCGCGACACTCGGAATAAAAATCGGAAATTCCCCGATAACCTCTCCTATACCGAACTGCGGTTGGCCATCTCGAATGAATGCCACATCAGCACTGGTGCCCCCGATATCAAGGCTCATCGTATTAGGGTAACCGGATAGTTTAGAGACATGACTGGCTCCGATAACCCCGGCCGCCGTTCCCGATAAAATCATCTGGGCACACGCTGTCCGACCCAGTTCCGCCGACATCACCCCACCGTTTGACTTAGTAACCTGTGGTATCGCGTTAACCTTCACATCCAGCAGCGCTTGCTGTAGTGACTCCAAGTACTCGCTGACCCGCGGCTGAACATATCCGTGGATGACCGCAGTCACCGTGCGCTCATACTCTCGAATAATCGGCCAAACATCCGTCGAGCAAAATACCGGGAACCCTGGCGACAATCTCTCAATCATCGCTTTGACTGCCTGTTCATTGTGTGAGTTGCGGTAACTGTTTATCAGAGCGATAACAACACCTTCACAACCTGCCGCCTGCATGTCTGCTAGGGATTGTTCCACAGTCGAAGAATCAACCTCCTTTTCGATAGAACCATCCGCTCGTATCCGTTCGGAAATCTCAAATATTCGATCCTTTGTCACCAATGCCTCCGGCCGCACCGATAACAAGCTATACATGTCGGGCATCTTTAGCCGAGCGAGCTCAAGTACGTCCGTAAAATTTGTGGTAACCAACAAACCGAGTCGAATGCCTTTGCGCTGAATGACTGTATTCACTCCCACCGTAGTGCCATGAGTGAAGTACACGACATCAGCAGGGGATACCCCGTAACGAACACCTAGCGCCTTAATCCCATCAATCACTTCAGAGCCGGGTTTATCAGGAGACGACAGAACCTTTAACGTATGAATCTCGTTAGTAACATCATTAAACGCACAAAAATCTGTGAACGTTCCCCCAATATCAACTCCCACTCTAAATGACATAGTCAGGCTCCCAGTTTATGGTCTGTTATCACACACTGTGAGACCGGTTTTAAAGACATACGTTTCCATGTGATCCAAACTAATCCCTGTTGCCATCACGGTCAATTGTTATTACAAAGTCCACAGTAAATCCCTTAGATAACTTTAGGTAGAATTTTCAACATGAAAGATGATGCGTTACGAACTGAACTAGAAGGCGCCAACGCCAATCGGGCCGTCCTCTATTACCTCATATTTGTTGAGGTACGAAATGCCCTCGGGGAGGATCGTGCTATAGAGATCATGAAACGTGCCATTTACCAACGCGGCACCGAAACCTCTCCCCCGATAAAACAGTTTTCGCCGGACCGGATTCGCGAGCTTGGCGAACACCACGTCAAACACTCCGCTGGCGGTGGAAAGGTCTTTAATCCAGAAATACAGCGACTGGACGACACTGCTTTCGAGGTGCTTAACACGACTTGCCCACTTAAGCAGGCGTGGATCGACTATGGACTCACCGACGCCGAAGTTGCGTTGATGTGTGACATCGGTTCAGCCATCGATTACGGTAAATTTGAGGGCGCCGGTTTCACTTTCGAAGTGGATACTTGGAAACCAGGCAAACGTGGCTGCTGTACCCTTAAAGCCTATGCAACCGCCCGCTCTGAAGACAAGCACTAATCGCACCGTTGTAGGAGTATAGAAAAAGTATCAGACGATATCGCGCGATCGCCAGATTCAATGTCATGAATCAATTCGACCAAGCAATCAATCAACGGCACATCCATATTAACCTCCCGGGCAAGCACCGAGAGGATACCGATTTGCTCATCTATTTCAGTCTTACGTTTCCGAACCGCTAGATCTCGCCAGATCCCAGAATGCGTTTTGGCTGATTGACGATTGAATTCTGCAAGCTCGGCGATGCTCCGTGCGGACTCATCAACGCTTGCCTGGGGTGCATAGGCGTTTGGATCAAAACCGTTGAACCCGACTGGCCGAACACCTCTTTTGTGAGCCAACCCCATGACCTCGCGGCCAAGGCCAATCCACACTGGCGTCCTCCGGAGGTCGGCAAAATTATCAGCCATTGAGTCATTATTAAGTGCAGTGGCAAACAACATTGCACCGTAAGCGAGTTTGCCCCACAAATAACCCCAAATATTGTCTGTCAGCACGGCATTAGGCTCGAAGACTTGCATCAATTTGTAGATGTCATTGGTACGTTGGCGTCGCTTTCCATCCAGCTCTCCGATAACAACTGCACCCCGGTTACCGAAGAGAATTTCACCAGGCTTATGCCAATCTGCTCCAAAATTGACGAACGCACCGACCGTTCGTTCTTCACCAATCACTTCCGAAATGACGTGCTCATTCAGCCCATTTTGTGCAGACACTACGCATCCCGTCTCAGCCAAATGAGGTGCCAACGTTTGGACCGCACGAGACGTGTGTTGCGCTTTGACAGCCAGCACGATGCGACTGAATTCACCAGAAAGTTGATCTGGCACAATAGCCGGAACGGTGACGCCAAAGGCTTCCACCGGCCCCGTGATCTTCACCCCCCCCGTCCGGCATGCCTTCACATGCTCGGCCTCGATATCCACAATCAAGACATCTAATCCCGCTCGGGCCCAGTAGGCGGCCATCGTCCCGCCAATTGCCCCACCACCCCAGACAAGGATCGGATCTTTCATACCCTATGCTCCCGATTGACAGTGTGATTCAACCACCAGGCTCCGTGGGGACATTATGGATTAACCCTGTATTCACGATCACGGCTAACCAAAACGATAAGCCGATACCGCTCCACCCAGAACATGATCGGTGAATATACAACGGCCGACATCATAACCTGCGGCACCGCTTGCCACGAACAATGGAACAAGGTGTTCTTCTCTGGGATGACAAAACCTCGCAAATGGTGCACGCCTCCATGCCCGCAACTGAGGGTTTCGAATCAGCGCTTCACTCTGCACGGTTTCTGTTAGCCACGCGTCAAAGGCCCCTGATTCTGAGCTTTGAACGCCACTTCCCATCACTTGGAGGTTGTGATAACTCATACCCGAAGCAATGATTAACACACCCTCTTCTCGAAAACATTCGATGCTCGCTCCAACCTTCAGATGAAAATCCGGATCGAAATCAGACCTGAGCGATAAAACCACCGTGGGAATGTCAGCATCCGGCACCGCAACCTTTAGTGGTACAAAAACCCCATGATCGAAGCCCCTCTCCGCGTGCAATTCGCAGGCCATTCCATCAATGCTCAGCTTCTGTTCAATTCTGCCCGCCAAGGCTTGATCTCCTTGGGCAGGCCAGGTCAAGTCATAGGTATGCGCTGGAAAATTGTGATAATCATAGATCAACTGTGGAGCCGGATTCGTACTTACGCCGATTGTCGACTCCTCCCAGTGGGCAGATATCACGAGCAGCGCGACTGGCCGTTCTGGAAGTTCCTTGATAAAACCTGCCAGAAATAACTCCATCTTCTTCCACGGATTCGGGGCGGGCCATTCCATAAAGAAACAAGGGCCGCCCCCGTGGGGTATAAAAAATACCGGGAGTTTGCTCATCGAGCCTCCAAAAACATCTCAACTCACTTCGACTTTGTTGACATGATAGGTCTCCCGTTAGCGCTGTATCGACACTAACACATGGAGAACAGCTAACCAGCACCGTTAGACGGTGGACTCAGGCATTATGCTAGCGGAAAATCTCCTACCCGTTACGATGGAGATTGTTGTTCTTTTATAGCATTCTCTGGCGTAATGACGAAACACTACATGAATGATACTGACACGCTCGTTTGGGAGCAAAAGCTATGACCGCAATCCATGGGGAAAACGAATACCGCTACACCATCTCTAACTCGTGGGCGAAGGTACCACCCGGTATGGAATGGAGTGAAGTGGCAGCCGTTGCGATTGATCAACGTGATCAGGTTTATGTCTTTAACCGTGGCCCGCACCCTATGATGGTTTTCGATCGTTCGGGAAAATTTCTACAATCTTGGGGTGAGGATTATTTTGTTCGCGCCCACGGCGCCCATATCGGCGATGACGGCTTCCTATATCTAACTGATGATGGTCGCCACACGGTGAGCAAGTGCACCTTAGACGGGCACATCGAGTTGACTCTCGGTATTCCAGAATCCGCAGCTCCTTTCATGAGTCTCATGCCCTTTAACCGTTGCACACACACGGCGCTTTCCCCCAGCGGGGAAATCTATGTTTCTGATGGGTACGGCAATGCCTGTATTCACAAGTATGCTCCGGATGGAAAACAGTTATTTTCTTGGGGGGAGCCGGGTACTGGACCTGGGGAGTTCAACTTGCCCCACAATATCTGCTGCGATGCCGATGGTTGGGTTTATGTCGCGGATCGCGAGAGCCATCGAATACAGGTCTTTGACTCGAACGGAAAGTTCGAGACCCAATGGACCAATGTCCACAGACCCTGCGGCCTGTTCATGCCCAGCACTCGCTGTCCTGTCTGTTATGTTGGCGAACTGGGGCCGGTCTTAGGGGTTAACGCTGATTTTCCTAATCTTGGACCTCGGATTAGCGTAATGGACAATCATGGGCGGGTTCTTGCACGGGTCAACGGCTCACTCGACGAAGACAACGCGCCAGATCGCTTTATCGCACCCCATGGACTCGCGGTCGATTCCTTCGGCGACGTCTACGTTGGTGAAGTATCCGCCACCGCCTGGCCACAAATCCATCCCGAAAAACCCGTTCCCCGACCACTCTCAACTTTGCGAAAAATGGTACGCATCAACCATTAAATCAGTGTTATTGCCGGCAAAACACTTTGGCCAGAGCATTCGATCGATAGGGCGTATCGGGCAAAAATGTCCCGGGCACTCGATGATTCACTGTGACTGGGTTATCTGTGTCATAAGCGACTTTCAGGAAACGCCCGTCGAGCAATAGCACCGAACAGATAGTGCCCCAACTCCACAGGTTAGTGGCGGAGTAGTCTGTCGAAAAAAATAACAATCCAACAGAAATAACTGCAAATTGTATAGACTGCGGCATCTTTTAACCCTAGCAACGGACCCCGTATCGATGCGCCTTATCGAACACCACACAGGGCCTGGCTTATCAAAGGCAACAAATGGTTGACCCTTACGTACGGCACCCAACATTGGTGCCTCCACCGCGTGCTAAACGGCTAGGCAGCCTACTTATACTATTATTTCTCGGGATCGTTTGGGGCCTATCCTTTTCTCTCGCCCGCATGGCTACCGAAAGCGGCATTCATCCCGTGATGATTAATTACTGGAGCTGCTTAATTGGCGCCAGCTTGCTCTCTTCATACTGTTTTTTCACGAAAACAATACCACCGATAACGCGACCATTGATCGGTTTTTATTTGATCTGCGCATTACTAGGCTCTGTCATTCCAGGTACTTTGTACTTCTATGCAGCCGCCCATGTCAGTGCAGGCGTTTTATCAATCACCATCGCCACCGTCCCTCTCCTGACTTTTATCGCAGCTGCGATATTTCGCATCGAAGCACTATCGTACAAGAGAATTCTGGGCATTCTTTGCGGCATCTCCTCTATCGGTTTATTGGTTGTACCCAATAGTAGTCTGCCGGATCCTAACGCGGCACCGTGGGTAATCATGATGGTACTGGCGGCGGCCTGTTATGCAGCAGAAGGACTGGTGATCGCGACCCGCACTCCCCCGAGGGTTAATGTTTTTGTTGTAGTAACCGCGGTGTTGATCACAGCAGTTATCATCATGACGCCTATTGTTTGGTTGACGGGGACCTTCGAGGTAATGCCTTGGCCGTTCAGTCGTTCCTCATGGGCCATCCTTGGCATGTCCGTTATTATGGCGACAGCCTATGGGGCGTTCTATTACCTGATCGTTCTCGCTGGTCCAGTTTATGCGAGTCAAACCGCCTATCTGATAACGCTTTCGGGCGTGTTATGGGGAATATTAATTTATAACGAGACACACTCCGCATGGATCTGGGCCTCACTGACCGTGATGATGATCGCTATCACCTTAGTCAAGCCTCAGGACACAACACACCAGGACCATCGTCACCATGACAAAAACAAAATTCCCGTTACACTACCTGGGACCGACGGTGAGTCTTAGAAAAAAATAGCCGATATGACAAAAGCCCCCTTAATCGATGAATGGGAACAGCGTAGAGAGGAAATACGGTTCAAAACGCCGCCCCAAAACCATCATCGGTTATTTCATCTTCTGCACCCCAAACAATTTGATCGCACCTTTCTTGACCAAATGTGCGAACTCACCACTGATATTCGAACACTCGCAAAAACGGCCGAAGGACAATCGCACCTACAAAGATTGCTTGCTCACAAACGAGCGATGCTCTACTTCACGCAGCCTTCAACCCGTACATTTCTTTCGTTTAACAACGCGTGTCATATCCTCGGTGTTAGGACCAGCGAAATCCGTGACTCCTCAACATCATCCGAAGTCAAAGGAGAGAGCCTCGAGGACAGTATCCGCACATTCAGTTCATACGTGGATGTCATTATTATGCGAAATCTCGAGAAAGGCCTCGCAGAGCGCGCTGCGACGCTAATGGAGGCAATACCTCGACCGATCCCGATCATTAATGCGGGCAGCGGAAAGGATCAGCATCCAACTCAGGCACTTCTCGACATTTACACCCTGGAACGAAGCCTTTCCCATCGTGGAGGTATCGATGGCAAAGTTATCGGAATGATGGGCGACCTGTCTCGCGGGCGAACTGCACGATCATTGGCTTACCTGATGAAGAATTATCGTAATGTCCGCATCGTATTTATTGCTCCCATGGCTTTTACTATGGGCAGGGACATCCTCGATCATCTGGACGAGCACGGCATCCCCTATACGGTCACAACTGACCTAACAGAAGTTATCGCCGATCTGGATGCTATCTATGTGACTCGCATCCAAGCTGAGCACGATATCGCGGGAGAATCACAGAAAATTGATTTATCTCGCTTCACGATTTCATCGAAAGAGTTGGGGGCCATGAAGGAAGATGCCGTCATTATGCACCCCCTGCCACGAGGCCCCGAATTGCACCCCGAAGTTGACATTGACCCGCGCGCCAAATATTGGCGGCAAGAGCGCAATGGTATGTGGATGCGGGCCGCTCTCTTAACGCGAATCTTCAACGCTGAGGCCGAACTTTATGCGTTGGCTCGGTAACAACCCTATTTGATTCCTTCCGGTATCATCTCAATCCTGAAAGACATCACGCTTCGATAGCTGTTTGTTACTCGCACTATGACATTGCATTTGACAATGAAACCAAACCCTAGTCATTCCTCGGCAACCGATGTTTCCATCACAGAGCGGCTCCAGCCAATCACCGTTGAAACGACTTACCTCGGTGGTTACAAAAGCGAAGTGCAGGTGCGCGATCTTCCTCGGTTTTATTTTGATGAGCCAAAGGAATTAGGTGGCAACAACGCCGGACCAACGCCCCTTGAAGGGGTTCTGGGCTCTTTGTGCGCCTGCACCTCCATGATTGTTCACATTATTCAAAAAGAAATGAGCTTTAGCCTGACAACGATGCGATGTCAGGCTAAAGGCGTCACCGATATTCGACGAGTAGAAATGAAGCGCACTGGAAAAAAGTACTCGGAGATTGAGCCGCTGAGCTACCATTTTCATGAAGTTCACCAGACAATATGGGTAGTCACTTCGGAAAGTGACGAACGACTTGATGCGCTCAAGGCGCACGTTGCCCGCCTGTGCCCAGTCAGTCGTCTACTCGAAGATGCGAAGGTCTCTTTTACCGTCGATTGGATCAGAGAATAAGCGCCTTACTCGATCACTGTAATGTCCTGTTAGCAACTCTTCCCCCCATTGCCCGTCTGTCAACACCTTTACGAACTCACATAATTATCCACGAAACAAACTACTACGGAATATTAATCACATGAGTGACCCCTGCGACCTCTCCGCTATTGATGCTCGAGAGCAAATCGAGAAAAAACAACTTTCGCCGCTCGAATTGGTTGATTCGTGTATTGCACGAATCGAGGCCGTCGACGGTCGGTTGAATGCCATGGTAGCGACTTGCTACGACCGCGCACGCGACGAAGCGGTGATGGCGGAAAAGGCAGTTATGC
>Ga0302135_10001966_pt1 | contig 12298 bp, 10 predicted proteins | sample CBN3_surface_MG_FD_203119 | JGI IMG/M metagenome (GOLD analysis project Ga0302135, IMG submission 203119) | Marine microbial communities from Western Arctic Ocean, Canada - CBN3_32.1 | ecosystem: Environmental > Aquatic > Marine > Oceanic | place: Canada: Western Arctic Ocean | collected... | reverse complement strand
GGATGCCGCAAGAATTCGTTGACGTTGCCAATGACAAGTTGGCTGCGATTAACTCCGCTTACGACCGCGTTGCCAAGCAGCGCGGCTTGACGTAGGCGAATGCGCCGCAGGTGGCCGGCAGTCGCGTGAATCGCTGGCGCCCCAACGGTAGGTGTGGGAGGGTTCGCGAACGGGAGGCGCCCGCCTGCCCGAAGCAGCAAGATCGACGCGAGCACACCGTGAAAGCCAAGCAATGATGGCCGCATCGTGAAGGCTAATTGGGTCGTGGTCCTTCCCCGCCATTGCTAATCAGCATGGCGTGCTGCATGCGGGCTGGGGCGTTCGTCTGATCAAGGCGGGCCAGCCGGTTGCGGTGGTGCATCCGGTGATCGACGGTAAACGCGGATTGCCGACACTCGGCTTTTTAGCGTTGTCCAAGGCATCGAAAAACAAGGAAGCGGCGCATTGGTTGCTGAATGAGCTCATCAGCGAGGCGCAGCAGGAGAAGTGGCACAACGTCGCTGGTATCGTCCCGGTGAATAGTAAGACGCTGGCGAAGGTTTCCAGTGATCCGGTGCGTGGTAAAGACGGAAAACCGGCGCTTACCCTTGATGCAAAGGAACTCGCTGACGCCTACTACGTCGACTACTCGTATTACGACGCCAAGAAATGGAATGAGTAATTCAACGGGATCTTCTTCAAGTGATAAAGATTGCGTAACAATTCCAGCTTCAGTTACCCGGGGACGCAGATCGCGTTCCCGGGCATTTCTTTGCCGGTTAGCCCTTGCGACTGACAGGCGATGAAGAATCTCCCCTCAATAAATTTCGACCCGCGTCCCAAAGGACAAGACGTCGATATCCTGATCTTTCACTACACGGGCATGCGGAGCGCCCAAGCCGCGCTCGATCGCCTGTGTGATCCGGTCGCTAAAGTCAGCGCCCATTACGTGATCGATGAGGATGGCGACTGCTACCGGCTGGTCGATGAAGGCGACCGAGCCTGGCACGCGGGCGTGGCGAGTTGGGCCGGCGCTACCGATATCAATGCGAGATCGATTGGCATAGAGGTCGTCAATCCGGGCCACGAATGGGGCTATCGACCGTTCCCGGCTATCCAGATGGCGGCCTTACGCGACCTGGCCCGCACCATTTTGGGCCGCCATCCGATCCCACCGCAGCGCGTGCTAGCCCACTCCGACGTCGCACCTGATCGGCGTCAAGATCCGGGCGAATTGTTTGGCTGGTCGCAATTGGCCGAAGCGGGAATCGGTATCATGCCACGCAACGCACTCGCGCCTTTAGAACGTGGCGCTCTGGGGCCGGGAGATCGTGATGCCGAAGTCGAAGGGTTGCAGGTCAAGCTGGCAAGTTTCGGCTACGGGCTTGGCACGAGCGGCATCTACGATCGGGCGACCGAATTCGTGATGCGCGCATTTCAACGCCACTTCCGACCAGGCCGGATTGACGGAATCGCCGATACCGAGTGCCAACTCGCACTCGATGACCTGTTGCTCCAGGCTTGACCCATCTGGTCAGCGGCGTATTTTCCTGATTGTGCCAGATCGCCGGATGGTCGCTGCCTTAGGGTGGAGGAAAGTCCGGGCTCCGCGGAGACACGGTGCCGGGTAACGCCCGGCGGGGGTGACCCCAGGGAAAGTGCCACAGAAAGCAAACCGCCGCGTTCACGGATTCGTTCGTCGACGCGGTAAGGGTGAAAGGGTGCGGTAAGAGCGCACCGCGTCGCTGGTAACAGGGACGGCACGGTAAACCCCACCGGGAGCAAGACCAAATAGGGACGGCGCGTGCCAATTCGTTGGTACGGCCTGTGTTTCCAGGCTAGTCGTCCGGGTAGGTTGCAAGAGGCGTTTGGTGACAAGCGTCCCAGATGAATGACTATCGCCTGGCTTGTCCAGGGACAGAACCCGGCTTACAGGCGATCTGGCGCAGTTTTCCGGGAGTTCTAGATAATTTCCCAATAAGAACGTTTGATGAACAAAGTATCGCCACAATTGAACGCAAGAATTGACTGAGGGTACATAATTGAGGACTAAAAGAAGCAGGCACTAATCAAGTGTTGATGAGAAATACGAGGCGCAAACTCTTATTATTCCTAATAAATTCCATCATTTCCCGTTGACGACCATATAGTCCCATGATATCCCATGATGTCCCAATGAGGCTGCCGATTGGCGCACTCGTCGTCGTGCATACGGGACATGAACAGGGCTGGTGGCTATTTGGGAGAGCGCAATGGCGCTGTTCCTTTCTAAATACATCAACAAGGTCGACAAAAAAGGCCGCGTGTCGGTTCCTGCGTCGTTTCGTGCGGAGCTATCCGACGAGAGTTTCCCCGGCATTATCGTACGACCGTCGTTCGTCTCCGAGGCGATCGATGCTTGTGGTCGCGCCGCACTGCAGGAACTCCAACGCGGCGTCGGACGTTTCAATCCATTTACCGAAGAACGCGCCGGCTTCGCGAACGCCATTTTTGCTCGCAGCCACCCGGTGCCGTGGGACGGCGAAGGCCGCGTTATCGTGCCTGCCGAGCTCCTTAGCCACGCAGCGATTACCGATTACGCACTCTTCGTAGGCCTGGGCGACACATTCCAGGTTTGGGAGCCCGAGCGTTATGCCGAGGTAGAGCGCGAGGCGATCGAGCTGGCGCGTCAACAACGCGCAACGCTTGCGGTTGATACGACCCGCACGGGAGATTCGGGATGACCGGGTCCACCCCAACCGAGGTTCAGCCCGCGCATCATAAGCCGGTGATGGTCAGCGAAATGTTGGCGGGCCTATTGCCGCAGTCGAACCAGAACTATGTGGATGCGACGTTCGGCGCCGGCGGTTATAGCCGCGCAATATTGGCGGCCGCCGACGGTCATGTTTGGGGCATCGATCGCGACCCCGAAGCCCTTATCAGGGGACGTGACCTCGTGGCGGAAAGTGCTGGTCGTTTCGACATATTGCCGGGCGCGTTCGGTGACATGGAGGACCTGCTCGCGTCGATCGACGTACATCAAGTCGACGGCGTTGCCTTTGACCTTGGCGTCTCATCGCCGCAGCTCGACGATGCCGCCCGGGGCTTTTCGTTCTCAGCCGATGGGCCGCTCGACATGCGTATGGCGAACGCCGGCCAAAGCGCTGCCGACTTCGTCAACACCGCCACCGAGGCAACTCTGGCTGACGTGATTCACAATTATGGCGAAGAGCGCTTTGCCCGCCGAATCGCCCGCACCATCGTGCGCGAGCGAGCACATCAGCCGATCGAGCGCACCAAACAGCTGGCAGAGCTGGTGTCGAACGCGGTGCCATCGACAAGCGCTCGGCGTCAGGGCATCCATCCGGCGACGCGTACATTCCAAGCGGTGCGCATCTATATCAACGACGAACTCGATGAACTCAGGCGTGGGCTCGCGGCGGCCGAGCGGTTGCTTGCGGCAGGCGGTCGGCTTGTGGTTGTAGCCTTTCACTCCTTGGAAGATCGTATCGTGAAGGAGTTCTTTCGGATTCGGTCTGGCCGAATGCCGGGCGTCGCGCGTCACCGGCCGGAAAGAGTTATGCCCGCCGCGTCGTTCGACCTTCCCTTTGGGCGCCCCAGGCGTCCCAACGACAGTGAAGTGAACGAGAATCCGCGTGCCCGGTCCGCTCGTCTACGGGCCGGCGTTCGCACCAGCGCACCGGCGTGGCAGCTAGAGGCCGGCACGTGAGGCGGCTTTTGATCATCGGCGGCGTGTTTCTGGTCGGTGCTCTGGCGTTTGGGCTCTACACCTTGAAATACGAGGTTCAGCAACTTGAAGACCGCTATGCCGCCGCTAATCGGGCGATCCTCGTGGAGCAGGAAGCAATCCGGATTCTGAAGGCCGAGTGGAGCTTCCTCAATAATCCAACCCGTCTTTCCGCATTGGTCGAGCGTCACCTCGACCTTAGCCCCGTCGTCGCCGATCGCATGGTTACGCTCGGCGAGATCCCGATGGGGGCAGATTGGGGCGCCGATCGCTTGCCGGTGAAAGAGGCAAAATGATGGGTCGTGAAACCAAGAGAGTGACTCCGTGGGCGCCGTATGGCGCTGTTGGTGGGCCGGGTCCAGCCACCGAATCGAAGATTGAGGCGAGCCGCAATCGTGTGGTCGCGGTCGCCGTCGGCTTTGCGCTCGCATTTGCAGTTCTGGGGGTTCGCCTAGTCGACTTAACGTTGCTCGAACCGGGATCCGAGCCGCGACTCAGTACTGCCGCCGGACGCATTAGCCACGAACGCGCAGATATCGTCGATCGCAATGGCGCATTGCTCGCGGCCAATCTTCGTACCGCGTCGGTTTATGCCGATCCGCAACGGGTGATCGATCCGACCGCGGCGGCCAATAATCTGGCCGCAATCATCGCCGGCCTCGACCCTGACGACGTCTACGCAAAGCTCACCTCGAAGCGCCGCTTCGTATGGATCAAGCGAGGGCTGTCACCGGCTGACCAAAACGCGGTCCACCAGTTGGGAATCCCGGGTGTTGCATTTCAGATCGAGCAGCGCCGGCTCTACCCGCACGGGCGCCTCGCGGGACATGTCCTCGGATTTACCGGGATAGACAACCGCGGTCTTGCTGGAGTCGAGCGCAACTTCGACGACCAGCTCAGTGTGCCAAGTCGTCAACGCGCAGGCGCATTGGTGTTGAGCATAGATCACCGCGTTCAATTCATCCTAGAGCAGGAAGTCGCGGCGGTGCATGAGAGGTTTAAAGCAAAAGGCGCGGTAGGGCTGGTAACCGACGTCATCACCGGTGAGGTGCTGGCGCTGGCTTCTCTACCGAATTTCGATCCCAATAACCCCGGTGCTGCATCGGCGGACGGTCTGTTCAACCGCGCGACGCTCGGCACCTATGAAATGGGGTCCACTTTTAAGGCCTTCACCGTGGCGATGGCACTGGACGCTGGCGTGGCGGATCTCCAAAGCCGCTATGACGCTACGCAGCCGCTCCGGGTCGCTCGTTTTACGATTCGTGATTTTCACGCCCAGAAGAAGTGGCTTTCGGTTCGCGAGGTGTTCATTCATTCGTCGAACATCGGTGCCGCGAAGATAGCAATGGACGTCGGCACGAAACGGCAGCAGGCCTATTTGCGGGCGTTCGGCATGCTCAGCCCGGAACGCATCGAGTTGCCCGAGGTCGGTTCGCCGATCGTCCCCAAACGCTGGCGCGATATTTCGACGATGACGATTGGCTTTGGCCATGGAATCGCGGTATCGCCCATCCAACTCGCGGGCGGCATTGGCGCTCTTGTTAATGGCGGCGTTCGCGTGCCGCTAACGTTGCTCAAGCGTGATCCAGATGCCGATATTCCCGGTCACCGCGTGGTGTCACCGAAGGTATCGAGCCACATGCGCAAATTGTTGCGCTTGGTCGTCGACGAAGGGACCGGCGGCAGGGCTGCGGTTGCGGGCTATCCGGTCGGCGGCAAAACCGGATCGGCTGAAAAACCAGGTGTGCGCGGTTATCGGCGGAAGGCGCTAATTTCGTCTTTCGTCGGTGCGTTCCCGATCGATGCGCCACGCTATCTCGTGCTGGTCATGCTCGATGAACCGGTGGGAACCAAGAAAACGTTTGGCTACGCCACCGGCGGATGGACTGCGGCGCCAACCGTTGGCCGCGTCGTTGAGCGGATAGCGCCGTTGTTGGGCGTTGAACCCGAAGCTCCTGGCAAGTCTCGAACGCCGACGATCCCGATCAACAGTTTTGTACAGAGAGGCGAGAGTGTTGCTCACTGATTTGCTCAACGGTGGCGTCACACCGCCCTTACAGCTCGAGCATAACCCCGAGATCCTCGGCTTAACCGCCGATAGTCGCGACGTTGAGAAAGGCTATCTGTTCGCTGCGCTATCGGGCACGCAGGTGGACGGTGCCGATTACATTGAAGATGCGATCGAACGCGGTGCGGTGGCCGTTCTCGGTGGCGAGAATCTGACGCTTGCACCGAACTCGCCCGCGGTAACGATTCGCGACAGCAGGCCTCGGCGTCGGCTTGCTGAGATTGCCGCTCGTTTCTACCCTCGGCAACCTTCGAACGTCGTTGCGGTAACCGGCACCAACGGTAAAACCTCGGTTGCTCATTTCGTGCGCCAGATCTGGCAGGAGCTGGGCTATCGCTCCGGTACGATTGGCACATTGGGTGCGCAATGGCGGGGTCACGTTCAAACGCTACCGACGACGACACCCGAGCCGGTCCTGCTGCACTGTTTGTTGAATCGGTTCGCGGAAGACGAAGTCGATTGCGTTGCAATCGAAGCCTCTAGTCATGGCCTCGATCAAAACCGTCTTAACGGAGTCGGTATCGGCCACGCCGGATTCACCAATTTCTCGCACGATCACCTCGATTATCACAAATCGCTCGAGTCGTACCTAACCGCGAAGTTGCGGTTGTTCTCAGAGGTGTTGGTGGAAGGCGGAACCGCCGTCCTCAACGCGGACGTTCCCGAGTTCGATAGATTCAACGAGATTTGTCGGCAACGTGGACACCGTGTCTTGAGCTACGGGGTGGCTGGCGAAGGTATCAGATTGGACCGCCACGAGATCGCCGGAGACGCACAGCGGATCGGTATTACGCTTGGTGAGCGGTTCTACGACGTCACATTACCGCTGGTTGGCGACTTCCAAGCGCTCAACGCGCTCTGTGCACTTGGCCTGGTCATCGCGAGCGGCGACGACGAGGAAAAATGTGTTGCCGCCTTGGCACAACTCACCGTCGTACCGGGACGATTGGAGAAAGTGGCAGAACACCCCTGTGGTGCTGGCATCTACGTTGATTACGCACACACTCCTGATGCTTTGGCGCGCGCGCTCGGTGCGCTTAGACCAATCATATCCGGCAAGCTGGTCGCTGTATTTGGAGCTGGCGGTGATCGTGACAGCGAAAAGCGCGCCGCGATGGGAGAAGCTGCTGCACAAAACGCTGATCGGGTGATCATAACGGACGACAATCCGCGTAGTGAGGATCCAGCGACAATCCGTAGAGCAATTTTGGCATCTTGTCCTGGGGCAACAGAAATTGGTGATAGAGCCGAAGCAATTCGCACGGCTCTCGACTGCCTGAGCGATGGTGATGCGCTGCTTATCGCCGGCAAAGGACATGAACAGGGCCAAATAGTCGGCGCTGAAACAGTCCCATTCGACGATAGTGACGTCGTGCGTCGTTCCGTCCGTACCCTCGGGCAGGGCGCGTCATGACCGGGTCGGGCGCGATGCCGTTGTGGACCGCTGCGGATGCGGCACTGGCGACGAAAGGACAAACTTCCACGTCGTGGTTGGCCTATGGCGTCTCGATCGACAGCCGAACGCTGAAGTCCGGCGATCTATTTGTTGCTGTCTGCGGTCCCGACAGCGACGGCCATGACTATGTGGCCGACGCGCTGGCTAAGGGCGCTGCCGCCGCCGTTGTCAGTGGCCACCCAGAGGCTGTGTCGGCCGACGCGCCGCTACTGCGTGTGGACGACACCTTGGCTGGTTTACAGGCACTGGGAATGGCTGCGCGATCGCGGACCAGCGCCCACGTGATCGCTATAACCGGTAGCGTTGGCAAGACCAGTACCAAAGAGGCCCTTCGACTTGCCCTATCGAGCGGTGGCCTCGTGGCCCATGCCAGCGAAGCCAGTTTCAACAATCAATGGGGCGTACCGCTCAGCCTCGCTCGGATGCCTGCGGATTCGGCATTCGGGATTTTCGAACTTGGCATGAATCATCCGGATGAGTTAGAGCCGCTTTCGCGAATGGTTCGGCCGCATGCGGCGATTATCACAACCGTCGAACCCGCCCATCTCGCCTACTTCAAAAACATTGCCGCAATCGCCGACGCCAAAGCGGAGGTCTTCTCAGGACTGGAGCCCGAAGGAACCGCGATCCTGAATCGGGACAATAGCTTCTTTGGCCAACTCGCCGACGCAGCCGAGCGCCACGGCGCTCGCCGCGTGTTGGGGTTTGGCCATGATCCCGCAGCTTGGGCACATATTGTTGATGCCACCACGTTTTCAACCTCGAGCAGCGTATCGGCTGAAATCGGCGGAAAGGCGATCACCTACACGATCGGCGCGGCGGGGCGACATTGGGTTATGAACAGTCTCGCGACACTGGCCACTGTCGCCGCATTCGGCGGTGATCTTGATGAAGCGGCATCGACCATGTCCCAGATGACAGCGCTACGCGGGCGCGGCGAGCGTCACCAGGTACCACTGGGCGCCGGGACGATTGAGGTCATCGACGAGAGTTATAACGCGAGTCCGCCCTCGATGAGAGCGGCGATCGACATGCTCGGCGGGGCTCAGCCGGGTGCCGGTGGGCGCCGCATCGCCGTGCTCGGCGACATGCTCGAGCTAGGTCCGGACTCACCGAGATTACATGCCCAATTGGCACGCGATATCGCCTATTCCCGTATCGATTTGGTGTTCACCGCCGGTAGCAATATGGCTCGCCTGAGTGACGCGCTTGCGTCAGGCGGGCGCGGTCCTCACTGCGACAAGTCGACGCAGCTTGTGACGCCGCTGTTGGATCTCTTGCGGCCTGGCGACGTGGTGATGGTCAAGGGATCGTTGGGCAGTCAGATGACGCTAGTGGTCGATGCATTGCTTGAAGCGAATGACTTCAGCCGACAGGCGAAATGCGGATGAGCGGATACCAGACATATCGGGCCATGCCAGCAAAGCCGGCTAAGGGGAGTTGAGTCGTAATGCTGTTCAATCTCCTTTTTCCGCTGGCCGACGATGTCATCGTCTTCAACCTGTTCCGATACCTAACCTTTCGTACTGGCGGTGCCGTGATGACGGCACTCCTGGTGAGTTTTGTATTCGGACCGTTTGTCATTCGCTGGCTGAAGAGCAAGCAAAAGAACGGCCAACCCATCCGCGACGACGGCCCGGCGCGGCATATCATTGCCAAGCAGGGGACGCCGACGATGGGCGGGTTCCTCATCCTTCTTGGACTTGGCACCGGCACGTTGTTGTGGGCGGATCTCCGAAATCAATATGTGTGGGCGGCACTTCTCGTCACCGTCGGGTTTGGGCTCGTGGGATTTGCCGACGATTACCTCAAGGTCGTCCGCGAGAATCACCGCGGGCTGCCAGGGTATTTGAAATTTGGCCTCGAGATCGTAATCGCCTGCGTCGCTGTGTTGTGGATCATCGAGATCACGCGCGTTCCGCTCGACACGTCGTTGGCGCTGCCTTTTGCGAAAGATTTGTTGATCAATCTTGGGTGGCTGTTCATTCCTTTCGCGATATTCGTATTGGTCGGTTCGTCGAACGCTGTCAATCTCACCGACGGCCTCGATGGGCTCGTGATTGTGCCGGTGATGATCGCCGCATCTGCATTTGCCTTGATCGCCTACCTCGTCGGCAATGCCGTGTTTTCCAACTACCTCCAGATTCACTCGGTGCCTGGGGCGGGTGAGCTAGCAGTTTTTTGCGGCGCGCTGGTGGGAGCGGGATTGGGGTTCCTATGGTTCAATGCGCCGCCGGCAATGGTTTTCATGGGTGATACCGGGAGCCTGGCGATGGGCGGGGCACTCGGGGTGGTCAGCGTGATCACCAAACATGAGTTGGTGCTGGCCGTGATCGGAGGTTTGTTCGTTCTCGAAACCGCTTCGGTAATCGTCCAGGTGGTCTCATTTAAGCTTACCGGGCGCCGCGTGTTTCGAATGGCGCCGCTGCACCATCATTTCGAACAGAAGGGGTGGGCTGAATCCACCATCGTCATCCGATTTTGGATCATCGCGGTCATCCTCGCGCTGGTTGGCCTGGCAACGTTGAAACTGAGGTAACGTGATCGAGGTTTGCCAATACCGCGACAAATCGGTCGCTGTGCTCGGACTAGGGCGCAGCGGACTGGCGGCCGCACGCGCGTTGGCAGCGGGTGGCGCCAACGTTTTGCTGTGGGATGACGACCAACCGCGGCGCGGATCCGGCGAGGCGGCCGCCTTTTCAGTCACAGATCTTCTCGACACGGATTTTGCCGGCGTTGCGGCTCTGGTGCTTAGCCCCGGAATTCCGTTAACCCATCCCGAACCTCACCCTGTCGTGCGCCGCGCGCAAGCGGCCGGGTGCCCGGTCGTCGGCGACGTTGAACTGTTCGCGGGCGCCATTACTCGGACTCCAGTCGTCGGCGTCACCGGAACTAACGGTAAATCGACGACCACGGCCTTGATCGGCCACATCCTTGAGAAATGCGGACGTCGCGTCGCGGTCGGCGGCAATCTGGGTCGGCCGGTGCTGGATCTTCCGATGCTCGATGAGGACGGCGTTTACGTCCTCGAACTCTCATCATTTCAGATTAATTTGGCGGCAGGTCTGGTTTGCAACGTTGCCGTTTTGCTGAACCTAAGCCCCGATCATTTGGATCGGCACGGCGATATGGCCGGATATGTCGCGGTAAAGAAACGTTTATTGGAACAACAAACTGTCGCCGACACGGCGGTGATCGGCCTCGGTGACAGGGAAAGTCGGGAGATCTTTGAAGGTTTGCGCGCGGCGCAAATCCAAAAAGTGATTCCAGTGGGCGTCGGGCAAAGCGTACATGGTGGTGTTTATGTTATCGATGGAACGCTTCACGATGCGATTGGGCCCCAGTCGGCGACGAGCGATTTGCGTGGCATCGACAGTCTCCTTGGAGCTCATAATTGGCAGAACGCAGCCGCGGCGATCGCGGTTGTGTGCGCATTAGGATTAAGTAGCGAGGAAGCCTGCGCGGCATTGCCGAGTTTCCCCGGACTGCCCCACCGGCTTGAACTCATCGCCACGATTGATGGTGTTCGCTTCGTCAATGACAGCAAAGCCACCAATGCGGACGCGACGGCACGGGCGCTCGCGACATTTGAAAATATCCATTGGATCGCCGGCGGTATCGCCAAAGCCGGTGGTATCCAACCACTCACTAGCCATTTTCCCCATGTCGTGCATGCCTATCTCATCGGCGAAGCAGCTGAGGCGTTTAGTGGGACGCTCGGCGCCGGAGTACCGCACACCGTTACGGGCACATTGGATCGCGCGCTCGCGGACGCGTTTGAGCGCTGCCGTGGCGCACCTCGTGGCGACGGTCCGGTTGTGCTGTTGTCTCCGGCGTGCGCGTCGTTTGATCAGTTTCCCAACTTCGAGGCGCGAGGCGATGCTTTTCGCACCCGCGTCAACGCCCTCAAGGCGGACAACCGGATCGCGAATCGAGGTGCACGGTGCTGACCGTTCGCCGTACCGATAACTCGATCGTCGGCCGCTGGTGGTGGACGATCGACCGCTGGAGCCTGCTGGCGATCGTTTTGCTTATTGGGCTTGGCGTCGTGTTAGCCCTAGCTGCCAGTCCCGCGGTGGCCGACCGTCTCGGGCTTGGCTCGTTTCATTTTGTGAAGCGTCAGTTGGTTTTCGCCTTGTTGGCGCTCGCACTCCTTGGCTTCGCGTCCTTCCTTAGCCCGACGGGAATTAGGCGATTGGGCATCCTGGGCTTTGCCGTCGCAGTTACTGCGCTCGCCGTAACCACGTTTATCGGGGTAGAGGTCAATGGCGCACGCCGTTGGCTGGAGATAGGTGGATTTGTCCTACAGCCGTCTGAGTTTATCAAGCCCGTGCTCGTGGTCCTGGTTGCGACGATATTGGTGACAGGCCCACAGCGACCAAAGCTATCTACTTTTGCTCTCACGATCGTGCCTCTGGGTGTGGTGATTACACTCTTGCTCATGCAGCCCGACGTTGGGACCGCCGTGCTGGTTGTCACGGTGTGGCTGACCCAGCTATTCGTGGCGGGGCTACCGCTAATCTGGGTTGCGGCAATCGGCCTGGTCGGTGCGATGGGCGCTGTCGTTGCCTACCTGACACTGCCCCACGTCGCGAGCCGGGTCGATCGCTTTCTCGATCCGGCGGTCGGCGATTCCTTCCAGATCGAGACCGCTCGCGAAGCTTTCTTGCACGGCGGCGTACTTGGGCGCGGCCCGGGAGAGGGCGTGTTAAAGAACGTTCTTCCTGACGCCCACACCGATTTTATCTTTGCCGTCGCGGGGGAAGAGTTCGGTTTGATCACCGGCCTGCTCCTTCTCGGCTTGTTCGCGTTTGTTGTCCTTCGCTGCTTGTCGCGCGCGTTGCAAGCCACTAGCGCCTTCGTGATGCTCGCGGCAACGGGCCTGGTGGTTCAGTTCGGTTTGCAGGCGGTCATCAACATCGGTGTCAATCTAGATCTCATGCCGACAAAGGGGATGACGCTTCCCTTCATTAGTTACGGTGGTTCGTCGCTGATCGGCATGGCGTTGGTCATCGGGATGGTTTTGGCGCTAACCCGCCTGCGCGTGGGTGAGGGTGGTGCAATCGAC
>Ga0302135_10001965_pt1 | contig 12299 bp, 12 predicted proteins | sample CBN3_surface_MG_FD_203119 | JGI IMG/M metagenome (GOLD analysis project Ga0302135, IMG submission 203119) | Marine microbial communities from Western Arctic Ocean, Canada - CBN3_32.1 | ecosystem: Environmental > Aquatic > Marine > Oceanic | place: Canada: Western Arctic Ocean | collected... | reverse complement strand
GGATTGAGGAGCGCAAGCTTGTAATGACCTCCTGGTTTTGGTTTTTGGGTTAGCCGATTATCCTTCCGGCCTGATAAGCCGTTTTCAACAACTCGGCGTGCGCACCGGTTTCGAATGCGGTACAGATCGGCATTCTCGGTTGTATGTTCGGATGCTGTCGCGTCTTCGACAAATTTGTCCAACACTGCGCCACTCAAGGACTCCCTGCTTGGGTGACAGAAATACACTCAGTATGTGCTTTACTCGGCTCTCATCGGGACGCTCGGTGAATGGTAGTGTAGTGACTTCTGCCTTCATTGCGTCCTGCCGATGTGTGATCTGAACAACGTCACTCGGCTTGGTCCGTACATCAATAATCGCAATGCCGATACTGCGGTTGAGCTCAAATGAATGCACCGCCCAGCGCGCTTCTCCGCCGGAAATGCTCGCACATTTGAGTGTCCGCTGAGTTTCGATCCTGACGGCTGTCGGGCGTCATTGTCTGCGACCCGGTAGCCGATACGTTGCGGATCGACTGCCGGATTTGGTAGCGTACCTAGATAATACCGGGGGTGTGTTGCCCTCGAGGCAAACGCTGTGGCGGCGCGACCGCCGTAAAACGGAGCATAGTATGGCGTTATCTTCACGCGTGAACAGCTTCCCGAACGACGGCGTTAATAATGGCTGGTATAACACGCTTCCTGAACCACCGCTTGCGCGCGAACTAATTGGTACGCTCACCTTCGATTGGGCCATTGTCGGTGCTGGGATCTGTGGGTTGTCGGTGGCCCGCCGTCTCGCCGAACTCAGGCCATCCGACTCGATAGCGGTAATTGATGCAATGCGCGTCGGCTACGGCACGTCCGGGCGCAACGCCGGTTTCATGCTTTCCCATCACAGCCATGGCGGCGTTGCTGACCTCGACATCGGCCGGCGCAACGACCGTTTGCTTTCCGCCGGTTATGAAACGCTACGCACAATCGTGCGCGACAATCAGATTCGCTGCGACTGGAACGAATGGGGACAGGTATACGTCTCGGTTGCATCGGAGGGTGAAACCCGTCTCGCTGCCGTCGCGAAGAGTTTTGCCGCGCTGGATGTTGATTTCGAGCACCTGGACCGGGATCAGCTTCAACACATGACAGGTACGCGATTCTATAGCGGCGCAATTCGGGTCGGTGATTCTGCTCTTGTGCAACCAGCAGCTCTCATGAGGGGATTGGCGCACACTTTACCCGCAAACGTCTGTTTGTTAGAGAACAGTCCGGTTCAGGAACTGCATGCCGAAGACCGGTATCGGTTGGTTTGTCCGAGCGGCGAGCTAACGGCCAAAAAGCTGATTCTTACGAATAACGTGTTTGCGGAGGAGTTTGGTGTTGCGCGTCGTCAGGTAGTTCCGATGGCGACGTATGCGAGTCTGACCAGGACCTTGAGTCCTCGGGAATTGCGCGGACTTGGTGAGGAGGGTGAATTTGGATTGTTACCCGCAAGCCAGAATGGCAGTACCGTGCGACGCACAGCCGATGGACGACTGCTAATGCGAAACACGTTGTCCTACGCGCGAGAAAACGCTTTTGCAAAAGAATGGATACGTGAAGTTGAGACGCATCATCGTGACAGTGTGCGCAGACGTTGGCCGGCGCTGGGTGAAGTCGACTTCATCGCTACCTGGGGTGGGATTTTGGGTTTTACACGCAATGAAGGAACAGTGTTTGGCGAGGTTGCGGACGGTCTCTATGTGACGCTGTCCACAGACACCGCGCCGATGACACGCGGCACCATCATGGGTAAGTTACTAGCTGAGCAGATTGGTGGTGTGCAAAGCGAAGAGTTGCGTTTGTTGGAATCGGTGCCGAAGGCCACCCGTTTGCCACCTGAGTTCATACTGCGGTTTGTAGCCAATCGCCGGATCAAGAAATTCGAAAAAGTGGGTGCGCAAGAACGTTGAGTCAATCGCGTACCGTCAGTCTATGCTCGTGCTTGCGTTATCAAGGTTTCTGTATCGCGCAGTGCTTGTAGCAAAGTTGCGGTAACCTCGATGCCGTGTTCGTCGTTCCATTTGCGCGATGAGGCGGAGGCACCACCGGGAAGTCGCACAGGTTCACTGGACTCACGGGGTGTCGATTGTTCAATCGTCTTTGCTATGTTATCGACACTGAGTTCAACGTGGGTCGCGCCGGCAAAAGAGTTCGGGTCAAGGGCTATAAAAAAGTGACTCACCTTGCAGCTTTCCGACGACGTGTCTTGCGGTACACGTATGCCGTAACCCGGTGTTCCCCCCGCCAAGGACGCACACAACAGTTCTACCAGCAACGCTAACGCCGAACCTTTGGGACCTCCCATTGGTTGCATGCTGCCCCGCAAGGCCTCGGCGGGGTCTGTTGTGGGTCGACCGGCTTGGTCGAGTGCCCAATTTGGTGGAATAGTTGAGTTGCTTGCCAGCGCCCTGCGCACATCCGCTCGCGAGGCCGTACTCGTCGCCATGTCAATTACCACTGGCGCCGCGTTCGCCCTGGGGAAGGCGGCGGCGAGTGGGTTTGTTCCCAATATCGAATCACGGCCACCCCAGGGCGCCATGGTTGCCGAGGCGTTTGATAGGGCGATGGCCACGTAGCCGGCCTTTGCCGCCGCTTCTACGTAGACGCCGGCGGGTCCAAAGTGTGAGCTGTTACGAACAGCAACGCTGCCAACGCCAAATTGGTTCGCGCGGCGCATTGCCTCGGTGATCGCTGCATCGGCGGCAAGGCAGCCCAGTGCGTCATTTGCATCAAGCACACTCGCTGCTCCGTGCGTGTTCTCGAACACGAACTTTGGGCTCGCATTGATGCTACCGTCTAACAAGCGACGAACGTATGCAGGCAAATGAATTACACCATGCGTGTCAACGCCAGACCGCTGAGCGTAGACTAACAAGCGTGCCGCACGGGTGGCGCTTTGGAGAGATAATCCCGCCGACCTGAGAAGCTCGCGGACCGTTTCAGTGAGAACTGAAACGTCGAGCCGTTCCCCCACCTTTAGTGATTCGTTCGCCACGTTTTCGCGCAACCGTCAGCCAGCGACGGGAGACTCTGCACTAGCATCGTACACTGCCGACAGCCAGCCTTTGTTTAAGTTCTCACGGCCACTGACCGTGGCGAAATAGGCGTTCTGAAGTTGCGTCGTGACTTCGCCGACCAAGCCGTTGCCAATGCTGATTCCATCGACTTCGACGATGGGCAATACCTCGGCGGCGGAGCCCGCCATGAAAAGTTCATCGCCCGCGTAAACTTCGGTCCTATCGATGCTGCGCTCTTCGATGTTGATGCCCAGATCCTGTGCTAGCTCAATCAGCGTGTCGCGCGTAATGCTCTCCAGGATGCCTTCGGTCACTGGTGGCGTGAGCAGCTTTCCTCGACGCATCAAAAATACGCAAGCACCGGGACCTTCGGAGAGTCGACCGGCGTTGTTGAGCATTAAGGCATCGTCATAACCATCGTGTTTGGCCTCGAAGCGTGCCAGCCGTGCGTTGACGTAGTTCGCGCCACATTTGACTCGCGGCGGCATGGAATTGTCGGCTATGCGAGTCCATGTCGATATCCGGCAACGGATCCCCGTTTCAGTCTTCGGTGTACGCGGTCTGGCTTTTGCCGCGACAAAATAACTAACCGGTCCACTAACATGGTGCTCACCCTCGCCATCAAGATAAGCGCTGAGCCGAATATGACCGGTCGCCCGAAGTTCGTTGGCGCGCAACAGGTCAAGCGTCGCTTGCGCGAGTTCGGTGCTTGAAAAGTGCGCGTCGAAGCGCAGTAGTTTGAGTGATTGCATCAGACGCTCAAGGTGCTCATCTAGACGAAACACATAGAGTTGACGCTCATCCCCATTCCAATACGCCCGCATGCCTTCAAATACATTAAGGCCATATTTCAACGCAGGAGACATCACGTGAACGGTCGCTTCGGCGTACGGGATGAGTTCACCATTGACAGTGATGTACTTCGGTTTGGGTATGGTGGGGGCTTGATTCATATTTTTGTCCTCGGGGCTAATTGGCGACATGTTCGATTATTTCGGTTTTTTCTAGAGGAATCCTTGAGCCGCCATCCGGCGTCGCCAAAGAGATGTTCCTCTCTCTGTCGGAGAGGATTGAAGTCGTAGCCGATGGCAGATGATCGCAGTCGGTGCGTTGCTTCTATTGAACATCGTGATGCGTGTCGGACCGGTGAAGAAACTAGACGTTGTGACCAACATCTATTCTCCGTCGCCAGACAATTCGAAACGTGCGAGCACTTGGGTGTCTTCGTACTCGATGCGAAGCTTAACTCGGGCGCCGATGCGAAGACTGGACAGCGATGCAATGACATTGGTCAGCAAGCGGGGACCTTCGTCGATTTGCACGATTGAAACGTTGTATGGGAGTTTGTCTTTGAATGACTCATGGTAGGCCACGTGATAGATGACCCAACTGATGATGCGACCGTCTCCGCCCGAGCGTCGCCAGTTAGAGGTCGCACTCAGGCAGTTGGGGCAATGCTCCCTGGCAGGCAGCCAACTGTAATCGCACTGATCGCAGTATTGATATCGAAGCTCCCCTGCATGAAGCCCCGTCCAATAGAACTCATCGATGTCGTTCGCGACAGCCAGCGGAGCGCTCATTGCGCAGCGCCGAGTATCAGTGTCGAGTGGCTGTGCATCGTACCGCCTTGATTGGAAACGATGCAGTTGCGCGCCGAGGGTGACTGCAGGTTTGCGTCGCCGCGCATTTGTCGAACCCCTTCAATGACCAGTTGAAGGCCCGGTGTGCCGCTTTCTGAAAGCAGACCGCCTGACGTATTTATTGGAAAGCCCTCGCGCGGACCAATCCCGCAATCGCGGACGAACGCGCCGGCGCCACCTCGTGGCGCAAAGCCATAGTCCTCCATCGTGACGAGCGCGGTGATAGTGAAACAATCGTAAAGCTGCGCCATCGAGATATCTGCTGGTTTAAGACCGGCCATCGAAAATGCAGTCGCCGCTGAGGCGGACGCGCACGTCCTCGTCAACGAAGGGCGGAGATGAACGTCTAGCGATTCCTGGCCTTGGCCGAAACCGAGTATCGGCACGGCGTGGTCGATGCCGAGGGATGTTGCGCGCTCGGCGCTCATGACAATAATTGCAGCGCCGCCGTCGGAAACCAAACAACAGTCGTCGCGCCGCAAAGGTTCAACCACATAGGGTGAAGCAAGGTAATCGTCCATCGTGATGGGGCGTCTAAGATGCGCGTTCGGGTTGGCTGCGCCGTTGGCGCGACATTGTACGGCGATGGCGCCAAACGATTCCGGAGCGGCGCCGTGTTCGTGCAAATAAGCTTGGTGGATCATGGCGTAACCAGCGGCCGTCGAATACCAGCCGTAGATGGAGTCGTTCCCGCGCGGCCGGTGAAATACACTTCGGTCGCCGCTACGCGGGGTGTCTGCGTAGCACACGATGGCGACATCCATTAGCCCGGCTTCGATACACATTGCCGCGTATGAAATGAGAGCGATATTTGCGGCACCGCCTTGGTCGAGTGCGGCGCCGACTTTTGGTTGCAGACCGAGAGCCTCTGCCACCCTCTGTCCGTACAAAATGGACGGTTGAGAGTTGGCCATCTTGACGAGAACGCCGTCAACACTGTGTTTTTCGATGCCGGCGTCGTCAATTGCTTTGCCACAGGCCTCGACAATGAGCGCAACTTTATCGCGACCGGGATGTTTACCGTAGCGCGTGTGACCGACACCCGCGATAACGACTTTGCCGCGCATCAGATGATACCGCCGGCGACAAGTGCGGCTCTCTCATCGGCGTCGACACCGAGCATTTCACCATAGATGAGGTCGTTGTCGCTGCCACACGCAACGCTCGGTTCGTACTCGGCCTGTTCTAGCCCCAAATAGTGAATAGGACTCCTGCATACCGTGATGGGGCCTTGTGTTGGATGGTCTATCTCAAACAATACGCCGCGCTCGCGTAAGTGCGTATCGTTCATGACCTCGCTGAGCGCGCGTACCGGTGCGCAAGGCACACGATGCTTTTTGAGCTGCTCGAACAGGGTGTCTCTATCGAAACGCTGGCTCCAGTCACCCACTAAAGCGTCAATTGTCTCCATGTTGGCGACACGCCCCCGCATGCTGCGCATTTCTTCGCAAGCGCTTAGGTCGCCACGGTCCATCGCATCGAGTAGCGCGTACCAATGTTTGTCATTGTTGCAGATTATGGCGACGTATCCGTCGTTGGCTGGATAGACGTTGTAAGGACACAAAGACAACCCGCCATGTCGATTACCGGTGCGGTCCGGGGTTTCATCCCGTGCGCTGTACGTCATGCCAATGTTCGACGCTAACGAGGGGTACACGGCTTCGAGCATAGCGACGTCAATCCAGGTGCCCTGACCGGTGCGTTCACGATGGTACAAAGCAGTCGTGATCGCGCCGTAGAGATGGACACCACCAAAGAAGTCGCACAATGCCGCACCAGATTTGACCGGCGGGTTGTCCGGGAACCCCGTGACGCTCATGACGCCGGACATTGCTTGCACGGTTAGGTCCATGGCTGGATGGTCCCGGTAGGGTCCGGACTGTCCGTATCCAGAACCCGATGCGTAAATGATTCGAGGGTTAGAAGTGCGCACGGTGTCATAGTCGAGGCCGAGTCTTTGCATGACGCCCGGCGCGTAGTTTTCGGCCACGACATCGGCGTGTCCGACTAGCGCCATAAAGAGACCGTGGCCTTTCTCGGTCTTTAGGTTTAGCGAAATACAGCGTTTGTTTGCGTTAAGCATCGCGAACGGCACGCCGGCGCCCGAGCGAGCGTCACGCTTGCGTAGATACTCGCCCCCTGGTGGTTCGACTTTGATGACCTCGGCGCCAGCCATTGCCATCAAGAAGGTCGCGTATGGGCCGTTGTAGATCTGTGTTACGTCGAGAACGGTGACACCGGTCAGCGGCAAGTCGTTCATTTGCCTTCGAACTTCGGTTTGCGTTTCTCTGCAAAGGCTTGTTTTGCCGTTTTGGTGTCTTGTGATTGATGCAGGATGCGGTTCACTAGCTGCTCCATGCGCAGGCCCGTCGTGAGGTCCATGTCGCGCGAACGAATGGCGAGTTCTTTCGCCGCTTGCAGAGCCAACGGGGCGTTTTCTCCAATGCGTCGCGCGTAATCCAAAGCCGTGTCAACAACAGCGTCTAACGGGGTGACTTTGTTAACCAACCCCCATCGCTCGGCCTGTCTGGCATCGATGCTGTCGCCGGTGAGCAGCAGTTCCATCGCGATGGCGTATGGCAACTGTTGCAAGATTCGTTGCGTTCCGCCATTGGCGGCAACGATGCCGCGTTTTACCTCGGCAAGCGAGAACGTTGCTTGCTCACTAGCGACTCGTATGTCGGTCCCCAACAGCAGCGTCATGCCTCCCCCTACACAAGCGCCATTGACCGCCGCAATCACCGGCTTCCATATTTCAAGCCCACGATTGAGTAACTGGTTTTGTTGGGTCAACCACAATTGGGCGAGTTCGGTATCTCGCCCGACGAATGATTTCAGATCGGCACCTGCGCAAAACGCACGGTCGCCCGCCCCGGTAATTACCGCTACACGGATGTCACTGTCATCGCGCACTGTGCACCATGCCTTCGAAAGCAGTTCGTAGTGCTCTGCATCTAACGCGTTGCGACGTTCCGGTCGATTGAGGGTAATGAGCGCCACGCCATCATCGACTTCAAAATCAATTGCCAATTGTCAGTCCTTCAGCAGGCTTCTCGACACGACCATCCTTTGCACTTCGGATGGACCCTCGCCGATACGTTTGATCCGCAGCTCGCGGTACCACCGCTCGATGGGCATCTCTTTGGAAACGCCCATCGCGCCGAACATCTGCACGCACCGATCGATGACCCGGCCAGCCGCCTCGGTGGCATGCAATTTTGCAATGGACGCGTCAGTCTTTATGTCGCGCCCGTACATGCCATTCCATGCCGCCTGGTAAACAAGCAACCGCGATGCACGCAGATCGATTTCCGAGTCCGCGACCATCCATTGAATCGATTGTTTCTCCGACAGCAGCGACTTGAACGTGTGACGATGCTTAACCCAGTCAACCGCCAGATCGAGGGCCGCCTGTGCGACGCCGATAACGCCGGCCGCATACGGAATGCGCGCGTGTATTAACCACTTTTGACAGAGCTCAAATCCTTTGTTCTCTTCACCGAGCCGATTTTCGACGGGCACCTCAACATTGTCAAAATGAACTTCGAACGGCGAATACGAACGTATGACGGGTATTTCACTGGTGGTGATTCCCGGCATTGAGCGGTCAACGATAAATGCCGTTATGCCGGCGCCGTTGCCTTCGCCCGTACGCGCGAACACAAGGCCCCAGTCGGCCTCGCCAGCAGCCGTTATCCACATTTTGGATCCATTGATAACGTAACGATCGCCGCGTCGTTCGGCGCGGGTAGTGATCGCCCTGGCGGGGTCCGACCCACCACTCGCTTCGGAGATCGCGACGAAGCACTTCTTGCCTTTTTCGATGGCAGGAATACCGTAGTGTTCGATTTGATGCTTGCTGCCGAGCCAAATCACGCTCGGCGGATCGATACCAAATGCGCCGCATGCCGGTACATAAGCACCCATTTTGCATTTAGCGGCTTCTTCCGCAACGACGACCTGGGCGAGCAGCTCTAGACCGCCGCCGCCGTACTCAGAGGGCGAAGCGAAACACCACATGCCCATCTTCCTGGCCATAGCTTGTAGCCGCACCAAAGCCTCGACTGGCAGTGCATACGCGTCGTGTTCAACCTCGGCTTCGAGTGGACCGACTTCGTCGCTCATGAATCGACGAACCGTGTCGCGCAGCAAAACGAGTTCTTCGGGGAGCGTCCACGCGCCACTCGATGAGTCGATTGACGGGTTGTTAGATGTTGCCATGTGTGAGATTGGTCTAGAAAACTTCGATGTGTACGTCACGCAAGACACCGCCTGCGTTGACAGGGATCGCATCAAGGTCATAGGGGCAGGCTGACATTGCGACGATACAGTCCATTTCGGCGCGTAAGATCATGTAGTCGCCCGCTTTTGTGACCGGCGGTAGAAAGTCAATTGTGCCGTCCTCTCGCACCGGGCAGTTCATCCAGAGGTTAAAGGGTTGCGGTGTAAACCGTGGCGCCGCAACTCCGAGCTCAGCGAGGGCTTCGACGAGGTTGTCGCCACAACTTCGATGGTAGTCGCGGACGCCGTCGCGTTGGTACCGGTACTTGTCGCAAGCAGGGTACGTGGAATCGTGCAGGCCGGGCGAATGGTCCTCGACGATCGTGAGGATGGGGCGTCGGCTGTAGGTGTAGAAGGACTCGCCGACGAGTGGCACGAGTCGTTGCACACAACTGTGAGTGTGGTGCATCGACATTCGGTCTTCCTCGTCTGCCGAATCGAAGGCCCACATGTCGATGACCTGCGTGCCATGTGTATTGATGCATTTAAGATGCGCTCCGCGTGTAAGGTGCACGGCCTTACCTTTGCCCGCCGGTACAACGGACTGTTCCATCATCGTCTCCCCATCTGAAAAGCCCTGGTGTGTTTTGCTGCTTGTGTTGGACTCATGAAACCACGGAATCGGGCTGTTTGCCCGCCGCGACGCGCTGCACGTTGTGATAGCCGAAGTCGATGCGCCGATACCAGGTATCTAGGGTTATGCCCGCGATGTGGGAAGTGCATACGACGTTCGGCAACGAGAGCAAAACATTGTCTGCCGCGGTCGGCTCAGTCTCAAAGACATCCAGCCCGGCGCCCGCAATGCGACCCTCACGTAGCGCTTGCCCGAGTGCTTGCTCGTCAACGATTGGTCCGCGCGATGTGTTGATCAGGATCGCGGTGGACTTCATTAATGAAAGAGTTTTGGCGTTGATGAGCTTTGCGCTCGCTGCGTTAAGTGAGGTGTGGAGCGTGACCACGTCGGACTCACTTAACAGTGCCTCCAGTGACCTCGGCTCGGCGGCAAGCTCTGCTTCAAGGCTCACGCAAGCTCGCACCGCGTCATGATAGAGCGTCGTCGTTTGAAAACCGCGCGCGACCCTGGCGACCTCTTGGCCAATTCTGCCGAAGCCTACGATGCCCAGGGTCTTGCCGCGAAGCTCGCGCATGTTTAACGTCTCTTCTGAGCCTAGCCATATACCGTTCACTAGAGCGTTGTGATGCAGAGGCAGTTTCTTGTAGAGCGCGAGCATCAACATGATGGCATGCTCCGCAACAGTCGGCGCATTCGCGCCGCCGTTGTTTGCGACCGGAATGGAGCGTTTTCGAAACTCGTCTAAGTCAACATGTTCGTAGCCGGCACTCAGAAGTTGCAGGAGCTTGAGATTCGGTGCGCAGTCCAACTCCCGTGGTGACGGATCGCCCGGATAGCCGATGATGTAATCGGCCGACGCAATAGCTTCGAGACGGTGCGCTGCATTTGAGTTTTGCTCTACGAAGCGGAGCGCGAAATTGTCTGGCCGCTGGCGGTCCATTTCGTCGAGTATCTCCCCCGGCACGTCATCTTGAGCGTATAGAAAGACAATTTGTGCTTCTTCACTCACGCGGACGCAGCTTGCGGGGCGGTGCTTTGCAATTTTCCGTCAGCGACTAATGCGGCTGTGTTTTCGTCGCATAAATCCAGTTCCGTCTTACCGGTACCTAGATGTTTAAACAACGACCAATGCAACGCCAGATATGAGCCGCCGGGTAACTCGTAGCCGAGCACTTTCTCGACTTCACGGTGCAGTTCCGGCAGTCGAAAGAATGGCACGCTAGGGAATGTGTGATGCACTGTGTGATACGTCATATTCCAATTGACCCAGCGCATGAACGCATTCGTCCGGAACGTGCGTGTGTTCAAGAGTGTGTTCGGCTCATGCGTTAGAAACGTATGCTCTGCACCCCCTTGCAACATGTACGTCCATCGCATCAACACAAAAGGGCCCCACCAGTAATACAGTACCCACCAAGATTGGAAGACGGCAGCGCTCGCGGCCATCAGGACGTAGCCAGCTACATGCCAACGGGCAGCGTTTACGACTTTTGCTCGCTGAGTCGGCGTCATGTACCACTCATCGGAGCCAAGGAAAGCATGCTGAGCAATGCCAAATAATTTGTACTTTATTAGCGTGAACCCGCTCATATAGACAGCGAAGTCGCTCACGCTCTTAAAGGGCGGGCGCTCGAGTTCCGTGTCTTTTTCCCAATTCTGTGTGTTGCGGTGATGTGTATAGTGCGACCAGCGGTGATGTTCGCTGGGATTGAAGTTCAAAAAGCCACTAGCGCGCGCAACCCATACATTGAGCCAGTTAGTCTTAAAGGCCGTGTGATGGTCACACTCGTGGACGGGGGCGTACAGGTAGTTAAGCAGCACACCTTGCAACATGAAAAGAGGCACACACCACCAGGTCCCCGACGTCAGGTACATCAGCCAACCGGTGAGGCCGATTGCCCCCCAATGTGAAGCCAGGTAGAGCAGGGCGGGACCGTCTTTGCGTTGCGAAAGCTCCGCTAGCCGTTGCGGTGTTATGACACCATTGACTCCAACAAAATCTTTCATTTTCGTCTACCTCGCGCCGAGCCTAACGTGGCGCAGCAAAGTTTGTTGACCGCAGATCTGCTCTCGCGACGTCCGTTGCGGTGAATTTTGCTACAGCGGAAACACTGGCGCTGCGTTTCGTTACCGTTCCGAAGCTCTCGCTGTCATAGAGCCCTGCTGATTGGCACTTCGGGCCTTGCGCCCCCAACACGCGGACCGCAGAATCTTTACCAGTGCGGTACACGTGACGCGGGAGAACATTGTGAAGACCGTTGCCGAATGTCGGCTGAATCATGGCTGGCTCTCCGTGGGCGATCACTCTACAGATGATTAGAGCACATTGTTCGACAAGCGTTGGAAAACTTTACGCTCGCGCGAAGGGCCGTTCAGGCAGGTTTCGCAACCTCCTGATTTGTAAGGATTGTGCGGAGATGGCATGAGAATTGCGTTCCGATCATCAGAGCGTGCGCACCGCCCCGCGTCAGTGAGCTGAAACCGAATGAGACATCCGAAGAACAAATCACGCATCTCCGTGCGCCTAGGCCTTGCGCCGTTAGAGACCCTTGAGGTCGCGGAATGCTCATGTGGTGCTGGTGATTCTCTCGTGTGCGAAATTCCCTGCTCGAAGATGAAGCGCCGCGAGCTGATGTCTCGGGTGACCACGGTCATTAGAGAACTGGGCCAACGCGGCGACAAGTAAGCGAGTTCAGATAGCCACTGGGTGGCAGAGCCCCTAGATTTTTGCACGGCTTTGCGGATAGTGTTGTCGCATGTTCCGCGGGTA
>Ga0302135_10001954_pt1 | contig 12344 bp, 14 predicted proteins | sample CBN3_surface_MG_FD_203119 | JGI IMG/M metagenome (GOLD analysis project Ga0302135, IMG submission 203119) | Marine microbial communities from Western Arctic Ocean, Canada - CBN3_32.1 | ecosystem: Environmental > Aquatic > Marine > Oceanic | place: Canada: Western Arctic Ocean | collected... | reverse complement strand
GCGGCAGTGGTTGATGGGATTCAGATTCCGGCGTTTCTGTGCCGACAAACGGATTTGATTGAAGCGGCGGCGCGCACGGGTGTGATTGTGAATTTGAAGAAAGGCCAGTTTCTCTCGCCGCAGGAAATGGGGCAAGTGGTAAAAAAAGCCACGGCGGCGGGCAGTAAAAAATTATTGGTCACCGATCGCGGCACGACTTTTGGATACAACAATCTTGTGGCCGATATGCGGTCGATGCCTATTATGAAGGAGTTTGGATTTCCGGTTATTTTTGACGCCACGCACTCAGTGCAAATGCCCGGCGGCGAGGGCGACAAATCCGGCGGCAATGGCGAATTCGCGCCCGTGCTCGCCCGCGCCGCAGTGGCGGCCGGTGCGGATGGATTGTTCATCGAAACCCATCCCGACCCCAAGAAGGCTTGGAGTGATGGGCCCAATATGATTCCGCTGCGCGAGATGCCGAAGGTGCTGAAACAATTGCTGAAAGTTTACAAAGCAGTGCGATGAGCGTCTCGAATAAAAAGGCAACAACGGCGATGTTCAAGCGCGTGAAGATTTTTCTTACGGACGTGGATGGTGTGTTGACAAATGCTACGGTGATTCTCAACGGCAAAACGGAGTTCAAGCAATTCAACATTCAGGACGGGATGGGAATGCGTTTATTGCAGCACGTGGGGATCCCGGTGGGTTGGGTTTCCAATCGCAAATCTGCGGCCACCACTGCGCGGGCGAAGGAGTTGACGGTGGATTATTTGTGGCAGAAGTCGTTGCCGAAAGTGGCGGCGGTGGAGGCGATTTTGAAAAAGGCAAAGCTCACTTGGGCGGATGCGTGTTTTATGAGCGACGACATCAACGACCTCGCGGTGCTCGATCGGGTGGGTTTGCCCATCGCGGTGGGCAACGCAATGCCGGACGTGAAGCGCGCGGCAAAATATGTGACCACCGCCACTGGTGGCCAAGGCGCGGTGCGCGAGGTGTGCGATAAAATCCTCTGCGCGCACGGACATATGCCGGCGATTCTTCAGCGGCTCAGACATCCGGAGGGGTATCGTGAGCAATAAAAATTTTGTCATATTCGGCGTTGCGATGATAGCGATTTGTGTGATCTCAAGTTGCAAGGAGGCGCCGACACAATCTGAGTCTGACGATGCAGCACACGCGTCAGAAGCTTCAAGTCAAGCCGGGCAAAAGCGAATTAAATATCCTGAGTACGAACGTGCCACCGGTCAGATTAAGTCCTTGCTCACCGGCGACACCGCATTGCAAGTGGAAGGCGGGATGATGCTCATCACCGGGATGCGGATGGAAACGTACAAATATGACGGGGGCACAAAAAAAGTGGACTTGATTATCGAAGCGCCAGAGTGTTTATTTAGCTTCCGCACCCACGTTGCCTCCTCGGACGGGCCGATGACCCTTCGCCGGGCGGATGGCGATGCGTCCCTGAGTGGGCGCGGTTTTGAATGGCACCAACGGGAATCGTACTTGACGATTTCCAATAATGTGAAGACAGTGACGAGGAAAGGGTTTTCGGTAAATGAATAATGTAAAACAAATAGCCGGAAGCATCCTTGCGTTGGCAATGCTGGCGGTTGCGGCTGATGCACCGGCGAAAGCGAAAGCAGCACCCCCGCCCAAAGTGAAGGTGGAGCAGGAGGGAATGAAAAGCACATCTGATTCCTTTAACTACAATCTCAAGAAACGATTGGCGATTTACGAAGGCAACGTCCGAGTCGTGGACAGCACATTGGATTTAAGTTGCGACAAGTTGACGGTGATTTTTATGGACAAAGCGGACAAGCCCGCACCCAGGCCGGTTAAAAAACCACCGCTGAAGGCGGGCGAAAAAGTGCTGCCCGGCCCAATGGTGGGGATGGGCGGGAATGTGAAAATGTTGATTGCCGAGGGCAATGTGGTGATCATCAATCGGGAAAATAAAAGCCGCGCCATGGGTGAGAAAGCAGTTTATACCCAGCTCACTGAGCAAGTGGTATTGACCTCGAAACCTGGCAATCCGCTTCCCAAAATTATTGATCAAAAGGGAGGGGAGCTTTCCGCGCCGATCATTATCTACGATCGCTTGACAGGAAATCTTGGGGCGAAACAGGGGGTGGAAGTGAATCAGGGTAATCCTGAAAACCCAACCCCCAAAGAAGTTGCTCCGGAACCGCCGGTGCGTCGGTTGGGTCCGCCCAAGAAATGAGTTTGCTGGCGACGGAAAATCTGGCCAAGGAATACGGCCAACGGCGGGTGGTGGACGGCGTTTCTATCAACGTGCAACCCGGCGAAATCGTCGGGCTACTCGGCCCCAATGGGGCGGGGAAAACCACGACGTTCAATATGGTGGTGGGGCTCGTGCGGCCGGATGAGGGCGGCGTGTTGTTTTTAGAGGATGAAATTTCCCATCTGCCAATGCACTTGCGCGCGCGCGCGGGCATTGGATATCTCACGCAAGAGCCTTCGGTTTTTCGCAAGCTCACGGTGGAGGAAAACATCCTCGCCATTCTCGAGACGTGCGAGGTGGGGTTGGTGGAACGCCGCGTGCGTTTGCAGAGTTTGCTCGATGAATTGGATCTCACGGCTCTCGCCCACAGCAAGGCGTATCAATTAAGCGGCGGCGAAAAGCGGCGGCTGGAAATCACCCGCGCGCTGGTGACGAGCCCGCAGTTGCTGTTACTGGATGAACCCTTCGCGGGCATCGATCCTATTGCGGTTTATGAAGTGCAAAAAATTGTGCGCCGCCTGCGCGAACGCGGCCTCGGCATTCTCATCACCGATCACAACGTGCGCGAGACCCTGAAGTTGGTTGACCGTGCGTACCTCATTCATCAAGGCCGCGTGCTACTGGAGGGCGATGCGGAATTCCTTGTCAACGACTCCCAAGCGCGCGATATTTATCTCGGCCCTGAATTTAACATTTGAAATGTCGCACCCCAAAATAACCGTCGAGAAGTTTTACGTGGATAACGCCTCCGCGCTGGGCTTGCGTTTGCTCGCCGGCACCGATGGCCTCAAGCGCGCCATCAAAGAACCCACCGTCAACCGCCCCGGCTTGGCGTTGGCGGGGTTTACGAAATATTTTGCCATCAATCGTTTGCAAGTGATGGGCTCGGCGGAGGTGACCTATCTTAAATCGCTTACGCCCGAAGTGCGCGCCGAACGCTACACGGAGATTTGCAGCCATCGAATCCCGTGCATCGTTTACTCGCGAAATCTCAAGCCGGATGTCGCGTTGTTAAAAATCGCCGAGCGGGAGGGCATCCCCGTTTTTCGTTGCCCGCTCATCACGATGAAATTTATCAACCGAGCCACGTTGGCATTGGAGGATTTATTTGCGCCTCGCGGGCAGGAACAAGGTAGCATGGTGGATATTCTTGGCGTCGGAGTGATCATTAAGGGCGACAGCGGCATTGGCAAAAGCGAGTGCGTGTTGGCGCTTATCGAACGCGGCTACAGCCTCGTCGCCGATGATGTGACCAAAGTAAAACTGCTCGATGGCCGCGAGGTCATTGGCACTAGCGCCAGCATCACGCGTAATCATATGGAAGTGCGCGGCATTGGGATCATCGATGTGGGAATGATGTTTGGCGTGAAAAGCATCCGCCGCGAAAAACAACTCGACCTTGTGGTTTCACTGCAGGATTGGGATGAAGTGGAGGAAGTGGATCGCCTTGGCATGGAGGAGAAAACTACTGAAATCCTCGGTGTTCGTATCCCCCACATCACTATCCCGGTGCGCCCAGGGCGCGATATTGCGCGGCTCGTGGAGGTGGCGGCCTTCCAAGGCAAGCTTAAGAGCACGGGCTATAATGCCGCCGAAGAGCTTAATAAACGCCTTATCGCGCAGATGAATCCGGATCAACCGGAATAAATTCTCGCCAAACCGGCGGGCATCCCCGAAAATCCCCCTGCCTGTCACTTTATGGAAGCCAATGGTCATAATGAAGCGATCGTCCGAGAATTGATTATTTCCAATCAATCCGGACTGCACGCACGTCCTGCAGCTGCTTTTGTCAAAATGGCCAACACGTTTAAATCTGAAATCACCGTCACCAAAGACGGCGACAGTGTGAACGGAAAAAGCATCATGGGCCTCATGACGCTCGCCGCGGCCAAGGGCACATGTTTGGTTGTTGAGACCAGCGGCGATGATGCCGAGAGCGCCGCAGATGCCATCCAGTCCTTGATCGAAGGAAAATTCGGCGAAGCCTAATCCGATGCCGAACATGCGCGAGGATCTCCAGCACGCCGTGAAGCTGGCCCGCATCGAACTCACGGCCGAAGAGGAAGCGCGCCTCGGGTCGCAGCTCGGCGACATTCTCAAGTACGTCGACAAGCTCAATGAGTTGGACGTCGAAGGCGTGGAACCCACCGCCCACGCCGTGCCGCTCACCAACGTGCTCCGCGAAGATGAGCCGCGCGAATCAATTTCCCATGAAGCCGCGATGCGCAACGCGCCCAAAACCGCCAACGGACTTTTCATCGTGCCCAAAATCGTCGAGTGACCATGCCCCACACGCTCACGATTTCGCAGCTCACCGACAAGCTGACCCAAGGCGAATTGACCTCGCGCGACGCTACCCAGTCCTGCCTCGACCGCATCGCCGCCGTGGACGGCCAACTCAACGCCTTCCTCAGCCACGACCCCGCCGATGCACTCGCACAAGCCGATGCTGCCGATGCCGCCCGCGCTGCCGGCGAAACCAAGCCGTTGCTCGGCGTGCCCATCGCGATGAAAGACGTCATCGCCGTGAACGGCCATCCGCTTAATTGCGCCAGTAAAATTCTCGGCGATTTCAACAGTCCGTACGACGCCACCGTTACCCAAAAACTACGCGACGCCGGCGCAGTGGTTTTCGGGCGCGTGAATATGGACGAGTTTGCCATGGGCAGCTCCACCGAAAATTCCGCCTTCGGCCCCGCGCGGAATCCCTGGGACACCGACTGCATCCCCGGCGGCTCCAGCGGCGGCAGCGCCGTGGCGGTCGCCGCTGATGAATGCATCGCCTCGCTCGGCAGCGACACCGGCGGCTCCATTCGCCAACCCGCCGCGCTCTGCGGATGCGTCGGCCTCAAGCCCACTTACGGCCGCGTGAGCCGTTACGGCCTCGTGGCGTTTGCCTCGTCATTGGATCAGATCGGCCCCATCACCAAAGATGTCCGCGATGCCGCCACGTTGCTTGGCGTGATTGCCGGCGAGGACAAACGCGATTCCACCAACGTCCCCGAGCCCGTGCCCGATTACACGGCCGCGCTCACCGGCGATATCAAAGGCTTGAAAATTGGTTTACCCAAAGAATATCAAGTCGAAGGCCTCGATCCTGAAGTCAAAACCGCCACCGAATCCGCCGTGGCCGAATTGGAAAAACAAGGCGCGGAAGTGGTCGAGATTTCCCTCCCGCACACCGAGTACGCCATTGCCACGTATTACATCATCGCCACCGCCGAGGCCTCGGCCAACTTGGCGCGCTTCGAAGGCGTCCGCTACGGCGCGCGCGTGGATGGCGCGAGCCCCGAACAAATGAACCGCGCCACCCGCGGTGCCGGCTTTGGCGAAGAGGTCAAGCGCCGCATCATTCTCGGCACGCACGTTTTGAGCAGTGGCTATTATGACGCTTATTATCTCCGCGCCCAAAAAGTCCGCACTCTCATCCGGCAGGATTTCCTGAACGCCTTTGAACAAGTCGATCTCATCGCCAGCCCCACCACGCCAACTCCCGCATTCAAAATTGGCGAAAAATCCGACGACCCGTTGCAGATGTATCTCTCCGACATCTTCACCATTTCCTGCAACCTCGCCGGTCTCTGTGGCATTAGCGTGCCCTGCGGATTTTCCAATGATGGCTTACCTATAGGATTGCAGCTCCTCGGCCAACCCTTCGGTGAGCCCGATCTACTCCGCGCCGCCCACGCTTACGAACAAGCTACTGATTGGCACACCAAACGGCCAAATTTCAACTGATGGAATACGAGGCAGTAATCGGTTTGGAAACGCACGTGCAGCTTCGCACGCGTACGAAGATGTGGTGCGGGTGTGCCAATGAATATGGCGCGGAGGCAAATTCGAATGTGTGTCCGGTGTGTCTTGGGTTGCCGGGTGTGTTGCCGGTGCCTAATGCGGAGGCGTTGCGAAAGACGGCGTTGACGGGGATGTTGCTGAATTGCGATGTGCCCGGATTCTCAAAGTGGGATCGAAAAAATTATTTTTATCCGGACAACCCAAAAAATTATCAACTCACCCAGTTGGATTTCCCATCCACGATTGAAGGGTTTGTGGACTTTGAATTTGGCGAGGGCACCGAGCGCGTGCGCATCAATCGCGCGCATTTGGAGGAGGACGTGGGCAAGAGTACTCATTTTGCCGATCACAGCGGCGTGGATTTCAATCGCGCGGGCGTGCCGCTTTTAGAGATTGTCACCGAGCCCGACCTCACCGGTGCCGACATGGCCTATGAATATCTCAACGCCCTCAAGGCCATTCTCGAGTACGGCGGCGTGAGCGATTGCGACATGGAAAAAGGACAGGTGCGTTGTGATGTAAACATCAGCGTGCGGCCTATCGGCCAAACTGAGCTGGGCGAAAAAATTGAAATCAAAAATATGAACTCATTCAGCGGCGTGCGCCGCGCGGCGGGTTACGAGATTGAGCGCCAAATTGGCGTGCTGCGCGAGGGCGGAACGTTGGTGCAGGAAACCCGCCGCTGGGATGACGCCGTTGGGATCACCGAAAGCATGCGCACCAAAGAAGACGCGCACGACTACCGCTATTTCCCCGACCCCGACTTGATGCCGCACACGCCTTCGGAGGAATGGCTCGCCGAAGTGCGCGCCTCGGTGATGGAACTGCCGCTCGCCCGCAAGCGGCGTTTGATGGCGGATTTTCAACTGCCCGCCAGTGACGCGGAAGTCTTCGTGGGCGACGCGGCGTTGGGTGATTATTTTGAGGTGGCGGCGAAGGACGCAAAAAATCCCAAGGCGGTGGCCAACTGGGTGATGAACAATTTGCAGGCGAAGCTTGTGGAAACCGGCGGCTCAGTGGCCGATGTGAAGTTCGAGGCATCAGCGATTGGCGAATTGGTGGGACTCATTGAGGGAGGCCAAATAAACAGCAAGATAGCGCAGGACGTGTTTGTGGAAATGTTCGAAAGCGGCAAATCCCCGGCAGCCATCATTGAGGAAAAAGGGCTTTCACAAGTCAGCGATTCCGGCGAATTGGAGGCGTTTTGTAACGAAGCAATTGAGGCTAATCCCGGGCCTGCCGAAGATTTTCGGAATGGCAAAGAGACCGCGCTGAATTTCCTGAAAGGGCAGGTGATGAAAGCCAGTCGCGGCAAAGCGAATCCACAAATGGTTGGAGACTTGCTAAAGAAAATTTTGGGCTCGTGATTTTCACCACAGAAACACAGAGGACGCAGAGATTTCCCCTCTGTGCTCTCTGTGGTTAATTGAAATGTTTTCGAACATCAAATCCATTCACTTCATCGGCATCTGCGGCACTGCCATGGCCTCGGTGGCGGTGGCGTTGCAGGAGCGCGGCGTGCGGGTCACCGGCTCGGATGCGAATGTGTATCCGCCGATGTCCACGTTTCTGGCCGAGCGCGGCATTGAGGTGCGGGAGGGTTATCGCGTGGAAAACCTCAGTGACGCGCCGGAGTTGGTTGTCATCGGTAACGCCATTAGCCGTGGCAATCCCGAGGCGGAGGCGGTGCTGGAACGCAAGCTGCGCTATTGTTCATTGCCGGAATTGCTGAAGGAGACTTTCATTCGCGGCAAGCGCTCCATTGTGATTGCCGGCACGCACGGCAAAACCACCACCACCGCGCTGCTCACTTGGGTTTTTGAGCACAACGGATTGAACCCGAGTTATCTCATCGGCGGCATCCCAAATAATTTTCCACAGGGCGCGCGCTTCACGGACAGCGAGTGGTTCATCATCGAGGGCGACGAATACGACACGGCGTTTTTCGACAAGCGGAGCAAGTTTGTCCATTACCTGCCGGAAGTGGCCGTGCTCAATAACCTTGAATTCGACCACGCCGACATCTTCGAAAACCTCGCCCAAATCCAAAAAAGTTTTCGCCATTTCATCAACCTCATCCCGCGCAACGGACTGCTCATCGCCAATGGCGACGATGCGAACATCGCGCCTTTGCTGGAAATTGATCGTTGCCCAATCCAGCGATTCAGCTTGGGCGATGCGGCCGACTTGCGGTTTGCGGTAGAGGGCTCGCATTTTTCAGTGGGCGGTGCTGAGTTTGCGTTGCCGCTTTTTGGTGAATTAAATGTTCGCAATGCGCTGGCGGTGATCGCCGTTGCGCGGTATTGCGGGTTGAGTGACGCGCAAATCCAATCGGCCTTCGATTCCTTTGAAGGCATCAAACGGCGAATGGAAGTGCGCGGCGAGGCGCGCGGTGTGACGGTGATTGACGATTTCGCCCATCATCCCACGGCCATCCGCGAAACCCTCAAGGCGCTGAAAGCGCGTTTTCCAAATCGCCGCATTTGGGCAGTGTTTGAGCCGCGCAGCAACAGCACGCGGCGAAGTGTTTTTCAGGATGACTTGGCCGCTGCGTTTGGCAATGCGGATAAAGTGGTCGTCGCGAAAGTGGCGCGTTTGGACCAAATCCCCAAAGCCGAGCGGTTGGACGCGGAACGTTTAATTGTCGATGTCCAAACCCACGGAGCGGAAGCCGTGTACTTGCCGGACGTGGGCGCCATTGTAAATCACGTGACCGCCCAAGCGGCAGAAGGCGATGTGGTGTGCGTGCTCAGTAACGGTAGCTTTGGGGGAATTCACGAGAAACTGCTGGCGGCGCTCAAGGCTTAGCGGGTTTTTGTTTGGGAGCGCGCTCAATGGCGTTGAGTAATCGTTGTTTCAACTTCGCGTAAATCTCGACATCCACATTTCCGAGATGTCGTTTGGCTTCGTCGAAATGATTGGTTTCGATGTTCACGATGGCCATTTGCAATTCGGCCCAGCTACGTTCGTCTTCAGTGGTGGCGAGTGTGGCGGCGTGTTTCCATGCGGCCAGAGTTTGTTCGCGCGGAAGGGGTTTGAAATCGTGATGGGTCTCGGCGAGGTCAGCGGCGATTTCAAAATTGTTCGGATCCAATTGCAACGCTTCAGTGATTTGTTTCAGCGCTTCCTCGCTGACTTCGCGCGGTGTGAGTTTCAAATGTGTGGCAGCTTTCTTTTGGAACAGTGACAGGGCAATGGCATAGTTGTGCCGATACAGCGGCGAGCGCGGTGCGAGTTGTATGGATTTTTGGTAAGCCTCCAACACTTCGCCCACGCGCGTATGGCGGCCGGATTCCACGGCAAGCGTGCCGAGGTGAGTAGCGATATTGTTGTGCACGGCGGCGTTGAATGGGGCGAGTTTTGCGGAGGCCTTTAGCTCGCGCAGGGCGCCTTGTTGGTCGTCGAGATGGGCGAGGAAACTTCCGTACGCAGCGCGGGCGCGGGCGTTGTTGGGGTGTTTTTCTAAAAATGCGAGATACAATTTGCGGACACGATCGAGCCGCATTCGGATGCGCTGGGCAAGAAGTTTACGCCGGATGGGGTCGGTGCGAATGAGGGTGGTGTTTTCTTCAATCCATTTGGCCACCTCGGTGATGGCGGTGTTGTCGGCGGTGAAAATGGTTTGGAGTTCTGATTCTTGGGTAAGCGGCGTGGTGGGCCTATTAGCGGTGGGTGAGCGCACGGGAGTCGGCCCGGTTTTTGGAGTGCTGGAACGAGTGATATTTTTAATCCAAGCGCACCCATTTCCGCCGAGGAGGGCGATGAACAGTATCGGCAGAATAACGCGAATCGTTGGCACGCGGGATTTTTAGCATTCGCGGTGCGTGCTGGCAATGGCGGGAGTGGTTTGGCAAGCTCTCGCGGATGAGCTTGGAAGATCACATTGGGGATGTATGCCGCAAGGCGCGTTTGCAAACGGGAACGCCTATTGATGCGGCGGCGGCTTTGGCGGGTCTCACGGAGGCGCAGTTACAGGAATGGGAAACGGAAGGTGTGATTGAAGCACCTGTAAATGTGGCCGTGCTGGCTGAGCGGTTGGGCTTGGATGCTGCGAAAGCGCAGCGGGTGGCGGATGGCTGGGAACCGGCGGCGGTGGATTTGAATCGTTGGCGTGAGTTGCGCGTGGTCACCACTGCGGAGGGTTTTGAAGTGAATAGCTTCGTGGCGTGGGACGCGGATTCGCGCGCGGCAGCGATTTTTGACACGGGCTGGTTTGCGGATGATTTGTTTCGGATCGCCGAAGAGAATGAATTGGATGTGCTGCATTTGTTCATTACACATATGCACGGCGATCACGTGGCGGCGATTGGCGATGTGCGAAAGCGGTGGCCGGAGATCGAACTGCACTCGAACAACAGCGGCGCGCCCGAACGCAATCGGGTGACGCCCGGCGCGGCGGTTGCGGTGGGCGGCTTGTCGGTGGCCGCGCGGCTCACGCCGGGGCACGCGGAGGATGGGGTGACGTATGTCATCGAAGGTTGGCCCGATAATGCACCGGCGGTGGCAGTGGTGGGGGATGCGGTTTTCGCAGGCTCAATGGGTAAGGATTTTGATACGCCGGAACGGGCGCAACAGAAAGTGCGCGATGAAATTTTGACTCTGCCGAGCGACACTTTGATTTGCCCCGGTCACGGGCCGCTCACCACGGTGGGCGAGGAGCAGGTGAACAACCCCTTCTTTTAGTCCGTTTTCCGTGAATTACATTGACCGCGCAAAGGCGCGTTGCTATTTTGCGCGGCCCGAAATCGATGCAGCCCAAGCGACATACCATCTCCGTCCTTATGGAAAATACCTTCGGCGTGCTCACGCGCGTGGCGGGGATGTTCAGTGGGCGCGGCTACAATATCGACTCGCTCAATGTGGCACCCACCCACGATCCAGAAGTTTCGCGGATGACGATTGTGACTCGCGGCGATGATACCACGGTGGAGCAAATTGTGCGTCAGCTCAACAAGTTGGTGAACGTGCTCGAGGTAACTGACTTCCGCGATTATGAATACATCGATCGCGAATTGGTTTTGGTGAAAGTGAAAGTGGACGGCAAACGGCGTTCGGAAGTGATGCAAATCACGGATATTTTCCGCACCAAAATTGTGGACGTTCAGCCCAAGAGCATGACTATCGAAGTGACCGGCAATGAAACGAAAGTGACGAAGTTTATTGAATTGATGGAAAGCTTTGGAGTGATCGAACTCACTCGCACCGGAAAAGTGGCGCTATCGCGTTAGAGAGAACCCCTTACCTAAATTTTTATAAAATATAATGCCAGCAAAAGTATACACCGACAAAGATGCGAACCTAAAAGACCTTAAGGGCAAAACCCTTGCGGTGCTCGGGTTCGGCAGCCAAGGCCACGCGCACGCGCTCAATCTCAAAGAGAGCGGATGCAAGGTCATCATCGGCCTTTACAAAGGCAGCAAATCGCGCCGCGTGGCCAAGCAAAAAGGATTCAAGGTGTTCGACACCGACGAAGCCGTGCGTCGCGCCGATATCATTATGGTGGCCCTGCCGGATACCAAACAGGCGGCGTGTTTCAAAAAGGACATCGAGCCCAATCTCGTCAAGGGCAAGACGCTTGTGTTTTCCCACGGGTTTTCGATTCACTTCGAAACCATCATTCCGCCGAAAAATGTGGACATCATTATGGTGGCGCCCAAAGGGCCGGGCCACATCGTGCGTCGTCAATTTTTGGAAGGGAAAGGCGTGCCTTCGTTGATTGCGGTGTTCCAAAATCCATCACGCAAGGCAAAGAAGATTGCGCTCGCCTGGGCCAAAGGCATTGGCGGTACCCGCGCCGGGGTCCTGCAAACGACCTTCAAAGAGGAAACAGAAACTGATTTGTTCGGCGAACAAACCGTGCTGTGCGGCGGCGCAAGCGCGCTCATTCAGGCGGGCTACGAAGTGCTGGTAGAAGCGGGGTATCAGCCGGAGATGGCGTACTTCGAGTGTCTGCACGAGCTGAAGCTCATCGTGGATCTGATGAACGAATCCGGCATCAGCGGCATGCGGTTTTCTATTTCCGAGACTGCTAAATGGGGTGACGTGAGCGTGGGGCCGAAGATTATTGACGCCGGCGTGAAGCGCCGAATGAAGATCGCGCTCAAGGAAATCCAAAACGGCAAGTTCGCCAAAGGCTGGGTCAAAGAATACGAGAACGGTTACAAGCGTTACAACAAGTTGATGAAAGACGGCGAGAAGCACAACATCGAGAAAGTGGGTGCCCGCCTGCGGGGCTTGATGCCGTGGATGAAAAAACGCGCGGTGGGCGGCGCTCAAGCTGCTTATTAGTAACGCTTTCCCTCGCATGGCGTCTATTGTGGCGCAG
>Ga0302135_10001953_pt1 | contig 12349 bp, 14 predicted proteins | sample CBN3_surface_MG_FD_203119 | JGI IMG/M metagenome (GOLD analysis project Ga0302135, IMG submission 203119) | Marine microbial communities from Western Arctic Ocean, Canada - CBN3_32.1 | ecosystem: Environmental > Aquatic > Marine > Oceanic | place: Canada: Western Arctic Ocean | collected... | reverse complement strand
GCGCTGGAACGACTGGTGTCGATGGATCACGAGGCACAGTGGGCGACATGGCGAAGTTGGTCGGAGACGATTGCAGCTGTGGGCAAGGGCATCACGGGTCTCAGGCCAGTTATTGAAGACGGCGACCCGAACAGGCTAGGACCAACGGCGGTTTTCTACTTCGAAGGTGACTGGAGCGGCCCGTCGTCATTAGACATCCAGACGAAGCTAGCGTCTGGCAATCCGTCCATTGAGGTCGGGATAGGCCAGTACGGCGACGAACTCTATGTAAGCCCGACAAATCTTGAGCCGGGTGAAGCGGAAATGATCGCCGAGGCGCTCAGCGCCGAGTTCAGCTAACTCACAGACTCTCAACCACCCGCTGCACCTGCGCGCATAGCTCGTCGACGTACGCGCTGTTCTCGCTCGACAGCGTATAAGAGGCGTCGCGAATGCCAGCGCTCTCGAACAATCCCATGTTCACGAGCAGCCACTTTTCGATCTGTAGAAACACCTCGAAGTTTTGCAGTGAGTAGTTTATGAACGGCAAAAGCCTTCCCATCAACTCAAAAGCTGCGTCATTCTCACCCGCCTGGCGTAACCGGAACACCTTCGACAACGGCTCCAATAACGGCACGCCCGGCATCGCCCCAATCAAGCCGTTTGGAATGAGTTCGAGCATGTACAGACCACCCCAGCCCTCAAGCACGCCCACCCGGTCACCCACCGTATCGACAATCGAAACGAGCTTGTCGATCATCAGAGGTTCTTCGAGCTTCAAGTACTTAAAGTTCGGATGCTGGCGGTTCAGCTCGTCGATCTCAGCTGGACTAATCGTCGCTCCCCCCGGATTAAAGTCCTGAACAAGTAACGGGATCGAAATAGCGTCCGCAACCCGCCCGAGATAGCGCAAAACGTCTGCACTGGGCAGATCGAACATTCGAGGCACGGCTATCGAGATGATGTCGGCACCCATTTGCTCATATCGCACAGCCGTCGTGGCAGCCACTGACGCCGATCCGTGATTCGCCTGAGCCACAACGGGCACCCGACCATCGTTCTCATCGATAACTATCGAAACGACCTGATCCCGCTCCGCATCGGTCAGTTTGTAGTACTCGCTGGCGTACGCAGGAGTGCACATCCCACCAGCACCATGCTCGCCAATCCACCGCACGATGCGACGCAGATCTTTCTCATGGATCGAGTCGTCCGATCTGAACGGTGTGGGAATAATCGGAACGATACCGCCAATTTCATTCGACATTAAATTGCCTGTCTGCCATTCTGATCGTTGGTTCATCTGGGGTTCTTCTGGTGCGAATCACGCCCATCGCCATATTAGCCCCGCCCTGAACTCAAAGTAGAAACTAACTGACCGCACTTCGCTTTCTTCTACGCCCAAAACTCAAATTACTCACCGCCCATAGTTTGCACTTGAGAGTGAAATTCGGTCGTATAATCGGGCAGTTGATTTTGCAAATTGCCAGATTAAGTCGTCGCAGCAGCCACGACGAAATCGCATTTGAGTCGCAGCTATCGAGCCTTGCCTTCGTGATGGTCACAGATGAGCAAGACTAGTCCCAGGAATTATTTGAATGGCAGAAACTAACTTCGATCTCGTAGTCATCGGTGCAGGCCCCGGCGGATACCACGCTGCGATCAGGGGTGCTCAGCTGGGCCTGAGCGTGGCAGTTGTCGAGAAAGACGACGGCACCGGTATCGGCGGCCTGGGTGGAGTCTGCCTGAACTGGGGCTGCATCCCTTCGAAGTCACTTCTCAAGAACGCCGAGGTTGTGAATCACCTGAACCACGCCGATGACTGGGGCATCGAAATTGGCGATTGGTCGGCCAGCATGAGCAAGGCCGTTGATCGCAGCCGCAAGGTTTCGAAAGCCCTCACGAACGGAATCGGATTCCTCTTCAAAAAGAACAAAATCACTCTCGTACAGGGCAAAGCGACGCTGAAATCGTCAACCCAGATCGACGTCGAAGGCGGCGAGACCCTCACTGCCAAAAACATCGTTATCGCGACAGGCGCACGAGCACGAAGTCTACCAGGTCTTGAGATTGACGGCGAAAACATCATCACTTCCCGCCACGCCCTCGAACTTCGTGAACAACCCGAAGCTATCGCCATCATTGGCGCATCGGCAATCGGCTGCGAATTCGCCTACTACTTCAACTCATACGGCGTAAACGTGAAAATGTTCGAAATGCTCCCTCACCTCGTTCCGCGAGAGGACGAAGAAGTTTCTGTTGAGCTGGAGCGCCAGTTCGGCCGACAGGGAATCGAATTTGCTCTAGCAGCCAGTGTTTCTGGTGTTGAGAAGAAGGACGGCCGACTCGCTGTTCATTACGAAGTTGGCGGAGAAAAGCAGGAGTTCGTCTGCGACAAAGTACTTCTCGGTGTAGGAGTTCAACCGAACACCGATGGTATTGGACTTGAGAACGTCGGCATCAACACGGCTGGCCCCGGATTCATCGAGGTCGACGGCAACATGCGCACCAACGTAAGTGGCGTCTACGCCGTTGGTGACGTAAACGGCAAACTCATGCTTGCTCACGTGGCGTTCGATCAGGGTGTTGTAGCAGCCGAGACTATCGCCGGTCACGAGACCGAGCCGATCGACGATTACATCAACATGCCTCGATGCACATATGCCCAGCCACAGATCGCCTCGATCGGCCTTACTGAGGCTCAGGCACGAGAAAACGGCATCAACGTGAAGGTCGGCAAGGTACCGTTCGCGGTTGCCGGTAAATCGGTTGCGATAGGCGAGCCACAGGGATTCGCCAAAGTCCTGATCGACGACGATTCCGGAGAGGTGATCGGAGCGCACATCATCGGCCCCGAAGCAACAGAACTGATCGCCGAGATCGGCATGCTTCAGATGCTCGAAGGCACAAACCTGGAGCTGCACAAGATGACACACGCCCACCCAACGCTCTCAGAAGCAGTCAAAGAAGCCGGAGCAGCGGTAACGGGCGAGGCGATCCACTTCTAAGCAGCGCGAGCTACGACCCCTCTTCCCGACTGGGCCGGAGGGATCGTGGCAGCAGCGACAGTTCGGCGGCTCAGCTCCCTCAGTTCTTGCCATAGATGATTGGTTTCAGGAGATAAATGGTGTCTGACCGAGCTAGCAAAACCACGGTAGTAATTCTCGGCGCTTCGGGTGATCTGACGAAGCGGAAACTCGGACCCGCCCTGTTTCATCTTATGAAATCAGATCTGCTACCTGATTTATGCTCGTTCATCGGGGTCGCCAGAAGCGAATTATCCGATGAACAGTTTCACAGCCTGCTTCGGGAAGGAATTGACTCAGCAAGCGATTCCGAGTGGGCAAAATTCTCTGATCAAGTCACCTGCTTCCAGGCCTCATCAACCGACTCCGCATCGCTCAAAGCTCTCGATGCGCAAATTTCGGCAGCGTGCGGCGATGAATACGAAGACGATCGAATCTACTATCTGGCGCTTAAGCCATCGCTTTACCCGGACACGTTACTGGCCCTCTCGGAAGCAGGATCGATAAACGAAACGACCGGTTCACGCAGGGTCGTAATCGAAAACCGTTCGGCACCAACTACGAATCTGCGCGGTCACTAAACGACCTTGCTCACTCGGTCTTGACCGAAGACCAGATATTCCGCATCGATCACTATCTGGGCAAAGACACAGTCCAGAACATCCTGGTTTTCCGATTCGCCAACGCCATATTTGAACCGCTCTGGAACAGGAACTACATCGATCATGTCCAGATAAGCGTTCTCGAATATCTGGGCGTTGAGGGCCGTGGCGGTTATTACGACGATACCGGGGTGTTGAGGGACATGATTCAGAATCACCTGATGCAGCTGCTGGCACTCATCGCAATGGAGCCACCGGCATCATCTACTCCTGATGCTCTACGAGATGAGAAGGCGAAAGTGCTTTCAGCTGTTCGAACAGTTGATGCCGAGTACGCCACCACACATTCCGCCCGCGCCCAGTACAACGGCTACACCTCGGAGCCAGGAGTCGATCCTGAATCGGCAACCGCTACGTACGGCGCGATCAAACTGCACGTCGATACATGGCGGTGGCAGGGCGTGCCATTCGTATTGCGATCGGGCAAAGCGCTGGAGCGGAAGACCTCCGAGATTTCGATCGAGTTCAAACGACCTCTACAGTCGATATTCGGCGCATCCGACAACGTAACGGCAAACCGCCTGACCATATCGATACAACCCGACGAAGGCGTTCATCTACAGTTCGTGAACAAAACGCCCGGGGTCGGGATGGAGCTGGCCGCCGAAACACTGGAATTCCACTTCCCAACCGATGTAATTCGTGACGCCTACGAGCGCCTGCTAATCGACGCAATACTCGGCGACGCAACTCACTTCAACCGAAGCGACGAGATCGAGTTTTCCTGGCGAATAATCGCCCCGTTCATCCAATCGTGGATAAAAGGGGATCAGCCACCAATGCTGTCCTATGAACAGGGAAGCCTCGGGCCAGCCGGTGCAGAGACCTTACTCGGCAATGGTCGCAAGTGGATTCTGGATGAATGATCGCCGCTAAACGTGCTCGTTCAAGAACGTAATCACACGATCGAACGCATCCGCAACCTGTTGACTGGTAGCCGAATCAGGATCGTGATCGAACCCGTGAGGGCCATCTTTGATCGTTATGAACTCGTGCTCAACGCCAGCCTCGGCAAGCCTGCCCGCCATGTGCACGGACTGTTCGTAGGGAACGTCGGTATCGGCAGTACCGTGGAGTAGCAGCGTCGGAGGATAGTTGCCGTCGACGTTCTCAGCAGGGCTATACGGAGTGAACCAGTCCAACTCTTCGACAGGTTCGCGCCCTCCGACCTTCTTGGCCCACAATACGTTTTGTCGGCACCACAGATAGAACTGTCGACGCTCTGTATCGGTGCCATCGACCAACTCGTCCTCGCCGACAACGCTGTACGCCTCTTGCTCGGTGATCCGGTCGAACGTGTTGTAGAACGGATCAGGCTTTCCGTACCAATCGCCAGCGATGTTGCCGTAGCCGTAAAAGGAGATCAGCACCTTCGGTGGCGGATCTGCTCGATGGCCTGTCACCAACGTGAGATACCCGCCAGCTGAATGACCGATAATCGCCATCCGATCTGGATCGATTCCAAAGGCATCTCTGCCAGTTGGCCTGATCCACTTGATCGCATCTTCAACATCCTCGACGAGCGCTGGCAACAACGTCTCCGGTGCAAGCCGGTAATCGATCGAAATCACTCCGGGTTGGCCCCAACATCTCATTGAGGCGATTTTGATCGACGCCAAGTGAGGCCGCTTTCGCAGCATCCTGCTCAGACTCAGTCTTGTTTTCGAGCTCGGCGTGCGCCACCGCACGATTCGCATACGCCTCCGCCCAATCAGGGTTCAGACGAATCGCCTCAGAAAAATCTTTCACCGCATCCCCGAGCTGGCCAAGAGCGTAGCGGGAGTTTCCTCGATCCATATACGTGTCCGGATACGCAGCATCGATCCGTACTGCTACGTCGTAATCCGCTATCGCTTTGAGATGTTGGCCATTAAGGGCGAATGCATCGGCTCGGTGGTGGTAGAGCTTCGATGAATCGGGTACAGCAGAAATAGCGTCGGTGAAGTGCTTAATCGCTTGCACCGTCTTGCCAGCAGCAACAGCCGCGACGCCTCTATCATAGGAGTCGAGTGTTTTCTCCGGAGTCGACAGATTCCGCTGTCGAACACGATCGAATATCTCTGAAATCCAGCCCGTCATTCCCGCCACCCTGACTCATTGTTCGTGCGACCGAGGACTGTATCAGCTAACGTAGATACCTGCCGCATATTTCGGCAATATACCTTAAGCGAATTCAAATCCCAACTGACCACCAGCCAAGACGGGCTTGCCAGCAATGCGCGTAATGTCGCAGAAAATGTGCCACCGGCACTCAATTTTCATCCGATCCCTGCGGCCTGGGTGCTCGTGAAACCATTTCGAGCCAGTTTCCGTCAGGGTCCTGGAAGTAGATCGCGTATCTCGCCCATGGATATTCGAGGTCGCGCTCGTATTTCGGCCCGAATACCGTGATTCCCTCAACTTCGAGACGTTCTCGCCACTCAGGCACATCGTCCACGATCATCGCCGCGTGGGCTGATCCGGGACGGTTACGATCGAACTGGTCAGATCGTGCCTCACCTCGTGGGCGCATGTACTCGATCAACTCGATCGAGTGGCCATCGCCAACTCCAACGTAAGCCTGGCGCATCTTCACGTCTTCGTATCCAACAACCTCCGAAATCCACGGGGTTTCGACGGTTGCAGGTTCGCGTTCAACCGTCATTCCGAGTACGTTTTTGTAGAAATTTAGAGCGGTGTCAAGGTTTTCGACAATAAAGCCGGTGTGGTAAATCGATTGGACTTTCATCGGCGCGGATAGCACTCTTTCTTCGGTGCCTGAGACGGCATTTCGAGAGGTCATATGGGACACGGTGAAGCTGGCTGAATTGAAAAGCCAGACTTCGGGACGGCCGGTAGTTTACTTCGACGGAACTGACTCCGGGGGAGACTCATCAGCAGCCACCTCTCTGCGCGGCTTGATCGTGAGAGACAGCACAAGCGCTAGCATGATGAATACGACAGCGACCCCGAACACTATCCGCCATCCTGCCATATACGCCAGGGTCGCATCGGCATTATCAGAAACATCACTCAGCGGAATGTCGACATTTCGACTGATCATCACTCCAACAATGACAGTCGTCATTACAGCCTGCCCAATGACGGTACCAACATTGCGTATTAGGTTGGTCAGCGCCCCGACAACACCCATTGCGGCTTTCGGAGCGGCACCCATGATGATGTTGTTGCTCGTGACATTCCACGTGCCCATGCCTACACCGCTCATAAACAGAATGATCATCAAGGTCCAGATTGGCGTGTCGGCTGTGACGAAAGCAAACGCGCCAGCAGCGATTGCTGTGGCAGCGTAACCGGCAATCAGGAAGGGCTTCGTGCCATATTTATCACCCAACCGACCAGATGTTTGCGCGGCAATAGCCACTCCCACGGGGGACAGGAACAAAATACCTCCCGCAGACGCCTCCTCGAATCCCCTGATACTGATCAGGTAGATGGGCATCAGCAGGAACGTCGCCGACGAACCCAAAAACGCGAATAACCGGGCAGACAATCCGATGCTCAGGACTCTATTTCTAAACATCCGGAGATCCAACATCGGCGAATCGGAACGCAGTTCCCACCAGATGAAGTAAACAAACAGGACCACCGCCGTTACCGCCCCACCGATCATCTGCGGCGACACCACCGCTATCTTAAACGGATTGTTGATGAGGATTACAGCGAGAACGACCACAACCGCCGAAACCACCGCACCAACGAAATCGAACGGTGGTTTTTTGACAGCCATGCCACGGCTAACTCTGGCCTCATCGAGAACCATAATGCTGAGCACGACCGCTACCCCGATCGGGATGAGCAGAACCCAGAATATCGCCTGCCACGAGAAGAACTGGAGAATAATTCCAGAAACGATTGGCCCGGCAGCCATTCCGATCGCCACCATCGTGGTTTGCGTGCCGAGAGCTTTCCCTCGATCTCTCGATGCGAACACGGATAGCGTCATCCCGGTCGCGACCGACTGGAGCATCGAGTTCCCAATTGCTGACACTACTCGGGCCCCGATCAGAACACCGAAATCGGGTGCATTGGCGGTGATAATCGTGCCGAGGGCGAACAGTCCGAGTCCAGCAAGATGAACTTTTTTGCGGCCGATGATGTCTCCGAGCCTGCCCATCGGCATCATCAGCGCGGTGATAGTCAAACCCTGAATTATGATCACCCACGCAATCGAACCAAGCGTCACGTCGAAGTGATCCGCAATGCCAGACAACGCAACAGTCGTCATCGACATGCTCGCCACCATAGTGACTAGCGAAATGCCGATAGCCGTGAACGGAATCCACGGATTTTGGCCTTTGCCTGGGCTGTCGACCGATGCTGAATCTTGCTGCGTCAATGGGTTGTCAAATTCTTACGCGGCGAACCTGATCTCATACGTAAACACTAATTTCTGGACGCCATACTACTCCTGCATTGGGGGAGCACTTCTTCGATTACTGAGAAGTAACGCGTCTCGAACGAAATCATCGGAGTCGAGAGAGCCGGAACTAGTCAGCGCTATATCCGGTAATACTTTTCGGCGTTGGTGCGGAAGAGCTTGGCTCGTTCATCGTCTGTGAAGTCGGATGTTATGTCGTCGTAGGCGTTCCAGAGCGTTTCGTAGTCGCTAAATATCGAGTCGACAGGAAAGTTCGACGCGAACATGCAGCGGTCGACCCCGAGAATATCGATCATGTCGAGCACGAACGGCGCGATCGACTCGGTAGTCCACTGTTGATCGAGCATACCCAGGGCAGAAATCTTGGCAGAAACGTTCGGTGCGGTTCCAAACGCTTCGATGCCCTTTCGCCACTCCCGCAATTCACCGGGAGCTCGACCTATTGGCATGGCCGCGTGTCCCAAAACAATCTGAACTCCCGGAATGTCGTTCGCCAGCTTCGCTGCTTCCTGCAGCTGCCACGGCCATATCTGCACCTCGAACGATCCGTTGAATTTTTCGAGCAACTTGAACCCAGAAAGCCACTGGGAATCGCTCATCAGGTCGCCAGCTTCAGCAAATCGGAAGTTCGGCTTATCGTCCGACCAGTTGAGCATGTGCCGGATGCCGCGCCAGTTAGCGTGCTCGGCGTGTCGCTCGAGAACACCTTCAACGTTTGGATCCGAGAGATTTGCGTAGGCGATGATCGCGTTCGGCATATCTTTCGACCCCAAATCGTCTGCTACCGACTGCAACCACGCAGTCTCGCCAACAGGGTCGGCATTGTGGTCCCACTCGGCCTGAACGTGAACAGATTTCACAAGCGGGACGTTTTTTGCACCCTCATGAAGATCACCAATCAGCCATGACTTTTGTATCGACGAGTAGTCGCCAACAAAGTGGTCGATCGGATCGGTCAGCCACGGGTAGGGGTTATTTTCGAGGTCCCAGAGGTGGTGATGTGTGTCGATGAATGGCGGGAGCAACGTGTTGCACTTTCTGGGAGGCTGCCGGAGTTGGTCAAGTTGGTGGTTCAAGCTGCATGAGCACAGTTTAGCCAGATGGGCGCGGTCGTGGAGACGACGGGTGTAGAGGTGGTTCAGATGTCACGTAACATCTGAACATCGACCGGCTAGGTGTCTTCGACACGCTCTCTGAGAGATTGTGCGTAGACGGTTGAGTCGATAGGTCGATAGGTCGAGCTTCTGATTGGTTGCGAATTATTTTGAGGATGGAAATGAGTAATGATAATTGATCCCGCCAGTGCGGAACCGGGGATGATCGCAAGAGCCGCAGATTTCTCTGGCATGCGAGTGCTTGAGGTCGGTAGTGGCGACGGTCGTATGACCGCGATGATTTCGAAGCGGGCGAAGAGCGTTCTTTCTATCGATCCCGACGAAGACGCCATCTCGGCTGCCTTGAAGCGCGCTGAGGAATATGGACTTCACAATGTGGAGTATAGAGTCGAGGATGTTTGCACGATCGATCTGAAGACAGGCGAATTCGACTCCGCGTTCCTCGCTTTATCGCTCTGATGAATTCCTTCCGAGGGCGTCGGCGACGCTCTGAGAAACATTCACTCCGGCCTGCGTGAAGGCGGGGGCTTGGTCGACATTCATCCGGTGGCTACGCACAAAACATTAAAGACGGAGCAGTCGGGCGAGTGGGTCAGCATTGGCTTGATCGAGCGTTCGAGTTCGTTCTTCCCAGACATCACATCCAGCGAGAAAGTTCTGGCACGATCAATCGATCTTGGCCTGTTCGAACAGGCGTCGTTTACTACATATGAACGCGTCGATTACGTCGAGTCGGTCGACGACTGGGCGAACTACATCACCCGACCGAGAACCGAGGGATTCGCGGGCAATGATGCAGCTCTAGCTGCCGGGCTTGAGCGCTTGGCTGCAGGTGACGAGTCCCTGCGCGTCCACACGGAATATCAGGTCGCTACTTACGTTTCACTCAAGGCGGGCAGCTGATCTAGTAGCTCTCCAGACGGCGTTTTGAGTAGCACTTGAGTGGCACTGGAACTTTTACTGAAAGGTCGGATGAGATGAACTTGCAAGGCTATTCGTCGGTGCTGGAACTGGCTTCAACCAGAACCTTATTCAGCGCGTTGACCGCAACTTCGAACAGTTCAGGTGAAGTTGAACCCCCGAACTGCCCACCGGTCGAAAGATGCGGCTCGAGGTTGAACCGATCGTCATACCCGCTGCTGATCGCGTCGCGGAATATCTCCACCAGCCGACCATCGCCCTCACCTGCCGGTGAACGCTACTTACGGCGCGCCAGAAGCGAGCCAATTATCTGCGGGGCTGCTTCTTTCGCCCGTTCTCGTATTTGTTCGGGTGTGAGACTGCCAATCGGGTGCTGGATCAGCGCGAACGGGTAGTCGGGCATGCCGCCGAGATTTGCCATTGCCTGGGCGCCAGATTTGAACGGCTCAGTGCAAATAGCGATTGCCGGTACACTGAGGGCTTCGAGCTTGAGCGAGTCGTACACACTGGACGACGAGCAGCTTCCTCAGTCGCCGTTGGCCAACAACGCCACATCGACTTCATTCGAGAAATCGCTCAGAAACTCCGGCTCGGCAGGTCGTGAAGCATCGCCTTTATTCACCCGGTAAGCGCTCGAAAGGTCAAACCGCTCGGCGAGCACATCGTAGATGGCATCGAGGAGCGGTTCTGAGTTCAGCTTGTCGTTACGAAGCAGACCCACTCGCATTCCGGCAAGCGACTCGGGGCGCTCTGCCATCCCGTCGGTTGCTATCGACTGGGTTGCCGTGGGATCTAGAACTCGGAACGAAGTGCCATTATTTTCTGGTGCCATTGATGTCTCCTGAGATGCCATGTTACCCGTTTGACTTGATTTTTCGAGTGACTGCTTTGGATCGTGACCCAAGTGACCACGTTGGAATAACTGCGCTCCACGCTCCGCCATCACCACCAACCACAATAGGGATCACAGACTCGGGAGACTGAAGTGAGCTGACATCGCCTTCTCCGCCGTTTTTGATCCCCGATGGAAGTCCGTTTGGGACCCATTCAGATTCGGGTTTTCGTATGGTGTCGAACAGGTATTGACCGATCTGCTGTTTCGTCCAACCCGCCTCATCAAAATGTGCCGCATGTTCGGGGCAAATTACCAGGATCACCTCGTGAACGCCGAGACCGAGTGGGTAGATGCGCTCGGCGAACGAATAGAGAATGCCTTCAGGCGTGTTCGATGCGTGATCGCCGAACTGTGCGCCGCTGAGACCCGAGAAAACGGTCACAGAGCTTTCGCTTTCGCCGAGACCACGGGTTACGTGCATCGGCTCCCAGTTATCAGGCAGTCCCCGTTCGTTTTCGGCTATGCACCATGAGTACTTGCCGGGGTGGCCAAGAGTCGCCTTGTCGAGACCCTCGTCGCTGCGAGTGCCAAGCACATTCATCACAATCAACCTGATCGCACGGCCAATAGTCGCGTTAGCACGATGACCCGGCCCGAACGCCGAAACACCTGAATTGATCTCAAGCTCCTTCGCAATCGGACCGTTGATAACAAGCAGAATCGCCGCACCCATCGTCGAAACGGTTATCCCGTGCAAATTGAACTCAGGGGCTGTGATTGCGTCCACAGCCGCAGCAACCACCCGCATGTATTCGGGCTTACACCCTGCCATGACAGCGTTAATTGCCGCTTTCTCCGCAGTAATGACCGCGCCTTTGACCGGCTCGATGCCAAGAATTGCATCTGGTGAGAGATTCGCTGCTTCAAGAGTCGCCGAAACCGCTTCGGGAGTTGGCGGCACTACGGGCAGCCCGTCGGACCACCCCTTTTCGAAGTAGGTTTCGATGGCTTGGAGCGCGCCGGGGACTTCGATTGAGTTAGAGGTAAGACGAGGTACGTTGGTCATGGTGGATGGAGCTTTGAATGCCCGATAGCAGCAAGTTTAGTCCGCGTGGAAAACCTCTCGCCAAACGCTCATGTTTTCATCTGCGTGAGCGCCGTCTGGAAGCTGGAAGAATGGCGACATATCGTCCTGCCACCGCTGATTTACGTCTTCCTTCGACATCCCTGCGATTGACGCTTCATGCGACTCATCGCACTCGACGTAGCCGAATAGCGTCCCGTCTTCCCTGAAGAAGATCGTGTAGTTGCGCCAGCCTGTTCGTATCAGCGCCTCCGACATCTCGGGCCAAATGTCATCGTGCCTCTGCTTGTACTCTTCGACCATTTCTGGATGGATTTTCATTTCGAATCCGACGCGTTGCATACCT
>Ga0302135_10001952_pt1 | contig 12353 bp, 7 predicted proteins | sample CBN3_surface_MG_FD_203119 | JGI IMG/M metagenome (GOLD analysis project Ga0302135, IMG submission 203119) | Marine microbial communities from Western Arctic Ocean, Canada - CBN3_32.1 | ecosystem: Environmental > Aquatic > Marine > Oceanic | place: Canada: Western Arctic Ocean | collected 2017-09-15 | reverse complement strand
CTCAGGTACAGGTTCTGAACGATGTTTCTCTGGAGGTCAGGGACGGTGAAGTTTTAGGCCTTTTGGGACGTAACGGAGCAGGAAAATCAACTTTATTGAAAAGCATCATGGGGCTGGTTGAAGTCAGTTCCGGCAGCATTTCAATGGATGATGTCATTTTAAGCGAACTGCAGGCTTATCAAATTCCAAAAAACGGAATCGGTTATGTTCCGCAGGGGCGCCGTTTATTTTCCGAACTGACAGTGGAAGAAAATCTGAAAATGGGCCTTTTGGTACGTGACAGTTCCAATGATGTTTTGGAGTGGGCTCTTTCACTTTTTCCTGTGCTGAAAACACGTATGTCACAAAAATCAGGAACTTTAAGCGGCGGTGAACAACAGATGGTTGCCACAGCCAGGGCTTTGTGTCTTCAACCTAAATTCCTGCTGATGGATGAACCCAGTGAAGGCTTGATGCCAAGTATGATTGAAACTATCTTTGATACAATCGAAAAACTCAAAAACGAAAAAGTCGGGGTTCTGTTGGTTGAACAGAAAATAGAAGGAACTTTGCGGGTTTCTGATCGGATAGTATTTATGGAAAATGGATTTATGAGAGAAGAATCTGACCCTCTGGCACTTACCGCAAATCCAGAGCCTCTTGCCAGGTATGTTGGTGTAAAAGCCCGAGTTACTTGATTGTAGCTCCTCATTGAAGTATTTAAAAGAGACTGCTCAAAATGTCCACTCGTTTTTTACCAGCAGCTGTAGCCCTCATAATTCCACAACTTAGCTTTGCACATGCCGGCACTCGGGGACATGTGATGCTTCTTCCCACACAATTATACATTGTAGGTGGTGCTGCAGTTGTTGCTCTCACATTTGCGGCAATGATATTTGTGGTCCGCAGGCCTTTATCCGGAAAGTATCTTAATTTGCAAAACTCTGAAAGTGAAATTCAGCCAAATTATTGGCTGAGTCTGCTCTCATTGCTGACACTACTGATATTAGTGTGGATTGGTTTCACAGGGAATCGGGACCCAAAACTGAATCTGTTGCCGCTGACCGTCTGGGTGATCTGGTGGATTGGGTTTACGATGCTTACCGCACTGTTTGGTAATTTTTGGGATAAAATCAGCCCCTGGCTCGCCATGCAGAAGCTGATCTCACTTTTTTTTGGAACACGAAATTTCGAAAAACGACCCTCAGTAAAATCAAACCGCTGGAACTATTGGCCGGCAGCCATCATATTTTTTGGTTTTGCGTGGTTTGAATTGATCCATCCATCGCCAATGGATCCAACTTTATTGGCAAAAATGGTTTTGCTGTATTTTCTGGTGACAATTTTTGGAATAATATTATTTGGTGGGAAATACTGGTTGCAAACCGGAGAAGCCTTTTCTGTATTTTTCCGCATGGTTAGCTGGCTTTCTCCATTTTATCTAAAATCATCAGTATCCAACAATAGCTTGAGGAGAATAGCAGTCCGTTGGCCTTGTGCAGGATTGCTTCGGTCTGAACCGCTACCTTCCGGTGGAGTTGCCTTTGTCATACTTGTACTTTCAACGGTTTCATTTGATGGCTTTTCAAAAACTTTCTGGTGGATGTCGCTGGTAGAAATAAACCCGCTGGAGTTTCCCGGTCGTACGGAAATGATTTGGCCAAACACCTTAGGACTGTTTGCTACATTTATTGTATTTTCAGCTGCTTTTTATATCACTCAAAGACTTGCGTCATGGTTGAATCCGGATGTTCAGCATAGTGGTAGTTTTATATTTTCCATGATTCCTATTGCTTTCGGCTATCACTTTGCACATTATTTACCGACATTTATTGTTGATATTCAGTATGCTTTAATTGCACTCTCGGATCCATTTGGAGTAGGCTGGAACATTTTTAGAACTGCAAATTGGGTTGTATCTTCATCTCATCTGACAAATTATGAATCTGCGGTTTTGATCTGGTACATGCAGACATCCGGGATTGTACTGGTCCATATCGGAGCGGTAATTGTGTATCATTTGCTTCAACTGCATGCAGCAGTATCTTGGAACAAGACCTTGTTGGGACAAGTTCCGGCAACAGCGTTGATGATCGGTTATACAGTTTTTGGACTGTGGTTGCTTTCCACTCCTGTGGTTAGTTGATGATCGGCTTTTATTTAAAGAATGACCATTCACAAGACTCTATGTGTTTGTGATAAAACATAAAAAATTAGATTTTCACTAAACAGATTACTAATGACTCAAATTGTTGGTGTAGATGTAGGAGGGACATTTACGGACCTCGTTCTTTTTGACACAGAAACAGAAAGCGTTAAAATCGCCAAAGTTCCTAGTACTCCAGAAAATCAAGCATTTGGTGTAATGCAGGCGCTCAAATCTGCCGGTACGGCGATGGATAATTTGCACACTATCATCCACGGAACAACAGTTACCACCAACGCTTTGCTGGAACGGAAAATCAGCCGTGTGGGCCTGATTACGACTCAGGGGTTTCGTGATGTTCTGGAACTGGGGCGACGTACCCGCCCCAAACCTTATGGAATGACAGGAAGTTTTGAGTGCATTATTCCCAGAGAATTACGTCTTGAAGTGAGAGAGAGGGTAGATTGTGACGGAGAAATTGTAGAAAAACTGAACGAAGCAGATGTCCATATAGCGGTGAAGCAACTGCTTGAATCCGGAGTAGAAGCAGTAATTATCCATTTTCTTCACTCCTATAAAAATGATTTTCATGAACGCAAAGCAGAAGAGATCGTAAAAGAACTTTGGCCAAACCCATTTATAACCCGTGGCAGCGCATTGGTTTCAGAATTTCGTGAATATGAACGTGGAACGACTGCGGCCATCAATGCAGCCATTCAGCCAGTATTGCATCGTTATATTGAACGATTACAGCAAAAGCTTAAAGATGGAGGATATTCCAGAGACTTGCTGGTCATGCAGGGAAATGGTGGTACGGTTTCTTCCAGAATAGTTTCTAAAGACGCGGTAAAAACAGTGATGTCCGGTCCCGCTTCTGGAGTGATGGCTGCCGCATATACTGCTTCGAAATCCGGATTTGACCGTGTCGTTACTTATGATATGGGCGGAACCAGCTGTGATGTTGGATTGATCGTCAAGGGAATTCCTCAGGTCACTTCCGAACTTGAAATTGAATACGCCATGCCGATCCATGTTCCAATGGTTGACGTCCATACAATCGGTGCCGGTGGAGGAAGTCTGGCTCGGGTCAATGACGCTGGATTGCTGCATGTCGGACCGGAAAGCGCAGGTGCGCAGCCGGGTCCAATTTGTTATGGACGCGGCGGCCAAAAACCAACCATTACGGACGCGAACCTCATTCTCGGACGACTAAATCCGGAAGCTTTACTTTCAGTCGATAATCCAGTTCCTCTGGAAACAGTACGCAAGTTGATACAGGAACAGGTAGGAGCAGCGCTTGGATTAGAGAATGCGCAAGAAACTGCGGCTGCGATTATACGGATTGCCAACATGAATATGGCAGGTGCGCTGCGGTTGGTTTCGCTGGCGAGAGGCCATGATCCTCGTGATTTTGCGTTGTTTGCTTTCGGTGGGGCGGGCCCACTTCACGCTGTCGCTTTGGCAAAGGAATTGGGTATTCCAAAAGTCCTGGTACCAATGCGACCCGGAATCACCAATGCAGTTGGCTGCGTGGTTGCGGAAGTGAGACATGATTATGTGAACTCAATCAATGTGCCTTTAGCCCAGGCTGAGATGGATCAAGTTGATGAAATCTTTGCTGAACAGATTGAAACAGGTAAAACAATCATTGAGTCAGAGGGTGTGGAAATTGAGGAATTGATCATCATTCACGATGTTGATATGCAGTTTCAGGGACAAACCCACATACTAAACTTTCCGGTACACGAAACAAAACTCACTCGGGAATCACTGCAGACTGCATTTGAAAAAGCGTACTGGAATCGATTCGAAGTTGAACTTCCGGAAATTCGTGCGGTTTTGGTAAATCTGCACACTGCTGTCATTGGACGCCGCAGACCGGTTCCCTTGACATCCCTGATTTCGGTAACAGAACAAAAAGCGAAGATTGAAGATTGTAAAACCGGAATCCGTCAAGTCTGGTATGAATCCGGCTGGCATGAAACCCCAATTTACAAAAGGGAGTCTCTTTCATTAAAGGCAAGTTTCAAAGGTCCGGCTATCATTGAACAGTTAGACACAACTATTATCGTTGAACCTGATAATAAGGTGGAAGTGGATTTGGATGGTAATCTGATCATTTCACTCTAATTATGTGATCCTGTAAAATTCAAGAAAGAAACACAATGAAAAATCTTGACCCCATTACTTTAACCGTAATTCAAAGCGGATTGGAGCAGGTATGCAACGAAATGGATTTGGCCTTCGTACGTTCCGCTTTCAGTCCAGTGATTTCCGAGGCACTGGATCGTTCTGACGGTATTTATGACAAAGTCAACGGTGAATTAATTGCGCAGGGTGAATTGGGATTGCCGGTTTTTGTCGGAACAATGCAGTTTGGAACTCAATGCGTGATTGAACGGGCCAAGGATTTACAGCCCGGAGATGTTTATATCGTCAACGACCCCTATCTCGGCGGAACGCATTTGATGGATGTGCGCTTTGTAAAACCATTTTTTTACCAGGGAAAACTGTTTGCCTGGCTGGCCAATACCGGACACTGGCCCGATACCGGAGGAGCAGTTCCGGGTGGATTTTCAGCAAATGCGACAGAAGTGGAACAGGAAGGACTGCGTCTGCCTCCGGTAAAACTTTACAAAGCCGGTGTACTGGACGAAGAAATTCTATCGATTGTACTTTCCAATATCCGCATTGCCGATCAGCGAATCGGCGACATCAAGGCTCAAGCTGCAGCATTGACTTTAGGTGAAAAACGCTTTACGGAACTCCTCGACCGATATGGTGCTGAAACTGTAACAAGCTCGATCAAAGAATTAAAAATCCGTGCTGCAAAACAGATGCGGGCGCAAATTCAGGAAATTCCAGACGGCCTTTATGAAGGAGAGGGTTTTGTGGATTCTGACGGCGTGGTCAATGAACCTTTGCGGATTGAGATGAAGATCCGTAAAGAAGGTACTGAACTTTATTTCGACATGTCCGGTTCCAGCCCACCTTGTTTGGGACCGATGAACAGCGTTATTGCCACAACAAAATCCTCTGTTTACCTGGCCATCAAACACATTTTTCCAGAGGTTCCACTAAACGCCGGCACCTTTGAACCCCTCCATATCAAGGATCCGGAAGGCACATTTTTATACGCAAAATATCCGCGGCCTGTTTCGGGATGTGCTGCGGAAGTTAGTCAGCGCATTGCAGAAGCTGTGTTTAGTGCGCTGGTAAAAGCCATTCCGAAACTGCTTTTTGCGGCGCCTGCAGGAACCAGCGGCAATCTCTGTATCGGTGGATATGACCCAAAGCACAACCGCAACTATGTAATGTACGTTATCAGCGGTGGTGGGTACGGAGGCAACTTAAACGGTGACGGTCTGTCAAACGGATGCTCAACGATTGGTATCTCCAAGACCACCCCGGTTGAAGTCATGGAACAGTTTTATCCAGTCTTATTTGAAGAATATTCGTTACACGAAGGTTCCGGAGGTGCGGGAAAGCAGCGCGGCGGATTTGGAGTAAATTATAAAATTAAACTCCGTAGAGGAAATGCAAAAGTATCAATGGTAATGGATCACGGACGCTTTGGTCCTCAAGGCGTTTTGGGAGGCAAAGACGGCGTTGTGAATAAAGTTCAAGTTGAACAAAATGGAGAAACTTACATTCCTCCACACCTGTCCAAAGATCAAAATATTCTCGTTCAGACAGGAGATACAATTCGGGTATCAACGCCCGGAGGCGGTGGTTACGAAAATCCATTTCTCCGAAACCCGGATCTTGTACGGCACGATGTCCAAAGAGGCTACTACACTCCTCAAGAAGCGCAGGAACGCTTTGGTGTTGTGTTGAATCTGCAAAATGAAGTCGATTCGAAGGCTACCCAAAAACTCAGGAAAGGACAATCGTTTTTTAATCTCTCAACGTAATCCGTCATTTGCTGAAATCTGCTCAGCTTTCAATCCGCCTATACGTGCATGAGTACGCCCCCCGGTTGTCATGACTAGTCCATAAACAATTTCATTTGCTCTGGGTGCGTCTTGCACATAAACTTCCATAGCATCAAAATGACTGCGTACATAAGAGGCATTGATGTGTGTAATGGGAATATCCATCCGACAGCCGATGCCGCCGACTTTTTTGGCAGAAGGCACGATGGCCAGCGCACCACCCAATGCCTCACGCATGGCATATCCTCCCGGAACATGCCAGAGTGCGCCGTGTTCAAGTTCTCCGGCTTCTCCGACAATTGAGCCCTTTCCGTAACTTTGAATTTGATCTGCTCCTCCAAGTAATTCGATGAGTTGGTTGGCCACATCAAGTCCAATTGGTTTTAAGGCTTCCATCATCGGTGTGATGTCTTCAACGTAACTTCCTGCATACGGGTTTTCCAGAACAATCAGGATTGCTCCTTTTTTGATTGGCTCCGTGTTAGCCGGGCCGCCTTCATGGTAGATATTTTCGATGTGTGTTACGATTTTTCTGACTTTGATCAAATCATTCATTTGATTCCTTTTTTAGATTGTTTTCAACAACAAGTGTTTGCTTCTGCAGTGAAAGATAAGCAGCTTCTATTTTTCCGGTCCGAATAAAATTCCCGGCAGTCTGCGCTCCACGTTTGAGTGCTTCAGAAATTTGATCAACGGGTAATGGTGGAACATCAACTGTTACCGGAAGCATACCCAAATCACTCTCATCCTTTACTTCAGAAGCAGGCCGTTTTAAAATTCCCGGATAATAGACGTTCACATCATTTGCGATCAGTGTGGCGGCAGCATCAGCAGTCGCGGCGGAACCGGCCAGCACTGTTACAGCATCAGCAATCCCCAAGCTTTGAGAACGCCCCCGCCAGCCGGAAGTAGCGATTCCCCGTACCGGACTTTCGTAAGCCAGACTGACCCTGGCATTCAGTTCCGGTATTCCCGGATTATCAACAACCCCAATTGAAAATGACTCTCCGGCATTCAGCCAAAAAGCAATGTCGCCTCCATTATTGACATACATTCTCTGAATTTCTTCAAGACATGGATCAGGATTTTTTGCTTCATACAGCATTGCTTCCAAAACTTCATCCGCCACTGCCCCAGCCACTGAGGCCATTGGAGTCACAAAAATATCGGAACCTCTCACTGCGAAACACATTTTTTGAGCAATGCCGCCCTTAGGATCCGGTAGGTCTGCACTCCAGGGCTGCTTTAGCAAATCCATTTCCACAACCAGTTCCTGGAGGACTGTGCTGAATCTTTTTTTTGCAGTGGAATATAAACGTTTCCTAATTTCTTCCGACGCATCAACGTGAAGAATAAGATCTATTGGCCCATGCTGCAAATGTAAACGATTGTCTGCCATCAGCGATTAATTTTACCGGATGTTGAATTTCTCTATGTTGAAGGAGTGAACCAAACGTATTGATTAAATACTCAGACATTTCCAGTCAAAATAATTGACTTTCGTTTTTTCATAGATTGCAAACAGTTTTAAGCGAAAGGCCAAGGATTGTCATCGTTCCAGTTAGAGATTCTGGCTTCCCGCTCCTGTGTCATGTCTTCAAGTCGACAGACCTGAGCCATGTGTCCTCCCAAAAGTTCATAGTCTTTGAGTTTCATGGTGAATTCAATGGGCGCGACAATGGCAGGAGTGGGCACGCTGCCGAAAGAATTTTCAGGCATTTTTGTCACATCAACCATGACTGTAATCCCACCGCCGGGCCAGACATAGGCGGGAGCACCTCCGCATGTCGTCCGCGTGAGCAATGTCCGAACAGAGCGAGTCAGGCGCACCGGATTTTCTGTAACTCCTGCTCTCAAACTGCCTCCTGCTCCGGCCATAAAAAGTACGCTGCTGAGTGCCGGTTCGCAGTTTTCGCCAATCCGATCCACTACTTTTTGGAGTACTTGCGGAATATTTTGTTCACATGGTTTCAACTTTTCGTCGAGAACAAAGTAGGCTGCATCTTCTCCAGTTGTGCTGACCATCAAGAGTCTCAAACCGGGATATGCGACACCTTCTTTGATTCTGTCGATGATTTCAAGCGGATCAGATACATCCGTTCCACCCCAGCCGTGTCCCGGATTGGCTACCTGAAAATATCTGCCGGGAGTGGAGCGTCGTCCGCGAACACGAATTCCGGAAGGTTCCATGCCCAAATAACGTCCGGCCTGATGTTCTGAAAGCATTCCGGTGATATGCTCATCCACCACAATCACTTCGTCCACATGTCCATACCACTGCTGTGCAAAAATCCCAATCGTTGCTGAACCGCAGCCCACGCGCATCCTTTCTTCCTGATTACCGTCAATGATCGGCGCGACTCCTGCCTCAATTATCAATTTTGAACCATCGTCCACTTCAAGCTCCACCACTTTTCGGTTACCCAAATCCATCATCATTTGACAAGTGACGCGTCCTTCCTGTTTACTGCCGCCAGTTAAATGATGCACTCCGCCGAGAGAGAGCATCTGCGAGCCGTATTCCGCTGTCATCACGTGTCCAACCTGCTCTCCCTGACAGTTGACAGACGCCTGTTCCGGACCAATATAGCGGTCGGTGTCGATTTTGATTTTATAGCTGCAGTAACTGAAAATTCCTTCAGTAACCACCGTCACCATATCCACATCATTATGTTTGCTGCCAATGATAAATGGAGCCGGTTTGTAATCCGGATAAGTGGTCCCGGCTCCGACCGCAGTCGGAAAAATGCTTTCCGGATTCACTGGAACGTTATTTGCGAGTAAAGAACCATCCCATTCCTGCGTTTGTTCTCCAAATGGAACAAGCGCTTCATTCCCGTCGACGGCCTTTTGCGTGAAAATCACGGGATCCATCCTTTTCAGCTTACCATCAACGTTGCCGTAGCGATCGCAAGACCCCGTTTTTCCGGGACTGATTCTGCACAGAATCGGACAGGCGTCACAGTTAACTTTTTCTACAGTTGTGTTTTTTTGTTCAGAATTGCTCATTATTTATTTACCAGCCTCATGGAGAGCTGAAAACACCCGGTCCGGTGTGGCCGGAAGATGGCGGATTGAAACGCCGGCGGCATGTTTGATAGCACCTAGGATGGCGGGTGCTGTTGGAATCAGGGCATGCTCACCAATTCCTTTAGCACCGTATGGCCCCAAAGGTTCCGGATCTTCAATCAGGATCACTTCAATTTCAGGCATATCACCCACTGTCGGCATCAGGTAATCGTGCAGATTTTCACTGACCGTTTGTACATATTCCTCCATCAAAGCCATTCCCAAACCCTGGGCGATTCCGCCATGGATCTGTCCTTCAACCTGTGTAGGATTGATGGTTTTGCCAACGTCATGTGCGGCTGCCAATCTCAGTACTTTGGTGGTGCCCAAAAAAGTATCTACTTCCACTTCGGTAATCTGCGCCCCAAATCCGTAAGTAGCATATGGACTCCCCTGTCGATTTTCATCAAGAGTTGTAGTTGGCGGATCAAAGGTACCTTCTCCGGTGAGCACATCACCACCCTTCAGAGGCAGAATATCTGAAAGAACTATTTCATGACTGCCGATATCGTCTTCTACAATGAGTTTGCCTCCAGCGGAATCGTCGGTTTGTTCAAGGCGCAAACTTGCGTTTTCGGATGCTTCTGCAAGACGAATAATTTGTGCCCGCAATTCTTCTCCGGCAAGTTGTGCAGCTTTTCCGGAGACAAAGGTTTGTCTTGATGCAGATGTTTTTCCTGCATCTGCAGTCAGGTCCGTATCACCCATTACAAATTCAAACTGAGATGCGGGAAGACCCAGGGCATCAGCACAAATCTGTACCATGATCGTGTTTGCACCTTGACCGATATCCATTACCCCATTATACAAAGTAACTATTCCATCTGCATTTATACCAACTTTCATTGTCGATGGATTTGACAATGATGTATTTCCGCAGCCATACCAGACACTTCCGCAACCGACTCCACGCCTGATATGGTTAGAATTTTTATTAAATATCTCTGCATCTGCACGCCATTTTCTCCAGCGTCCCTGAAGAGCTTCCAGGCATTCCACCTGACCCACGCTGTTTTCAAGCTTCTGCCCGGTTGCGGTTTTGTCACCTTTCCGGAGTGCATTCCTGATTCTGAACTCAAGCGGGTCAATTGCAGTCTTTTCTGCAAGTTCATCTATCAAAGCTTCATGGGCAATAGCTCCCTGTGGAACTCCAAATCCCCTGAAAGCTCCGGAAGGAGATTCGTTGGTGAGTAGAGCGCGTGTTTCCGCCAATACGTTCGGTATTAAATAAGGTCCACTGCAGTGAATCGGAACACGGTCCGCAACTGTCGGTCCCCATGAAGCATAGGCACCTGTATTGAAATCACCATGATATTCAAAAGCGGTCAACTTACCGTCACCGGTACAGCCGGCTTTGGCGCTCATCCGAACCGGATGTCTTTTTGTACTAGAAGCAAGTGATTCCGGACGCGTGTAAATACAACGCACCGGTCTTTCCAGGATCCAGGCTGCAAGAGCCACCAGAGGTTGCAGAGAAAGGTCCAATTTTCCTCCAAATCCTCCTCCGACTGCAGATGGAATAATTCGAATCTGTTCCGGATCAACTCCCATAACCTGGGCTACTTCCGCACGGTCCATGTAAGGTGTTTGTGTACAGACAAATATCTCCAGGCGTTGGCCAAGCTTACGAGCATAACCTGCCTCGGGTTCAATGTAACCATGTTCTACTGCCGAAGTAGTCCATTGTCCTTCTACTACAAAATCTGCTTCTGCAAAAGCTATTTCAACATCATTTTTTTTCAGAAAACCCCTGGCCAAAACGTTATCCGGAATTTGGGCCTGGACCGGTTCCAATTTTCCGGATAGTGCTCCCTCCCAGCCACGGACTGCCTCCAGTGGTTCCCATCTCAAACCTAAATCATTATCTGACACAGATTCTACACTTTCCCGGTCGCCAACGAGAGCAAGCACGGCTTCTCCCCTGAAGCGTACATGATCTTTAGCTAAAACGGGTTGATCTTTAATATGTGGGTAAATTCCAAAACCATTGTTTCCAGGTACGTCGTCTGCAGTCAAAACCCTGACCAATCCGGGATAATCCTGCAGTACTTTTTCAGGATCGGCGTGTGTGAATTTTGCGCGTGGATGTGGGGAGCGTACAGCCCTGAGCCAAAGTGCATCTTCCGGAGCCTGATCTGCACCAAAAATTTCTTCACCCGTAATTTTTTTGTACCCGTCAACTTTCTCCATCCGGGTACCGACGGATTTCTGATTATTGATTTCAGGAGTAGATTGAGAAGATGAAGATTGTCCGGCTTTGAGTACAGCCTGAACTATTTTAGTGTATCCTGTACAGCGGCACAACACGCCGCCTAATGCGTCTAGAACCTGAGGTTTCGAGGGTTTCGGTGTGTGATCCAACAGCGATTGTGCCGCCATCAACATTCCGGGAGTGCAGATTCCGCACTGTGCTGCACCTTCATCAAGAAACGCTTGTTGAAGAGGTGTCAGTTTCCCATTCTTTGAAAGCCCCTCCACTGTTCGGACATTGCGGCCTTCAAGTTGGGCAACGGCTGTCAAACAAGCATAACGTTGTTCTCCGTCAATTTGGATTGTACATGCTCCACAGTCACCGGCATCGCAACCGACTTTGGTTCCAGTCAATCCTAAATCCTCGCGGAGCACTTCGGAAAAACGGCTCAGAGGATTGACGTAAATGGTTTGTGGAGCATCATTCAATATAAATGAAACTGAGGTTTTTTCGATATTCTTCATTTATGTTTCACTCCCTGAATAGCGCGCTTTAAAAGTTCCGGAGTCACGATCTTTCGAAAAGAAGCAGAAGCACGAATATCATCTATCGGCTGCAGTGATTCCAAATGTCGGGGTTGTATTTCTATTGAATTTAGCTTTTGTCCAACCATATCTTCTTCGAGCAGCCTGAGCCGTTTTGCGACAGGCGAACATGCACCAACTGCAACTTTTAGTTCCATAACCTCATCCTCTTCATTCAATTCGACTACCACTCCTACCATCACAATTGAAATAACGAGATAACTGCGTGTTCCCAGTTTCTTAAAATTTCCAATAGCATTTTTACCAGGATTAGGAATGAAAATTCCACTGACTAGTTCATCTGCTTTTATTGCAGTTTTCCTGTTTCCGAGAATAAATTCTTCCAGGGAAAGCGACCTTGATTCCCGCAGAGATTTCAACTTCACTTCAGCATCAAGCGCCATTAAATTCGGAACAGCATCTGCCGCAGGCGAAGCATTACAGATATT
>Ga0302135_10001951_pt1 | contig 12357 bp, 10 predicted proteins | sample CBN3_surface_MG_FD_203119 | JGI IMG/M metagenome (GOLD analysis project Ga0302135, IMG submission 203119) | Marine microbial communities from Western Arctic Ocean, Canada - CBN3_32.1 | ecosystem: Environmental > Aquatic > Marine > Oceanic | place: Canada: Western Arctic Ocean | collected... | reverse complement strand
GACGATGCTGACCAAGAACTCGTTCATGGATGAAATTGGCCGGCAGTACGTGATCACCGCGCGGGCCAAGGGACTGACCGAGCGCCGTCTGTTGTACGGACACATCTTCCGGAACGCCATGCTCATCGTCATTGCCGGCTTTCCTGCGGCACTGCTTGGGGTCCTTTTTACCGGTGGTGTACTGATCGAGGTGATCTTTTCGTTGAAGGGGATCGGCTTGCTGGGATTCGAAGCGATCCTGACGCGCGATTACCCCATCGTTTTTGGCACGCTGTACGTCTTCACGCTCCTGGGTCTTGTCGCGCAACTGATAACCGACATCACCTACACCTTGGTGGATCCGCGAATCGACTTCGACTCAAGGGATGTTTGAGGTTGGCAAGCGCGATGCGAGTAGCAAGATTTAGTCCGCTGACCCGCCGGCGCTGGGCAGCATTCAGGTCGAATCGACGCGGCTTCTGGTCGCTTGTCATTTTTCTCATTCTCTTTGGCGCGACTTTGTGCGCGGAGATGATTGCCAACGACAAGCCACTCGTTGTTCGCTACAACGGCTCGTTTTACTTCCCGACTTTTCAGACCTACGCCGAGACAGAATTTGGTGGCAGCTTCACGGTCGAGGCGGACTATCGCGAACGCGAGGTACAGCAACTGGTGGCCGACAAGGGCGGTTGGATGATCTGGCCCGTCATTCGCTACCGACATGACACCATCGATTACCATTTGCCGGGCACGGCACCCTATCCGCCCTCGGTGGAGCACTGGTTGGGTACCGACAATTACGGCAGGGATGTGCTGGCCGGTCTCGTCTACGGCGTGCGCCTGTCGTTTTTGTTTGGGCTCGTCCTGACGGTGTTGAGTTCGGTGATCGGCGTCTGCGCCGGCGGCTTGCAGGGGTATTTCGGTGGATTGTTCGATCTGGTTGCGCAGCGCTTTGTCGAGATCTGGGCAGGCCTGCCGATGCTGTTCATTCTGATCATCCTCGCCAGCATCGTTGAGTCCAATGTCTTCTGGCTGCTGGGCATTCTTATCGCATTTAGCTGGATGTCGCTCGTCGGCGTGGTGCGAGCCGAGTTTCTGCGGGCGCGGAATTTCCAGTATGTGGTGGCAGCGCGTGCGCTTGGGGCCGGTAACCTGCGCATTATGGTGCGGCACGTGCTGCCCAATGCGATGGTCGCAACGCTGACGTTTCTGCCCTTTATCCTGACGGGTTCGATAACCGTGCTGACGTCCCTTGATTTCCTGGGCTTCGGCTTGCCCGCGGAATCGCCGTCGCTCGGTCGACTGCTGGCGCAGGGACGCACGAACATTCATGCGCCGTGGCTCGGACTGACAACTTTCTTTACGCTGGCGTTCATGTTGATTCTGTTGATCTTTATCGGGGAGTCGGCGCGGGATGCATTTGATCCACGCAAAGAGTTCTGACAACTTGATCGTCGCAGGCTGCGACGCGTAGCCCTGCCAGAGCGGCGATCCGGAAACGACATGGAGACAGCAAATGCCTAACAAATGGCCCTTTCTGGGTGGCGGCAACACGCGGGTTGCGAGCGCTGCAGGCGCATACGTAACGTTCGACGATGGCTCTCGCGTCCTCGATGCCGCAGGTGGTGCGATCGTTGCCAACATCGGCTACGGCAACGATCGGGTTGCGGACGCGATCGGGGAAGCATCGCGACGAACAAGCTACGTGCTGCCCCCCTGGCTGACACCGGAACGCGAGGCGTTGATTGAGGAACTGAGCGAGCACTGGCTGGACCCGCGCCTCAATCACTTTCACTTCACGAGCGGGGGCAGTGAGGGGGTGGAGTCTGCCATCAAGTTGGCGGTGCAGTTTCATGCGGCGCGCGGCGAACCAGACCGATCCCGCATTCTGACGCGCGACATCTCTTACCACGGGACGACGATTGTGACCGCTGGGCTTTCGGGCCATCCCGCGCGGAAACGGGGCATTGAGCGCCTCATTCCCGAACCGACGTACATCAAGGCGCCTTATCCGCTTCGCCAGGAAGGCACGCCAGAAGATGCGACACGGGAGTGCCTGGCATCGCTGGAGGCAGTAATAGATCGCGTTGGCGCAGGCAACATTGCCGCGCTGGTCGCAGAACCGGTGACTGGTACCAGCGGTGGCGCAATCGTTCCGCCGCCCGGGTATTGGGACGGCGTGCAGTCGACGCTCAGGCGCCACGGCATCCTCCTGATTGTCGACGAGGTGATGACGGGGTTCGGCAGGCTTGGCGCGCGAATGGGCAGCGAACTGTACGGCATCGAACCCGACATCCTTGTGGGCGGGAAGGGACTCGCCGGGGGCTATGCGCCGATGTGCGGCGTCTTCGGTACAGGCGCGGTCGCCGATGCGATTGCAGACGGCGGGCTGGATGTCATGTTCCACACGTTCGGTGCGCTGCCGGCGTCCTGTGCCGCTGGCACGACCGTGCTGCAGATCCTGCGCGAGGACGATCTCGTCGCGAGGGCGACGTCAGTCGGGGCCCGCCTGAAAGCCGATCTGCAGTCAGCGCTTGGGCAGCACCCACTGGTCGCGGAGGTGCGCGGCGAAGGTTTGCTGCTGGCGGTGGAGATCGTGCGCGATCGGGAGACCCTTGAGCGATTCCCGGCCGATCTCGGCATCACCAATAAGCTGGTCGGAGCGGCGATGGGCAAGGGCGTCTTTTTCTACCCCGGCGGCACCGGCGAGGTGCGCGATCTCATCTGCATGGGTCCGGCTTTCATCATCGGCGATGAAGAGACAGACCAGATGGTGAGCGTGCTCGAAACGGTCCTGAACGACCTTCACGCCGGGCTGTAGCGACTGGCGATTGTCAGGGGCTGGACCTGCCTTGCGACGCTGGTGCGAACCGCCGCGCAACACGACATCCAGGGGGACACGGCCGGGTTCGCGGATGCTTCGGGTGTCGTGCAGTTGAATCTTGCGCGCCGCCGCCAGCGGCCGGCTGATCTGTAGTCGACCGTGGTGGTGCCAGAGATGACCGCAATGTCTGCCCATTCGCGGTCGGATAAGAATGCGGTCAAGACGGTTTGGCGTGCTTCGCAGGAACGGTGATCACATGCCTCCCGTGTCTTGATCCCTGCAGCATCTCACGGCGCGGAATTACCGCGCTGTCGCGCAGGGATCTCTCTCCCAGAGAACCATCGCCCAGAGAACCATCGCGCTGGGAACTATCTCTCAGGGAACTATCTCTCAGGGAACGATGGTCTTCGATCCCGCCACAGGCGAGGAGGAGATCGTGATAACGACATCCCGGTAACGACTCTCGCGATCACGATTTCCTGAAACTGCGAGGCATCAATGCTCCATCACGGCACCACCATCCTGATTGATGCTCTGCCCGTGGATCCATGACGCGGCTTCGGTACACAGGTAGCCAATGAAGTCGCCCACTTCTTCGTCGCTGCCCCAACGGCTGACGGGGTCACCGGGTCGCATTCGTTGCGGGCGATTGTCTGGGCTCACATCGTCCATGCGCGAAGTGGCGACGGCACCCGGACACACGCAGTTAACGTTGACGCCCCTGGGACCGAACTCGCGTGCCATTGAACTCGTCATGCCGATCATGCCGAAGTTGGCGGCGTTGTAGGCGAGGGTGTTGGCGCTGCCGCGCTTGCCGGCGATGGACGAGATGTTGACGATCTTGCCGCCTTCGTCCTGCTGGTACACCTGCCGGATGAACGCCTGCGTGCAGAGGAACGTGCCGCGAATCTTGACGTCCACGACACGTTGGAAAAGTGCGGTGTCAAGATCGGGCACGGGGGTGCGATCTTCGCCGCGAGCGATGGCCGCGTTGTTGATAAGGATGTCGATGCGGCCAAACTCGCTCACGATGGCAGCGATGGCTTTACTGACTTCGGCTTCATCGGTTACATCAAACACCAGCGGCAACGCACGTCGCGCCTCGGCACGGATCTGCTCGGCGGTGCTTTCAATGTCCCGCCAGTTGACAGCTTTCTCGTCGTCCGGAAACGAAGCCGGGTTGCGCCCGGTGCCGCTGATCGCGACGTCGGCGCCCATGCGCGCGAGTGAAACTGCAGCGGCGCGACCGATGCCGCGAAGGCGCCCTGCGCCGGTAACAAGTGCAACTTTGCCGTCGAGTTCGCCCATGCTGATCTCCCTGATTTATCTGGTTGCTGGCCCTGATGCCAACGGGATTGTCGCACAAGCTTCGGACAGGTCCCTGACTCGTCAATCAGGCAATGAGAAAGTACACTGCGCGCAGAACACGTTCAGAGTATCGAGCGATGCGCCGGATTCTTGCGGTTGTGATCATTCTCCTAAGTGGTACAACGATGTCGTTGGCTACTGCGTTTGAAGCAGGGGTGACGCCGTTGCTTGAAGCATCCTGCCTTGTCTGCCACAACAATGACGCGGTGACGCCCCTCAACATGACAAAGGTCGGGCACGACCTCGCAGATATGAATACCTATCGAACCTGGCTGCGCATCTATGATCGCGTGGACCGGGGCGAGATGCCGCCCGTGGGCATCCCGGTCGATGCGGTTGTTCGTGATGCGGCCCTCGCGACCCTGAAGCGTGCGCTGATCAGCGCGAATATGGAGCGTCGCCAGGGTCAAAGAACGGCGCTCCGCCGACTCACCCGCCTCGAATACGCCTACACGCTGCAAGACCTCTTGTACCTGGATGAAGAAGTCGGTCGCGCGTTGGGCGATAGCCTGCCGGCAGAAGCGGACTCAGGTGGCTTTGATACCGTCGCTTCAAAACAAGGCATGTCCGCGCTGCACGTGCGCAGTTACCTCGAGGCGGCGGATCGCGCGCTCGATGCCGCGCTCAAGCTTGGCAAGCCACCCGAAGTGCAGGACTTCAAGTCCCTGTATAGGGACTCGGCGGCACTTTCATATATGTTTGAAGGCACCTTTGTCGGTGGCGGTATCATCAAGAAACTCGACGACGGTGTTGCGATTTTTTTTGATGTCGGTTCGACCTACACGATGCACTCGATGAACGAGGGCTTTCACGTGCAAACTCCTGGTCGATATGAGGTCACAGCAGAGGTATGGCGATATCAGGCTGACACACCCGTCATTCTGACGCTTTATCGGGGGGTGAAACAGGGCGTCACAGCGTCGCTTGATGAACTGATTGGCTCATTCGATCTGGTCGATGACGAGCGCCGGGTAGTTTCGGCGATGGCCTATATGCGTCCCGGGGATCTGATCGCTCCATCGGTGTCGGAACTTGAGGTGCCTGAGGGGCCCCAGGTGAACTACTTCGCCGCAGAGCACAACGTGAAGACGTACACGGGCGAAGGCATTGCTATCCGGTCGCTGGCTATCCGCGGCCCGCTGCTTGAATCCTGGCCACCCGAGAGCACAACGCGACTCCTCGATGGCATCGAGATCGATGACGACGGCCGCGTGGTGCTGACAAAGACACCGTACGATCATATTGTGGACATCGTCCGAGGTTTTGGCGCGCGGGCGTTTCGTCGTCCGCTCAGCGAGTCTGAGGTCACTCGCATTGCCGATCTGGCGCGGCCGGTGCTCGCGGCGAAGCGGCCGTTTGTCGCGGCGCTGAAGGTGCCGTTGCGAGCGATCCTGAGTGATCCGTCATTCCTCCACCACGCCGGCGAACCCGGCGAACTCACCGATTACGGGCTCGCCTCGCGGCTGTCCTATTTCCTGTGGCGCAGCATGCCGGATGATGAACTTCTGTCGCTCGCCGCGGCGGGAAAGCTGCGGGACCAGGGTGTGCTCGCGGGACAGGTTGAGCGGTTGCTGAGCGACGAAAGGAGCACCCGCTTTGTGCGCGACTTTGCGGGGCAGGCGTATCGCCTGTACGAGCTGAAAGCGACAAGCCCCGACGGCGGCTTGTACCCCGAGTGGAACGATCTGCTGGGCACGGCGATGGCGCTGGAATCCGAGCAGTTTCTGACGGAGATCATCAAGGAGAATCTGGGCGTCGGGCAACTTGTGGAGGCGGACTTTACGTTCCTCAATCGGCGCCTGGCGGATCACTATGATGTGCCGGGCGTGGAGGGCCAGTGGATGCGCAGGGTGACCCTGCCGGCCGATAGCATCCGGGGCGGGCTCCTGACCCACGCGAGCATTCACAAGATCACAGCAAACGGCACGGGCACCTCGCCCGTACCGCGTGGGAACTTTGTACTGGCTAGCCTGCTGGGTCAGCCGTCGCCGCCGCCGCCGCCGGGGATTCCCGGCCTTGAGCCTGATACGCGTGGCACGACGACGATTCGAGACCAGTTGAGTGCGCATCGTGCTCTGCCGGTCTGCGCCAGTTGCCATCAGAAAATCGACCCACCGGGATTTGCCCTTGAGTCGTTTGATCCCATTGGCGGGTATCGGGAGAAATATCGCGTGTCCGGTGGAACGACGATGTTTGGCGATTACGAGGTGTCGTTGCCTTACACCCAGGGACTGCCGGTCGACGCGAGCGGCGTCACCCCTGACGGCGATGAATTCGATGGTTTCAGGGCATACCAGCGGTTGTTGTTGACCCGGAAACTGGATCTGCTCGCGCGCAACCTTGCGTCACAGCTAATCGTGCTGAGCACCGGCGCAGAGATCGGGTTTGCTGACCGGGAGGCCGTGGCCGGGTTAATTGCCGGGATGGGTGACGACACTTATCCTGTGCGCGATATGATTCACGAGGTCGTGAGCAGCGATCTCTTCAGGAGGCAGTAATGGCAACGCGACGAGCGCTCCCGCGCAGAACGTTCCTCAAGGCGACCGGCGTCGCAATGGCATTGCCATTGCTGGACGTGATGACGCCGGCGTTTGCGCGGACAATAAATCTGGAGTCGCCGCGGCGGATGCTGAACATCTGCTGCACCCTCGGCCTGTACGACGACTACTGGACGCCGAAGACGACGGGTGCGGACTACGCGGCGACAGACTATCTGTCGATCCTTGACCGCCATCGGGCCCACTACACAGTCCTGTCCGGGCTCTCCCATGAGGAACAGACCGGGCGACAACCCCACAACTCCGAGATCACGTGGCTGACGGCGGCGCGCCATCCGGGCCTCGACGGCTTCCAGAATACGATTTCAATCGACCAGATGGCATCCAACCACTTTGGCTACGTCACGCGCTTTCCCTCGGTGGTGCTTGGCACGGCGACGCCGCAGAGCCAGTCATATACCGCAAGCGGCGTGATGACACCGGCTGAAACGAGCCCCGCGACCCTGTTCCGAAAGTTGTTCCTGCGCGGCACAGATGCAGAGATTGCCGAGGAAGCGCAGCGGCTAAGCGACGGCGGCAGCATCCTTGATCATCTGGCGGGTCAGGCGCGATCGCTGCAGGGCACGGCAAGCGCCGCGGATCGACAGAAGCTGGACGCGTATTTTGAATCGGTGCGCACGGCCGAGAATGATCTGACCGAGGTACAGGCGTGGATGGACCGACCCAAGCCCGCCGTTGCTGCAGAACCGCCGGTTGATAGCCCGGATAAGGCAGACATCATCGGTCGCATCCGGCTGATGTTTGGCCTGATCCCCCTCATCTTCGAGACCGACTCGTCGCGTGTCATCAGCCTGATGATCCATGACCATGGCGTTGTGCCGAAGGTCGCTGGCGTCAATCTCGATCAACACGGCCTGTCACATCACGGTCAGGACGAGAGCAAGATAGTGCAGCTCAAGAAGATTGAGACAGAGATTGTTCAGCATCTTGACGGGCTGCTGGGCGCGTTGCGGGAGCGACCGGATGGCGATGGCACGCTACTCGATCAAACGTCGCTCCTGTTTGGCAGCAATCTGGGCAATGCCAGTTCGCACGAAGCGCGAAACCTGCCGGTGCTGGTTGCGGGTGGTGGCTTTAAACATGGGCGTCACATTGCCCATGACAAAAAGCACAACGTGCCGCTCTGCAATCTCTATGTGACATTGCTGCAGTCCCTGGGCATGGAGGTCGATGCGTTTGGCCAGAGTAGCGGGTCGCTCGCACTGACCTGAGGCCGCTCGCATGCCCATCGACCAATGGCAGGGTTGCCGGTTGGCGAGATCTTGACGGACGGTGCTGGATCCGGAGCCATGCGCCGCAGAGCCGTCCTCGTCCTGACGGTCGTTGGCCCGCTTGGCTTCTTCCTGCTGAATCTTGTCGTCCCGCGTTTCGTGGACGACTACTGCCGTTTTTTGCCCACATTGGACCTTGCGACCATCTTGTCAGCGGTTCTGGGTGATTACCTGACCTGGACGGGACGCTTTCCGGTCATGCTCATCAATCGGCTTGTCTTCGCGTCTGGCGATGTCGGACTGCTATTGTTCAATATCGCGAACGCTGTCTGTTTGTGGTTAGCATCACTTCTCGTGCTGCGCTTGGTCCTGCCGCCGCGTCAGGGTACGGCGGTCGCCGCCCAGACGCTCATCCTGTTCCTGTTTCTGTTCTGGTTTTCACCCCACCGTTTCGGGGAGTTCACGCTGTGGAAAACGGGTGCCATCCAATACTTCTGGGGATCGACGATCGCCCTGGGCGCGCTTGTTCTCCTGTGGCGTTGGCTCTTTGCGGGTGACGAGCGCCCGACCGGACGTGCGTCCCTCATCAGTACCCCCATCCTGTTTTTCATCGGTGGCGCGTGGCTTGAAAATCTGTCTGTGGCCGTGATGGTCGCTATCGTGGTCATGTTGGCTGTTCGCTTTTTCTTACAGAAACAGCCCGTGCCAGTGATGGCGGTGGTGGCGAGCGTATGCTGGGGTTTGGGCCTGCTCGTCCTTGTCGGTGCGCCTGGCAATTATGTTCGTGCCGAGATTATCGGTGATCCGACGCCGCCACTCGGCAGGTTGCTGCAAGCCGCCGGTTACGCGTACACGTATTTCAGTCTTGAGTTGGCCGTTGCTTTTGGCGTTGCCGGGTTGCTGCTCTTCTTCTTGCGGCCTGTTGATTGGCAAACGCGGATTCTGAAATCGGCCCTCTGTGCGCTGGTTGGCGTTGCCAGCATGGCAGCGATGGTTGGCGCGCCCGCAGCGGCGTTTGTCGGGCGAGCGGCGTTTGCGTATGAGTTCTTCCTGATCTGCAGCGTGATGTGTCTCGTGCCGCTGGGTGCTGTCGTCACGACGACCAACGGCACACTCCGCGTTACTTCGGCCCTGGTCTCATTGGCTCTGCTCGCTGTGCTTGCGACACAATCGATCCTCGCGTTCCAGATCTATCGTGGCGTATCGGCCCAGGAGTTGATGCGCGGCGAGATCATGGCGATGGCGAAGGAGTCAGAAACGACCGATGCGGTGGGATTGCCGCCACTATACTTTGGCGAACTACATTCCACGGCGCTGGCGTCAGTCAACACAGGGCCGTATTTTGCTCGTGATATCTTAGGTGACCCGAGACACTGGCGGAACGTCTGCTACGCGCGGGCACGGGGTGTGGCGGCGGTGAAGTTGACGGTGATCGACAGCGAATGAAGGCGCGGGATCAAGACCTTGCGGGCGGTGGGCCCAGCGAGCGAGCAGGACAGAACATCCGATGAATCTTAAAGGAGCAGACAGATGCGATTAGGCGTTCTGGCAGGAGCCGGCAGTGACTGGAAACAATCAATTGAGCGGGTGCAGATTGCTGAGTCGCTTGGTTTCGAGATGGTAGCGACGGGTGAGGCGTGGGGTACGTCAAGTATTCCGTGGATGACCTTGCTGGCAGCCAACACCGATCGCATCCAGATCGGCACGTCGATTCTCAATATCTACTCGAGAACCCCTGGGGCGATCGCCCAGGAGTTTGCGATGCTGGAGGTGATCTCGGGGGGGCGCATGGTCTGCGGCCTCGGCTCATCAGGCAGTCGGGTGATCGAGCATTTTCATGGGGTTCCGTTCGACAAGCCGGTGCGCCGCTTGCGCGAATATGTAGAGATCATCAATCGATTGATCCGTGGCGACAAGCTGGAGTACGAGGGCGAGATCTTTCAGATGAGCCGCGGTTTTGAGTTGAGTTATGACCGGCCCCGCGACCACGTACCGATGTATATCGCGGCGATCACGCCGAAATCGATCAAGCAAACCGGTGAGATTGCCGACGGCATCTTCCCGATCCACTGGCCCAGGCAGCATTTCTCAAGTCTGCGTGTAAGCCTCGCGGTGGGCGCGGCCAGCGCTGGCAAGGATGCGGCAGACATTACGATTGCGCCGTTCACCAACGTCTATGTTCTGGGCGAGGGTGACGACGAGAAGCTTTGGCAGGCAGCGCGGCAACCGCTCTTCCACTACATCAATCGCATGGGCGACTTCTACTGGAGCATGCTGGCCAGCAATGGCTACGAGGCGGAGGTGTCGGCGTCCCGGACGGCATGGAAAGAGCGCGACATGGCGGGTGCCATGGCCGCTATCTCGGAGCAGATGGTGCGGGATATCCAGGTCATCGGCCCGATCGACTCGATCGGCGAGCAGTTAGCCGAGCGTGCAGCACTCGGTGCTGACCTGCAGATGATCCAGATGCCGGGTGGCACCCCGGCTGAGGCCGGCCGCCGACTTGAAGCCCTTATGGGGTAGGTCGCATTGGGATCGCCCTATCCGATAGCCCTATCCAGTAACCCAATCCTGGCGTCACCCAGTGCAGGCCGTCGTCTGAATCATTCGAACGGCACTTCGCCCTCACACATGACGCGGTGCAACTTGCGCGGCTGATCGCCGTGATCATAGACCGCGGCGTGCAGGGAACAGCGATTGTCCCAGATCACGAAGTCGCCGACAGACCAACGATGGCGGTACATGGCGTGGTTTTGCAGCGAATGGCTGTACAGGAAGTCGATCAGATTGCGGCCTTCGGCATCCGTCATCCCCTCGGCTTCGACGCAGCGTTCCTTGTATGTGACGTAGAGCGCTTTTCGACCAGTCACAGGGTTGGTGCGTACCGCCGGTTGCCACACCGGGTCCGGCACCGCTTCCGGGTGGTCAGTGCCGCTAACGACGTGCTTGAAACGCATCCCCTCCAGGAAGCGCTTCATCACATCTGACAGTGTGTTGTACGCCACATACTGATTGCAGAAGATGGTGTCGCCGCCGTGGTCAGGCATTTCAACGGCTGACAGGGACGTAAACGACGGCGGTTTGGCGACGAAGCTCGTGTCGGTGTGAAACCCGCCCGAAACCGGATTGTCGGCATCGCCGCGATTGGCAACCATGTGCACGTTCTCGAATTCCGTGCGCATGTCGACCCCTGGGGTCACAGTGATCCGCCCCAGGCGCGCGAGGAATGCAACGTGGTCTTGCGGGGCCAGAAACTGACCCGGAAACACCGCCACGCAATACTCGGCGATTAGCCGGCGCACCGCTTCAATGTCATCGTCAGACAGGTCGGGTATGGCAACGTCGCGAATCGAGACGCCGGTGAATCCGGACATTACTTCGATGTTCGCCTTGAGGTCTGCGTGGGCAATTGCTTCGGCTACAGCAGGTACAGCCGCCATGATCATCTCCTCTTGGCCGGACGTATTGGATGCGTCGCAGTCACAAATGGGTGAGTCCGATATTGGGCCTTATCCGGGCGCGCTTGGCAACTGGGCCCTGTCGTCGCTGGACGTCGCCCTATCGTCGCCCTATGAGTAGTTGGCGGTAGCCGCTGACAATCGGGCACGATTTTAGCGGTTTTCACCGCACCGGACGGGGCCTCATGGCAGTCTCCATCATCGGCGGCGTCATACTCCGCCAGCAATCCGTTCAAAATGAAACCCGGCCGGGATCGAGGTGCAGACTGTCATGACTTCTGTCCCACCATTGCGACCCCCGCGTCGACGAAATTGACGCACATGACCGTCATTGTCGCCATGATCTCGCGCCCCAGCCTGCTGCTGCAGTTGGTATTTCTCCTCGAAATCCAGACACATTGAGTAAAGGTAGGCGTAAAAAACATAGTACTCATCCTGGGTGAGGTCGCCGGGGTCCTCTTGTCCGCTGCGGTAGATGGACATGAGACCTGGCGTGGCGATCGCGAATCGGGTGTGTGCAATGTTGCGGTCGGTTTCTGCAACGGTTGTTAACCCTGACAGACTGTGTGTTTTGACGAATCTGTACGGCGAGATAGACGAGTGTGATGATGACTCCGATGGAGCCGACAAACTCTCCCAGCGCACCGAGATTCTGAATCGTCCAATCCATCGTGTTCTTCTCCAAAGGCCCTGCTATTCGATGAAGCTACTGATCGGACTGGCGAACGGCAGTGAGTGGTCGAAAGTTGTAGCGCGCAGGTAGTTGTGTCCGGTTTGTGTCAGGTCAACGTGTCAGGTTTTAATCGGGGCTCAGGCTATCGCGGCACGATCCAGGGCCAGGTCAAATAGATCGACCGGCGAGGTCAGTCGAGGTGCCGCAAGCGTTCGGGACGCTGGCGACGCCGGCGATCACGGAGTCCTGGCGCGACCTTCCACGGACCTTCCACAGACCATTCGCG
>Ga0302135_10001942_pt1 | contig 12399 bp, 12 predicted proteins | sample CBN3_surface_MG_FD_203119 | JGI IMG/M metagenome (GOLD analysis project Ga0302135, IMG submission 203119) | Marine microbial communities from Western Arctic Ocean, Canada - CBN3_32.1 | ecosystem: Environmental > Aquatic > Marine > Oceanic | place: Canada: Western Arctic Ocean | collected... | reverse complement strand
CATTAGTGGTGAAAAATTTTATATCTCTGGAGCGGGAGATTCGCGTTGTAAAATCATGATCACCATGGTGGTGACCGATCCCGATGCTCCAAAGCACAATCGACAATCGCAAATATTAGTACCTATGGATGCTGAAGGTGTTGAAGTAGTTCGACCTATGCATGTATTTGGCAGGGACGATGCTCCGCATGGACATATGCACATAAAATTCCATAATGTACGGGTACCTGAGAGCAATATTATCCTTGGCCGAGGGCGCGGTTTTGAAATTTCCCAGGGCCGTCTCGGGCCTGGGCGCATTCACCACTGTATGCGTTCAATCGGCGCAGCTGAAAAAGCCTTAGATCTTATGTGTAAACGTGCTGTAAGTCGCGAAGCATTTGGTAAACCTTTGTCGGAGCTTGGCGGTAATTACGACATTATTGCTGATAGTCGAATCGAGATAGAGATGTGTCGTTTATTAACTTATAAAGCGGCATGGCTGATGGACTCAATCGGAAATAAGGCTGCTAGAGATGCGATATCCCAGATTAAGGTTGCCGTCCCTAATATGGCATTAAGAGTTATAGATAGAGCTATTCAGATGCATGGTGCGGCTGGGGTATCACAAGACTTTCCTTTGGCGGCACTGTGGACAAGCCAGCGAACTCTGCGCTTGGCTGATGGGCCGGATGAAGTTCACCGTCGCGTTATTGCGAGAAAAGAATTGGCTAAGTACGATTGATAGAGATCTAAAGCTACTTCAATGAAATGGGAACTTCGGTTCCCATTTTTGTATTCTTAAAATACCAAGAGTTCTGATCCATTTTCTAAATCGAGAAGTTAAGTCATAGCCATTTAGGGTAGCTTGCTCGTGAAATACTCTGTTGCAGTAATTATTCCCACTTACAATCGACGTAATTTGATTGGCAGGGCGATTGAGTCTGTGTTGAGACAATCATGCTCCGCAGATGAGATTTGTGTAGTCGATGATGGCTCAGGCGATGGAACGCAAGATTTTATTAGATCAAATTTTCCGCAAGTTAAATATGTCTATCAAGAAAATGCGGGAGTGAGTTCAGCGCGTAACCGAGGGCTAATAGAAACATCTGCTGAATGGGTGGCGTTTTTAGACTCCGATGATGTTTGGTCAAACGATAAACTTGAACTGCAAAGAGCGGCATTGGAAGCCGCACCAACCTTTTGCCTGATACACTCTGATGAAATTTGGGTCAGAAATGGCCGGCGGGTAAACCCGATGAACAAACATCGGAAATACGGAGGAGAAATATTTGAGCGCTGCCTAGCTCTTTGTCTTATATCTCCTTCAGCGGTGATCATACAGAGAGCTTTGTTTGATGAGGTCGGGGTTTTCGACGAATCATTACCAGTATGTGAAGATTATGATCTCTGGTTGCGAATATGCTGCCGTTACCCCGTACTTTATGTCGATAAGCCCTTGCTCGAAAAGTACGGAGGGCATGATGATCAGCTTTCTAAAGAGTACTGGGGTATGGATAGGTTTCGTGTGGTCGCTTTAGAAAACCTTCTCAATAGCTCCGTACTAAGCGGGCAGCAGCGCACACTAGCTATCAGGGCCCTCAAAGAAAAGTGTTTAATCTTAATAAATGGCGCATGGAAAAGAAATAACTCGGGTCTAGCGGAACAATTCGTCACCTTGATCGATAAATACTCCTCCGGGTTATAGTTTGCTTAGTGGCTTTTTGAAACAAGTGCAGGTCCAACTGCAGTGTTGCGATCCAAAAAAAATTAGTGATGTTTCGAAATAGGTTATATAGATAATGCGTAAATTAAAAATTAATATTCTTGTAGCGCACTTACTTGAAGCTAAGCCTTTGATGAAGCAATTTGGGTTGCTGAAAGTGTTTTCAGAGGGAGATGCTCCAATTCCAGGCCTTACGCAAACCTATAAAAATAAAGATGGTATGGTGTTGTTAGTTACTGGCATGGGTAAGTCTGCGATGACTCAAGGTGTTAAGGCTCTTCACCGCTGGCAATTAGAGAGTTTAGAATATGAACCGGAACTGGCGACAATTTGGATAAATATAGGAATAGCTGGGCATAGAACAGCTAGGCTGGGTAGCGGATATTTAGCCCACAAGATAGTTGATCAAGAAACAGGGGATTGCTGTTATCCAGGCATGCTAATAGAAGGTTTTGAAACCAGAGAAGTATGCACAGTTAATGAACCAGAAACGATATATCCGAGATTGGTATTATACGATATGGAATCTGCTGCTTTTTATCGAGCAGCGTCTGCGTATGCGAGCTCAGAATTTATTCAGTGCTTCAAAATTATCTCCGATAATTTAGTTACACCCGTTGAGCGATTTAAATCGCAAAATGTGTTTGACCTGATAGCGAATCATGGGGAGAACATAGCAAAATTATTTAAGCTTCTACTTAAATTGGCTGATGAATTTGATATAGCTTATGGACTACCTGAGGAATACAAAAACTTGCAAAGAAATTATTCCCTAAGTGTTTCCTATCAGCATCAAATCTTGCGCTTGTGTCAGAGGTATTATGCGCTATCAAAAAAACATGAGTTAGCTACGATATGTTCCCAAAAATTTGTCAATGCGAGAGAATTGGTAACTTGTCTTAATGCAGGGTTGCACTCCTCCTAAGGCTAAATGATGAGTAGAATGGCTTGATGTTTTCAGCGATTTATATAGAAGAAGAAGTAGCACGTAGTGACCGGGTTCTGCAGTTGTTGGAGCGATTCTCGGATGTCCCCCAAATTTCCTGTGAACGTTATGGTCAGATTTTTAATCGTTCGGGTCAAAATTTTCGCTTACAAAAAAAAGCCCCCGCCTTGATACTAGCAAAAAAATATGGAAATTTAGTGTTACCAGTGCCGGACGGTTATGGGTTCAATCAGGACCGAAGCTACTACTTTTCGCATATGATGAACTGTGTTTATGATTGCCGATATTGTTTCTTACAGGGTATGTATCGCTCAGCAAACTATGTATTGTTCACAAACTATGAAGATTTTGGTGCTGCTATAACAGCAACTGTCGCTGAAAGCGAAAATAGGACGGTCTTCTACAGCGGCTATGACTGCGATAGCTTGGCTTTGGAGCCAGTGAGTAATTTTTGTGAATATTTTCTGCCATTGCTAGGAAAACTTCCCACAGCCACATTGGAGATTCGTTCGAAAAGCACTCAGATCAGGAAATTATTAGATACAGAGCCGCTTGCTAATTGCGTAGTCGCTATGAGCTTTACTGATCAGCTATCGACCGATAGCTGGGAACACAAAGTGCCATCAATCGCTAAGCGCTTAGAGTCGTTAAAGAAATTACAGCAGGCAGGTTGGCCTATTGCGCTTCGATTCGAGCCACTAGTATTTGATGAGTCGTATTTAGAACGATATCAGGTGCTATTCAAAGAAGTGTTTACTTCCCTTGATGGAGATTTAATTCACTCAGTTAGTACTGGAATGTTTAGAATGCCTATCGATTTTCATAAGAAAATTGTAAAGCTGTATCCCGACGAGCCTCTATTAGCGCGGGATACTGTTCAAACTGATGGCATGACCTCGCTTATGTGTGATACAGAAGAAGAGTGTCTTCAAGCTCTAGAAAAAAGTTTATTCGAATTCATTTCTTCTAAGCAATATTATCGTTGCGCATAAGGTTTAGGCTGGAAAATGGAAAAAAACCAAGGTATCAAAGATAAGGTAGTCATTGTTACAGGGGCATCGTCAGGAATAGGCTTAGCCATGAGTGAGGCTTTGCTTGCTGACGGTTATGATGTAATTGCTATCGCTAAAAATTTTGACTCCTTTGAGGTCGATCACGACCGTTTGCGAACCGAAGAATTAGATGTCTCGGCCCTGGATAATTTGGAGCAAGCTACTAACGATATTCTCAAGTCAATTAACAAGCCTATCAAAGCTTTGGTAAATAATGCTGGCCTGGGGAAGATGGCATTTCTTGAACAGTTATCTATTGCCGATATGCGTATGGTTATGGATATAAATTTTATGAGCCATGCGATAATTACGAAGGTGTTTCTGCCAACACTTAAACGACAAGGTCAAGCCGATATAGTTTTTACTGGTTCTGAGGCAGCTTTAAAAGGCGCTCGCCAAGGTAGTATTTATTGTGCCAGTAAATTTGCAATTCGTGGATTTGCTCAATCTCTGCGTGAAGAGTGTGGGAAATCGAGAGTTAGAGTTACTCTAATTAATCCAGGAGCCGTGCGAACACCCTTTTTCGACGACTTGCATTTTGAACCTGGTGCTGACAGTGAAAACGCAATTGAAGCCTCAGATATTGCAGATATTTTACTCACAGTACTGAATTCTAGACCTCAAACGGTTTTTGATGAAATTAATCTGTCACCCTTAAATCATGTCTGGAAGCGTAAATAGAGTTTCTGCGACAATATGCCGCACTATAGATACTTCCGGTCGCATGGTCAGTAGCCTATTAAAGCTGCGATAATTCGAATGCTCGTAATTACTCAGTTAGGATCAACTGACCCTAAAGAATATGAGGTTTCCAAATGAAAATTTCCACATCAATGAGAGTAGCGACAATCACGTTATTAGCTTTGCTTTTCAGTATTTCCGCTGCTCATACAGCCCTAAAGGAAGCAGCCCCAGCCGATGGAGCTACAGTTAAGGCGGCTCCTGCGCACATTGACTTGGTCTTTAATGGCCCAGTTAGGTTGATTAAATTGGAATTAATGGGGGTTGGTCATGAAATGCCGACAAACTTTGAAGCCAACGCAGAGGCAATGGCTAACTTCCGGCTGGAAACACCAGGGATGCATCCTGGTGCATTCACCGTAAATTGGGCTGTTATCGGAGCCGATGGACATACGGTGACTAATTCATACACGTTTACCGTTGACCCAGATGCCCCATAAGATCATCTTGGCCATCAGAACAAAAAATGCTCTGATAGTTAATATTGATAACGTCAAAGTAGGTTGATATAACAACCGTGATGTCTTCAATCCCAACTAGTTGGGAGCTCGCCAGTCTAGTATGTAAATTCTTGATTTATATTGGGGTTGCCAGTATTGCGGGTGGCAGTTACTGTCTATGGCAGTTTTCGGACCGTAGCAAGCTGTCTTTGCATAGAATCCTAAGCTATATTCTTATTGGGTCCTTGATAGGCTTTCAGGGAGTTGTGGCAAATTTTCTGATCCAGGTCGGATTGATCAACGACAATGGATTTGCGGGAATGTTTGATTGGGGAATGGCATCACTTCTGTTGGGTGCTCAGCTCGGAGATGTCACGCTTTATCGCTTAATAGGGTTCGTAATTGTATTGCTGTCTTGTCTATTTTCCCTACGACGTGTAACTCATTTAGCTCGAGCGTCCAATCAAAATTTTTATGGTTTAATCATAGCGATTCATTTCTTCGCTTTATTGGTTATTTCTTCAAGTTTTCGCCTTGCTGGGCATGTTTCAGTGTTGTCGATAGTTCCACAGATTGGCATAGTTATTCATGTGACTGCCTTTGCTCTTTGGATAGGTTCATTGTACCCACTTTATAAATTTACTGAGTCCAGTGATCTAAATTTTTTGCGATTGATCATGAAGCGATTTGGTGATTATGCGATTGTTATCTTGGCTTTACTTGTTGCATCAGGACTGATTATGATCCTTGAATTACTTGAATCTCCAAGCGAGCTTATCTCGTCTCCTTATGGTTGGGCTTTCCTGAGTAAGCTAAGCTTGGTGGTCATAATCGTAGGCATAGCGGCGGCCAACAAGTTGATATTCGTGCCCATCATAGCCACTCAAACCGATACTAGGAAATTGGCAAGTTCGATTCGCTGGGAAATGTTAATAGCTAGTTTGATTCTAATGTTGACCAGTTATTTTTCAACAATAGTTGGCCCAGCGAATCCTATGTAGGAGCCCTTTATCGTCTAGCAACGAGAAATTCATAGTTAGAACAAGTAGTGCCAAACTAGGTTTAGATAAAATGGACTGGATCCAGCGGTGACCCATTAAGTTAAGATCGGTCTATGTCTTCATTTTCGAAGAAGGAAAATCCCTTATCAGCGGTGTTGATTCATAGCCTTCCAAATAGAGCATAAATAAATCAGCGCTTTCTAGTTATTCGAGAATATAACCGTTGAGGAAACCTTTAGCTTCTGAGCAAATAGCAATCGAAATTATGGGTTCATGTTTGCGATGCCATTATCTGCTAAAAAGAGGCCCCTCTTGGCCGACTTAATATATATTAGGTCGGCGTTCTTTTGCCAGCATTTCACGTTTATTTAATCTACGTAGTGTTCCCTAAAGAAGAAGCACCGTATTATTTTTGCATCCGTCGCTTTGATTGTGTGCTTAACCAGTGTTTGATCCTCGAAAACTTAATAGGAGATCTATTGCCAATTTCTCATCAGAATCTCAGCCATGGTTCAGGCTTATCGCTTCGTTCCCGTAGCTTCCAGGGCTTATTTTTATCACTGATATCATTCTTAATGGTATCTACATTTCATTCTTCTCGGGTTCATGCAGATAAAGAATTTGCTGAGACATCGTTTAATTATGACTTCTCTCCATTTATTGATTGGCTAGAGCAAGCTTCAGACGAGAAAAATATACCCGGAGTCGCATTTGCGATCGTTTCTCGTGAAGGCATTATTCATTTGCAATCTAGGGGTGTGAGAAGCGTAGAAGAAAGAGGCTCTATAAATACTGATTCGATATTCCGGATTGCTTCTATGTCAAAGACTTTTGCTGGTACAGCTGCTGCGCTGCTAGTTAATCAAAATTTACAAAGTTGGGATGCAAGAATTTCTGATTTGTTTCCAAGTATGAAAATTGGGACCGCCCTCTCTTCCAGAGCTATCACACTAAAACATGTTGTAAGTCACTCAACTGGACTTATGCCACATTCCTATTCAAATATGCTTGATGATGGAGTTTCCTATGACAAGATAAAGTCGAAATTTCATGAAATTCCTACAGTTTGCTCACCGGGCGAATGCTATGGTTACCAAAACGTTGTGTTCTCTCTAATTGCCGACGTAATAGAAGAGCGCATCGGTGGCAGTTATGAGAAGTATATTGAGGAGCAAATATTCAAACCACTAGGAATGTTGACATCATCAATTGGTATGGAGCCTTACATAAATAATCCTGATGCGACATTGCCACATCGAATGGTTCGAGGTTCTTGGCGAACAACTTCAACTAACCCAGCTTATTATTCCGTAGCGCCAGCTTCAGGTATTAATGCTAGCGTTTTTGATATGACAATGTGGCTGAGAGCTAATCTCGGGGCTTTTCCTCAAGTGTTGGGTGTTGATTTTTTGTCAGAATTACATGAGCCAATAATTTCGACTAACCATGGAAATTACTTTAATCGCTGGACAGGTTTGGAAAAAGCCTACTATGCGACAGGCTGGCGCGTATTGGATTATCGCGGCATAAGAGCAATACATCATGGAGGAGGTGTTCGCGGCTATCGGTCAGAAATGACATTCGTGCCCGAGGCAAATATAGGTATGGTGCTGTTGTTTAATGCTGAGTCCAATTTGGCCAATGATGTTGTTCCTACTTTTCTCGATAACTTGACTAATTCGCTCTAAGAAATCATTCTCTATTGTTAAAGATAATAAACTGCCCTGTCCCGTGTTAGTAGGAATTTTGTATTCGAATAATATTTGGCGATCAACTTTATATTTATCCATAACCATTTATGTTTTGTTAGCTTACTCAATATTAGGAATTAGATATGAGCTCAGTAATTGACTTGCTGAAGTCCCACAAAAGTATTCGCAAATTCACAGATCAGAAAATTGCTCCTGAATTGTTCGACACACTAATCGATGCGGGTCAGGCCGCTGCAACATCGAGCTTTTTACAAGGTTCAACTATTATTCGTATAACTGACCCTGGAAAACGCAGTGAAATAGCGACGTTTGCTGGCAATCAATCCTATGTGGAAAGCGCGGCTGAATTCATGATTTTTTGTGCAGACTTAAAGCGTGCTGGCAATTATTGTGAGGCTTACGAGAAACCATTCGAAGGCGACTTCACTGAGCATTTTATTATTGCGACCGTAGATGTGGCGTTGATGGCACAAAGCTTGGTGACTGCAGCTGAATCGGTTGGCCTTGGTATCTGCTACATAGGTGGAATCAGAAATAATCCAGGCCCAGTTTCCGAGCTATTAGAATTACCTAAAGGAGTTTATCCGGTCTTTGGGTTGTGCCTTGGTTATCCAGATCAGGACCCTGAAATTAAGCCCCGCCTACCGAAGTCAGTTATTCTCAAACAAGAAGTCTACAATGAGGAAGGGGATTCGGAGGCAATAGCTGAGTATGATGATTTGATTAGTGATTACTATCGTACCCGTTTGGGTGGGGGGCATGGCATCACCTGGTCGGAGCAAGTTTCGACTTTGTTGTCGGAAAAGTCTCGGCCTCATATGAAGGAGTTTCTAGTGGAGAAAGGTTTTAAATTTCGCTAAGGCTCTGGCTTCTTTTTATTAGGGGTTAGCTGAATTTATAGGCTGACACCAGTTCGATAGGAACCGGTAGAAGGTAGATTTTCTTCCAGAGTGCTTATTTTTGACTCTATGGTTTCAGAAGGTGGGATCGCTCCATCACCAAAGGCGAATTTAAACTCTCCATTTACCAAGCCGCGCCTATCATCAGTAACAGACCAGCGGGCAATATAATATTCGGACTCTGGCAGCTCAATTGGTATTGGCAGTACAAAATTGTGGTTCATACGTGACGGATCATATTGGAAGCCAATATTAATCCAGTTATCTTCAGCCGTATAAAGGGCAAGTTTGAGTAGTCGCACATCTACCCTGAAGCTCATAGTGATCATTTTTGGTGGTTCATTGAGAACCGAATCATCCTGTGGAAAAGTCACGCCTGGCGTTAGTACACCATGGCCATGTTGAGCTAATGAATTACCCAGGAACCCCAAAGTCAGCAGGGCTGCTATGAAGGTCTTACAGAATAATTGAACTAGGCTATTTTTAGATTTCAAATGATGCTCCTTAGTTGATGCATAGCCAGATTTTACCAAAAATCTTAATAGCTTGTGAAAAATATTTCAGCGAACTAACGGATGAGCGTCATTAGTTAGGTAAAATAGACCATACACTGTCGAGTCAGCGCAACTAGACGTCCGCTCTCATCGAATATTTTCCCCGATTGCTGGGTATAGCCATTGGCTGCAGCTTCGAGAGTAAATTCTAAATAAAACCATTCAGTCTCTATAGATTCTGGTGCTTCGACAAATTCCAATGACCAACTAAGTGAGGCGGATGGTACAGGCGGAGTGTCAAATTGGGTCAAGATTACTGGTGGTGGAATGTCTGCCAAGGTAACAATTTCCTCCGTGGGGAAATGGCTGAGGTCGGCGCGATGCCTAACCCACATATTTAGTTTGCGGCTCAGTTTACCTGCGAACGGTCGCCCGCCATCTACCCAACTTCCTTCAAAGAATTTGAGGAAGGACGGCATTCTCTTTACTTGTGATTCAAACGATATACCTTGTTCCCGAGGCGTCGGATTAAAGCCTTCATTCGCGGGCACTATTAGGCCTTCTCTTGAATTGCCGAAAGCTGCTAAAGCTTGCAAACAAATTTGTCCATTCGAAATAACATTGGCGCTGGCCTGAGTCACGTTTCGACCTTGGCGAATAATTTGTGGCTCAACAATGAATTCGCCAGGGGGTAAAGGCGCAACAAAGGAAACCATCAATGATCTAATTTGTTGAGGTGATCCTAATATCTTCCGCATAGCGGTAGTGGCGAAAGCGGCTGCGATACCACCAAATGCTGAGCGTCCTTGGGACCATTGCTCGCTGAAATTAGCTGCATGAGCTGCATTCCCTTCGAGATTTTCTAAGATTTTCTTAATGTCTGATTCCAGCATAATTCTCCTGCACTTTTACCTCTATTTAAGTGGCTGCATTGCCCAGCACCTTAAAGGTTATGCTATTCTTCGCAACCAATAACTGCATACCAGCTACAAGTTTTATACAATGATGATTGTTTTGTGAGTGATAGAATCTGTGAAGTTAGTTTATAGCCTTAAATTATTCTTGATTAGTCCTTTGCTTTTTCTGAGCACCCAATGCTTGGCTCAGGCTTTGAGCCCGGCGGCGTTTCATCAAGCGCCGGATATTACAGGAATTGCTGAAAAAACTAAAACTTCTCCTCTGGACGATTCAGTCTTTGCCACGGCACCCAATGAAATCAGCTTAGATTTTCCGCAGCGAGTTAGGTTGGTTAAATTAACCTTAAGAAATCAAGAAAGAGGGTGGGTGGATATTCAATTTCGCTACAATCCTGTAGCTGGGAGTAATTTCAGTTTGGATCTGCCGAAGTTAGAACCAGCAATCTATTACACTGCCGATTGGGCTATTCTAGGGCTTAATGATCGTTTGATTCGAGGAAGTTTTAGTTTTGCCTTCGGTTCTGGCGCGAAGCGCCCTTCGCTGATCAAGGAAGAAGAGGATATTCTACTGGACCAACGAACTGGAGATGGCGATCCTACTACTCGTTTTGTAACCCCGCCTAGAACGCAAATAATTATTAATCAAGACCCGCCCAGTTTCGACCCCCCGTTCACGATCAAACTCGATGCTGATTCATTGCCGAACTAGCTTTTCGCTGAACTAATTTTGGTAATCAAAGCTCAACGTTAACTGTCACATATTGATCGTGAAACAGGCCGCCATCATCTGCTCTTGCGCGTAATATATAAGTGCCAGGAGCATCAAAACTAACCATAACTTCATGTAGGCCATCATCAGGGAGTGGTGGAGGTACCCAAAGTGGTCCCCAAGGGGAATTGGCAGAGGTGCGCGTATCTTCCCAAGATTTCACTTGCGGTGGGTTGAAGTATACATTGCCGGGACCTCGGTACTTATGCCAAGAAAGAAATAAGCCATTAGTTTTTCCCACGGTTACACGCCTCGGAGGGCGCATCATTCGTTCCTTAAATGTAGAGGCTGTTCTTGTCAGTGTTGATCTTCTCGCTGCGGGTAGACCATCATCTTTAAGAAGCGAAACAAGCTCTAATTCCTCTCCCAGGCGAAGATTGCGAGCTTGGCCGCTAGCGCCGGCGTCTGTTTGAATTGTTAATACAGGGGGGATATTAGATCGGGATTCAGGGCTGCTTGTTCCCGCACCTAGAGAGCCTGTTTCAGAGGCAATAACCATGTTATCCACAAGATAATCCGTCGCCAGTGTTGCATAGGCACGACGTTCTACCCCATTGTGATTGAGAGTCCAAACTAATTCACGATCACCCCAATCTGAGGGTACAATTACTTCAAAAGTGAATCGGTTACGGCGTGGTTGAAAATAGGTTGGCTGACCTCTATCTTCATCTCCAGGGCTAAAATAATTATATTCTCCAACCGGGATATCTGGCTGTTCTTCCCAATTTTCATTCATGTAGCCGAAGATGAAACTGAAACTACCGTCATCATTAGGCTTCCAACCTTCGTAGCCAGGTTCGACTAAAGCACCACTTCTATAGGTTGGTTGGGCCTGGCTGAGTTGGAAGATACTCATGCCGAAAATGAGTAGGTTCAGGATGATTAAGTTGTACAGTTTGGTATTTAAAATGAGCACTTATCACTCCAATTCTATTTTCGAATTTATACTAGAGGTATTGAGCCTGAGCAATTAGATCAATTCAACATTTACTCAGAATCAAAATATTAGATGGTATTTTATGCCACTTAGAACTGGTTTTAAACCGAGCCCTCGAGTGCGCTGTCAGAAGGTGATTTGTAGTTAGTATATTGTTGTCCAGGCTGGTGCTAGCACAATAGGAAAGGGACAGCACTGCTGTCCCTTTCCTATTGTTTGCTGATGCTTTATTCTACTCAGTGACATTTACTGTAATGTAATCATCGTGATAGAGGCCACCATCATCAGCTCTAGTCCAGAGTATGTAGGTTCCGGGCTCATCAAATGTCGCTGTAACTTCATAGTTGCCGTCTTCAGGAACTTCAGGTGGTAGCCACAAAGCGCCCCAAGGAGAGTTTGCGGCGGTTCTTGTATCCTCCCAAGGTTTAGGCATTGGAGGATCAAAAGTCACTTTGCCTTCCCCACGATAAACATTCCAAGCTAAGAATAAGCCATTGATTTTTTGCACTGTTAATTTAGTAGGCGCGCGCATCATACGGCGTCGGAGTGCATCTTCCGTAATGGTTGGATCTCTGCGTGCTATTGGTAAACCGTCATCAGTCACTTGGGTGTTAAGGATTACTGGTTCACCGACCCTGGCAAAGCGAATATTGTCTCCTCGAATAGTCGCTACTGGGGGAATATTAGCTCTAGATTCGGGGCTGCTGGTTCCAGGTCCCAGTGAACCGGTCTCAGAAGCTATAACCATGTTATCAACTAAGTAATCGTCTTTGAGTGTGGCATAAG
>Ga0302135_10001941_pt1 | contig 12410 bp, 10 predicted proteins | sample CBN3_surface_MG_FD_203119 | JGI IMG/M metagenome (GOLD analysis project Ga0302135, IMG submission 203119) | Marine microbial communities from Western Arctic Ocean, Canada - CBN3_32.1 | ecosystem: Environmental > Aquatic > Marine > Oceanic | place: Canada: Western Arctic Ocean | collected... | reverse complement strand
GCCCGGGCTCTCCTCTTCATTGATGAAGTGGACCGCGACGTCGACGTTGATCCGGGTGTTCTCGGTCACGCGCAGGAAATCGACATGCAGGGGAAAATCCGTGACCGGATGCTGCTGCACGTCACGCGGCAGAACGCGGGTCTTCGCCCCGTCGATCTCCATGTCCAGCAGGGTGCCGAAAAAGGACGGCTTGCGCAGCTCTCGCTCCAGCAACCGCGCCTCGATGGCGATCGATTCGGCGTCGCCGGTTCCGCCATAGATGATCGCGGGGACCAAGCCCTCGCGCCGGACCGCGCGCGCCGCGCCCGTGCCCGATCCACTGCGTTTGGTCGCAGCAAGCCCGTGTATCTCAGCCATCGTATTCTCTCCTGCCCACAGGGCGCTCGAAGCGCCCCCGCGGAATTCCTAATCGAACAAGCTGGAAACCGAGGATTCCTCGCTTATCCGCTTGATAGCCTCGCCGAGCAGCGGCGCCACGGTGAGCTGCCGGATGCGGCGCGAAACGCGAACCGCCTCCGTCGCCGTGATCGAGTCGGTGATCACCATCTGCTCGATCGGCGAAGCGGCAATCCGCCCCACGGCCCCCCCCGACAGCACGCCGTGCGAGACGTAGGCATGGACCGAAGTGGCTCCGCGATCCATCAGCGCGACAGCGGCATTGCACAGGGTGCCAGCCGAATCGACGATGTCATCCACCAGGATGCAGCGCCGGTTCTCGACGTCGCCGATGATGTTCATAACCTCAGACTCACCGGCGCGTTCGCGGCGCTTATCTATGATTGCGAGGTCCGCGTCAAGGCGCCGCGCGATGATGCGCGCGCGCACGACGCCGCCCACATCGGGCGAAACGATGACCAGATCACCGCCGTTGAACTGCTGCTGGACATCCTCGACGAAAACCGGGGCGGCAAAGAGGTTGTCGGTCGGAATGTCGAAGAAACCCTGAATCTGGCCCGCATGCAGGTCCATGGTGAGGACTCGGTTGGCCCCGGCCGCGGTGATGATATTGGCCACCAGCTTGGCCGAAATTGGCGTGCGCGGGCCGGTTTTGCGGTCTTGCCGGGCATAGCCGAAATAGGGGATGACCGCCGTGATCCGCCGGGCCGAGGCGCGTTTCAGCGCGTCGAGGATGACCAACAGTTCCATGAGGTGATCGTTGGCCGGATAACTCGTCGATTGGATAACGAAGACGTCCTCGCCCCGGATGTTATCGAGCAACTCGACGAATATCTCCATGTCGGAGAAGCGTCGGATGCTTGCCGCGGTGAGCGAGACGTCGAGATAAGCGGAAATCGCCTCGGCCAACGGCCGATTGCTGTTGCCGGCGATGATTTTCATGCGCGCCGCGGTCCGTTTAGTTTGTGGGCTGGATAGCTGAGAATGGCACTGCGGGCCCCCGGCCCGGAAAGCGCGGCAATCTAGCAACCCGTCGGCGCGGTGTAAACGACCGAGGACGGCGTGGCCGGCCCGTTATGCCAATTCCTTCAAGACCGAGCCGATTCCCTCAGCACAGGGCGATCATGAAGAGGGCGGATGCGGCGAGGCAGGCGAGCAGCCGCAGGTGATTCCAGGCGGTCCAGGAGGAAAGGTAGCGGCGCCACAGGGCATCGTCCCCGGCGCCGCGAGCAGGATGAGCAGGCGCAAAACCGGGTCGATATTATCTTCGAACCGAAAGCGGAGTCGTGAAAACGAACGCGGGCGGTCTCCGCCGGGACGAGCGTCCCAAGCGGAGACCGGGCTGAAGCCTAGGCCTGATCCTCGGTATCAGGCGCCGCCGCGACGGGTTCTTCTTCTTCCTTACGCACCTCGGCTTCGATCCGCTTCGCTTCGGCCTTTGCGGCCTTCTTTTCGCGCTTGCGGATCTCGCGCTGATGCTTCTCGAAGCTGTAGTTGGGTTTACGTGCCATGGCTCCTTCCCGATTGCGTCGGTGACAGGAATTCTAGGGTCGAGCGCCGCGAGCGCAAGGTTTAGGCCGCGCGGCTGTCGCCGTCGCCGCGTCGGCGGGGCTGATGGTTCTGTCTGCGCGGACCCGAATTGCGCGCCGGACGCGGGCCTTTCGGCGCCGCGGCCAGGGGCAGCTTGCCGCCGCCTTCGACCGAGATCGGCGTGCGGATCAGAGCGTTGATCGCGCGCAGATAGTCGCGCTCGTCCGAAGCGCAGAACGAAATCGCCGTGCCCTCGGCACCCGCTCTGGCGGTCCGCCCGATCCGATGCACATAGACCTCGGCCTCGTTCGGCAGGTCGAAGTTGATGACATGGGTGACGCCGGTGACGTCGATACCGCGCGCCGCGACATCGGTGGCGACCAGCACGCGGATGCGGCCCTGGCGGAAATTGTCCAGCGCCCGCTGGCGCACGCCCTGGGATTTATCACCGTGAATAGCCTCGCATTTGATGCCGGCCTTGGCGAGCTGCTTGGTGACCCGGTCCGCGCGCCGCTTGGTGCGGGTGAAGGCGATGACCCGCGAGAAGCTCTCGTCGGCCATCAGATCGCAGAGCAGGTCGAACTTGTTCGCCCCCTCGACGAAATGAACGACCTGGCGGATCGTCGCGACCGTCATCGCCTTGGGCGCAATGTCGATGCGGGTCGGTTCATGCAGGATTTCGCGGGACAGGCGCGAAACCTCCGGGGGCATGGTCGCCGAGAACATCAGCGACTGCCGTTTCTCCGGCAACGCCTTGATGATCTTTCGCACGGCCGGGATGAAACCCATATCGAGCATCCGGTCGGCCTCGTCCAGCACCAGATGCTCGACGAAGCCGAGATCGAGATGGCGCTGGGCCACCAGGTCCAGCAGCCTGCCCGGGGTGGCGACGACGATATCGACGCCGCGACGCAGACGATCGGTCTGGCGCCGCTGGGGCACGCCGCCGTAGATCACGGCGACCCGCAGGGCGGAATTCTTGCCGTAGGTCTCGATGCTGTCGCTGATCTGACCCGCCAGCTCGCGGGTCGGTGCGAGGATCAGGGCTCGCGGCTCGCGGCGGCGCTGGCCCTTGGTCAGCATCTGCACGATGGGCAGGGCGAAGGCCGCGGTCTTGCCTGTGCCGGTCTGGGCGATGCCGATCATGTCCTCACCGTTCAGCAGCATGGGGATAGCACGGGCCTGAATGGGGGTGGGGGTGGTGTAACCCTTGGCGGCGAGAACGCGTCGGATGGGCTCGTCAACGCCAAGATCGGTAAAACTGGTTTCATTGGTCAAGAGAGTGGATCTTTCTGTTTTTCCAGGTCGGCGCACAGGCAGCCGGCCGGCAAAATGCCGGGCCGGCGGGCCGTTGTGCCCGTCGGGTTTTACGCGTCCACGCGCGTCTGGAAGCGTTTTGGGGATAAAGGGATAAATCCCGCGACGGGAACGTTCGGAGGGAACGTGACTTGCGCGATCGCGGGTTCTTCGGGACTACCCCGAAGAAAAGAGGGTAACCTCTGCGGCGCTATTCGACCTGCAGATTCACGGCCTTGGGGCCGCGCGTGTCGGGCTGAATTTCGAAAGTGAGCTTCTGGCCTTCCTGAAGATCGGAAATGCCGGCTGCCTCAACGGCGGAAATATGGACGAACACGTCCTTGGTGCCGTCGTCGGGGGCAATGAAGCCGTAGCCGCGCGCGTTGTTGAAGAATTTTACGGTACCTGTGGTCATCGTCATGCTTTCACTGAATGGTTGCCCGGATGAAAACGGTTTCGTCCGGTGCGAATGTCCGTGCAAATTCTGAAAGAGCAATGCGCCGCCGCGAGGCGGCCGATCGGTCACAGAAAAGGCTGTCGAACCATCACTAACCTCATATGCCCATATCAGTGCAGATTTGCAACCTTTTTCCCGATGCCAGAAAATCTCATGCGGCTCGCCGTAAATAAAAATCAAATGAAATTCTTTCGTTTTTGGAAAGAATACTTGCGAGAACTCGGGCGGCCGGGCCTCGCTTCGGTCCGGCACAGAGACCCGCAATAGGGACCCGGCATGGAAACGGGGGAATATCCGGGCCGGCGCCCGAATTTCTGAGCGCGGGCAAGTGGATTTCGCTGCGCATGCGCTATGATGGGGGCATCGAAGACGGGCTTGGGCCACGGGGGCCGCGGAGTTCGCGACAGAGGGAGAGGCGAAGATGGATGCAAGCGGCGGAGTTGAGCTGAAGTCGGTCGGCAAGCGGCCGATCCGATCTGACGGATGGGACAAGGTTACCGGTCGGGCGGCCTTCGGGGCCGATCTTTCGGCGCCCGGGATGCTGGTCGGCAAGATTCTGCGCTGCCCTCACGCCCATGCCCGCATCAAATCCATCGACACCTCGAAGGCGAACGCGCTGGCCGGGGTGAAATCCGTGGTCACCGCCGCCGATATGCCGGTGGTGCCCTGGAAAGAAGAACTCATGGGCTATGTGCCTGCCAATTACGGCCATCTCTCCGAGAACACGATGGCGCGGGACACGGCGCTCTATGACGGCCACGCGGTCGCCGCCGTCGCCGCGACGAGCGAGCGAATCGCCCTGCGCGCGATCGACCTGATCAAGGTCGAATACGAAATCCTGCCCCATGTCCTGGATGTGGCCGAGGCGATGGGGCCCAAGGCGCCGGTCCTGCACGACCGGCTGTTTACCGGAGGCTTGGGCAAGAAGCCGCGTAAGCCGTCGAACACCGCCCTGCGGGTCGAATATTCGATCGGCGATGTCGAGGCCGGTTTTGCCAAGGCCGATGTAGTGGTCGAGCGGACCTTCCGCACCAAGCCGGTCCATCAGGGCTATATCGAACCCCAGGCCGTTCTCGCCAGCCCGTCCCATGACGGCCAGGTGCAGATCTGGTGTTCGACCCAGGCCCAATTCGTGGTGCGCACGGTCTGCGCCCGCGTGCTGGGCATGAAAGCCTCCAAAATCCGGGTCTATCCGACCGAGATCGGTGGCGGCTTCGGCGGCAAGATCATTCCGCTGATCGAGCCGGTCGCCGCCCTGCTGGCGCGCAAGTCCGGCCGGCCGGTCAAGATCGTCGCCGACCGCGAGGAAGTCTTCCGCGCGATGGGCAATGCTCCGGGCAGCCAGGTCTGGGTCAAGATGGGCGCGACCCGTGACGGCACCATCGTCGCCGCCGATGCGGTCGTGAAGCTTCAGGCCGGGGCCTTCCCCGGTGCGCCGGTTCAATCCGGCGCCGGTCGCGCCTTCGGCTTCTACTATATCGAGAACGCCCGTTCGGTCGGCTACGACGTGGTGGTGAATCAGCCCAAGACCAGCGCCTATCGCGCGCCCGGCGCGCCGTGCACCCTTTTCGCGGTGGAGAGCGTGGTGGACGACGTGGCCAAGGGGTTGGGCATGGATCCGCTGGATCTGCGCATCATCAACGAGGCGCGCGAGGGCAAGAACACGATCATGGGCCCGACCTTCGGCATCATCGGCTGCGACGAGGTGCTGCGCACGGCCAAGGCCCATCCGCATTATGCCGCGCCGCTCAAGAAGCATCAGGGCCGGGGCGTGGCCTGCGGCTTCTGGTTCAACAGCGGCGGCGAATCGAGCGCGAATCTGACGATCAACGAGGACGGCACCGCCGCCCTGGTCTCGGGCAGCCCGGACCTCAGCGGCACGCGCATCTCGCTGGCCCAGATGGCGGCTGAGGAGCTCGGCATCGACGTCTCGCTGGTCAATCCTTCGGTCGGCGACACTGGCTCGGTCGGCTATACCTTCCTGACCGGCGGCAGCCGCGTCACCTTCGCCACGGGGATCGCCGTGGTCGAGGCCGCGCGCGACGTCATCCGCCAGGCCTGCGAGCGTGCCGCCAAGCTCTGGGACATCCCGGCCGATGCGGTGAAATGGGAGGACGGCCACGCTTTGCCGGCCGGCCCGAACGCGGGCGAATTCCCGCCGATGAGCCTGGCCGAGATCGCCTCGACCACGACCAAAACCGGTGGACCCATCGGGGTCAGCAAATCGGTCAACGCGCCGCATCTTGTCGGCCCGGCCTTCGGCACGCATATCTGCGATGTCGAAGTCGACCGCGATACCGGCCAGGTGACGGTTCTGCGCTACACCGTGGTTCAGGATGTTGGCCGGGCGATCCATCCGGCCTATGTCGAGGGCCAGCTTCAGGGCGGTGCGGCCCAGGGCATCGGCTGGGCGCTAAACGAGGAGATGTTCCACGGCGCCGACGGTAGGCTGTTGAATGCCGGCTTCCTGGATTACCGCATCCCGCTGACATCCGATCTGCCGATGATCGACACCAAGCTGGTCGAGGTGGCGAATATCCATCATCCCTACGGTGTGCGCGGCGTTGGCGAAACGGCGATCTGTCCGCCGGCGGCGGCCGTGGCGCTCGCCGTCAGCAACGCCATCGGCATCCGCATGATGGAATTGCCGCTCTCGCCGCCCCGCATCCTGGCGGCCATCAAGGCCAAAGGGGCGAACGGAAAAGGCTGAACGCGCTTCGGAAACCCGCCTGCCCGTCGTCGCACGGCGGCGGGCGGCGGGCTCGCGCGGTCGTTGCGCTGACGATTTCGGCTGCATACCGAACGCCGCTCTTATAATAGGGGCTGGATAGTCCCGCCGGGCCGGCTAGTTCGGTTGGTCCATCCGCTTGAGGATGGCGGCGATGCCTTCGGCAGCTCCGCCCGCGGCGGCATAGGCCGTATCGCCCCATCTTCCGTCGAGCGCGCCGGCGGGTAGGGTGTTGTCGAGATTGACCACGCCGACCTCCGCGCCTTCCGGGGTCATCACGCTCCAGGTCATATCGACTTTCTGGGCGCCGGCGCGAGGCTGGCTGGTTTGGATTGTGCCCAGGATCACCGCACGCGCCTCGCTCAGATCATCGGTCACCTCATAGCCGGCCCGCTCCAGAAAATAGCGGATGGCGCGAGAGAGTTGCTGGTTGCCGTCGCCCGGCGCGCCCGCGACCGGCATGATCGCGACGATCGGCCGCGCGTCGGCAACGGCCTCGGCGCCGGAGGTTTTGTCCTGGATGAATGCCGCGATCGGTCTCGCCGCGCCCTCGGTAATCTGCTGAATGACGCTGTCCCGACCCCGGGTCCAGGCCCTTTGCGCGACGGTCTCGTGCTGCAGATGGCGGCCGACCAGACTGCCGTCGTGATCGAGCAACTCCCACAGGATGAGGAGCTTGGTTTCATTCTCGTCGATGGGCGAGGCGGCGACCCGTGCGACGAGGAAATAACTGCCCGAATTGCTGACCGTGGTGCTGGCCGGCACATTGGCTTCGGCCAGGGCTTCGGCCATCGCCTCCGAGAGACGGACGGCCAGTTCCGGCTCCACGCCTTCGGCCTCGCGGACCAGGATGCCCTGGCTGTCCGGCATGGCGAGCAGAACCCTTTCCTGCTTCCGGATCGCGCCGCTATGGGCGAAGGGCTGGGGCGGTGGCGGGCAGGCGGCGAGGACGGGCAGCAGGATCGCCAGCAGGCCTATCCGAAGCGTTAGGCGCGTGGCGTCAAAGAACACAGCTCGCCACCAGGCCAAGCAGGCAAACCAGCAGAAAAATGATCAGATGGGGCACGGCTATCCGCCGAGGGCGATGGCCGAGAGGCTGCTGCCGAAACGCCGGTCGCCCTCCAGGCAGGCGCGGCGATAGCTGAAGAAGCTCTCGGCCTCGGCGCAGGTGTCGCGCGCCACCACGGCGACCGATGCGAGGCCGAGCTTCTCCAGTCGTGCGGCGAGATAGCCGGGCAGGTCGAAATGAAAATGCCCTTCCCGCGGCGCTGGGTGGAAGTGGCGCATATTCGCTTCGTCCTGGTCCCGAAAGGGCTGGGGGAATTCGGGCCCGACTTCGTAGGAAATCTGCTGGATGCAAGGGCCGATCGCGGCGACCGTGCGGCCGGTCGCCGCGCCGAGTTCGGCCATGGCCTCGAGAGTCGCCTCGGCGACACCGTCCAGAGCGCCGCGCCAGCCGGCATGGGCGGCACCCACCACCCTCGCCTCGGCATCGGCGAAAAGCAGGGGCGCGCAGTCGGCCGTCAGCACGCCCAGCACGATCCCCGGCCGATCCGTCACCATGGCATCCGCTTCGGGCCCGTCGCCGACTATCCAGGGGCGCTCCATCCGGGCGACGGCGCGGCCATGGACCTGGCGTACCGTGCACAGCGCCTCGACCGGCCGGTCGAAGACGGCGGCCGCGCGGCGCCGGTTCTCCAGGATGTTGGCGCGCGGTTCGCCGTCGCGAAAGCCGCAGTTCAGGCTGTCGAAAGGGGCTGGGCTGACGCCGCCGTTGCGAGTGAAAAAGGCGTGACGCAGATCCGGAGTCGAAGCCAGCCCCGGCTCGGATATGATGTCCGCTCTATCGCTCACGCCGCGCCGTCGCTCGTCTGCTAACCATTAGCCACCAAATCCATCGATATCTTGGAGAGGGATTCGGTGCCCCGCTCCGTGACGATATAGGACTGTCCCGGGCATTGCCCGAGGCGGTCGTCCTTCGACCGCACGATGGTATGGACGAACAGCACCATGCCGACCTCGATCTCCTGGTCGTTGCCGGGCCAGAACATGGGCCCGTCCATCCAGGTCGGCGGGAAGGTGGCGCCCAGGTTGTAGCCCGTCGCGCCCATCGGCACGTACCCGCCGCGCTTGATCACCTTGGCATGGGCGTCATAGACCGCGCCGAACCGGTTGCCGGGCTTGATCTGGGCGGCCGAGGCGCGATGCGCCTCGACGGCGATTTTGTGGATGTCCTTCTCCTTGCTCGTCGGCTTGCCGGTCAGGATCGTGCGCATCATCGCGGCGTGGTAGTAGCGATAGACCCCGGCCCATTCGATGGTCATCTGGTCCTTCTTGGCGAGACGGCGGCGGCCGGAGATATAGCGCCCGACGATCGCGCGCTCGCCCGAATTGATGATGAATTCGTTGCCGGAATAGTCGCCGTCGCCCTTGAAGACCGCACCTTGCATGGCGGCCAGGATATCGCCCTCCCAGGCGCCTGGCGTGGACAGGCGGTTGGCCTCCGCTAGGGCGGCATCGCCCAGCCCGCCCGCCTTGCGGCAAAAGTCGAGCTCCGCCGGGCTCTTGATCATGCGCAGGCGGCTGACGAGGTCCGAGGCGTCCTCGAGATTGCAGAAGTCGGTCATGGCGGCTTGGACCTTGCTGTGCAGCAGGCCGGTCAGGCCATAGGCGTCGAGTTCGATGCCCAAGCGCTTGCCGCGGCAGCCATGCTCCTCGAGCACCGCGCGCAGATCGATGGCCGGATTGGCGTCCGGCAGGTTGTGCCAGGGCCGGATGTCCTCGAGCGTCGAGATGAGCCCGGCGGTGATGACGTCGGGCATGCGGGTCAGCAGGGTCATCTTGCCGTCCGTGCCCATGTAGAGGCATTGGAAGAAGCAATAGCCGAAGCTGGCATAGCCGGAGAGGTAGTACATGCTCTCCTGGCGGAACATCAGCAGCCCATCCAGGTTGCGCGCCGCCATGGCCTTGCGGGCGTTCTTCTGGCGCTCCGCAAACTCTTTCTTGGTGAAGTGCAGATCCATTTTCATCCTCGATCCATGGGCCGGCGGAGGCCGCTTCGGTGGGGTGCGTCCGGCGCGCGCGCGAGAATACCGTCCGAAGCCCGATCCCGGCAACGGCGATGGTTCTCGCGGCAACGGGTTTCGTGTTCGCTCGCGTGCAGGGTGCCACACCCCCACCTCACCCCTTGTCCTTTTTCTATCCGAGCCCTGCCGGCTTGGGTCCGTCCGGGGCGGCGAAGGCGATGGCCTTGAAGAGTCGACCCATCTGGGCCGGGCCGAGCAGGCGCTCCAGGGCAGTCTCGATCTCGGCGGCCCGCCGCGGTCCGCCTCTGCGCGCAAGCGCCTCGGCCCGCGCGCCGATGCCCAGGGCGGCTAGGAATTCGGCCTGGGCGGCCGGTCCATGGATGGTCGCGCCGGCGGCGCGGGCGGCCCGGGCGAAGGCGGTGAAATCGACATGGGCGGTCAGGTCGGCCTCGCCCGGATCGGTCAGAACGTCGGCATAGGCATGGCCGCGCACGGCCTGCAGGGTTTCGCCCGGTGCGCTTTCCAGATGGCCGTAATCGAGGAAAAGGGCGGCCCCGCCATGACGCAGCAGACGCGCGGCCACCGCGGCGGCGATCTCGTCAGCGGCGGGGCGCTGTTCGACCAGGCTGCCGGTCGGCGCGTCGGCGACGAAGAATGGCGCCTCGACCGGGACCGCGCCGGGGGCGAAGGCGAGACGGCCGGCCTCGATCGTCACCATGCGCTCGCGCCATCCGTCCGCGGTGCGCAGCAACTGGCGGATGGGCAGGGCGTCGAGCAATTCGTTGGCGATCAGCAGAAGGGGGCCGTCCGGGATCGTCCCGATTCCGTCATGCCAAGCGGGTGCGTGATCGACGAGCGCATCGGCTTGACGCGCGCGCAAGGTTGGGCTGGTTTCGATCAGATGCAGGCGCGCGGCTTCGCGGAAGCCGGGCAGGGCGGCGGCGGCGCGCAGGGCATCGGCCATCAGGGTGCCCCGACCCGGGCCCATCTCGACCAGCTGTACCGGGTCAGGCCGCCCCATGCGGTCCCATAGATCGGCGCACCACAAGCCGATCAGCTCGCCGAACATTTGGCTGACCTCGGGCGCGGTGACGAAATCGCCGGCCGCGCCCAGGGGGTCGCGGGTGAAGTAATAGCCGTGGTCGGGATGGCCCAGGCATTCGGCCATGTAGCGCTCGACCGTGATCGGCCCCTCGGCCGCGATGACGGCGCGCAGGTGCCGTTCGAGCGGGGTCACGCCCGCTTGCGCGCCCAGATGAAGATGGTGAGGCCGATCAGCACCATGGGCACCGAGAGGATCTGGCCCATCGTCACCGGGCCGATCAGGAAGCCGAGATGGGCATCCGGTTCGCGGAAGAATTCGGCTGCGATGCGCGCCAATCCGTAGCCCATGACGAAACAGCCCATCAGGGCGCCCGGCATGTCCTTCAGGCGGGTCAGGCTGAACAGCAGATGCATGACCAGGAACAGCACCAAACCTTCCAGCGCGGCCTCATAGAGCTGGCTGGGATGGCGGGGGATCTGCAGCGGGTCGTGGGGAAAGACCAAGGCCCAGGGCGCGTCCGCCGCCCGGCCGTAGAGTTCGCCGTTCACGAAATTCGCCAGCCGGCCGAAGAACAGGCCGATGGGCGCGGCCACGCCCAACAGGTCGCCGAGGCGCATATAGGCGATCTTGTTCTTGCGGCAGAACAGGATGGCGGCGATCACGACCCCCAGGAAGCCGCCATGGAAGGACATGCCGCCCTGCCAGACTTCCAGCGCCGAGAGAGGATTTTCGAGATAGTAGCCGGGCCGGTAGAAGAGGACATAGCCGAGGCGTCCGCCGAGCACGACGGCGATGGTCGCCCAGGCCAGGAAATCGTCGATCTTGACCGGGTTCGGCCCGCCCGGCTGGGGCAGCGTGGCCCAGCGCATGTAGCGCCAGGCGAGGATCAGTCCGGCGATATAGGACAGGGCGTACCAGCGGATCGCGAGCGGGCCGATCTCGAACAGCACCGGGTCGATCTCGGGATAGGGTATGACGAGCAGGGTCACGACGTCGGGTCCAGCTTAGCGATAAGGGTCATCGACGGACAGGTAGCTGCCAATATAGTCGGCCACCCCGTCTTCCAGCGATGTGAAAGGAGTATCGTAGCCGGCGGTGCGCAGGCGCTCCATCCGGGCTTCGGTGAAATACTGATATTTCTCGCGGATCGCCTCGGGCGTGTCGATAAAGCGGATCGCCGGCTCCCGCCCCAGGGTGGCGAAAACCGCGCGCGCCAGATCGGCGAAGCTGCGTGCCTGCCCGGTGCCCAGGTTGAACAGGCCCGAGACCTCGGGGTTGTCGAGCAGCCAGAGCACGACCCGGACGCAATCGCCGACCCAGACGAAGTCGCGCATCTGCCCGCCATCGGGATAGTCCGGGTTGTGGGAGCGGAAGAGGGTCGCCGGTTCGCCGGCCGCGATCGGGGCGTGCAGCTGTTCGACCACGCTGCGCATGCCGCCCTTGTGATACTCGTTCGGGCCGTAAACGTTGAAGAACTTGAGCCCGGCCCATTGCGGCGGTGTCCGTCCGCCATCGGCGACAATGCGCGCGATGCGCCGGTCGACGATTTGTTTGCTCCAGCCATAGGCGTTTAGGGGCCGGAGCGCGGCCAGGGCCTCGGGTGAGCCGTCATCGTCGAAGCCGGCGGACCCGTCGCCATAGGTCGCGGCCGAGGAGGCATAGATCAGTGGTACGCCATGCGCCGCGCACCAGTCCCATAGATCGAGAGTGAAGCGGGTATTCTCGCGCACCAGCAGATCGGCATCGGTTTCGGTGGTTGCCGAGATCGCGCCCATATGCAGGATCGCGGAGACGCGATAGGCCTGGGTCTTGAGGAAATCGAACAGGGCTTCGGGCGCCACGATATCGGCCAACTCGCGCTTGGCGATGTTGCGCCATTTCTCGTCCGTGCCCAGGCGATCGCAGACGACGATCTCCTGACCGGGGCGGGCA
>Ga0302135_10001939_pt1 | contig 12416 bp, 9 predicted proteins | sample CBN3_surface_MG_FD_203119 | JGI IMG/M metagenome (GOLD analysis project Ga0302135, IMG submission 203119) | Marine microbial communities from Western Arctic Ocean, Canada - CBN3_32.1 | ecosystem: Environmental > Aquatic > Marine > Oceanic | place: Canada: Western Arctic Ocean | collected 2017-09-15 | reverse complement strand
GGCGCCAGGTCGATTCTTGCCGATCCGCGCAGTCCGGAAATTCAGTCCGCGCTTAATCTCAAGGTCAAACACCGTGAATCCTTTCGACCCTTCGCTCCCGCCGTGCTGGAGTCGAAGGCTGCGGAGTGGTTCGACATGGAATCGCCCAGCCCCTACATGCTGCACGCCGTGCCACTTCGGGAGACGCGGCGCAAACCTGTCGATCCGTTGCCAACCCAAGACAAACCCAATGATATGATTGCGCAGATCAACCAAGTGCGCTCAGACATCCCGGCGGTGACCCATGTCGATTACAGTGCGCGCGTGCAGACGGTGGGACCAACCGAAAAGCCGGATTTCTTCGAGTTGCTCGAAGCGTTCGAAGCGGAGACAGGCTGCCCGGTTTTGGTCAATACCTCTTTCAACCTGCGCGGCGAGCCAATCGTCTGTTCGCCGGAAGATGCTTATCGATGCTTCATGCGGACGGAAATTGATATTCTCGTCATTGAGGATTGCCTGTTGAACAAGGCGGAGCAACCGGCCTGGACGGAATCGGAGGATTGGCGCGATGCCTTCGAACTCGATTGAGGAGTCTTTTGCGGCGGCAGCGGCGGCCTTTCAACGCGATCAACTCCTGCCGCTGGCGGCGCAACTTCGGGCTACAGGCAGGGCGGTGTTTGCTTCGGGGCCCGATGAGACCGTCGAGAGTTATTTCACACCCGCCGAACGGCCCACCTTCGGTGCCGAGGATTTCATGCTCGGCGATATCGAGACGCCCGCGGGGCTAGTCGCTGCGCTGTTGGCTCACTGGCGGGCCGGGAAGCGGAGCGAGCTCGAAACGCTGGCGTCCGGCCTGCGCGAGCTGATCGAACAATCCGCGCCGCTCGCCGAAACCCAGGACGACTCACTCTCGCCCTACCTTTACGTCATGTACTGACTGGCAACGATGATCAAGCCGGTGCTTCGGATCGTTATCACCCGACTTTTCCAGATCATGGGTCTCAGTCTGGCGGGCCTCTTCATTCAGCGGGCCATCGTGGGGCCCAACCACATCCGGGTACTGAGTTATCACGACACACCGCCGGGTACCGCCGACGGACTTCGCGTGCAGCTCGAGTATTTTTGCCGGCATTTCGACCCGGCGGCTCCCGGCGATCTCTCTGCCCTGCTTTCCGGTGAACGCCGCCGCCGACCGGGGCTAATCGTTACCTTCGACGATGGCATATGGTCGAACTACGCTGTCGCGGCGCCACTCCTGGAGCGGTTTGGTTTTGTCGGTTGGTTTTTTGTTCCCGCCAGCTTGATGGGATCGACGCCCAACGGCGACCCCCCCCCTGACCTGGCGATCCACATCAAGACAGTTCCCCCGAACAGATCTTCATTCATGACCTGGGACGAGCTTCGCGATTTACGCGCCCGCGGCCACATGATCGGCTGTCATTCTTTGACCCACCGGCGACTCGGCGACCAACTGGACGACGCCACGTTGCAGAGCGAGATTACGGATTCGAAAGAGCACATCGAAAACGAACTCGGCGAAACCATCGAGTCTTTTGCCTGGGTCGGGGGTGACGAGCGAAGCTACGGCGCAAAGGCGGCAAACCTGATTCGCCGATCAGCCTTTCGCTTTGGCTTCATGAGCAACAGCGCCCCCGTGACTCCGGCAACCGACCCGTTGCAAATCAACCGGACCAACGTCGAAACGTCCTGGCCTTTCTATCGCGTTCAATTTTCGCTCAGCGGCATGCTTGACCTGGTCTATCGCGGCAAGCGTCGACGAGTCGATCGACTGACGGCGTCCGCCTGATCGGTGCGCTGCCAGCTATGTCGGGTTGGGCATGGCAAGTAACTCCGAATAGCTCTGTGCAATGCGCTCGCTGCGATGGGCCGCGACGAAATCGGCCACCCACGCCGCATCGATGCGCATCGTGCCGGCTCGGCGCAGGAAACCTGTGATCTCGGTCAATGCTTCCGAGTTGATGCTCTCCTGGAGCAGCACATTCAAACAGGCCGGGTGACCGCGTAAAAATTCCCGCGAACTGTCGTTTTGAATAACCAGAAAATTGATGATCGGTTTTGCAGCGGCGACATATTCCACGAGCTTGCTGGGCAATTGATAGTCCGCAAGGTTACCCAAATTGACGAGGACGTCACTATCGTGAAGCGCGTCGCGCGCTGCCGAGCGATCGACCAGCCCGTGCAGATGCAGAACGCCTGGGAATTCGTTGAAACGACCGAAAAGCGCTTCGAACGGAGCCACCGTGCCGTAGACATGGAATTCCAACCGTTCGCGCAGGTCCGCGTGATCGCGAAGGAGGCGAAGGAGAAGATCGACCATGGGGCCGGGCACGCGGTTGGGCGGATTGAAACGCCCGACATAGGCGAGGCGGAGTTTTCCTACGTCTGCGAGGGATTTGTCCGGCATCGTCCGTAGTTCGCCGAAAGATTCCGTCAAAATCGGGGGCACGACGTATAGCTTTGCAGCCTGCTCAGGGAACAGCGATGCGTAGCAGTCGGCCGTTCGTTGAGTTGTCACCGTGACGCGATCGACAGCGCCGAACAGCGCACGCTCAACCCGGTAGTTCAGTCGGCGATACAACGCGTGATTGTTGGTTGGCGTGATGGTCAGATAACAGAATGGGTCGCCGTAATCGGCGAGCCACGTCGCGTGGCCGGCGTGTTTTCGGCAAGACAGGCCAACAAGATGACCGGTAAACGGCGCAGCGACGGTGACCATGGCGTCATAGCGCCGGGCACTCAGGAGATTACGAACTTTCCTGCGCGCGGGGAAATACCAGAGGCATGCGTAATCGGGCCAGTACAGTCGCTTCCATGTTCGCTCATAGACGAAGCGGGCGGCGCGGCGCAACCCGTTGGCGTGTGGGGAGGCCGTTGCGCTTGCCTGCAGGTCAACCCGTCCGGTTGTCCCCAGCCGGCTCCGCCAGTTTTCCAAACCGATGCCACCGACCCGGTGGATCGCGACGGTTCCCGACGTTTCCACCGCAGGCAAACCGGGGCCTGGTGCGGTGACGATATCGATTGACGCGCCGCCGGCCGCCCATTGGCAGACGATGGACGACCACCGGATGGCGCGCGGAGACAGGCTCGGCGCATAGGCGTAGGAGACGATGAGAATGTTCATGTCTTACGCAGGACCCTTCCGCAGCAGCAGCCGCTCCCGGCGAGAACGCGATGAAAAACCGAATGCCGACGATGCGGTCAGTCCGCCAAACCCCGGTGTGTTTCCACAGGCGCCAATTTTTCCGAAATCGGTCCGATCAATTCGTCTGCGATCACTTCGCTGCCTGCTTCTGTAAGATGAATATCAAGCCAAGAATGCATGCGCTCCTCCAGCGCTCGCTTTACGAGCGTCTGAACAGGATTAATGAACGTCGTACCGCGCGCCGTCAGTCTCTCTTCGACCTCGGCCGTCACGCGATACAGCCGCTCGGGTGTGCTTGGCTCGATGTGCTGCCACCGCGACCTATCCTCACCGTGGACCACGTAACTCAGGGGAGTGTAGATAAAGATGATCGGCGTTTTAGCACCCAGATAACGAGCAACATTGGTCTCAAAGTGAACAAATTTCTGAACGATCCCGTCAACGTCGATGCTCGTCGGGAGAGCGCTGCCAATCTCAGAATAAAGCTCGAGTCCCTGCCCACTCCGGGCGTCCTTTTTCGTTTGCACAATTGATTGGTAAGGGTACCAACCGTAGAACACGAGGCCGGAGTTTTTCGCTAGCGCCAGGATCTTGGCCCGAGCCGGCGGGAGCTGTATCCGGAACTCGCCGTCCACGATGCGCGGGCATACCAGGGGTTGAACACATTCCCCACTGATCACATCGGGAGACTGATAGACCGTCTGGACGATCAGGTCGGGGTGATATCTGTAACCTTCCTCCTTGAGCCAACAAAGCTGCTGTGAGGGCGGCTGGGCCGGCGTTTCGACGTTGACGATTTTCGCGTTTATCCCTCGTGCCTTTAGTTTTTCGCCAATCAGAGCGGGGAACGTCTGTTCATAATTGGTTCCCCCTCCGAACGTCATGGAGGGGCTAAGAAAAACTACCCGATAACGACCGTCCGCCTTCGAATACGCCACAGCCTTCTGCGCGCTATCTGTACGGAATCCTTGAGTGTTGGTGTAGATCTCGATACTGAACTCGTTCGTCGAACGACTCAGATTCAAACTGGGCTTCAGTGCGAAACACAGGATCGGATCGTCCTGGTAAATTCGCAGCAAGTTCCGTTCATACAAAAATCTTCCACTCGTTAAATAATAATAGGACTGAAACAATCCTTCCGAACAAACAAAAATAGATATTGTAAAAACCGAATATAAAGCACTATTTTTACTCACGGCCATGGGAAACCGCGCTCGATCGACGAGAAATAATCCAGACTGCTATATTCGTTCATCGTCGTTCGCCGCCTATTCCCCCAAACCCTTGGCCGATCACTCCGATCAACACGCCTCGCGTTTGATCACAAATCTGCCCCGGACGTGTGGCGTATCGCGTCAATGGCCTCATGAGGTCAGGGGATCTGACCAATTGTTTCATCTACGAACTAGATCCGAACACCGCGCCTTCTAGGCCACCCCCACGATTCGGCGGCGCCGCTTTGCCGACAACGTGAGAGTGGACTGCCGACATGATGAGTCCGTAACTCACGATAGAAATCAGCTGTATTTCTTCCGATGTCACACCGTATTTGACCAACCAAGCAACGTATCCCGCCATGAGATAGAAATTTATTTTGTTCATTGGAACACGCTCAAACATTACGAGGAAAATTGGCCAGGCAAGGAACGCTGCCATCAATAACGCCCCTACCAATCCTCCTGAAAACAAAATATTGACATACAGACTTGAAAAACTGACGAGAACATCACCTGAAAAATCGATGTTCGCGTTACCTAAACCAACGCCAAAAAGAGGCACCGGGTTTCCTAGAAGATAGCTGAATACATAACCCCGGTTTGATTCCAAGAGGCCTTCGGAAAACAACGGCCCCAAGCGACCAGCGAACGCTCCAAAGACGTTCTCGGAGAGGTAGTCACCCTTAACCTGGATCAGTTCATTCGCCACAAAAAGTATAGCACCTCCGAAAAGTAAAACGCCGGCCAAGCGCGCCATAACGCTGGGGCGCAAAGGGTTGGACAGTACGGTCGCAGCTATCAATCCACACGCAACCGCTAAAATACCGGAAAGGCTTGCCGTCAACAGCAGTGCAACTCCCATAGCGACCGAATGAAGATTTATCGGAGACCGCCGATAACCGAAAGACAGAAGCAGGGGGACCATGAGCCATCCGGCCAGGACGTTCGGTTCACGAAAACTGCCCAACGCCCGATGGAATGCGGCGGCAAAGTGGTGGCCGTATTCCGCTCCGGCGAAGCTAAAACGCCGAGGCGGTTCAGGAAACCCAAAGAAATTTGCCAAATAGATGTAAAAGGCGTAGACGGCGAAGAGGGTCCCCAGATAGACAACCCAGCGTATCAAACGGTCCTGTTGACCTTGCCGGCAGAGGTAATAGACGAGCCAACCAAAACAAATGGCGCTGCCCAAATTCGCGAACCGTAGCGCGACGTAGATCTCGTACCCCGTCGTCATCAGCGTCGGCATTCTCAAATAATAGTGACCTTGAGCACTATTAACGAAGGTGACGACAAGAAGCCAAAGCCCGAACGCAAGAAAGAGGATCGTGCCGGGCATGACAGGCAGCCGCACAACGCAGAGCAACCCTGCGAAGACGATGACCGTGAGGGCGCTCGCGATCCACGTGATCGGCACGCTTAGGAGGGCGTAGCTATCCTGCGCGTTCAAGAACAAGATCACGATGAACGCAGCGAAAATAAAGTCGACGAGTGCGAGCGAAAGAGCGCCGCGCCGAATTCGTGCCCGCACCCTCAGTCTACTATCGGTGCTGTCCGACATTCCTGAATTCCGTATCCGGGCGAAAACAACGTCGGTGTCGGGTTTTGCCAGACTACGTTACGCATCGCCTGTCCACCGCGCGACTCGCAATAATCGGTAATCTGGACCCTGTCGTCCAGTATCTCGATACGCCGCCAGAGGCTCATGTTTCCTTTCCGAAGATTCCCGATAAAACCCCTTGCTCCGAAATAGACACACCTGGCGGCGATAGCATTTGACAATGCAAACAGCCCAAGGTTGAGGCGTTCGGGCGCGAGTCCTACGGGCTGCGGAACAAAATGAGATTTCGCCGAACGGTATTGATTTCGCCGTTCCGGACTGGCGGTATACAGGTAAGTGCCTGGGTCGACGATCCTTTCAACCCCGTCAAGACACAGTTCGATAGAAAGCTGATCAACATGGGCGTGACCACCGCGCCCATTCTGACCGAGTGAACCACAACGAACACTCATGAAGAGCGCGGGTGAACGAAAGAGATAGAGGCCGAAATCCTTGTAGGCCTGGGTCTCGAGTTCCCGACGCAAACCATCGTTGGCTCCTACGAAATTGAAAACGCGAGCCCCAACGGCGGCATCGCAAATTTTGCGCTCGGCTTCCCGCCACTCGGCCTCATCCCCGATACAGCAGTCTTCAGCCCGCGACACCGATAGATTACGGCGGTAAGACGGGACCACAAGGTTCCCGCTCAAGCTTTCGATCAGCCGTGCCTCGATGCCGTGACCATCGGCAAATTTTGCGAACCCGTCACGCCGAAACAAACCATTCGCGAGAGTCGCCAGACTGGCGTGATCCAAGTGATCCTCCTGCCAATAGGCGGCACTTTCAGGCAACGCGTCATAATCAGCCAGGGTCACGTATTGGCGTTTGGCCTCAGCCACAGACGTCGTGGCGCCAGCAATGCCCAGCTTGATGAATCGCCCGCTGTCGTTATCACCGATCTGGACAATATGCCCGTCCGGTTTCGTGCTGGCGATCGTGAATTCCACCATCCGTTCCAGCCGCTCGAAATACCAGGCCGGGATGGGAGTTTTGGGCAGGTCTGACGACACTGCGTGGAAGGGAATCGGCGCACGACGAAGCGACGGCCGGCCCTTGATCGCGCGGCGATCGTAGGCCAGAAGCGATTGACGCCGTGTCGCCGCCAAACGTATTGCCAACGCCGCGCCCCAGACCGCCATTTCGGCGCTCAGCCGATGGTAGCAAGTCGAGGCCTCAAAATTGGCGCCGTCTTCGCCAAACTGATAGGCAACCTCGTCGATGAGTTCCTGAACCGCAAACGCCATCCATGCATCGATATTAACGGACTGCGGCAAATAGGCGGCAACGAAGAGAAGGCCCGCAATGTCGGCCAAATAATGGTTGTTGCGATATTTCGGACGCCATTCGAGGTTGTTCACGATATGGGTGCCGTGCTGGAAAATACTCCGGGAATAAATCTCGAGAAACTCGGGATCAATCGGAGCACCGGCAGCACGAAAGAGGTCGACGGCAACCAACCAGTTGGCCGCTCGAATGGCGACATCCATCGTACACGCCCAGTTGGCGCCGTAACGGGGCGGGTTCGTCGCTATAAAATCTAGTGTCTGATTTCGGCATTCTCGCCAATAGACGTCGGGTTCGTCGAACCCCGAGACGCCCTTGCAGGCCAAGTGGTAAGCCAATGCCAAATGGGGAAGATGCTGCATCCGAGCAAGCTCCCAAGGCACCTTGACGTCCGCGCCGGGCGGATGCCCGACAACGATGTCCCGATACCAGGTTGTCGCCGACCAGCGGAAGCCGGATTTTACGTCGAGTTGCCAATCGATCGGGGTGTAGCCGGGCTCTATCCGTTGCCAGATTCGTCGGGATTCCTCCCGGTTCGACGCAACCACGCGATCGTCAAGCCACTTGCCTTGCGGATCGACGCAGACCGGCCTTCCGACATCGTATCGCTTTCCCTCTACACCGCGGCAGACCGACCCATACCCCACCTCGACCCAACCGGAGCCCAACAGATCAAACCGGTGTGCAAGATAATGCGCGCACAGAAGTGCCGCTGTCTCGCGCTCGTGCTCCGAGAGATCAAAGTCGGCATTCTCGAGGTGCCAACTCAAACCCTGTCCAACGGGGAACCCAGCAGCAGAGAATGTGCCCCCGACTTTGTCGGCGCGCCGCCGCCAAGAGGCAGAAATCTTGTTACGAATTCGTCGGGAGACCTCTTCGCACAACAACCGCGGAGGCAGCGACGCGGCGGCACGAAATTTCCGCATCGTAGAACGAATCATCGATTCCCCTGGGAAAACATTATCTCGATCAGACGAGCCGAGCTGGCATACGACATTATGACGGCTCTGCCTCAAGGAGCGCCGCAAGCTCCTTCAGCACGGGCCGAAGTTGATAGAACAGCACTTCGGCTACGAGCTGATTACCCTTTCGTGTGTAATGGACATAGTCGATGAACAGAGTTTCCTGCGACACCGCCATCGAGTTCACTGGGTCGACAAACGAGATGCCGAGAGATGGCAACTGTTCCGCCAACCGGTCTCGGACATGAAATCGGAATTTCGTACTGGTGGGCGATCGACTATTTGTCAATTTCGCAGAAAGGCGCATCTCGCCGGGACTAAATTGCTTCACTCCTTCGAGATCGAGCAACCAATTCTCCCAAAATATTACGAGGTGCTGTTCTCTCCGCTTCGCCACAGCCGCCATTGCATCCACGTAACCCAAATATTCTGAAAGCAGCAATTCCACTTCGGCATCGTTCGCCAAAGCCGGCAGAGAATCGTCGGATGTCAGCCAGAATTTTATGGGCGCCAACCGACGGGAAAGAGCAAAACCGCCGTCAATCAATTTGCCAGCCACCTTTTTTGCTAATCCCACGCTCGCAAAATAGCCCTCTAGGGTTCGTATAGTATTTTCAACAAGCGAATTCGCATCATTCCGGTTCACAATTCGATCGAACTCGGACTTCCATAGATGATCGGACTGGAGGGTTTGTTTCCGCTCATTGACCGCCCCGGCCGCCGGCCAGCCGCCGAAATTGTTCGCACTACCGAAAACAATCACGATATCAGGATCATAATAGGCGAATTCTGCAATGTAGCTAACGCTGACCTCGACGATTCGATTGAAGTTCACAGCGGCGTTGATGACTTCGACATCGACGTCTGAAAATTCCAAATCGGACCGGATTAGACCCTCCAAAAAAGCATCGATAGTCCCATCGCTGCCCGTACGGCCCTCGCTCTCGATAAACGCGTTGCCGGCGATTCCCGAATACAGCACGGAAGCTCCTAAAAGCATGACCCGCAGCGTCTTGGCTGGCTTTTCAATCGCCACCTCGCCATCGCGGCGAAACCCTGCTTCGTTAATTTGAAATGCCGGAGACGTCAGATTTGGATTGTTGCGGACCAGGCCATAGGGCGACCACGAATAAAAAGAAAAGGTCCGGTAGGGCTCGCCTGCCCAGACATAGACCCATAGTTGCGCCGCGCCTTCGGTAAGGAACAGGGCGAGAAGAAGGGTACCCAGGACGCGATGCCAGCGGATCTCCTTCCCCATCGGCCTTGTCATCTAGAAACGGCCATAGATGAATTCATCGGCAGGGAAATGCGTCGCAATGCTCGTCAGATGAAGCGCCAGTGCAAAAATTATGATCCCTAAAATTTTGAGCACGAACGCCCATTCATGAAGATTCAGCCATTCTCGTGGAAAAATCCCCAAGGCACGCCCAGCGAATATTGCCGCCCCCAACGCCGTCACAAAAATGACGATGCCAATCAAAAGTTGGATGAGATCGCTAGTGACAAACTGCATGACGTTTTATCGCACCAGCACCGACAGGGGGAGAGCAAACAGGATCCAGCCCATGGATACGAACGAAAAGGTTAACGCAACGGCCATGCCCTGGCGTACCCAACGTCCGTAAACCGATGCCCCGGAGGTTTCCATGCCAGCGGCGTGCGAGGAACGGCGCCTCGATCGATAGATGTCGTAAACGATCAACCCTGCCGCGTGATAGAGGCCCCAGAGCAGAAAATTGAGAGTCGGTCCATGCCAGTAACCGCAAAATGCGAAGGTTGCGACGTAGGCAATGAACGCGATGATACGAGGATGCAATCCCGACCGCGCCTGTAGCGTTCGAACGAGCGGTATGAACATGTAACTCGTAAGCACGCGGCTGAATGTGATGTGCCAGCGCTGCCAGAATTCGCGAATATTGGACGCGAAGTAGGGATTGTTGAAATTCTCCGGCACCCGAAGACCAAGAATACGCGATAGCGCGATCGCAAGATCGCAATAGCCCGAAAAATCCAGCCAGATCACCAAAGAGTAAGCGAATGCCGCACCGATTAGCGCTCCAGGATTGGTTGGCCCTGTTTCCTGAAATACCACCAAACTGAAGGGCATTACCAACGGAACAAGAAGCTGTATCTTGACCAGGCCCAGCATGGCGCGAAAAACTGAATCCACCAGCGTTTGGCGATTCAATTTTTCCGGCTTGCGGACCGCATCGTCGAACTCCCCGAAATAATGCATCGGGCCTGAAATGTAGGTCGGAAAATAGAAGATGTATCCCGCCGTCATCAGCAGTTCGGGCTCGCCGATTCTGCCATCGTGATAGTCACGCAGGAAGGTCCAGCATTTGATCATGACGAACGAAAAGCCGATGAAAAATAGAACACTCAACGGGGAGGCTTCCAGGGCCGCGGCTTCCTTTCCCACCACCCAAGCGACAAGGATGGGAAGGAGACCGACGGCCCAAGCGATCGTCGGCCATCGTTGTCCGAGCGTGTGTGTCAAGCGTATCGCGACATGAAGCCATATCGGGGTCGCGGCAACGATAATAATTAGTGGCAATTGCAGACCGACAACGAAGTAAAGAGCCACCAGACTTGCCGCAGCCAAGGCAGCCGCCCGCCACCGAGCGTTCGCTGCCGGCAACAGCCAGAACACGCCGATCAGCGCTAGAAAAATCGCCCAAAACTCAGTGGATTGAAACATTCAGGATCCGAAGGGCGTTACACAAATTGCCGCAAGTATTTTTCACTATTTTCAGATCTCGCAAGTTTGCCCGATGTAGATTTTACAATCCAGCGCGCCGGTACAATACGTACCACTCCGGGAACGCAATCGAGTTCCTGGGCCACTTGTCGCCGAATTTCTCGAACGGTTTCATTACTCGAATTTATAGGACTGTCCGTTTCCTCGGCGAGAATCACCAGTTTCTCCGTTCCGAGAAATTCATCTGGTACACCGAATGCCACCACCCTGCCCGAAACGACGCAGTCGATTCGTCCGACAACGGCTTCGATATCGCCAGGATAGAAATTTCTCCCTTGAACGATGACGAGATCCTTGAGTCGGCCCGTTACGTATAGTTCACCGTCATGGACAAAGCCGAGGTCGCCGGTCCGAAACCAGCCATCGGCGGTCATAGCACGCGCGGTCTCATCTTCGCGGCGGAAATATCCGGAAAAAAGATAATCGCCTCGGATAGCAAGTTGACCGACATAGCCGGGACCGAGAATTTGATCGGCGTCATCGAGCGTGGCAACTTCCGTGCCGTCCACAACCGGCCCGTTTGACACCAGGGCCATGGCGTCGTTACCCGCCACAGGCACTATCCGATGTTGGTCGATAAATATACGCCGATCAATCCCCAGAACGCTTTGCCGGCCGGGCAGCGACTGTGAGACCGCGTAGACGTTCTCCGCCATGGCGTAACTGGACGTCAGCTGCTCGGCACGGACCCCCAATCGCGCAAACCGGCGAACAAACGCCTCGAGGGATGTCGCAAACACGGGCTCCGAACTATTGATCCATGCTCTGATCGAGCGAAGATCCAGGTCATCACGAAGCTGACTATCTAGAATAGATTCAGCCATAAACGAAAATGCGAAATTAGGCATCCAACAGAGCGTGGCCTTCACGTGACTAATCACGTCAAAAAGCCGAACTGGATTGGTTACCCAATCAAACGGCGAGATGGATAAGAATGGCGCCCCGCCCACGAAGGGAAACAGGAAGCACGCGATCAAGCCCATGTCGTGATAGAGCGGCAGCCAGCTGACCACACGATCATCCGGGGTAAGTCCAATACGCCTACCATAAGCCTGATTGTGAGCCATCACCGCGCGGTGCGAAAGGGCAACCCCTTTTTGGCTTCCTGTTGTTCCCGACGAGTGCTGAAGCAGCAGGACATCGTCCGCGTCTGCCGGCCAGAAGGGAGTGGGCGGCCCGGCAGACACGTCGTCGACGTACACGATCTCCGCTTCACTAGTCCTGAGTCGGTCCTCGAACTCGAGTCGCGCGACAATGTCACGATCCGTTACGAGAAGACCCGCTGCGATGGTGCTGAGCATAGAATCCAGACCGGCGTGATATTTTCCGGCCTCCATACGCGGCGATGGCGGCGACAATAGAGTGGGAATATGCCCCGACCACACGGCGCCAAGAAATGCGGCGTAGAGATCAACACAGTTGTATAGGCAGATAATGACGATCTTACGCTCGT
>Ga0302135_10001935_pt1 | contig 12433 bp, 11 predicted proteins | sample CBN3_surface_MG_FD_203119 | JGI IMG/M metagenome (GOLD analysis project Ga0302135, IMG submission 203119) | Marine microbial communities from Western Arctic Ocean, Canada - CBN3_32.1 | ecosystem: Environmental > Aquatic > Marine > Oceanic | place: Canada: Western Arctic Ocean | collected... | reverse complement strand
TCCGATCCAGACTCGAAGGCAGACTGGGAGTTGTACAACATCCGTGACGACCGCACCGAATTGAACGACCTGATCGACGGCGAGCGAAAACGCGCCGATGAAATGATTCGCTTCTATAACGAATGGGCGGAGCGCTGCGAGGTAGAAAACTGGGAGAACCCGGGATTCAAGCTGAGGCCAAACCTAAAAACGATAACTCGACATAACCACGGTGGAGATGGCGTGATAGCCGCCAGGCTGGGCCCGAGACGAGAACTGCCGAAGCCCCAGTAGCTGGTCGAACACGGGGTATGCCGCACATCGATGGAATTAATCGCGGTAAACTCCCGGTCGATACATAACTTTCGTTGACTCCTGTCGCAATGACTCAAGAAGAGCGGATACAGAATTAATGCATTACAAGACGATTTCGGAGCTCGCTCCGCTGATCGAATCGGGTGAAATTTCACCGGTTGAACTCACGCGATCTCAGCTTGATCGTATCGAGCAGCTCGATGGCAAACTAAAGTCGTACGCCACGGTCACAGCTGATCTAGCGATGGAGCAGGCCCGGCAGGCTGAGAAAGAGATCAGCAACGGCAACTACCGCGGGAAACTTCACGGCATTCCGATCGCTGTAAAAGACTTATGCGACACCGCGGGAATCAGAACGATGGGCGGCTCCGCTGTCTTCGCTGACAACATCCCCGCTAGTGATGCGACAGTGGTGACGAAACTCCGAGACGCCGGATCCGTGCTGCTGGGCAAGCTGAATATGACCGAAGGGGCGATGGGTGGTTATAACCCGAAGCTTCAACTGCCGGACAATCCGTGGAAGGAAGCGCACTTTGTCGGCGGGTCTTCCAGTGGATCAGGTGTGGCGACAGCGGCTGGCATGGCCTTTGGAACACTGGGTAGCGATACCGGTGGTTCGATAAGACATCCATCAGCTGTATGCGGCACCGTGGGCCTGAAACCAACATGGGGTCGAGTGAGTAGGCACGGCGTAATGGACCTCGCACAGTCTCTCGACCACGTGGGTACGCTTACGCGTTCTGCAAAGGACGCTGGCATAGTTTTGCAGGTCATATCAGGCACCGACCCCGGTGATCCAACCACTCTCCCGCACGATGTGCCAGACATGCTCTCAGCTGTCGGAAAAGGCGTCGAGGGGTTAAAGATCGGTTGGGATGACGGCTACTCGACCGTCGATCTGGAACCGTCGTACGCACAGGCTGTCGAAGACGCCATGAAAGTGATGGAAGGTCTCGGGGCGAAGATCGTACCGGTGAAAATGCCTGAAATGCTGCGAGAAGCAGTTGCAGCCTGGGGAGTGATTTGCACCAGTGAAGCGGCCGCTGCACATATTGAAACTTACCCATCCCGGGCTGACGAATATGGGGTTTTCCTGCGTGCCTGGCTGAAAAATGGAACTGCGCACACCAGTGTCGAATATGCAGAAGCGCACAGTCTTCGTCTTGCACTAAACGGCGGATTACGCAAAACAATGCGCGACGTCGATGTGCTCGCCAGCGCCCCGACATCAAGGGCTGGCTATCCGGTAACCTCTGATGAGATGTACAACATGGATCCTAAAGAGCGTGATCCCTGGGGTGGCAGGTTTACTGTTCCGACAGATTTTGCGGGATTACCGACTATCAACCTGCCGTGTGGACGCGATGTAAACGGCATGCCCGTTTCGATACAGTTCGCCGGTCATCACCTTACCGAGCCAATGCTTGTGGGGATAGGCGACGCTTTCGAGGGCGCCACCGATTTCCACAATCTACACCCACCAGTTTAGGAATAGCTTAGGAACAATCATGAACGATCGATTTGAAGGAAAAGTTGCTTTAGTTGTCGGTGGCGCAAATGCCGATGACAGCCAACTGATGGGCTTCGCCGGGCTGGCAGCTCTCGAGATCGCCAGACTCGGGGGCAAGATAGTCATCGGTGATATCAACGACGAGGCCGGAGAGCGGTCGGTGAAGAGGATGAAGGAAGCTGGCCTGACCGCTGACTACATGCACCTCGACGTGACTTCGGAGGAGGATTGGAAAGCCGCCGTCAAGGCTGCCACAACGACGCACGGTCGTCTCGACATTATGATCATGGCTGCGGGGATTAACGACAGGGTCACATCTATTGAAGACACACCTGTTGAAACGTGGAGCAAGGTGATGGACGTTACCAATCTTGGAATGTTCCTGGGCACTAAATCAGTGGTTGGAGCGATGCGCGAAGGCGGTGGTGGCTCGATAGTTTTGATTTCATCGATGATGGCTAAAGTTGTTCGAGAATCAGCAAACGCTTACGCAACTTCTCGCGCCGGAATGACCCACTTTGCTCGTTCGGCGGCGGTTCAGTACGGACCAAATAACATCAGGGTTAACACGGTGCTGCCGGGATGGGCGTTCACTCCGTTTACGTCGGACGTTTTCGACGAGGAGCGCATGAAGCGATTTGCCGCTCGTATACCGCTTGGCCGAGTTGCCGATGCGTCGGACATTGCCGGGCCTATCCTGTTTCTCGCTTCCGATGAAGCGAAATATGTGACAGGAAGTGAGCTACTCGCCGACGGTGGCGTTGTCGGTTGGCTTGGTCCAGAGGTCTAGGCTTTCAAGTGCCGGTTCGGAGCGAGCTTACTGCTGGCTGACCCATATCGACCAACCGCTCTCCGGTCCTTCGACTCTCAAGTAAAAAGTGACCATGTTGCCGTAAACGAGTTCGGTGCCATCTTCCGGATCCACCAGCATAGCTTTGAACGTGTTCGCACCCTCTCCTTGTGCTACCCATTCAATCCCCCAGGGTAGATTTGGCGGTGAATCAAAAACGGCTGTTTCTACGTTGCCATTGCCAGTGAAAACTGAATACCCGATAGGAGTCGATGTTGGCGGCCATACAGTGGGAGTAACGGTCGGGATTATCGTTGCGGTAGGTGGAACTGTGGGCACCGGAGTCGGAACTTGAGTCGGAATCGGTGTTGAAGTAGGTTTCGGGGTCGGTATCGATGTTGCTGTTGCGGCTGCAGTTGGCTTGGGTACTGCGGTTGATGTCGGAACCGTTGTGGATGTTGGGCTTGGCTGCTTTGTCGGGGTAGGAGCCGTAGTCGCAATCGGAGCAGGGACTGTTGGTGTCGATGCCACTACGGAAGTCGAAGTCGGCACAGCGAGTTCGGTTGGAGCGTCCGAAACGTCGGCAATTGAATCGTCACCCCCGCAAGCGACTGCGATAAGCGCGACTGCGAAGATCAGCGGTATTGCCAGATTGCGAACTTTGACATCCATTATTTGCCGCTCCAACTTTCTTAGGTCTGAGCGGAACATTCACTACAATCATTAAACGTACGTGAGTTTACGAGAAAATACACTGCGACACCTTAGTACGATGCTCTTGTAATTTCAAAACCAGCATATTCGTGTCGACCGTCGGAATTTGGCTGCCAAGGTCTCCAATTGGCGTCACGAAAATGTATACACATCCGCATGAATCAATTATTCAATCTGTTTAGCCCACTCCCGTTATTGCGAGCCTTTAGAAACTCGCTGAGCGGTCTTGCTCAGGCAGTGAAATCTGAACGGGCATTTCAGCAGGATATTGTCCTGGTGATCATCGGAGGCGTAGCGGCCTTCCTTTTGACCGACGTTAGTATCGAACGTGCGTTGCTGATTGGTTCACTCGCGATCGTGTTGATCGTCGAACTGTTGAATTCGGCCATTGAAGCCGTTGTCGACCGTATCGGCCCCGAGATCAATCCACTGTCAAAGCGTGCAAAAGACCTTGGATCGGCCGCTGTATTACTTTCGCTTGTGACCGCGGCCGTTATCTGGGTCATAATTCTCGTATAAATCGAGCGTTTCGTAAGTAATTTCGAACTCACGAAACTCAATGGAGAACGTTATTTGCCAGAGAAACTAAAACTACTTGTGACCGGGTTGAACGGGGTCGTCGGACAGGTTTTGCGACCGGCGCTGGAAGAGCGTTACACGATTAGCGCGCTATCTCGAAGCGGAGTCGACGGACTGCCTGATGACCGGGTGTTCAAGGCCAACGTTGCCGACATCGACTCGCTTCGACCGGCTTTCGAAGGAATTGACGTGGTGTTGAATCTTGCTGCAGACGGCGGAATGAGCAGCGAGGAGGGGATGAATGCAGGCTGGGAGTCGATGCTGCAGAACAACATCATTGGGGCCTACAACGTGCTTGAGGTGGCGAAGCAGGCCGGGGTTTCCAGAGTGATTCTTGCGAGTTCAGGAGCCACTTCCAACGGCTACGAGCTGGAAGAGCCTTATAAAAGTCTTGTTTCCACCGAAGATGTAGACATTCCCGAGTCGTGGGACATGGTCGACGAGTTTTCGGAGCCAAAGCCGGTCAGTCTTTATGGAGTGACGAAGCTGTTTGGTGAGGACATCGGGCGTTATTACGCTCTCTCCACTCCCCTTTCAGTGATCAATCTGCGGATCAGCAGCTGCGGGCCTGTGGATGAAGCTGGCCCCGGGCGAGGGCAGGCCAACTGGTCGAGTCACCGAGATATTCAGCAGTTGACTGTAAAATGCATCGAGGCTCCGGCCGATCTGAAGTTCGATATTTTCTGGGCTACGTCAGACAATCGGAAGCTGTTCCGAGATAATTCGCACGCTAAAAAAGTTCTCGGCTATGCACCGCAGGATGGTGTTCGATAGTCGATTTTCGGCGGATGCTGCCATTCATTTTCCACGGTACAGCTGATTCGAATCAATGACACAAATCACCGTTTACTCGTCAAATTTCTGAGGTTCTTGCGAATTCGTGAAAGGGTTCCTTTCACTGCGGAATGTTGAGTACGTCGAAAAGAACGTTTCGACCGATCTTGAAGGGCGTGCCGAGTTGGCGGCGATGGGATACGACTCGACTCCCGTAACTGTAATCGGGGGTCGACAGTTGACTGGATTCGACGCGGTGTTGATAGATGAGGCGCTCGCTCCCGAGTAGCCCGATTTGAATTCGATATAGAATTATGTGATCGACCCGGGTGACGAGTTTCGAACAAGTCGTTTGCCCTTGGGGCCGTCGAGGCCGTTGGGCCGTTGGGTTTAATCGCGACTACAGAGAAAGATTCAAAAGCAATGATTCAGAGCACTTCAGACACCAGTGTGGATTTTGTTCTTGAACAGATCCAGACGATGGTTGCGTCCGAGGGCGGCACACTTGGCACGCCAAGTCTCGATGGTGGCAGCTTGAAGGTCGAGTACACACCCGGGATCAATGAAGAGTGCCCGGAGTGTGTCCCCACGCTCGAAATGGTTACCCAGTTCCTCACCGCGTCACTGGGCATTCACGCCCCGCACGTGACCGACATCGAAGTTAGCTAGCTCGTTCGTCTAGCCGCTAACCGGGTTGACCATTGGATTGGCCATCGCCCGTGTTCTGTGTTTACCAGTTCTGAACTGAGCCGTCTCTGCGGTGCCACCGTGTTCCGATGTGGTTGTCGGGATGCAGCGGACTGTTGGCAATAGCGTCTTCATCAACGTCCACACCAAGCCCCGGTTTGTCGGGCACCATCATTTTTCCGCCGACAGCTCGGAATTGACCCGGATATAACTCGTCGGCCTGTTGCTCCAGTTCTTCTGATCGCTGGAACATCTCGAGCCATGCGAAGTTAGGTGTTGCCATGGCGAGGTGAGCCGTCGCAGCCGCGTTGAGCGGACCTAGCGGGTTGTGTGGCATTAGATCGATGTAGTGCGTCTCTGCCCACCCGGCGACCTTTTGCGCCTCGGTAAACCCGCCGACTATCCCGAGGTCAACCCGGGCGTAATTCGTGAGTCCTCGTTCGATGTACGGCGCGAATGCCCACTTTGAAGAAAATTCCTCACCCAGTGCGAACGGCATTGGAGTCATCTTGCGTAGAGCTTCGTACGCCTCTGGACTTTCGTCCCGGATGGGTTCTTCAAGGAAATCGAGGGTGCCATCGGGCATTTTCTGGCAGAACGAGGCTGTTTCAGCAACGCTGAGCCTGTGGTGGTAGTCGATACCAATTACGACTTCTTCGCCGAGAGTCTCGCGGGCTTTCGCGAGCCATTTAGCGTTTTCGGCAATGCTCTTGCGGGGTTCAAATGTAGCCTCATCGTGGCCCTCGACACCACCGTTGACAGAAAGTCGCATGCACTCCCAGCCGTCGGCGACGAGCCCTTGAGCATTTTCGATCATCTCTTCGCCGGTTTTGCCACCGGTTGTTGCGAAACACTGGACGTAGTCCCGCTGGCTGCCACCGAGCAGCTGGTAGACCGGCACACCGAGCTTTTTACCGATGATGTCGTGGAGTGCAATATCTATGGCCGACATCGCAGCGGTCACAACCCGTCCACCTTCGAAGTACGCACTGCGGTAAATCTCCTGCCACAGCCGGCCGACCTGCATGGGATCTTTGCCGATCAACCACTGGTTCAGGTGTTCGACCACACCCTTCACGCCAAGTTCACGCCATGAAGTGCCGCCCTCTCCCCATCCGTAAATTCCCTCGTCTGTCTCGATCTTCACGAGGAACACGTTTCGCCACACCGACCATGCTGGATAGGGCTTTATTGCGGTGATTTTCATGGTTTGATTCCTCGGTGTGCGCTCATCTGAACAAAGATGCCCAACTAGAAGTTGTCGGCAGAAATACTACGCCACCACAAGAAAGAAAACTCGCCTTGCAAGACGTTAGCAATAATTTAAGGAAAGCTCCCACCGATCTTGCCGCACAAATCAGAGGATCACAAAAAGGTCACCGAGCTCTACGAGAGCGTAGAGAAAGAATCCGAGTAGTCCGGGCACGGGGTTACGCCTTTCGAGTGCCCGTGATTCGATTGGCGACCTCGGTGACGGTTCTACGACACGTAGCGGTTGGTTCGGATGAAACCACCTCAGCGGGACGTCAAATTACCGGGCATTCTGTGCTACCTTCGGCGATATTCATTGCCGGTTTCAATTCAGTTTGGCCGGTTGTATATCTCGAAGGATTCAGAACCGGACCATGAACGTTGTTGTAGGCGCGGATATCGGCGGTACCTTTACCGATGTGATCATCGTGGACGAGAACTCCAAAACATGGAGTAAGAAGGTCCTCACCACGACGGACGACTATTCAAGAGGGATAGCTGAGACGGCGTCTGACCTGGTAATTCGTGCCGGGTTGCGACCCGACCAGGTTGATCGGGTAGTACACGGTACAACGGTCGCCACAAACGCCATCCTCGAAGACAAGGGCGCAAAGACTGCTCTTGTTACGACAGCTGGATTTCGAGATGTTCTGGAACTCAGAAGACTGCGAGTTCCCGAGCTGTTTTCGCTGAACTACCAGCCACCATCTCCGCTCGTGCCCCGCAGAAGACGTTTCGTGGTTACCGAGAGAATCGATGTGCAGGGTGAGGTCGTTTCGGAACTGGACAGGCAGACGCTCGAACAGGTGTTGGATTCCATCGCTGCGGCCGATGTCGACGCTGTCGCTATATGTCTGCTCCACTCGTATAGAAATCCGATGCACGAGAATATCGTGGGAGAAGCAGTGAGACGCAGATTCCCAGAGAAATTTATAAGCCTCTCCACAGAGGTCTTGCCTGAAATCAGGGAGTACGAGCGGACCAGCACCACGGTGATTAATTCGTATGTTGGCCCGGTCGTACACGACTATCTGAATTCGTTGTCCAGCAGGTTGAAGAACGACGGTATCACAGGATCGCTCGACATCATGAAATCCGACGGCGGTGTCATGTCGGTGGATGTTGCGGTTCGCACCCCAGCGCAAATGATCGAGTCAGGCCCTGCAGCCGGGGTAATGGCATCGGCGAGACTCGCCAAACTGACCGGTCATCCGAATCTAATTACGTTCGACATGGGAGGCACGACCGCCAAGGCATCGGTGTTGGAATCCGGACTGCCCACCTGGACGACCGAGTACGAGGTCGGCGAGGGAATAACGCTGTCTTCGAAGTTGACGAAGGGACGTGGTCACGCCTTGCGCCTGCCAGTTATCGATCTGGCGGAGGTCGGCACGGGTGGCGGGAGCATCGTGCGGGTCGACGAAGGTGGCGGGATCAAGGTTGGTCCTGAGAGTTCAGGTGCTAGTCCGGGACCTGCCTGCTACAACATCGGAGGAACTGAACCCACCGTGACCGACGCGAACGTAGTACTCGGATACTTGAATCCAGACGAGTTGGCGGGCGGCAATCTCAAGATCGACGGCTCGCTCGCATTACAAGTGATCGACGAAAAAGTGGCATCGGTTGTGGGATCGAGTGTCCACGAGGCCGCCCTGGGTGTTCACAAAATAGCCAACGCCGTAATGATTCGAGCGATCAAGGCTGTAACTACTTATCGAGGTCGAGATCCTCGTGATTTCACCATGATCGCTTTCGGGGGATCGGGGCCGGTTCATGCTGTCGGAATAGCACGTGAACTTGGCGTTTCAACCGTGATCGTTCCACCGGCGTCCGGGGTGTTTTCAGCCATCGGATTGGTGACAGCACGGCGAGATTTCAACTTCGTGCAGACCGTTATTGCGACGGTAGACGCTGGTCTAGAAATGCCAGTATCCGAGGCAACGACAGTGCTCAGAGAAAGAGCGGTCGCTGCTCTGACAGCAGAGGGTTTTGATGAAGACGACGTAGTGTGGTCGTATTCCGTTGATGTCAGGTACCTCGGACAGGCCCATGAGCTGACGGTAGAGATGAATCTGCCGGCTAACCCGGAGTCGCTGAAGAATGCGTTTTTTGCCGAGCATCACAAGGCCTACGGCTACGCACCGACCGACGGCGTGGTCGAGTTGGTCAATGTTCGACTGACCACTTCGGTGATCGAAGACGATGACATAAGTCCGGAATTCGAACTGCCAGAGGCGAAAACACTGAAGAGCCGAAACGCGTTCTTCGACATCGAGGAAGGATTTGTCGATGTGCCGGTTTTCACAAGAACCGCGCTGACAAGTGGAAGTGCCGAAGGACCGATGATCATTGAGGAAGACGATGCGACATGCGTAATCCCATCGAACTGCACCGTGTCTCTCGATAAGTTCAACAACATAGTGATCGAGCTGTCGTGACCAATTTCGAAACAATTATCAGAGGCGGAACCGTTGTGGACGGCACAGCGTCGGAACCCGTTACTACCGACGTGGGTATCAACGGCGACACGATTGCTGCGCTTGACGATCTCTCGAGCTCCAACGCAGGAACCGAGATCGATGCCAACGGTATGCACGTGAGCCCCGGATTTATCGACGCACATGGTCACTCCGATTACACGTTGCTGGCCGATGGACGGGCTTTCAGCCAGGTGTCACAGGGTGTTACGACCGAGGTGATAGGGAATTGTGGGCATGGGTGCGCTCCGATCGTCGGTGATCCCGAGAGTTTTACCGGAAACATCTACGGCTATACCGGCAATCCCGAGCTTAGCTGGCATACGTTTGGCGAGTATCTGGATCGACTGCAAGCCGGTAATCCTGCTATAAACGCGGTACCGCTCGTTCCGCACGGCAACCTTCGTATCTCGTCGATGGCTGATCGTTCGCAACCGGTTACGCGGGCTGAAGCTGAGACGATGAAACGCCACATGGACGAGGCTTTTGACGAGGGGGCATGGGGATTGTCGTTTGGTCTCGAATATGGATCGGAGAGGTCGGCATCGTTTGATGAGTTATCGGCGCTTAGCGGGCTGACAGCGGAACGAGATGGGCTGCTTGCCGTTCACACTCGGAATAAAGAAACGCTGGCTGTCGAGGCTGTTGATGAGGCTATTCAGCTGGCACGCGCTGTCGATTCGGCTGTGCAGGTATCGCACATCATTCCTCGACTCGGTGGTAGTCCGTACGGTCTCGAAAACATCATAAATTCTATCAACTCCTCGGCTTCGAACGGCATGGACATTGCGTTCGATATCCATACGAGGCTGCACGGCATAACTCATCTTTCGGACGCGCTATTTCCTGACTTGACTCAGGAATCGGCTGACGAGATCAGGCAGGCGCTTGATTCTGAAGCTACGCGGCAGGCACTGAGCAAGCGTGAGTGCCTTATCTCCAGCTTTGCTCTTGGCGGCTGGGATCGAATAACGATCTACACGTCTCCGATGCAGCCTGATCTTGCCGGTCGAACGATCGCTGATCTTGCTGCCGAGTGGCGTTTGAGCGATTGGGACGCTGTATTCAAAGTGCTGAGTATCAATGCAGAAGATATTCACGGACCGCTGGTAATTTGCCATTCTTATGAAGAGGCCGATGTGATTTCAACAGCGTTGGAGGATCTGTGCCTGATTGGCTCTGATGCGACGGCTCTGTGCAAGGACGGACCGCTCGCCGGTGAGACGTTTCTGGGGGCGTATTCATGGGCTGGCTGGATATTCAGCCGACTCACCGGGGGTTCTGGAAATCTGTCGGCAGCCCGAGCGATCAGGAAGTTAACGGGTTCGGCAGCAGATCGATTTGGCCTGGTCGATCGCGGGTATATCGCCGCTGGCAAGAAGGCAGACATCGTGGTGTTCAACCCCGGTAAATTCGTGGAAGTGGCTGACTTAAACGAACCGAACAGACCATGCGAGGGTGTGCGGGATGTGCTCGTCAACGGAGTGCTGACACTGAACAACGGACGGCAAATATCGCAGTCTGGCGGAAGAGTTTTGAGGAAAGGAGCGGCAAATTGACCGGGGAATCTGGATCTGATCACAAAATCGATTCCATTACGTTCGAGGTGCTTCAAAACGCGCTGGCATCGGTCGTCGACAACATGGCGCTGACCGTGCTCAGAACTGCGCATTCTGGCGTTATCAAGGACGCCATGGACTACTCGACAGCGTTGTGTGATCGAGACGGGGTAGTGCTGGCGCAGGGGCTGACGATAGTCCTGCATCTTGGCTCATTTCCCGATGCTGTCAGGGCAGTTATTGATCGATTCGAAGGTGATATCAATCCCGGGGATGTCTTCATCTTGAACGATCCCTATCTTGCTGGAGGCATACATCTTCCCGACATTTATGTAGTCCGCCCGGTCTTCTCGCCCACCTCATCAGACGGTGAAGTTCAGTGTTTCGTGGGGGTTGTTGCGCATCACACCGACGTCGGTGGAATTGTTCCAGGTTCTAACTCAACGGATTCAGTGGAAATTTATCAGGAAGGGCTTCGCATTCCGGTCGTGAAGCTGATCGACGCCGGGGTCGAGAACAAGACGATGATCGATCTGTTAATGGCGAACGTGCGGCTTCCGGATAAAGTGCTTGGCGATCTCGAAGCGCAGATCAGCGCCACGGCGACGGGTGAGCGCGAGTACCTGCAGCTTATTGACCGATACACATCACCCGTCATGAGCAAATTCGGTACTGCCCTGCTGGATTATTCAGAGGTGCTTGCTCGCAATGAAATTTCAAAGCTGCCAGACGGAGTTGCCGAGTTGGCAGGCTATGTCGATGCAGACAACATCGACGGTGGCAGTCCTGAGGGAGTGAAGGTCAACGTGAAGGTCTCGATCATAGGTGACGAAATTCATGTCGATTTCGACGGGACTACGCCCCAGGTGAAGGCCGGTATCAATTCGCCTTTGCCCTTTTCAAAAGCTGGAGTGTTCGGTGCCGTTCGTTTGATACTGAACTCCGATATTCCGACGAGTGCCGGTTACACACGCGCCATAAAAGTCACGGCTCCAGAATCATCAATCGTCAATCCGATTCACCCCGCTCCCTGTGGAGCGAGGGGGATTACCGGTTTCAGGATCATGGACACGGTGATGGGTGCGCTGGCGCAGATTATTCCGGACAGGGTGCCAGCAGACGGCGAAGGCGGCAATTCGATCGTGTCGATCGGTGGACGTGACGCTGATGGGGAGCCATTTGGCTATGTCGACCTAACGGCCGGTGCGCGTGGTGGAGGTCCTGATCACGATGGCGCTGAAGGAGTGCCTCACCCCGGTGCAAACATCGCCTCCACACCAATCGAGATCGCCGAGTCGGAACTGCCCATCAGGTTCGAGGAGTACGGCATTGTCCCCGATTCCGGCGGTTCAGGTAAGTATCGGGGCGGTATGGCACAGACTCGAAAAGTGCGTCTATTAGAGGATGAGGCTGTTCTTCAGCTTCGTTCCGACAAGCGACTTCACAGGCCTTTCGGGCTCCAGGGCGGCGAGCCGGGAGATCCGTCGTCGAATGTTCTTAGCTCACCCGATGGTGAGTCGAGGCTTTTGCCGGTACTCGGGATGTCGCCGATGCACCGCGATGATGTGATCGAGCACGCCTTCGCTGGTGGTGGAGGTTGGGGTGATCCTCTCGATCGAGATCTGGAGTCGATTCAGAACGATCTTCTAGACGAAAAGATCACTGTCACTGGGGCGGAAAACGACTACAAAGTAGTTGCCGATCCCGAAACGCTGCTCATAGACGAGGCCGCTACTCGGGAGCTTAGAGACCGCTGATTCTTCGGTGCCTATAGACAAAATCGAAATCTCAAACCATA
>Ga0302135_10001928_pt1 | contig 12448 bp, 14 predicted proteins | sample CBN3_surface_MG_FD_203119 | JGI IMG/M metagenome (GOLD analysis project Ga0302135, IMG submission 203119) | Marine microbial communities from Western Arctic Ocean, Canada - CBN3_32.1 | ecosystem: Environmental > Aquatic > Marine > Oceanic | place: Canada: Western Arctic Ocean | collected... | reverse complement strand
TCGAGCAGAAAGATTATTTTCTCCCAGAGAATAATCAAAGCCTCTCAGGCTACCGTGAGTCTTACGCAAAGGTAGCCGCGCGCGTCATCGATCTGGCACACGAGGAAAAAGGCTCTCGCCGCTGACAACGTCCCGGACCATTGGTGAAGGTCCGAAAATCCTAAAGCGCGAGGCCCTCAACCAAGTTGACGATAGGCTCGCCGGCATCTTTGCCCTGGCGACGATAGGCACTGAGGATCGCATTAGCACCGGCGCGCCAGTGGCCCTGGCCCTGGCGAACCGCCTGCTTAAGTAACGCGCGGTTATTGTCGGCCAGCCAGCCCTGATAGGCGCTGTACAAGGCCGGAAATAACTGCTTGCGCGTGGGCGTCATACTGGCAAAGTAAAAATGCAGCGGTGCCTGTTCCTCCTGGGCTAACAGGGCCGGCAATACCGTAACGCAATCAGCCAGGTGATCGCGCACAGCACGCGCCAATACCTCTGCAACACTTGGGCCCAGTGCCTGTAGCATGCGCTCCCAGTCATCGCCAAGCCATTGTCCACACACCAGTTCGCCCAGTTCGTGCAGGATGACTGTTTCGGTGAACTCATCGGTCATGCGTTCTAACGCGGTTTCAGCGTCACCGGCGAAGCCATAGCAGTCCAATACTCGTGACATGGCATTGCGTGGTTTTTTCCAGCGCCATTCATCAATCATCTCCCACAACACCCGACGCAAAGATTCCCGACGTATCCAGATCACATCGCCGCGAGTCATCGCCGGAGGCGCCATCAACTCGCGCACCAGTTCAGCCCCCGTTTGAAACAAGCGATAGCCTTCTCCATTTTCCACGCGGGTTAGTTCACCGATAAAGAACACGGGTTTACCCAAGCGGCCAAGCCCTGCGCTGTAACAATAGCCACGCGGAACCAGCCAATCATTGACGGTATCTGCATCAAAAGGATCGATTCGGCGTCCGAATATTGGCAGCTCTTGATAATCTGCCTCGTGCAGGTTCGCCCACTGCTGTTCTCGTGCGTCGACCCACTCGCCCACCTCGGCAGCGCCCAGCACGACCTCTAACCCCAGCTGCTCGTGCCAGCGGAAATACTCGCGCATATGCAAAAGATATATACAAAGCGTATAGCTACCCGCATGCTGCGCATCAGAAACATCGCAGTTGTGCTGTACGGCGCGCAATAATGACTGTGGCAGGGCCGGCATAAACCACACCTTAAGATAGAATCCCTATCCAGGGCAATGACTATGAAAACCCGGATTCGTGACCAGTGGCAAGATCCCACACGCCAGGCTTCCACTGAGGACAATGCCCTGGCGCTGGCCTATGTCTGCTGGCAATTGGCGCTTACATCGGCACGCAATTTGCATGCTGAAGATTTTGTATACCAGGGTGATACCCAGCGTGTAGGCGTCATCCGTGAGTATCTGGTGTTTTTAGCGCACACGGCTGATCGACTGGCCTTCGAGTTACTTGACGAAGCGCAGCGCGCACCATTTATATCCTCGTTGGCAGCCGGCTGTGCCAGACATCTTCAGCGAAATACGGAGGAAATCCTGGGCGCCGGAGATTACGCCGGCCAGTTTATCGACACCCTGAATCAACGCAATAGCGAGTATGGTCAGTGCGCTTTTACCAACGGCGCCCCGGGTTACAGCCTCCTAAGAGCGTTTGGCGAGCGCATCCAGATTATTATGGGGCGCGATCAGACCAATCGCTGGGTGATTGATCAGGTGATGGACATCGACGGGCCCGAAGCAGTAGCGCAACTAGGGCGATCACTGCAAAAACTCTACACTACCCAAAAGCCTGCGTCCAAAGGGGGTCAGCCCTAAGTTGCCGGCGTCCTTCAGTCTTTTGCCCAATCCGCAGCGTGATCAGTGGTCTGATTCTGACCGTCTTCAAATCCCGCTGAGTAGGCTGTGCTGACGCGCTGTTCTTCGCGCTGGGGGTTGCCCAGGTATCCCCCAACCCAACCCTGCAGATAATCCGGGTCTACGCCCATGTTCTCAAGTTGATTAACGGTCTCGTAGTATGTGCTGTTCATATGGAAGGCCTTATAAATAACTGGAAACCAAAACCGGATATTACATCCTCGAACGCTCAACCGGCATACCACCGCCCGTGGGGTTTTCTATATAGGCATCAGGCTTCCCTATCTGATTCACGGCACGGCTCAGCCTAGAATCTCCTCAGGCGAAACTTGCCATAAATCTCACCCACGAAGACGGAAAATCCCGTTCCCGCCAGGGCCAAAAAACACAAGCGATGGCGTAAAGTTGGTCCCAAACAAAACTGAGAAATCCCATTCGGTCTGGCCCATGATGTGCTGGCTTCAGAAAGGGTGACTGCCTGTCGCCAGCCAACCCTTGGCAGTCTTGCGCAGCTAAGGAATCTTTACAGCGCAAGATATCCGGGATTATTGGAGATACCTTTGACACGAGGCACGTTCGGGACCACATCGCGAATCACTTTGCGGTCACGCAGGTACTCGGCCACCACATCCCAGATATCTGGCAGTTCATCAGGCTGGGGATTCACGCTCGCCCAGCCCGCCACCTTGTATATATGTGATGGATCCAGCGGTTTGCCATTCAGCTCCAGTGCGGACAGGCGCTCGCCCATCGGCGCCGTCGGGTCGATGGCATAGCGTAACCCACCAATCCGTACCATATCGCCACCCATCTGGTAGTAGGGATCGGGATTAAAGAGATTGTCAGCAATATCCTCGAGCACCCGTTTAATGGTCTCACCGCTCATCTCAACGAGGGTAGACTTGGCGTAGGTGATTCCCGTCTGATCCATCAACCGCTCGACCGTGATTGGGTCACCCGGCAGTACGCTGGTTCCCCAGCGAAAGCCCGGGGAAAAGGCAATATCGGCACCACGCACCTCGATCAACGCATCAACAATAACCTGATCGAAGGTGCCAATAAAATTGCCGCGTCGGTACAGTGTGGTTTCGGTTGTGGCCAACACGGTATCCAACTGCTGTTTAAATGGCTCGCGTGCGCCTTCGATAAGCATCGCCATCTCGGGATCCGCTGGCAACAGGTTGGCAAATATCGGCAACAACCGAAAGCGGTAATCCGCCACTCGCCCATCGCGTACATCAAGATCCATCACCGAAAGAAACTTGGTATTGGAGCCTGAATTAACAACCAGGGTCTGGCCACCCGCATTGCTGATCACACTGGGCTTAGGTATTCCGTCATGAGTGTGGCCACCAAGAATGACATCGATCCCGGTCACCCGGGTCGCCATTTTCAGATCCACATCCATGCCGTTATGCGAAAGCACCACAACCACTTGCGCCCCTTTGGCTCTGACCTCGTCGACCATCGCCTGGCACTGTTCATCGCGAATGCCAAAGCTCCAATCCTCCATCATGTAGCGTGGGTTGGCGAGCGTAGTGTAAGGAAAGGCTTGGCCGATGATAGCGACCGGGATGCCGTTCATCTCACGCATGCTGTAGGGTTTGAACACCCGCCCGGAATCCTCGTCAAAGGCCGGCTTACCTTCAAAGGACGCGTCCTCGGTCAGCATTATATTCTGTGCCAGAAACTCGATCGGGGGCAGTTCGTGCTCAATAATCTCGCGAACCCGGTCCATGCCGTAGGTGAACTCCCAGTGTCCAGTCATGATGTCAACGCCCAGCAATTTGCAGGCATCAACCATATCCTGGCCCTTGGTCCACAGCGAAGTCGCAGATCCTTGCCAGGTATCACCGCCATCGAGTAGTAGGCTGTTTGGCCGTGACGCGCGTAACCGTTTGACCAGCGTCGCCAGATGGGCAAACCCGCCCACCTTGCCATACTTGTGGGCAGCGGCCTCAAAATCCAAACAGGTGAAGGCATACGCATTGGCCGATCCCGCCGGGATAGCAAAATGCTCTAAAAAGCGCTCGCCCACCACGTGCGGCGGTTGGCCAAAAGCTTTACCGATACCAATATTGAAATTGGGTTCGCGAAAATGCACGGGCATCAACTGTGCATGGCAGTCAGTAAAATGCAGCAGGGACAGATTGCCAAAGGTAGGCACGTCATAGTCTGCTGCCTCGGCAGAAGCGCTACGGCCATTGACAGCCATACCAGCAGCGCTGGCTGCCCCAAGCAAACGCATAAACTCACGTCGGGTCAAACTCATAGCGCTACTCCTTTAAGTCGCGTTATTCGAACAATCTATGGGAAAGGCCCCAAGAGTAAAGAATCTGAAGTGATTTCGCCCAAGTGCTAAAGCGCGTCGCTGAACAGCAAGCGGCGATCAACAGTGACTGCTCGGCTGGGTCGGATGGAAAAAAACCTGGCTGCAAGAGCCAGGTTTTTTTCATCGTTGTTCTAGCTCGCGTCGTGCTGTTTCGTATCAGCATCCTAAACTCGAGCCAGATAAGGCATCTTGCTTTATTGGCGCTGGCTCGGCACCTTGAGTGATACGCCAGTGTTCATGATAGCCTCGTAGTACTCCAGCGCCTTGTACTCAGTGCCCTGAGCTTTGAACGGAGATGCTCGAACCTGCTTGTTACAGCCGCCGTAGCGCCGATGCATCGTTCCCCAGGGTTTGCCGGACATCGACCACTTGGTGCGGTAGACCGGAAAGCCCACACCGTGGCCAAGTCCAGCACTCAATATGTCGCCACGAATACTGTTACCAGCATTAGTCACATGACAATCTGCGCAGGAGAAGTTCAACTGGCCGCGTTTAGCCCAGTAGAACTGGCGACCTTTCTCATACCAGGCCTGTGCGCCGGCGGTCGAGAAATCCACCGCCATCGGCTTGCCATTGAACTGCGACTTGTAGTGGGCAATGAGTCGCGCCATTTTGCCGCGCTTGACGTTCTTGATCGGCTTTTCACCATTAGCCTTCAAACACGCGTTGAGGTCAGCCACCAGGGTGCGCAGATCATCGCTGGCCCCATCGTATACCGGGTAGGTAGTTGCCGGCGCCAGGTCACAGTCGTTAAAGCCTTTGCCATTGGCAAAAGGTACGGACCACTCTTCCTCAGCCTTTTCCATCTCGGGCTCATAAGGGGGAAAATCCATCATCAATTCCCAGTTAGCCCGCCGATGCGCGTACTGTGGCAATGCATTAACCCCATCGACATAATCTTCCAGCACTGTGCCCGGAAAACGCTTCAGGAAAAAGCCCTGAAACTCAGCGATGTCGTTGTTAATTTCAGCCTCGGAAATCGCCTGGGCAGTCGAGGCAGTCAGTACTGCCATACCCATGCCGACTGCCAGTGATACCAATTTTTTCATCAGTCCCCTCCTCAGTATTGAGCTGCCGGCATCACGGCCGGCAACACTGGATGCGCTATATGTTTACTTGACTGCCTTTTCGACGGTGCCGGTCTCACCCTTATTGTCGGTCCAACTAACGCTGATCGTGTCACCAGACTTCGCGCCAGCCATAGACATGCCGATGAGCGGATTCTTGGACACGCCGGCGCCCAGGTTAGCTTGAGCGACTACCGCGCCGTTTACGGAAAAATCCATGGTCTGGATATAGTGCGCGGGTATCTTCTCACCCGTTTTCTTGTCCTTGCGCAGACCCGTTTCCATGGGGTGCTTAGCAAGCACCATCACGTCGCGACCGCCGGTCTTGTTCTTTTTGATCTTCATCTTAGTCGATGCCATCTTATTGATCTCCTACTGAGTTCTATCGGGTTAACCGCCGCAACCACCAACGGTGACTTTGATCTCCTGAGAGGTCTTGTACACCTTGCCACCTGCTTTAACGTAGCAGTTGACTGGGGAGGTTTGACCCATCTTGATGCGGGCACTGAACATGCCGCCGGTACTGCCAGCGACTATCTGTAACGAGGTTGCAAACGGGGAAGGGTTTTTTGCAACCACGACCGCGATTGCCTCGACGTCTGCAAGGGAGGTCATCACCTTGATCGGCACCACGGCACCGTTTTCGGCCTGAAGTGGCGCCTTAAGGGTGACATCGCCACTGTCTTGGGCATCCGCTGAGCCAAAGAAAGCATTTAGCGCGTCAGCTTCGCTCTTAGCTGTGAATGCTGCCTCGGGCCAGGTGGCCGCCAGAACTCGAGTCGGGGCGAGCAGCCCGGCACCCGCTGCCACGGCGATCGCGCCCGCGGCCATAGAGCCTTTAAGAAAAATTCTGCGTTTCATGAGTCTTGTCTATCCTCTTTTATTTATTCAAAATGTGTCTTATTTAATCGCCGGGGTATGTTCATCCGACTACGGATTTGCGGCCTAGATAGAGAGCAGCCAGTCTACGATATTGTCGATGTCTTCTTCGCTAATCAACTTGTGTCGACCGAACGGTGGCATCGAAGTCGTGGGGTTTGTCGCAGTAGCGTCCCACACCCGGGCGCGCAAATCGTCGCGGTTGGGGAAGCGAGCTGCCATCGCAACCAATGGTGGTGCGATGTTGCCACCTACAGGAAAGCCTTCAGGCCAGGGGTTAACCATTGCCTGGTGACAGGCGAGACAGTTACCGGCTCTTCGGCTGATCGCCGTGCACCAGCCCTTAATGATGGTGTCTCCATCCTTGGCAACCTCCTTGCACTGCTCTTCTGTGGGCCAGTCACCAGCTTGTGCAGCTGGGCCATATCCAGCCGTCGCCGCAAGTACGATCGCTGCGCCAAAAGCGACAAGAGCAGTCTTCAGTTTGAGCATGGCTATCCTCCAGTTACTGGTGCCGTACCTGCCAGAGTCCGGCACACTATATTTTTGAGTCCTGACAACCTCGGAACAAGCATCAGGGTATTAGGGCCAAATTTAACTCGGGTTCTACGAGATTATCAAGGATTAATGATATTCTAAATTATCTAATATTCTTATGTACGGCCTAATAGGCCTTTTCAATCAGGCGCTTACTAATGAAATATTGCTGACTTTGGTCCTAGTAGTGGCCGAAATTTTTTTCTACGCACCTTATCCTTTTATCGAAATGTCGTGTTGATCCCCTAGTTAAATCCTCTAACAGTTCTAATTGATTCAACGGGCTTTTGCGATTGGCCGGCGCTTAGCGCGTTCCATCCCGCATCATCTGCGTTTTGATTTCCTTTATTCGTGCGCTGATGCTGGCCTCAAGATAGGCGCTACCTGTGCTGTAGCCGGCAGCAGTTTCTAACTGTGCGAGTGCCTGATCGTATTCATCGCGCCAGTAGTGATACTCAGCGAGGGCCTGAAACGATCGTTCCGGGTGGCCGGTTTCTCCTTCAACGCGGGCCAACAGCCGATAAAGCTCAGCCTGTCTTGGCGCCTCCCTTAAAGCGTCACGCAATACCGAGTGCGCATCGACAAATTTACCGGCTTTTATCAGGGTATCGGCCAGGTAGTACGCCATGGCCGGTGATCGCCGATCTGACTCGGCCAAAAACTGTAGTACAGACACGGCCTCATCTGCAGAGCCGCTTGCAAGCAGGGCCTGGGCAAGGGCGACCTGATAAGGCAGGTAATCCGAGTAATCCGCCACCAGACGCCTGGCATTTTCAATCGCACTTTGGTGATCCCCCAGCCGTACCTGGGATAGCACCAGGCCATAACGTGCAGCCCTTGCTACCAGAGCATCCGTCGAGCGCACTTCGTGCGCGAAGGCAGCTGCCGATTTTTCAGCGTCTTCAGTGAAAACCGCACGAATTCTCGTGCGCGCATGGTAATAATCAAGCGAGGGCGCAATAGAGAATCGTGGGTATTGCCGAAGGCGCCCCTCTACTAGCGCCAGGCGGTTCTGGGTCAGCGGATGCGTTCTAAGGTACTCCGGTGCACCAACGGCCTGGAGCCGGCTCTCCTGATCCAGCCGCCCCAGAAAGCCCATCATAGCGGCAGCGGGATAACCTGCCTTGGTAAGGATCATCAGCCCCAGTGCGTCGGCTTCACGCTCAAATTCACGGTTGTAACGCAACTGATCAGAAAGCGCCGCGCCGCTGGTTGCCGCCATCGCTGCTGCGCCGACCTGGCCGCCCAGCAAGATCGCCGCGATGATACCCGCTGTCGTTGGCAACTGGCGCTGGCGTGCCCGATCCATCATCCGTGGCAGATGGCGCTGCGCCACATGGGCCAACTCATGAGCCATGACAGAAGCCAGTTCAGCCTCGTTTTGCGTTGCCAGGACCAGCCCGGTAAAAACAGCGAGCCGCCCACCAGGGCCGGCAAAAGCATTGATAAGCTTGTTATCAATCAGGAAAAACCGCAGGCTGTCGGCATCGCCTTCAAGATCAGTGGTCAGTCGCCGACCCAGACCCTGTATGTATTCCAGTAGCAACGGGTCATCTATGAAGCGCATCTGCTGGCGCGCGGAAGCGATAAACTGACGGCCCATCGATTGTTCTTCAGGGGTAGTGACGATACCCACGCGGGTATCCCCGAGAGATGATGCTAAGTTCACCTCACCGACCGTGCCGGTACTTGCTAGGGACAAAACAACGAACAGCCCGAAGGACAGGCGGCGCCACTCAGTTTTAAACCCTGTCCTATTCACCATACTAGTTTAACAAAGCCCCTGTCAGGCGGGATTTGGTTTCAACGCGGCCGAGCTTTAGAATCGCCGACCGTGTGGCTGGGTCAGATCGGCCCTCAATTACAAATACACGCCCGATGGCCTGGGCGCATGATGTGGAGAGTCCTATGCTGCAAACATTCAGCTATGAACAATTGAAAGAGCGTGAGCAGCAACTGCAGGCGCAGTTCGCAACTGCCTGCGATGCCGGCCTGTCATACGATATGACACGTGGCAAACCTGCCCCCGAACAACTTGACCTAGCCGGGGAGCTCCTCTCGCTACCCGGCTTGGATAACTTCCGTGATCCACACAACACTGACTGTCGTAACTACGGAGGTATCGACGGACTGCCCGGACTAAAAGCCCTGTTTGCTGCCATTCTTGAGTGCCAGGCCCAAGATGTCATTGTCGGCGGTAGTAGCAGCTTGACCCTGATGTATGACAGCGTTGCCCGAGGCGTTCTTTTCGGCGTGCCCGGTGGCGACAAACCCTGGGGCCAGCAAGGCACTGTGCGCTTTTTGTGCCCAGCCCCTGGCTATGATCGCCATTTCGAGGTTAGCGCTCACCTGGGATTCGAATTGCTCAATGTCGAGATGACCGACGAAGGGCCTGATATGGACCGGGTTGAAGCGCTCGTCGCCGACCCGTCAGTTAAAGGAATCTGGTGTGTACCCCGTTACAGTAATCCCACGGGGATTACCTACAGTAAGGCTGCGACCAGACGGCTGGCTCGGATGACGGCTGCACCGGACTTTCGTATCTTCTGGGACAATGCCTACGCCGAACACCACCTGAGCGAAAAACGTACCCCGGTACCGGATATTCTGAGCGAATGTCGTGACGCGGGTAATCCGGACCGAGTGCTGATGTTTGCTTCGACCTCGAAGATGACACTGGCCGGCTCTGGTATCTCGGCGATGGCCGCCAGTGCCGCCAACCTTGACGATGCCCGTCGCCACCTGGCCGTTCAAACTATTGGCCCTGACAAAATTAATCAGTTACGCCACTTGACATTTCTTGGCGATATCGATGGGCTTCGCGCTCATATGGCCCGTCACGCCGAGATTCTCAAGCCCAAATTTGCACTGGTCCAAGAAATTCTTGAACGCGATCTTGGCGGAAAGGGCATCGCAACCTGGTCTAATCCAGATGGCGGCTACTTTGTCAGTGTCGATGGGCCCGATGGATGCGCCCGAACAATAGTTGAAATGGCCGCACAGGCAGGGGTGAAACTCACCCCTGCGGGGGCACCCTTTGCCTACCGTCTCGACCCAATGAACGCAAATATACGCCTAGCGCCCACTTTCCCTCCACTGGAGGATATTCACCAGGCCATGGGGGTTTTCACCCTTTGCCTGGAGCTTGCAGCGACCCGGAAACGACTCGGCCAGATCTGAGATTTCGGGCAAAACTAAAAAGAATTTGTACTTTGCATTGGAATATGTTTTAAAATTTGGTTATCTACTAATATATTGTGTGTCACCCCGTTCCCTGAAACTGCTGTTCTTGATCGGGTCCGCGAACTGCAAAGCGACCCTTCTGGTTATGGGAGCATCGTTCAGTCAGTTAACTCGGTTCCACCGGGTGCGCGACCGGCCAACAAAGATCAGCGCTGAACGGATGTCACTGAATCTACTGCAACCGTGAGGAAACAAAACTATGCCCGACTTTAACCAGGAACTCGACGCCCGTGGATTGAACTGCCCGCTGCCGATATTGCGTGCCAAAAAGGCGCTGAACGGTATGGCGGCCGGTGAAGTACTCAAAATCATAGCAACAGACCCCGGATCGGTTAAGGATTTTCAGGCCTTTGCCACACAAACCGGCAACCCGCTGTTGGACTCATCAGAGGTTAACAGCGAGTTCCACTTTTTCTTGAAAAAAGGCGACTAAATCAAGCGGTTTATCTGGTCGTAGAGCGCCTGCTGATAACAGACCTTACTAGCGCCTTACAACTTCTTGGAGGATTTCATATGAGTGAAAAAAGTCTGACAATTATCGCAACCAAGGGCACCCTTGACTGGGCCTATCCGCCTTTTATTCTGTCCTCTACTGCAGCGGCGCTGGGATACAACGTAACCATGTTCTTTACCTTCTACGGGCTGCAGTTACTGAAAAAAGATCTCAGCCTTTCGGTCAGCCCGCTGGGTAACCCGGGGATGCCTATGCCCATGGCAATGGATAAGTGGTTCCCTGTGCTGGGTACGGCAATCCCGGGAATGCAGGCCATGATGACCGGCATGATGAAAAACACCATCAAGACCAAAGGTGTAGCCACCGTGGCAGAACTGCGTGACCTTTGTCTGGAAGCGGATGTCAAGATGATCGGCTGCCAGATGACGATAGATCTTTTTGATATTAAGCACGAGGACCTGATCGACGAGATCGATCTGGGTGGGGCGGCAACCTATTTCGAACATGCTGGAGAATCCAATATCAATCTTTTCATCTGAGACAACAAAATTCGTGGCGGGGTATCCGTTTTAACACTGTCTATACATACGTAATAAAACTCCTATTTATATGTGAGGGACTCTCCAATCGTGAGAAGTTTCTTGCCTGGCAAGAGCTAACGTTCGAAAAAATCACAAACCAAATACGTCATTTCAGTACTTTATGTTGCAACACTGGAAACTGGCGGCGCTTTTTATGTGCCCGATCCCGGTCGACCTCGGCCAGAATCACACCCGGGCCACCCATATGCTCGGCGAGAATATCGCCCCATGGGTCAATGATGAGGCTGTGACCGAAAGTCTTGCGTTTACCCGAGTGCGTGCCGACCTGAGCCGGGGCGATCACCCAGGCCAGGTTTTCTACAGCCCGGGCTTGCAGCAGGGTGTGCCAGTGTGCGCGGCCTGTAGGTACGGTAAAAGCCGAAGGCACAGTGAAAATTTCTGCTCCTGCTTCTCCCAGGTATCGGTACAGCTCGGGAAAGCGCAGGTCATAACAGATCGTGATGCCTAGTGTGAGGCCTTCAGTGGTCACGGCAAGCGGGTTGTTGCCCGGTGCAATATAGCTCGACTCCTGATAGGACTCCTCGGCTGAGACACTAACATCAAATAGATGCATCTTGTCGTACCGGCCGATTCTTTCGCCTGCACGATCGAATACCAGGCAGGTATTGGTTACTCGCCCATCGGCGGCGGGTAAGGGTGTCGAGCCACCGACAATCACCACGCCCTGGTCCCGTGCGACCCCGGAGAGCATGGCTTCGACCTCATCAGCCCGCTTGGCCGCATCGCGGCGCTGGGGGCCCGTGGCAGACATCAATGAAAAGTTCTCGGGCAAGACCACGATGTCCGCGCCTGCCGCCGCAGCCTCCTCAATAAAGCCTCGTGCACAATTGAGGTTCTCTTGGAGCACCGCAGTCGAATTCATCTGTACGGCCGCAAAAATCAGTTTCTGATTTGAATCGCTCATCGGGGGGCGCCCTTAGTGGGTTGTTGACGGATTCGACTTCTCCAGCACGAGTTGCAGGCCCTTGAGGGAACCTGCGGCTGGCTCAACTTTGATATCGGACAGCGGAACTCCAAAAGACACCAGCCAGTTTCGAAGATCCCGAGCCCAGTACTCACCCGCATCCCCGGCACCATAGCGGATGCTGATCCGACAGGTTCGTGCGCTTTCAAAGTGTGACAAGATCTGCTGTACAGGGTTGAGCGCCAACAGCGCTGGGGCTGTTGGCTGCGCGGGCCACTGTTCTCGATCCAGTTGGGCGTCAACCTGAATCTGGGTTACACCGCTTTGTGCCAACACGCTAAAACCACAGGCAAACAGTGCCGGGCCGAAACACAAGCCGAGCCAGTGCCTGCATTTAGTGGGCGCGGACATCGCTTACATCAGCACCACGTCATAACTTTCATGGTTATGCACCGGCTCGACCTGCAGATGGATCGGCTTGCCGATGAATGCCTGCAGATCGCCAAGCCCGGTCGACTCCTCGTCCAGCAGCATGTCGATCACCGCCTGCGACGCCA
>Ga0302135_10001927_pt1 | contig 12450 bp, 9 predicted proteins | sample CBN3_surface_MG_FD_203119 | JGI IMG/M metagenome (GOLD analysis project Ga0302135, IMG submission 203119) | Marine microbial communities from Western Arctic Ocean, Canada - CBN3_32.1 | ecosystem: Environmental > Aquatic > Marine > Oceanic | place: Canada: Western Arctic Ocean | collected 2017-09-15 | reverse complement strand
AGGTGCATTCGCTTCATTCGGCCACGTTACAACCTACTACAACGGTGTCCTTCATACCGCTCCATACGAGATTGGGGCATTTCATTACACAGGGGCTAGAGTTTGGACAAACAAGCCTGCAAGTGGTGCCATGCGTGGCCATGGTGCTGTTAACTCACGTTGTGCATTTGAAGTTGGATTAGATGACCTCTCTGACAAACTCCAGGTTGACCCGATGACCTTCCGTTTAGCCAATTTGCTACCACCGCTTAGTGCAACGATTACAGGTTTTAGAATCACTAGTACTGGGATGAGAGAATGTCTAGAAAAAGTTCGTAAAGCATCTGGTTGGGATGATAGATTTCGCAAACTACCATTAGGACATGGTATCGGAGTGGGATGTGGATTCTTCATTTCCGGAAGTGGGTTGCCAATCCATTGGGACCCTAACAAGTTCCCTCACGCTACTGTTCATCTGAAAATTGACATGGATGGCGGGGTCACAATCCATACAGGGGCTGCAGATATTGGACAAGGTTCAGACACTGTTGTTGCTCAATCTGTAGCAGAAGTTTTGGGGCTTCCATTAGACATGATACGAGTCCGCTCTCAAGAAACAGATACGGCACCTGTTGACCTTGGCTCATATTCAAGCAGAGTGACGTTTATGAACGCCAATGCGGCAATCTCAGCATCAATGAAAATCCGTCAAGAATTACTTGATGCAACCGCTGATATTACCGGTGCTGACCCTGAAAAATTGGTGATTGGTGACCGTCGTATTTACGATAAAAGAGATCCTGCTGTCGGTGTATCTTATCTTGAAGCGCTTCACAAAGCACAGGAAGAGCGAGGAGCACTCGTTGCGTCAGGAGCATATCGGACACCTCCAATGGGTAGGGCACACAAAGGGGCTGCAGCAGGATTGGCTCCCGCTTACTCATTTTCAGCGTATGTCGCAGAGGTGAAGGTCGATGTTGAAACCGGCCAAACTAGTGTCATCAATGTCTGGGCAGCACACGACTGCGGAAAAGCCCTGAATCCTTTGGCAGTTGAAGGACAAATAATTGGCAGTTGCCACATGGGCTTAGGTCAAGTGCTATCTGAAGAAATGGTATATGGTAGAACTGGACATTTACTGAACGGAAATCTCCTAGATTACAAGATACCAACAGTTCATGAAATGCCAAAGGTGTTCCCAATCATTGTCGAGAGTAATGACCCAGAAGGACCATTTGGGGCAAAAGAAGCCGGCGAAGGGCCGCTACTACCAATTCTACCTGCAGTCTGTAATGCGGTATACGATGCAATTGGTGTAAGAGTGGATGAACTCCCAATAACACCCGATAGGATGCATAGAAGAATCGAAAAATTATGCCGAGCACAAGGTATCTCCGACCCACTAGAATTAGAAACACCTACACTCAAACTATCACCGCTACAAGAGTCACTAGCAAATCGTGCTGAAGAACATGAAAAACGTGACATTGATAGACGCAACAACGATAATATCGAACCATATCATAATGGCGCTTTATTTGGATTTACAGCCACACTACCTGCTGATGAACAATCCGATGATTGGAAAGTTTCTGTAATCCCGTCTCAAGAGTATATCGACAATCCACGATTAGCAGGTTCGGCGTGGAAACACATTGAGCGAAGGCACCGAGGTGATGAAACATGAAAATGCCTCCATTTGAGCTACTGATGCCAACTAATCTTGAGCAGGCTTTGGCATTGGCAGGCGATTTTATTGCAGCCGGAGAAGAATTTGATTGGATTGCAGGAGGTACCGATTTAATTCCAAATTACAAATGGCATCTTAATCCAAAAGCGAATGTCATCTCACTTGCAAAAGTTGCTGAAATGAGTGAATTATCTTCAACTCATATTGGGGGGATGGTCCGATTACACGATTTAGCAGAGAGTGAAATTACACATCCTTTACTCAAGGATGCGGCTGGAAGCATTGCTTCAGTAATGATTCGACGGTCAGGAACAGTCGGAGGCAATATCTGTTTGGACACTCGTTGTTACTGGTTCAACCAATCAGAGGATTGGCGAGAATCTATTGAGTGGTGTCACAAATGTGAATGTGGGACGGATGCAGATTGCCGTGTTATCGCTAACCAAAATACACTATGCGTTGCAACTTATCAGGCAGATTTAGCGCCTGCTTTACTATGCCTAAATGCAACAATTCACCTCGCTTCCTCAAAAGGAAAAAGAGAGATGCTTCTATCGGATTTCTTTGAACTTGATGGCATGACGAGAAATGTATTGCAACCAGGTGAATTAGTAACCCACATTACGTTACCAAGTGAAAGTTTAGAATTGACTGGTTGTTATCAGAAATTGACATTAAGAGAGTCTTGGGATTTCCCAGAAGCGGGAATCGCTGCTGCGTGGAAACTTAATGGGAAGGGAATATCAACTCTGAAAATTGCTTCTACTGGGCTAGAATCCATTCCACGTGTTCATGACGAAGAAGTTGCGGCAGTGTTACCTGATTGGAGTGGAAAAGAAAGCATTGAAACCCTTTCTGAAGCTCTGAGAAAATCAATAAAACCTGTCAATAACACCGGTTTAAAGCCAAATTATCGCCGCAAAATGGTGAAAGTTCTGGCGCGCCGTTGTTTAAATCAAATAATGCATAAGTAAGCGACGGTTTCAACAATGAGGAGTTTGTCGAAGTGAATGTGCGAGCCAAACTACTGACCCTATTACTGGTGCTTTCGTTGTTGCCTTTCTCGGTCACTGCACAAGATGACCAGCCAGATATCCCAGCGGGATGGGAAATAGGTATTGATACACCACAGGACACTGAACCTACCTTTGAGATTGGGTTAGATGGAGAAGTAAGCGTGAAATTTTGGATTGATAATCAAAATATGCTTTCAATAAATCTTGACATTGAATTTGACATACCATTTGATGGCTCAGTCAATGGCCCTGAAACAGTAGAAGTCAGTGGTCAAACAAATAAATCATTTGATTTTACAATCAAACAAATTGATGTAGCAGCATTCGCCGCTAACCAACGTGACCGATTCGTAGTAACTGGGACGGTCACATCATACAATGGAATCCCAACTACTGGTGGCGATTCAAAAGATGGTGAAGGAAATGTCACAATACCAATGGTTGTTGATTTAACCATTGATTTATCTGAATCCAACGGACCTCTGAATGCTGGCACAACAAGTTCACTAGAAGTAATTGTAAGCAACCAGGGGAATGCAGTTGATTCGGTTTACAAAGTGACTGTCACTGATTCTTGCCCTCTCTTAGAAGTTGGAGGAGCTGAAGAACTAGAAAGCATTGCTATTGAGATGGGGGACAACCTCACTCAAATACTCAATATTTCAACCTCTGACAGCCACCCTACGAAAAACTGCGTGATTGAAATTTCAATTCAATCAAGAGGTGATGTCGATGCCGGGAGATCACAAACTGCCGACTCAGATGAAAGTACACTCAGTATTGTTGAAGACCGCGGTGGGAATTCCGAAGGAGATGACGCATCGGACAACAATGATGGGACATCAAGTGATGAAGATGTTGTGTCACAGAATTGGACTCCAATATGGTCAGGAGCGGCAATTTTTGCTCTTTTCCTAGGTGCATTAACTCGTAGGAAAAATTGAAAGAAAAATTATCACTTTTTCCCACCCATATGCTGAATATTAGTAAATGATACGCAACACCTTTGTTTGAAACTACTGCAAACGCGCTACTCTAACAGCCCCAACCTATATTTGGGGAACTTAATTCCAAGAATTAGCAATCGTAGGCTCGGGCCTGTTTAACCATAAGGATGTGACTGAAAAATGGCAACAAACGATAATGGCCCAAAGCACTTTGGAACCATCATTGGGGCAACCTTTGCAATCCTAATTATTGTGATGATGTTATCAATGACATTAGTCACTGCAAACAAAGAAACTTACTATTCTGCATATGTCACAGAGGCTAGTGATGAGAAAACGCAATTGGCACAGGTCACAGACATGCGAGCCAGTCTTGGAGGGGATCCTGGTGGAGAAGGATACAAGATTCGTAACACACTTTCCACACCAATGTTAGTCAATGACTGGGAAGAACCACATCGTACATTGTTAGTAATTGCTGGTACTGAAAAACCAATTGATGGGACTGAAGCAACTGCAATTCATCACTTCGTGACTGAACTTGGTGGCAAGGTAATCGTTGCGACCGATGGCAAAAATGCAAACCGGCTTGCAGTTAAGTTTGGGGTCACCTACTTTGGTGAAACACTTCTTGATGAAAGCCAAAGTTGGCAGACCTATGATGACGATGGTGTTGCTGGAAACGAAAACCCCACAAATGTTTGGGGTATTTCAGCCATAAGAAATGATATTGTTTCAGGAGAACAATTCGGGATGAACCCGATAGGTTGTAGCGACACAATGCTCAATGAAAGAAGTGATGATCTTGACCATTGCCGTATGCCTGTAATGTTCAAGGCACCTACTGCAATGCGGTGGGAAGCACTACCCAGTGACCTCACAGGTAGTGACGATTATGTCAAGAGAGATGTGAATGTTCTATCAAAAGCAAGTGAAGGGTCTTGTATTGACCGAATAGGTTCAAATTCCTGTGACGACCAAGATAACCCGATAAGTAACCTATCTCTTATCCTTAGAATGGACTACCCTGATGTTGAAGTCCTTGATGAGCGAAAGATCCCTGGAAAAGATGGGGCTTCATTCGGCTCCCTAAAAGCCACTGGTTCAATCGTTTTCATTGCTGATGATGAAGTGATTTCAAACAGATTTTGGTCTGCATCTAAAGCAGCTGAAACTGATGTCCGTCAAGACTGTAACACCGAGGAAACTTCCTGTTGGCAACGCCACCTTGAAGGAGATAATGGCTGGAAAGGTAATGACGCCTATTTCAAAGCACTAATTTATGATATGATGGAATTTGACAACGAAATGTTGCCATTCAGTATCAAACTAAAGATGGAAGAATTCAGAGTTGTATTTGATGAGAGCCGCCACGTAACTGGCTCTATTTCCAACCCATTCACAGAAACCATGAGTACCATTGTCCTACTCACATCAGATAGTTTCCTAAAGTGGCTAATCGTACTCAATCTCTTACTACTGTTACTTGTGGCCATTATGGTTGTACCAGAAAAGGAAAATTGGCGACACGTTTTCGATTTGACTAGATTCAGAGAACGACCAGACAAAATCGACCCTAGCACTTACAAGCAGAGAATGCGTGAGGCGCTGATGACAAAGATCAGAGTTTTCTATGATTTAACGCGTGACGAGATGGCAATAAAGACCCCAGCCGAAATTCAATCAATGATAGGCGACCCACGATTAGTGGAGTTAGCCTACTCACAAAATGTATCTTATTCCCCTGAAAAACAGCGCGAATTGCTTCAGACAATTCGCCGATGGGGTAAAAAGTAAAACACCGATGAGAAAAAAATGGAGAGATGAAAAATGGTACAAGCACCACCCCCCCCGCCCGGAACGAACCCAGCCACTGGAGGCGCAGCAGCGCCACCACCACCAGCAGCAGCAGCACCAGCCGCACCAGCGGTTCAAGCAGCAGCTGCGCCAGCGGCGCCTAGACACCAAAGTAGCCCTGAAGTGAAAGAACGACTAGCAGCAGTAGGCGCTATTGGACAAGCAATTAGTGCTGAAGTCCAAAAAGTGATTATTGGTAAGGCGCACGTGATTGACAATGTTCTTGTCAACATCCTTGCAAACGGTAACCTACTTTTCGAAGATTATCCTGGTCTAGCTAAGACTTTGATGACGAACACTTTCGCTGACGCACTTGGTTGTGACTTCAAGCGTGTTTCGTTTACTCCGGATTTGCTACCTGCAGATATTACTGGAACCAACATTTACGATGCAAAGAAGGGAGAATTTACCTTCAAGCCTGGTCCAATCTTCTGTAACCTATTACTTTCTGACGAGATTAACCGTGCTCCACCTAAGACTCAAGCTGCTTTGCTTGAGGCTATGCAGGAGAAGCAAGTGACCATTGGTACTGTGACTCACAAGTTGCCAGCACCGTTCCTAACAATGGCTACACAGAACCCTGTGGAGCAAGAAGGAACTTACCCACTACCTGAAGCACAACTTGACCGATTCATGTTCAAGATGAGCGTTGGATACCCAGACCGTGCTGATGAAGACGAGATTCTTGCCCGCCGTATTCAAAGAAAGAAAGATGGGGTTGATGTTGATGTTATTACTGACCCACAACGTGTGATTGCAATGCAGCAAGCGATTGAAGATGTCTATGTTGACCCAGCAATACGCATGTACATGGTTGAATGTGTAGCCCGCACCCGCGAGGATCCAAGAGTTCTAGTCGGTGCCTCACCAAGAGGTTCCCAAGCACTACTCAAGACCGGTCGAGCCGCAGCAGCAATGCGCGGACGAGACTTCGTAACACCTGATGATGTGAAGTCAGTTGCAGTTCTTGCATTGGCACACAGACTAATCCTAAAGCCTGAGCACCAAATTAAGGGTCTTGAGACTGACGAAGTTATTCAGACAATTCTTGGACAGGTACCTGTCCCAACTGTCTGAGTGATTTAAAACTCAGATATGCGGAATTAGGAGGGATAGTTGAATGGCATGGAGCCGTAAATCAGCAATGTTTGGCAGTTTAGCGATAGCGCTATACTTGCTGGGATTGACTTTACGAAACCATCAACTTGTAACTGTAGCAGTTGTTCTTATGTCATTCCTGACTTGGGCAGCCCTTCGTGCCGCACACGCAGATGTTTCAGCTAGTGGACGTAGAATGGAAGAGCGCAGCGATGAAGAAGCTGGGGCTTCTCTCAGCCGCTTGGAAGCAATGCGTAAACTCAGTGCTGCACGTGTGTTCGAAGATGGGACTCTTGATATCACTCTGAAAGTACAGAATATGTCACCTCTCTCCAAAGTATTGGAAGTTAGAGATAGCCTACCTGAAGTGATGAGAATCAAAGAGGGAGCTAACTACATTCTGATGGAACTTGGCCCACGCCGTGAAACTGTCATTGAATATACCGTTGAATGCCCGCTTCGTGGATTCTATACTGTTGGTCCTGTCTGCATCCGCATTCAAGATTCATTCGGACTCTTCCACAAGGAAAAGGAATTACACGTCTATGACGACTTCCTCGTGTTCCCTAAGACAGAGGACCTAAAGGACGCATTTGTCAAGAGTAAGGTGCCCAAGATTTTCACTGGTGCAGTAAACATCCGCAATCCTGGACCTGGTTCTGAATTCTACAATCTGCGTGAGTACATCGCTGGTGACCCAATGAAATCGATCAACTGGCCTGCTTATGGTAGGACTGGAAAATTGATGGTGAACGAGCGTGAACGTGATGCGGTAAGTGATATCATCTTAATTCTAGATAGTCGAGCGGTCTCTGAAACAGGACCTGTTAGCAGGAACTCTTTGGTTTACGGAACTCGTGCCGCCGCTTCATTAGCATCCTTCTTCCTTTCAAGAAGAGATTCAGTCGGACTAGTTTCATACGCTGACGAAATTATCAGCGTTGACCGTGACACTGGCAAGAAACAACTGTATGTTATTCTAACAAAATTAGCAGGGGCTATGGCAAGAGGTTCTACACCATTACAAGTGGTAACAAACCGAATCCTCCCTCATATTAACAAAGGAAGTCCAATCATTATTCTATCATGCTTAGAAGATGACAGCACCATCGTCAATGCAGTTCGTGATCTTCGCGCCCGTGACTTTGACACTACAATCCTTACCCCATCAAGCCTTGAGTTTGAATTTGATGCTCGACGTCTTGATAGAACTGGGTACGAGGTTCTCAAGACTGAACGTGATATTCTCATCAGCGAGTTGCGTGGCCTCGGTGCTTTCGTGATGGACTGGGAGCCTGATATGTTGCTCTCTACCGCTCTAGCAGGGGCAAGAGGATTTTAGGTGGTTTAGATGGTACAGAAAGGAGCAAGCAGTGATACCAGCCACCTATACGATGGAAAGGTTGTCCGTTCCTCGGCCCCAAGCCGCAAAGCCTTGGCAGCAAAGATGACTGGTTCAGCCAATACTATCCCTAAGGATGCTATTCCTGAAGTTCATATCCCGTCCTTCGTGGAAAGTCTATTCGGCGGACCGTTGGTACCAAAAATGAAATTCCTTCCAGCTGATAAAATGGTTCAAACGTTGCAGATGGCATCTGGTGCAGTGATGATAATGTTAGGTGTTCTCACTTACATAGTCACACCAGTATCAGGAACTGCATGGTTTTGGTTTGGGGAAACCATCGGCGTTGAAGTACTTGGTTTGGCAATTCATTTACTACTAGTACTCGGCGCAATTGGATGTGGATTTTGGGGAATTATCTCAAGAGATTCAAGATTCCTACTTATCTCATATGTATTGTTCATCGTTGTGTCATTCCGGTTTGCAGCCAGCAAAGTAAGTTTTGAATGGCTTTCATTTGATGATGAACTACTACAAAAAATTGCATTAGTTGCTTACGCTGTATTATTGGTAATGTACATTGAATTGACCAATGGTGTAATCCGCTTTTCAATGTTAGACACCAGTATTAGAACTGGTGAAGTATACGTGATGAATGTCAAGAAAGTTTTGACTAAGTACCACATTAGTCTAGTAATCACTCCAATAATTGCTGCAATAGTTGCAATTACCACATTATTATTCAAAGATGTAATATCAGGTTTTGTAGGGATATTTTCTGAAGTTTCTGCTTTAAGACTAGAGGAAAGTGTTGAACTTGAGAGCGTATATGGAGTCGCTTTGGGAACTATGATTGTATTCTCGTTAGTTGCAATCGTGTTCGTTGCCGATATCCCTGGGCGCTACCAGAAAATGCGTGAAGGCGGCAGTAGCGAATAACTGACTGATTCTCACGGGATAAGAAGATCAAAGTTTTTTGCAATTGTAATCAAGGCTTCTTGAGTCTGAACATTCGAAACCGTGTAATGTAATGCATGGTCTCTCTTCCCCTCATCTAAATGAGTTAATTCCAAATCAGATTGTCGAGCAAATTCTTCAATCTCAGAACTAATTGAAAAATTACTACCTATTGACTCACCGACAAGGCATAGGATTGAAATTGTATCACCTTGATTTGGTGTAGGTAAACTTGGACTTTCTGAAAGTAGTCGCATTGCAAGGGAGGCGACTCTCTCTGAAACTAAAAATCGTGCCTCATTTGGTCTTGCGCGAAGTGACCAAACGCGAACGTGGGCACGGTCTAACAAAATCGTAGCATCTGCAACAACTTTAGCAACTGACATCACCCCTGACAATCTCATAGTCAATGGAACAAGATGTGGGAGACACCCTATTGCACGTACTCTTGGCACCCCAGTTGCTATTGAAGGACCTATACAACTACCAAAATTACTCGGGTCGTGTAAAGGCCTCAACCGCAAAGGTATCCCTTCTTTTCTAAGTGGTTCTACCGCAAATGGATGTAATACAGGTTCACTAAACAACGCCAACTCTTGGGCCTCGGTGTATGATAAATATGGGAGATTACGAGATGGAATAGCCCACCTAGGAGATAGAGCCAGTACCCCAGAAACATCTCTCCAAATGGTTACTTCTGACGCATTCAAGACCGCTGCAAGAGAGGTCGCTGTCAAGTCAGAACCACCTCTTGCAAGAAGAGCTGGCATCTCATCATACATACCATACCAACCAGTTACCACTATCACAGGTACATCTGGAAGATTAAGCGATTCAATGGTTGAATTAATGTCGATAACAGATTCTCCCTTGACTTTGTGAATCTTGATTCCAAATTCTTCCGACCAGACTGGTTTACTATCAATTCCACGCGCTCCAACTGCTGCAGAAACTGCAACACTGCTCATCTGTTCACCAGAAATTTGCGCCCTGACTCGTGACGGCTCTGATGGATTATCACAATTATCTAAGAGGGAATCCAAAAGTGCTGCTAAGGCGTCCTGAAACTTGTAATAATATGCATCATTAACTAATGCTGGTGACATCTCTAGATGCATCATTTCAATAGAAGCCACAAAAGCAGGTATTGAACCTCTTTCATTCCTCTCCAATCTCTCAAGTATACGGTCTGTAACCCCGTGTAATGCTGAAACTACAATCACAGTTTTTTCACAGGTTGATTCTACTATTCTCTGAACCACTGCTTCGAGGTCATTAGATTCCTTTAGACAAGAACCACCGAATTTGAATATTTTCACTTCACTCACTAGACCAACCTCCTTGTATAGATAGGTCAGATAAAACTAGACGCGCTGAAGATTCTACTACTGCAACGGCACGTGGAGCAATTACGGGATCATGCCTTCCAAGAACAACAAGTTCCTCCTCTTCACCTGATACTATGTTGAGAGTTTTCTGAGATTGTGAGATGCTGCTTGGTGGTTTGAAATGAACCATTACGAAAAGGTCCCCACTTGTGGCCATCCCGCCAAGTGCGCCATCAGGTCGTGTCCCAGTGGGTTTTGGGCCATCATCCCCCTCACCCCATGTATCATTATGTTCACTACCGCGCATTTGACTGGCTTTGGTGCCGCGACCAAATTCAACTGCTCTTGCAGCAGGGATTGCCATCAGAGCTTTTGCTAATGCTGGTTCAATCCCATCATACCATGGTTGACCAAATCCTAGAGGGAGTCCTGAAATTCTCAATTCTACTGAACTTCCTATTGAGTCACGCTCTGAACGCATTTTCTCAACTAGCGCTACCATCTTTTTTGCCGCATCTTTGTCACGGCAGCGTGTTCTTTCCCATTCTGTCCCTTTGCCGGTTGGAAGCATCTCTATCCCAGCAGATACTACTTCACCAATAGAATGGACATGTGCTTCAACCTGCCAATCTGAGTTTTCTTCAATTGGCCTGCAGATATTAGCAGCGGCAACCAAGCCTGCTGTAAGCCGAGCGCTATTGCCGCCACCTCCACGCAAGTCAGCATGCCCTTTGCTACGAACCAATTCAGGGAGGTCAGCGTGACCTGGACGGGGCTGGTTCGGGAGAAATGAATAATCTGAAGACCGCGCATCTTTATTGGCAATTACTAACAAAACCGGCCATCCAGTAGTGAATCCTTCATTTATGCCACTGAGAATGTGGCATTCATCATCTTCACGACGTTTGGAAGCTAATTGACCACCAGGTCGCCTTCTGGATAAATCGTCAGCCAAAGATTCTGCATCAATCTTGATGCCAGGAGGAATCCCTTCAACTAGTGCGCCAACTACCAAACCATGGCTTTCACCAAATAAGGTTACAGCCAATGTGTCGCCCAAGCGCATAGACAGGAACCCACCACCTCAACTATTCAACCCAGAAATCAGTTACTATCGTTTTGTGCCCACGTTGCTCAGTAAGTTGAACAATACGTCTCAAAGTTATTTCACTATGTATAGGAATTACGGCAGCAATTGCAGGGCCTGAGCCAGTTATACCTGCGCCACGCGCACCCCACACTAGCAAATCATTTGCTAATCTACGGCCTTTGGCATCCCCTAATGCATTAGCTGTGGCCCTTCCATTCTCGGTAAGCGCAACAAGAAGAGAACCTTGCTCCATTGCCCCTATTGCTTTCTCGAATTGTGCAGCCATCTGAGAAAATCTCTCAGGGTCAGGCAATAACTCACGCTCACCACGAGGTATGATGAGGACTTTCCAGTCATCTGGGTCAACGAATTCACCTTCTAATATCACTCCTTCAGCCGCTGGTAAATTTGGATTTACAATTTTCCATCCCGGCTCAACAGCAGCCCATGAATCGTCAACGCTACCTGTAAATGATACACCAGCAGTCAACTGAGCTCTAGATGCCAAATCAACAATGTCAGTATTTGCCAATTCGATTTTTGTAGCATCCATCAAAGATCTGATAGCAGCGACTGCAATTGCTGCAGAACTTTTCAATCCTACTCCCATTGGAACAGTACTACGTATTTGCCAGAAAAGTTCGTCGGCTGGCTTCTCTAATCCAGCCTCAACCCAAACATCAACAACTGCATCCAACACACCGTTTGGGTCTTCAACATCTTTACCAGGCTTGTCATCTCTTAATCGGACTTTTGTTGATAAATTTAATCCAATTGAACAACCATAGCCTGCGCCAAGAGCATGAAGGAGACTAAGGCCGCCATGACCTTCACCTTGACCTATGACACCCATTCACTTTTCCTCCACATCTCCACTGATTGCTTGACCAATATGTCGCCCTGCCGTAGCGGCAGCACCGAGGATATTCATCCCCGCCTCAAGGTGCGTGACGGAGACTGTCTTTTCAAGTTTTAACACGAGTCTTACTGTCTCAGCCTGTTGTAAGAACAGTTGACCTTCACCAAACTGGTCATTTTTGAAGCGAACTAGCAGTAGTGGTCTAGGCTCAATTTTCAAGCGACCTACAGCAACCGCCCTTGAACCGATAGGAGAAACTACCAACACTTCATCACCAGCCACTAATT
>Ga0302135_10001925_pt1 | contig 12463 bp, 10 predicted proteins | sample CBN3_surface_MG_FD_203119 | JGI IMG/M metagenome (GOLD analysis project Ga0302135, IMG submission 203119) | Marine microbial communities from Western Arctic Ocean, Canada - CBN3_32.1 | ecosystem: Environmental > Aquatic > Marine > Oceanic | place: Canada: Western Arctic Ocean | collected... | reverse complement strand
CACTGTATTCATCGTGTCTGGGTTGAAGGCGGCGAGTCCCGTGCTGGCAGTGATACGGGCTGGGCCCAGGATAGGATCCTCTGCCAGGCGTTTCTCGACGCTGGTAACGTAGGTGAGCGCACCATCCGGCGCGCTCACGGAGAGGACCGACATGGATTCGTCCCCGCCGAAACGTGCCACGATATTCATCGCTCGGTTCTCTTCCGCCAGGATCTGTCCGAACGCCTTCAGGGCATCATCTCCTGCGAGGACGTCAGGAGGCCTCGCAAGTTCGATGTTCCTGCCAAGTGGCGGAGGAACTGATTGGCAAAGAAGGTCACACACTGAGGAGCAAGGCAAGATAGGCACTACTTGGGGCCGTTGCCATGATCCCACTTCCCCCTTAGTTCAAGCTTGAGATTTCAGCCTGTCCAGGTAATGTCCGATTTCGAACCCAATCGCCTGGACTAATCGGGCCTCCCTGACGTCCATATCGGCTCTTCCCAGCACAGTTCGGAGTGTGCGAAGGACGGCCTCTGGCTCCCGAGCTCCTCTGAAGAAATGGATCCGGGCAAGACCTCCCTGGAGGGCCGCGTACATGCTTTCCAAATCTTCACCGGTAGCAGGGTCGGTAGCCCGGCGGCCCCTTGGGAGGTCTCCCTCCGCTCCGCCAGCCGCGAGAAAGATCTCGTAGGCGGTCACCAGGAAAGCCTGCGCGAGATTCAGGCTCCAGTATTCGGGCGCGGTGGGGATGATGGAGACCGCGTGGCATAGGTCCATCGCTTCGTTGGTGAGTCCCCGATCCTCCCTCCCGAACAGGATGCAGACCGGCCCTTCGCTCGCTCGAGCCACGACGGATGGCGCGACCTCGCGTGGGCGCACGTAGTTCCGATTTGCGCTGCGGGGACGCGCCGAGGTCCCGAGCACCCACTCCCCGTCGGCGATCGCGCCCGCGAGCGTGTCGTGGATCTCCGTGCTGGCAATTATGTCGGCGCTACGGTGGGCAATTCCCTGTATACGGTAGGTGTCGAAGTCGACGGGCCGTACCAGTCTCAAGCGGGACAGGCCCATGTTCATCATGCCCCGAATCACCCCCGCGATGTTTACGACATTGATGGGCTCATCCAGCACAATTATTACGTTCGCGAGGGCGTCCCCATTAGCGGTGGCGGGACGGGGGCGCCCCGAATGGGCCAGACGTGTCTCGGGGTCGGCTGGCGTCTTACTCTCGCGGGACACCGGGGTCCTCGGGGGGAAGCGTACGGTCGTGTTCCTCACGCTCATCTCCTTTCATCTCTCCCTTGAAGTTCCTGATGCCGCTGCCGAGCCCGCGGCCGATATCCGGGATCTTCTTGGCACCGAACATGAGGACTAGCACGACTACGATCAGTAGGATCTCGAGGGTGCCCATGCCCATCATTGTGTTTTCCCCATGAGGGCTTTGGCGATGGTCTGCTTCTGCATGTTGGACGTCCCCTCGTAGATCGTCCCGATCTTAGCGTCCCGGTAAAACTTCTCCACGGGATACTCCCGGGTGAAGCCGTACCCGCCGAACAGATCGATGCAGACCGAGGACCCCCGTTGGGCAGCCTCGGAAGAGAACAGCTTTGCCATGGTAGCGGGCACCATGAAATGTAGAGACCCGCCTCCTGGTCGTTCGTTATCCAGAGCTTCTCTCCGTTCAGTCATACGGCTTCTCGCTCGCGGATATGGAAGGTGACGACTCTTCACCAATGTACCGGCTCAGGACCCGCGTCGGAACTCGCCTTCTACCCACGGCACCCCCGGGGTGTACGAGCATCGGTTTCCTCCCCCCCCAGGGTAGGTATATCTTGTCGTCGCGCGCGCGGCGCCCCCCCGAGCACCGGAAGATACCTGATGTCCGATATTCCAGAGAATCTCCTTTATACCGCTGAGCACGAATACTTGAAGTCGACCGGAGAGGACGGCGTCTACCAGGTCGGCGTAACCGACTACGCCCAAGGCGAACTTGGAGATGTCGTCTATGTAGAGCTCCCCACCTCAGGGTCCACATTCGCCCGGATGGAGACCTTCGGGACGATAGAGGCGGTGAAGGCGGTGAGCGACCTGTATTGCCCGGCCGGGGGGAAGGTGCTTGACGTGAACCAGGCCCTGGCCGACGATCCTGCGCTCGTCAACTCCGATCCTTACGGCGCCGGGTGGATGGTCAAGCTTAAGGTGCTCGACGACGCTCAGCTGGATGATCTGATGGACGCCGCTGGGTACGCGACCCTAGTCGGCGGCGAGTGAGAAGGCGGCCCATGGGCTCCTCGATCGACCCCGACCCCCGGTTCCTGGATCGACACCTCGGCTCGGATCACGACGAGATCCGAGCGATGCTCGAATCCCTCGGACTCGAGTCGCTCGATGAGATGGTGGACGCGACGGTTCCCGCCTCCATCCGAATGGAGGGCGAGCTGGACCTTCCGGACGCGGTGACGGAGCGTGAGCTGCTGCTCCGGCTTCGCGACCTCGGTGCCAAGAACCTTCTGTTCAGGTCCTACCTAGGGATGGGTTACCACGGCACAGTGGTGCCGGGGGTGATCAAGCGTAACGTGTTGGAGAACCCGGGATGGTACACCCAGTACACACCGTATCAGGCCGAAATAGCCCAAGGTAGGCTCGAGGCATTGCTTAACTTCCAGACCATGGTCATGGACCTGACCGGCCTGGACATAGCCAACGCCTCGCTGCTGGACGAGGGCACTGCTGCTGCCGAAGCGATGACACTGTTGTACGGTAGCGCGCCGGAGGGCCGGGACGTGTTCCTGGTGGCGGCCGACTGTCACCCGCAGACGATCGCGGTGGTACGCACGCGCGCCATCCACCACGGGATCAGAATTGAGGTGGCGGATCCAGAAGAGTTAGACCTAGAGGGTGCGTTCGGCTGTCTTGTCCAATATCCGGCGACGGACGGACTGGTCCGGGATTTCCGTGGTCTGGCGCAGCGTGCCCGAGAGGCGGGGGTCAGGGTGGTCGCGGCCACGGACTTGCTCGCTCTAGCACTGCTGACACCCCCCGGTGAGTGGGGGGCCGACATCGCGGTCGGGAGTGCCCAGCGCTTCGGCGTGCCGATGGGTTACGGGGGGCCGCACGCGGGGTTTATCTCGGCTCGAGACGAGTTCAAGCGGCGGATGCCCGGCCGCATCATCGGGGTGTCGGTGGACGCTCAGGGCAAGCGCGCTCTGCGCATGGCTCTTCAGACCCGTGAGCAGCACATACGGCGCGAGAAGGCGACCTCCAACATCTGCACCGCCCAGGTGCTCCTGGCGGTCATGGCCGCGATGTACGCTGTCTACCACGGGCCGGCCGGACTGCGTCGAATCGCCACCCGTGTGCACGCGCTCGCCCGCACGCTGGCCCGAGGGCTAAGCGAGGCAGGTCACCGCGTCGTTCACACCGACTTCTTCGACACCCTGCGGGTTCACCCCTCTGGGGCGAGCGTCGCCCAGGTTCTCGCCGCGGCGCGTGAGCGGCGTATCAACCTGCGCGACCTGGGGGACGGGACGGTGGGGGTGGCGCTAGATGAGACCGTGGATCCAGAGGATCTGGAGGATGTGATGGCGTCGTTCGGGGTGGAGGCTCCCGATGCCCGTGCGTTGGCGGTTGGGACCGCGGCCACTCCGTTGCCAGCGCCGCTCGCGCGGAGCAGCGACTACCTCACTCATCCAGTTTTCAACACCCACCACTCCGAGACCGATATGCTCCGTTACCTCCGCAGGCTGGAGGCCAAGGATCTTTCGCTCGCGGTCAGCATGATTCCTCTGGGATCGTGCACGATGAAGCTCAACGCCACCACCGAAATGGAGCCGGTCACCTGGCCTGAGTGGAGCTCACTGCACCCGTTCGCGCCACGTGACCAAGCGCTCGGTTACGCTGGCTTGATAGCGGACCTCGAACGCTGGCTGTGCGAGGTCAGTGGCTTGGAGGGCGTGTCGCTCCAGCCCAACTCAGGTGCTCAAGGGGAGTACGCCGGGCTGTTGGTGATCCGGGCTTATCACGAGGACCGAGGTGAATCCCACCGGGACGTTTGCCTGATCCCCTCGTCTGCGCACGGGACCAACCCGGCGAGCGCTGTGATGGCCGGGATGCAGGTCGTGGTCGTGAAGGTGGACGCAAACGGCTCTATCGACATGGTAGACCTGGATGCGCGGGCGGCCGAGCACGCAGATCGCCTCGGCGCCATCATGGTCACTTATCCGTCCACCCACGGGGTCTTCGAGGAGCATATCAGGGAGGTGTGCGACGTCGTGCACCGGCAAGGGGGGCTCGTCTACCTGGATGGCGCCAACTTGAACGCTCAGGTAGGCCTGTGCCGACCCGGGGACTACGGCGCCGATGTATGTCACATCAACCTGCACAAGACGTTTGCGATCCCCCATGGCGGCGGCGGACCCGGAGTGGGTCCGATCTGCGTCAACGCCGCGCTTGCTCCCTTCCTTCCGGGCCATCCAGTGGTTCCCGTCGGAGGTGCGAAGGCGATCGGACCGGTGGCGTCCGCTCCTTGGGGTAGCGCGGGCGTTATGCTCATTTCTTGGGCCTATATCGCGTTGCTCGGACGCACCGGGGTCAGGCGTGCGACCGAGGTTGCCATCCTGAATGCCAACTACATGGCGAAGCGCCTCGAGAGCCACTACGACGTCTTGTTTCGGGGCAAGAATGGTATGGTTGCGCACGAGTTCATCCTCGACGTACGGCCTCTTCGCAAGGTCGCCGGGATAACGGAGGAGGACGTGGCAAAGCGCCTCATGGACTACGGCTTCCATGCGCCGACCGTGTCGTGGCCGGTGCCGGGGACCATCATGGTCGAGCCGACTGAGAGTGAGTCCAAGGCAGAACTGGACCGGTTCTGCGACGCGATGATCTTGATCCGGGCCGAGATCCAGCAGATCGAACTCGGGCTCCTCGACCGTGACGACAATCCGCTCAAGAAAGCGCCCCACACAGCAGCCGTGGTGATGAGTGATTCTTGGAGCCGGAAGTATATGCGGGAGCAGGCCGCGTTTCCCACCCCGTGGACCCGTGAGCACAAGTTCTGGCCCACGGTGGGACGGGTCGACAACGCTCACGGTGACCGCAACCTGGTCTGCTCGTGTCCTCCCATAGAGGTCTACGCCGATCCGGAGCGGGAGACCGACCGGCGGTAGAGAGCCCTCGGCTCACCCGACCATGGACAGGCCCCGGACCGAACGCGGCTTCCTCTCCCAGGTGAACGCCAGATTGAGCGGGTGGATCGGCAGTACCAACGTGACGTGGCTGAGGGCGCAGAGTGGGTAGCGCTCCCCACAGTGCTTGGGCGAAAATATACGAATTCCGGGCACGAGCTGGGCTGGCATTATCTATTTCCTGTGAGCAGGATCCACGTTGATCGGGTGACCACAGAGCGCCGCGCCATCATTTTCGCGAGACCGCCGTCCAACGCGCGGTGACTGAGGCCAGGCGGCGCGCCGGAATCACGAAACAGGCTAGCTGCCACACCCTCCGCCACTAATCTGGACGCCATGGAATTCGGTATTTGAGCATCTCATGCGCGCAGGCAGTCGGTACCCTGACTTGGCACTTGTGTGTTGACGGAGCGCTTCCCGGCGCGGTCAACATGTCCCGGGATCACGCGTTCGCGCGGTCGCTCGTGCCCGGATCTGCCGTCCTCCGGCTCTATCGCTGGAAGCGCCCCACCCTGTCGCTGGGTCGGAACGAACCCGCCAGGGGACACTATCAGCAAGAGATATTCCGACGCGCAGGCGTCGATGTGGTGCGGCGGCCGACCGGGGGTCGGGCTGTTCTGCACTGGCGCGAGCTAACCTACGCAGTGGTCATGCCGGTCCGCTCACTGGGGGGGCCTCGGGCCATCCATCGTTGGATCAATGAGCGGATCGTAGGAGCGCTGGCCATGCTGGGGGTGGCGGCAGAGATTGCCCCCGACCCGCGCAGGGCACTTCCTCTCTCAGCGGGCCCCTGTTTCGCCGCACCGGCGGCGGGCGAGGTGACGGCTGGAGGTCGTAAGTTGGTAGGCAGCGCACAGCTTCGTGTGGGCGATGCCCTGCTCCAACACGGCTCTATCTTGCTGGCTGACGATCAGGAGCGGTTGGCGTCGCTCCTCCGCTGGCCGATCGGTGGCAGTGACCGTCCTGCCACGCTGTCCGAATTGCTGGGCAGGACACCGCACGTTGGTGAGCTCGAGCGGGTCCTGATGGCGGCATTCGGGCTGGAAGCAGAGTGCGCGAAAGACGTCCCCTCGAGGTCCTTGGAGGAAAGCGACCTCGAGAAGTTGTACCGATCCGAAGCTTGGACCTGGCGCCGATAGTTATGTCCAATCAAGCACGTAAGATGACTGAGACCCCAATCGGCAATCGAGCGATCGTGGGCAGCCCCCTCCAGTTCACATGGATGCGGCCGCGAGCGCAGTGCTAGCCGACGTGATAGTCTGGGCGTATGGAATCATTACGGATCAACCGGGCATCCAGGCCGGCGAGCAGTCCCCCCATTTGCTCGACGGCATCGGGTATCCTTTCGGCTACCTCGGGTGATCTTGGGGGACCCTCAGGTGTAGTTTCTGCAACGCTTCTGCTCAACGTGTTGACTGAGGAGTTCGCCTATCGCCGCTCCTGAGGTGAGCCCGATCCGATGAGCCGTACCGCTGTCCTGAGCCTACTCCCCGCGGTTGCCATAGTGGCTGCCCTCAACTGGCGCACCGGCGAGGGCATCCGCGTTCGACGGGTACCGGCGGATGCGCCCCTCGGAACAGAGATCATTTTGGCTGCAGACCCCCGCGTGGATTCTGCCCGTGTGGAGGAGGCGTCCGGACGTTTCTGGCACGCCGCACGTCTGCTGCGGGCGGTCTCGAACGACGGGGTTGTCCTGACTCCCGATGAGTCGCTGCTGCTCGCCCGCGCCGACCTGGCATGGCGGAACTGGGGCGGGATCGTCGTTCAGCTCGACGGGAAGTCGTGGCTCGACGAGACCGGTGGCGGAGAGGGGTGGTTCTTGCTGGCCCGGGCACATGAGGCCCGCGACGAACCGGCTGCTGCTGCTGCTGCCTATGCCCACTACCTGTCGACCCCCCACGCTTCTGCGAACGATCTTCTTCCGGGTGTACGCGCGCGCCAGGCGAGGGTGTTGGCGCGTGCGGGCCGTAACGACGAAGCGATGGCGGTGCTCGACCAGGTCTCCGCTCCACCGGTCGTCGTCAGTTGGGCCACCCTCGACGCTGCGTCGGTGCTGGCGGACGCGGGCCGAACAGTCGAAGTCCGTGCCCTGCTCGAACGGGTCACTGATCGCGCCGCCCGTCTCCAGGGATGGGAGCTGCTTCCGAGGGCGATCCTGGCGGCAGGCGACAGCGCCGGAGCCGAGGCCGCCTATCGGGATGCTGTGCGTTCGGTTCCAGGCAGTAGGCCCCAGGCGCGTGCGTGGGCGATCACGGGGGACCTGGCCCGCGCTCGCGGCGACCTGACGGGATCGCGCACGGCCTACCTAAGGGCCCTGGCTACCGGCGTGTCGACGCCGGCGACCGTGAGGGCTGCGCGCCAGCTGCTTCCCCTGCTCGGGCACTCTGCCGATGAGGCTCTAGTGGTGGCTCGGGTACTAGACAGAGCCGACGACCAGAGTCTGGCCCTGCGGGCGTATGATCTTCACGTCAACCTGAGAGGGGGTGCGGCCAGCGTGGCCGAGGGAGCACGTCTGGCCCGTGCTCGCATCCTTGCCGTGACCACGGGCCGGGAAGACGAGGCGGTCAGGGAGTTCCGCGCCCTCTCTACGAGTACGCGTATCCAGATAGGGGCGTCTGCCTTGGATTTTTGGGCTCGTCTCCGCGCGCGCCAAGGGCGCACCGAGGACGTCCAGACCCTCCGCGGCTGGCTTCTCAAGCGCTACCCGTCGAGCACTGAGGCCGTAGACGTGGTGTTTTTCAGGGGTGACGATGCGCACGACCGTAACGACCTGGACGCCGCGATGCGCGACTATCAGCGCGTGCGAGAGATGGTGCCCGATCAGGACCGGGCAGGCCTCGCCACAATGCGGTCGGCTCAGATCTACTTGGTGAGGCAGGACCCCCTTCGGGCTGCTCAGGTCTACGAGGAATATTTGTCTGCGTTTCCTAGTGGACGACGATGGCAGGAGGCATCGTACTGGGCCGCGCGCATCCGCCAGAGCCTAGGTGATAGCACGCGGGCCCGCGTGCTCATAAAGCGTTTACGCGCGGACGACCCGTTCTCCTACTACACGGTGATCGCAGCGGACCTTCTGGGGGAGCGCTTCCGAGTGGAGTTACCGTCCGGCCAGGAACCGTTGCTGCCAGATTGGCTCGGGGAGGGACTGGTCTGGCTTGACCAGCTCACAGAAGGTGGCTTCGATGATGGTGCGGATGCTGAGGTCGAGCGCCTCATCGACCGTGCCAGGGGTGATGCCGCCGCAGTGATGCGGCTGGCTGAGGAGCTAATCGTGCGGGGTCGTGCCGGTCGAGGTATCAACCTCGCGTTCTATCTGCGCGAGGGGGGCGCTTCCTGGACACTGCGTCTTGCGAAGATCGTATATCCCTTCCAATACCAGGACGTATTCCTTCGTGAGGCCGCGGAAGACGGCGTGGACCCTTACCTCACTGCGGCCATCGCTCGTCAGGAGTCGGCGTTCGTTCCAGATATCCGCTCCTCCGCGAACGCGGTGGGGCTGATGCAACTGCTTCCCGAGACCGCTGAGAAGCTCGCCCTTTTGGTGGGTCCCCAGGGGTTCCACGAGGAACTCCTCGAGGTGCCTGACGTGAATGTACACTTGGGCACCCTCTACCTGAGGGGCCTTCTGCGCGAACACCAGGGTGATGTCACGCGTTTCCTTGCAGCTTATAACGCAGGGCCGCACCGGGTTATGCGCTGGCTGGAGTTCATCGAAGCCGGCGATCCGCTCACCTTCACCGAGCGGATTCCGTTTGCCGAAACCCGTGACTACGTCAAGTTAGTACAGCGAAATGTGGCTGTTTACCGGCAGCTGTACGGGGGGCTGGCGGTCCCCACCACAGAGCGCTGAACCATCGTGTGATAGAACACGGATATTCTCCTTGACCGGCCGTGAGCCGGGAGTATAATCTGATCCTACCGTCACCCCCTCGGAGGGTGTGGGAGTGAAAGGAGCCGTGAAGCGGTTCAACTACGCCAAGGGCTATGGCTTCATCACCCATACCGGCGGAGACGACTTGTTTGTCCATTTTTCTGCCATTGTCAGCGACGATTTCCGCATGCTCACAGAAGGAGACGAAGTAGAGTTATATCTTCAGCAGACCGATCTGGGGTTAAGGGCCGCCAAGGTCCTCCGCGCCTGACCCGACTCCGCTGCCCATCCTCGGGGCGTCTCGCGGTCGCGAACCGCTGGACACCCTCTTTTTTGGCGACCTACTAGGGGTTCTCGAGTTGGATGTTCCTGCCAAGACCGCGCCCCGACTTTTCCTGATCGACGCGTACGCCCTCATCTACAGAGCATTCTTCGCGTTCATTCACCGCCCGCTGATGAACTCGAAAGGCGAAAACACCTCGGCACCCTTCGGTTTCACCAATTTTCTCATCCAGGTCCAGGAGGATTTCGAGCCCGATTATCTTGCGGTCGTATTCGACATGGGCACGAGCGAGCGCAAGGACCTGTTTCCTGCGTACAAGGCAACGCGCGACAAGATGCCCGACGAGCTCGAATGGAGCCTGCCGCGCATCTGGGACATCGTGAATGCGCTCGGGGTGAAGCTGATCGGGGTGGCGGGGTGGGAGGCAGACGACGTCATTGGCACGCTCGCTCGGCGCGCTGAAGCTGCGGGGATGGAGGCAGTGATCGTCTCGGGTGACAAGGATTTCTACCAACTCGTGGGGCCCCGCATCCATCTCATGAACCCGGGTCGAGGCGGCTCGACCGGGGTCGAGGCGGAATGGGTGGACGAGGCCAGCGCCCCCAAGAAATTTGGCGTGCCTCCTGAACTCGTGGTGGACTATCTGGCGCTCGTCGGTGACAGTTCCGACAACGTTCCCGGTGCGCCGGGGATCGGACCCAAGACGGCCCTCTCGCTGCTTCAGACATACGGTTCTCTGGAGGAGATACTGGCCCACGCAGGTGAAGTGAACGGCAAGCGTGCGCGGGCGAGCCTGCTAGAGAACGCCGATGGGGTGCGGCTCTCCAAGCAGCTAGTCACGATCCGAATCGATGCCCCTCTGGGTGACCTGGAACTGGAGGATCTGCGTCAGGAGCAGCCCGATGCCGCACGGCTCCGCGACCTGTTCGTCGAGCTGGAGTTCCGCGTGCTGGTGGAGAAGTACACCCCGGCCGCGATCGCCTCGGGTACCGTGGCGGATGATGACACTCCCGCCCGCACCGACTATCGGGTCGTCACCTCGGTGGAGAGCATGCAGGACCTGGTGGACACGATTCGCGCTAGTGGCTGGGTCGCAGTCGAGGTGGTGCTCTCAGAGGCGGATGCAATGCGCGCGAGCTTGGTGGGGATCAGCTTCGCGGTGAGCGAAGGAGAGGCCTACTACGTTCCTTTCGGGCATCGTCCCCCGGGTGAACTAGCTCTCGGTGAGGCGTTCCAGGTGCTTCCCAACCTCCCACCCCTGGAGGATGAGCGAGTGGCGCCCCTGCGTGATCTGCTCGAGGATCCCTTGGTGCGGAAGGTGGGGCAAGATCTGAAGCGCGATTTGGTGGCGCTCTGGAATCTGGGCATCGAGCCGGCCGGGCTTTGGTTCGATACCATGGTTGCTTCTTACGTGCTGGACCCGGGGCGCCGTGCTCACACGCTGGAAGCACTCGCGCTGGATATCCTGGCGCACAAGACGATCCCCTTGGCAGAACTGACGGGCCGCGGTCAGAAACAGGTGTCGTTTGCCGAGGTCACCTTGAGGGCGGCGTGCGATTATGCGTGTGAGGACGTCGACTTCACTCTCCGGCTTTATAAACGCTTCCAGCCCGATCTCGAACAGCAGCAGGTGGACGGGCTCTTCCATGACCTCGAGATGCCACTCATTCCGGTGCTGGCCCGCATGGAGGGCGCGGGAGTGCGCATTGATGAGGTTTTCTTCCAAGAGATGAGTCGCAAGCTCAACCACGACCTGGAACTGGTCCAGCAGGAGATCTGGAAGGAGGCAGGTGCCGAGTTCAACATCAGTTCGAATCCGCAGCTCAGAGAGATCCTGTACGAAAAGCTCGGCCTGCCGGTGCTCAAACGCACCAAGACCGGACCCTCTACGGACGCCCGTGTCTTGGAAGAGTTAGCAGCCCAAGGCCACCGCGTGCCGGTGCTGCTGATGGAGTACCGGGAGATGGAAAAACTCCGTGGCACGTACGTGGACGCTCTCCCGCGTATGGTCAACCCACGCACCGGTCGCATCCACACCTCCTTCAACCAGGCGGTGGCGGCTACCGGCCGGCTCTCGTCCTCGGATCCCAACCTCCAGAACATACCGATTCGGACGCAGCTGGGGCGGGAAATTCGGAGAGGCTTCATCGCCGAGCCCGGACATGTGCTGCTGGCCGCGGACTACTCCCAGATCGAGCTCCGCATTCTCGCCCATTTTTCAGGAGACGAGCCCCTGGTACGGGCATTTCAAGAGGGGATCGATGTTCACCGGCAGACGGCTGCCGTCGTGTTCGATGTGCCTGTGGGCGAGGTCACCGCCGAGCAGCGGGGGCGAGCCAAGACGATCAACTTCGCCACGCTCTATGGCCAGGGTCCCTTCGCACTGGCACAGCAGCTGGGTATCTCCCGGGATGAGGCCAAATTGTTCATCGCTGCATATTTCGAGCGTTTCAGCGGCGTGCGGCGCTTCTTGGACGAGCAGGTTGAGAGCGCGCGAGATCGGGGCTACGTGGAAACGTTGATGGGTCGCCGCCGCTACGTCCCGGAACTCCAGAGTTCTAACGGGAACATCCGGCAGTTCGGGGAGCGGGTTGCCCAGAACACCCCCATCCAGGGCACCGCTGCGGATTTGCTCAAGAAAGCCATGATCGAGGTGGATCGCGCGCTCGAGGGTTCGAATTGGGGTGCGCGCCTACTCCTCACTGTCCATGACGAGCTCCTTTTCGAGGTGCCTGAGGACCGGGTGGACGACGTCCGTCCCGTGGTGGTCGATCTTATGGAGGGCGCGGTCGAGCTGTCGGTGCCCATAGCGGTGGATTGGGGGGCGGGAATTAGCTGGTACGAGGCCAAGGGATAGCGGCTGGATCGTCCCGCTTTACCATCCCCGCGCCCCTTCCAACCCCCGGCACCCTCCTTGCGACCCCGGGGGGTTGCCCGCCATGGCCATTCTCCTGCACCACTACCGGACCTGGAGGACTCCCCATGGCCCGTTCGGTTAATAAGGTCACTCTACTCGGTAACGTCGCCCGCGACTCCGATGCGGAGATTGCCGTGCGTGAGATCGTGATGCTATCTCCCAAGGAAGTGCTTGCGGAGGTGGGGGCCGAGGACTTAGGACCCCTCTCTAGCGGGGCCGATGGGGAG
>Ga0302135_10001916_pt1 | contig 12475 bp, 12 predicted proteins | sample CBN3_surface_MG_FD_203119 | JGI IMG/M metagenome (GOLD analysis project Ga0302135, IMG submission 203119) | Marine microbial communities from Western Arctic Ocean, Canada - CBN3_32.1 | ecosystem: Environmental > Aquatic > Marine > Oceanic | place: Canada: Western Arctic Ocean | collected... | reverse complement strand
TCCCACCCATGCACCAGGTGTAGGAGACGCGTAGTCCCTGCTTGCGCATTCGCACCGGGTGCAAATGCAGGAAGACGTTGGTGAGTACTACCAGCGCGCGATTCTTGGGGTCGTTAGGCAGTTTGTGCCTGAAGATCGACTTCCACACTGGCGTGCGAGTGAAATCGCTGTACCACTGGGACGGCGTCCCGACCTTCTCTTTGAGGTTGCTTAGCCAGCTCATTGAGATCCCTAGGCGGTGAAGGGGAGGAAGGAACTGGGATCATCCCAGCCACCCTTCTCGAAGAGGTACTGCTGTGACTTATCTACAAGTATCTGGCCGTCGTCCGCGAGCGAGATCCCGGCGCGCTCGAGCGGCCGCGGCGCCGGTCCCTCGAAATTGATGCCCGAGGCGTAGAACCCGCTGCCGTGGCAAGGGCACTTGAACTTGTTCTCGGTGGCCAGCCAGTTCGGCGTGCAGCCGAGGTGCGTGCAGACCGTGATGAGGGCGTAGAACCCCTCGTCGTTGCGCACGACCCAGACGCCGAAGCGATCCTTGAAGGCGACCGATACTTCGCCGACCTGGAAGTCGGTCGGCACTCCGATCTTGAACTGCTGCGGCGGCTCGTAAAGCACGTTCGGATACAGGAACCGCAACGTGGCCGCGCCCACACCAGCGATCGCGCCCGTGAAGGCGACCCAAGCGGCGGTGACAAACGGGAATGACTCCAGGAACTGACGGCGATTCGTGCCGCCAGTGGCTGGCGCAGTCCCGGCTTTTTCTGCCTCGGCTTCGGCCATCAAATGGCTCCCAGGTTGGCTAGAGCGGTTTACTCTCGAGCAGTGCTAGTTCGCTAGTTCAGTGGGTTCAGTCGACTGCGCGGCGATCAGTGCCTTGCGGGCGGCGTCGCGAATGCGCGGATCGGGGTCAGATTCTTGCAGGGCAGTGAGGCGCTCGTCGAGCCCGGCGGGGCCGAGTTGTTCGAGCGCAACCAACGCTGCCAACATCGTGGTGGCGTGATCGGAAGCTACTACGCCAGGCGTTCCTTCGAGGTAGCTGCGGTCAATCATTTGCCCGAGTAGTGCTGCGCCGGAGGCGTCCTGCATCAGCCCGAGCGCCACCGCGGAGTTCCAGCGGACGGCCGGAATCGGGTCGCCGAGCGCTACTTGCAGCTGCGGCGATGTGGCGGGTTCGCGGAAGACACCCAAGACGTAGGCAGCCATCGTACGCACGTCCGCGCTGTCTGCGGCGAGCTGTTCAGCCACGGGTCCGGCTGCGCTTGCATCGCCAATGATGCCCAGTGCCCATAGCGCGTTGACCCGCACCTCAGTGTCGTTGTCGGCGAGGCGGCCAACGAGCGTCGGAACAGCCACGGTATGTCCGATACGCCCCAGGGCGATGGCCAGGAAGCGGCGGATCCGGGGGTCGGCCTCTTCTGCCTTCTCCATCGAGTCAACAACCTGCTCTGCAAAGTCCTGATCGCCGTGCAATTCGTCGTTGAACTGCAGTTGCTGCGATAGATGGAACGCAGCCTGCCAGGGCTCGTTGATGCCACGACCGTTGATCTCGGGAAGATACTCGGCCGGATCCACGTTCTCGTGGGCGAGTACGCCGAACATCAGGAACACGCTGATCCCACCGATCACCAACAGCAGCGGCAGGATGAAGAAGCCGAGCGCGATCTTGAACGGCGAGGGCTCCGCCTCTTCGGATTCGGTCGCTTCGGGCTCAGGCGTGGTCGTTGTCATACGGTCCGTCGGGGTCGCGGGCGAACGTCGCACGGGGGGCCGGAGCCGGTTGCACGAGCCCCCCAGTGCGCAAGGCGGGTCAAAGCTATCTCCTTGCCCGGAACCGTGTCAAACCTCGGCGTTAATCGGCGCTTCGCGCTTGTATCGATCGGCAAGCAGAGGGTCGTGCGCGCGGTGCAACGGGTTGTGCTCGAAGTCGCGATGAATCGCGTCGCATCCATAGCAAACAGTGATCTCCGGGACGAAGCGATACAGCGCGTAGTCGCACCCCATGAAGGCCAACAAGCTGAGCCCGTAAGTCCACGGCGATAACGCAGCGCCGATGAGGACCAGGACGAGCCCGAGCTTCCGGTTGAAGTCCTTTTGCGCGAACAGCCGATCGTATCCGCAGGCCACGCAGGCCGTCAGTGGCACGTTGATCGCGCCTTCCTGGTTGACCGCCTCGGGAGTGTACGGCTGCGTGTGATCGCAGTTGCCACAGTCCAGGCCCCCGTCCGTCTCCAGGTCTTGCAACGTTGGACGTTGACACGTCGGACAGCGCCATTCGATCGCGTGGCTCATTAGAACGGTTGCCCGGTGGCGAGTGACAGATAGAGCGAGATCACCTCGCCAAACAGGACGAAGACGATCGCAGCATACAGGATGCCCGTCGCGGACTGAATCGACCGAATCTGCACGGTCTTCCAGGTCATCCAGCCGAGGCCCAGGGGCGCCAGAACGCCGAGGAAGAGCCGGACTGCGACGAAGAGTGCGTCCCCCAGAACGAATGCCCGCATCATCCCGCCGGGGCCCGACGCCCACTCCGGCCAGTGAATCGTGATGATCGCCGCGAGGAGCACCAGCTCGATCAACTCGGCTCCGATGAACAGCCGGAGCACGCGGTTCAGCGGCTCGACGGGCATCGTCGGTTGGATGAGGTGCCAGTGGGCGAGCACCATGGCCAGTAGAACCGACCCCAGAGTCGTCGCCAGCGTCAGCCGGCCAATGACGTAGATCACCGCGGCGCCACCCGTGGCGTTAGCGGGGAGCAGACTGGGATCGGTAAGGAGTGCCGCCAGGCCGAGCCCCGCCGAAATGCCGAGCAGGGCGAACCTGGGAGTCTCGGGCCGCGTGCCGAGTGCCACTCCGAAACCGACCAGCGCAATGATCGAGCCCGCCAGTAGCGCGATTGCCAACGCCCCCATGGGCGGCAAGGCAGTCGTTAGCCCGACAAGCCGCAGGCCCGCACCGAAGCCAAGCCCGGTGATGATCAATAGCAGACTCAGTCGCCAGAAGCCCGGTCCGGTTGGAGGGCTCGCGACCCAGGCCGACACCAGCATGCCTGTGGCACCGGCGAGGAAGAGTACGGAAACGGCGGCTACGAGCATAGGAAGGGGTAGCAGGCGGAGAGCGGGAGGCTGGTCACCCAGGTGGCGACGTGCGCCGATCAGCGGGGACTATTCGTTGCGCACGGTGCCGCAGATTACCACGCGACCGCTGCTAGACTGAGCCCATGGGGAGCCCTTGCCAGACGTCTGATCGAACGACTCCTGCGATCGCTATCATCATGCCAGCGCACGACGAGGCGTTGGCGCTACCACGGGTCCTCGCGGACATTCCACGCGACCTCGATCCGCGAGTCGTGGTGATCGACAACGCGAGTCGCGACGGCACCGGCGATATCGCCCGCGAGCTCGGCGCAGAGGTCGTGTGCGAGCCGCGGGCTGGCTACGGCAGCGCGTGTCTGGCTGGGCTCCGATTCCTTGCGACATCTCCGCCCGACATTGTCGTCGTGCTGGATGCCGACTACAGCGACTATCCCGAAGACCTGTCGTCGCTGCTGGCTCCCATTCTCAGCGATGAGGCTGACTTCGTCTGTGGCAGCCGCGTCGAACGCGCGGAGCCCGGGGCGTTGGGACCACACGTTCGGATTGGCAACGGTCTGGCCACGTTGTTGATCCGCTGGTTATTTGGCTTCACGTACCGCGACATGGGGCCTTTCCGGGCGATTCGCTGGGACTCATTGCGGGCCCTCGAGATGCAGGATGTTGCCTATGGTTGGAACGCGGAGATGCAGGTCAAAGCCCTGCAGCAGCGACTCGTGGTGCTCGAGGTGCCGGTCCGATATCGGGCGCGAGTCGGGCAGTCGAAGATCAGCGGAACGCTTCGCGGCACGGTCGGCGCGGGCGTTGGCATCCTGCTAATGATCATCACGTTGCGGTTCGCACCCCGGTGGTATGCTCGCCGCGTTTCGCTCGCCACCTGAACCGGCCCGCACAACATGAAGCGTCTCGATTTCTACCGCTCGCTCGCCATTCCCAGCGAGCGCCGAATCTTGTTCATGGTCCTGGACGGTCTCGGCGGACTGCCACACCCGGCCACCGGGTTATCTGAATTGGAGACGGCGAAGACACCGACATTGGATCGACTCGCGAGCGCTGGCGAAGTTGGACTGACCACTCCAGTTCTCCCTGGCGTTACGCCGGGCAGCGGTCCAGCGCACATTGCGCTCTTTGGTTACGACCCGCTCGAGTATCAGGTCGGCCGCGGAGTGCTCGCCGCGTTGGGAGTCGCCGCGGATCTGCGCCCCGGCGATGTTGCCGCGCGAATCAACTTCTGCAGTCTGGACGCGGACGGCAACGTGTCGGATCGACGGGCGGGTCGGATCGGCGACGAGATCGGCGCGCCACTGGCAGCGCGGCTTGACGCCCTCCCTAACCCCGACGGCTTCGAGATAACAGTTCGTCATGTCAAGCAGTACCGGGCGTGCGTCGTGTTCCGCGGCGATGGCCTCGAGGGCAACATCGGAGACACCGATTCGCAACACACAGGAGTGCCTCCGCTGGCCCCGCTGGCGCTTGATGCAGGGTCGGCCAGGGCTGCCACACTGGCGGCAGACTTCGTCGAGCGTGCCGCCAAGGAGCTGTCAGACCAGTCGGCGGCGAACGGCGTTCTCTTGCGTGGTTTTGACGGCTACGCTCCGTTGCCATCGATGGAGGATCTCTACGGCATCGATGCTGCGGCCGTGGCGGCCTACCCGATGTACTTGGGGGTGGCGCGGCTCGCTGGCATGGAGGCGCATGGGGTGGACGATTCGCCCGCCGCGCTGGTGGAGAAGGTGCAGGAACTTGCTGCGAAGGACTTCGTCTTCCTCCACTACAAGGCTACCGACTCGCGGGGTGAGGACGGGGACTTTGACGGCAAGGTCGCGGAGATCGAGAAGGCTGATGCGGTTCTTGGACGGCTCGCCGCGGAATTCGACGTGGTGATGGTTACCGGGGATCACTCCACCCCGAGTCGGATGCGGGCTCACTCCTGGCATCCGGTGCCTCTGTTGATCGCTGGCCCCGACGCCCGCGCACAAGCGGCAACGGGGTTCGGCGAGCAGGCATGCGCACGCGGTGGAATCGGCCAGATCCGCGCCGACGAAGTGATGCCGCTGGTACTCGCCCATGCGGGCAGGCTGCGGAAGTTCGGCGCCTAGGCAACCAACGCGACCGGCTCAGAGTTCGGTGTTCGCCTGGGCCAGAGCGGCCGGTGTGTTGATGTTGGAAAGCAGCCGCTCGGGCGCGCCGAACTCTGCCAGGGCTGGGGCGCAGATCGGGACGGCCCCGACTCGATCGAAGAGACCCTGAAGGTTGCGCCGGCCCGTGTCGAGCCAGGCTGTCAGGTGCGGTAGGAGCGCCGGGGAGCAGGCGCCGCAAAGCGGGTGCCAGCGATCGCCATGGTGCGGCGCGGCTGCGATAGCGCCGGCCTCCACGTGCTCCAGCGCCGCACGCAATAGCTCGGCTGGAACGAAGGGCATATCCACCGGACAGATCACCACGGCCATACCTGGCGCATGCAGGAGCGCCGTCTCGATCCCTGCACCGGGGCCGGCGTCGGGGCGGAGATCTTCGAGGCGCGGCCATCCGAGGTCGGCGATGGGCTCGCCGCCGATCTGGACGTTGCTTCGGCAGACGGCTTCGAGCACTGCCGTCGACCAAGCCGCGAGCGCTCGACCTCCGAGTATCGCGTCCGCCTTGGTCGATCCCATGCGACGGCTGGCGCCACCGGCAAGGAGCGCGCCCAGCGTGGGGAGTGGCGGCGAAGTAAAGGTCACGATCGTCTCGCGGGAGTGAAGGTTGGCGTGGAGTCGAACGGTTAAACTAGCGCCCATGATACGCAAGAAAAGACTCATGACTCCCGGGCCTGCCCCGGTACACCCGCGGGCACTGGCAGCTGCCGTTGAGCCGCTACCGCACCATCGCGCTGCAGAATTCAATCCGCGCTTCGCCGCCGTGCAGGGCCATCTGCGCGAGGCCTTCCGTACGGAGGGCCCGGTCAATGTGCTGGCGAGTTCCGGAACCGGGGCGATGGAAGCGGCACTTACCAACCTCTTTGCCGCGGGTGATCGCATCCTCGTGGTGGCAAGCGGCAAGTTCGGTGCTCGGTGGGCAGATGTCGCTGAGTGCTTCGGCATGCGCGTGCGTTCGGTGCCGATGGCACCGGGTGAGGTATTTGGACCCGACGAGTGCGCCGAGGCGGTGGCCGCGTTCCGCCCAGTGCACGGGGTCGTGCTTACGGCGAGCGAGACATCCACCGGCGGGGCGCTCGATATCAAGAACCTGGTCCGAGCCGCACGCCGGGTCGAACCGGACGTGGCCGTCGTGGTCGACGCGATTACGGCAATCGGGGCCATGCCGATCGAGACGGACCGATGGGAGTTGGACGCCGTCTGCGGGGGCTCACAGAAGGCCTTCATGATTCCGCCGGGGCTCGGGTTCGTTGCCTGTTCGCCGCGTGGCTGGGAGCGTGTACGCGAAGGCCGTAAGAAGCCGCGGTACTACTTCGATCTGCGAAAGTACGGCGACCGCGCGGCGGATGATCAGACGCCTTTTACTCCGGCTACGAGTCTGATTCTGGAACTGGAAGCCGCGCTGGCGGCGGTAGCGGAGATGGGCGGGATCGCCGGGTTGGAGGCGAACGCCGAGCGATTGGCGCAGGCAACGCGCGCTGCAGCCGGTGCCATGGGGCTCGGTCTGCTCTCGGCCGCGGCCCCAAGCGCGGCGGTAACCGCGATCCGAGCACCGCGGAGCGGCATGGCTCCCGACATTGTCGCCGCGATGCGCAACGATCACGGCGTCTACATCGCCGGTGGTCAGGCAGAACTGAAGCCAGATATTTTCCGCATCGGCCACCTGGGCTACATCGATGAGGTCGATTTGCTCGGCACGTTGTCCACGCTCGAGCGTGTGCTCACCAATCTTGGCGTGGCATGCCAGCCTGGCGTGGCCGCCGCGGCAGCGGCTGCCGTACTCGATTCGCGAGACGACGCATGAGCCAGAAAGTCCTGGTCTGCGGCCGCTTGCCCGAGGGCGGACGAACGGCGTTCGAGGAAGCCGGCATTGAGGTAACCCATATGCCTGATCGCACCGCCGGGAGCCTGGCCGACGTGATCGGGCCCTTTGCTGGTGTGATCGTGCACTCACCCCATCTGGTCGACGCTGACGCCGTCGCTGCGGGCGATTCGCTGCGCGTCGTGGGTCGGGCTGGTGTCGGTATCGACAACATTGACGTGACGGCATGCACCGAGCGCGGGGTGCTGGTGATGAACCTGCCCTGGGGCAACACGGTCTCCGCCGCCGAACACACGATCGCACTGCTTACCAGCTTGGCGCGGAATATCCCGCAGGCCTCGGCCGCGATGCGCGCTGGAACCTGGGACCGCGGCGCCTTCCTCGGCACGGAGGTCGACGGTAAGTGCCTCGGAATCGTGGGACTTGGCCGGATTGGCCGCGAGGTTGCACGTCGGGCACAGGGGTTGGGGATGACAGTTGTCGGCTCCGATCCCTTCCTGTCGCCTGCCCTGGCTACGGAACTTGGCATCGACCTCAGAGATTTCGACGACATCCTGCCCGACGTGGACTTCCTCACCGTCCACGTGTCGCGGACGCCGGAGACCATTGGATTGATCGGCACCCGATCGCTGGAGCGGATGCCTGCCGGCGTCCGAATCGTGAACTGCGCGCGCGGGGGCGTCGTGGATGAGTCCGCGCTGCTGCTTGCCCTTGAGTCGGGGCACGTGGCCGGGGCAGCGTGTGACGTATTTGAGACCGAGCCAACCGACAACGTGGCTTTGCTGGCGCATCCGAACTTCGTCGGCACCCCACATCTGGGCGGCGCCACGCATGAGGCGCGCCAGCGTGTAGGTGAGGGGATCGCCCGGCAGGTTGCCGGCTACCTTGCGCAGGGCGTGATCCGAAACGCGATCAACGTACAGGCGCTGCCGCCGGACGAGCAGCAGGCCATGACTCCCTACCTCGAGCTGGGTCACCGGATGGGGTCGTTTCTGTCGCAGTGCTTTACCGGGATCGACCGTCTGCAGGTGGAGTACTTTGGCGACATCGCCGACGCCACCGTAACGCCGCTGACGGCGAGCATCACGGCCGGGTTCCTGTCGAGCTACCTCGACGTTGAGGCCAACGTGGTCAACGCCGACCAGCTGGCGCTGGCCAGAGGCTTGCGCGTTGACGCGGCGAGTAGTGATGCCTGGCCCGGATACTCCAGCCTGGTGCGGGTGACGGCGCGCGGCGGCGGTGAAGAGTACGCGGTGGCCGGAACGGTGTTCGACCGTGACCGGGCGCGCTTCGTGGAGGTGAACCGACTGGCGATCGATATCGCTCCAGAGGGCCATCTTCTGATGCTTTTCAACGAGGACGCGCCAGGGGTTGTCGGGCAGGTCGGCACGCTTCTGGCCGAGCGCGGTGTGAACATCGCCGACATGAGTCTCGGGAGAGATCGCGACGGCGGCACGGCCATCGTCGCACTGGTGTTGGATGAGCCTGTCAATGCGACGGATCTGGCAGCGATTGCGGCGCTGCCCAACATGCGCTGGGCACGGCTAGTCACGATGTGAGGTCGGCAACCTCTGCGGCAGCCATGGTCGTTTGAACACCCTCAACCCCCATGGTAGCTTCGCCGCAGTCGGGCTGAACGCTCTGCGACTCCACTCTCGATCGGCCCCCACGCGTCTTGTCTGCCTGTGCTCGACGTACCACACCGACCCCCAGTGCTCGGGGTCTGAGTGAGGTCCGAGACGGCAAAGGAACGAAATCGAGCCATGACCGAACCCTACGTGCCGCCGGCTGACGGTGAGCCGATAACTGTCGACGAAACGGGCTGCCTCCAGGTCCCAAACCATCCGATCGTCGGGTGGTTGGAGGGCGATGGGATCGGCGCTGACATCTGGGTCGCTGCGCACCATGTTCTAGATGGCGCCGTGGCCAAGGCCTACGACGGCAGTCGCGCGATTGCCTGGACAGAGATTCTGGCCGGCGGGAAGGCCAACGAAGTTCTCGACGAGTGGTTGCCCGAGCGGACGCTCGACGCGATTCGTGATTACAAGGTCGCGATCAAGGGCCCGATGACCACACCGGTGGGTGGCGGCATCCGCAGCCTGAACGTGGCCCTGCGTCAGCTGCTCGACCTGTATGCCTGCGTTCGGCCGGTGAAGTTCTACCAGGGCACCCCGTCGCCCGTCCGCGAGCCCGAGAAGCTCGACGTGGTGATCTTCCGCGAGAACACAGAGGACGTGTATTCCGGCATCGAGTGGGAATCCGGCAGTGATGAAGTCAAGAAGGTCATCGACTTCCTAGCGAACGAGATGAACGCCACCGTGCGCAGCGACTCCGGCATCGGGATCAAGCCGATGTCGAAGACGGGTTCGCAGAACCTGGTCCGGAAGGCGATCCAGTACGCTATCGATCAGGGTCGAGACTCCGTGACGCTCATGCACAAGGGCAATATCATGAAGTTCACCGAGGGCGCTTTCTGCGCCTGGGGCTACGAGCTCGCAGCGGCCGAGTTCGGCGACCAGACCATCAGCGAGGACGCGCTGTGGAGTGAGCACAACGGCAACATGCCGGAAGGCAAGATCCTGATTAAGGACCGCATTGCCGACGCGATGTTCCAGCAGATTCTTCTGCGACCCGACGAGTACGAGATCATCGCTACGCCGAATCTCAACGGCGACTACATTTCCGATGCCGCGGCAGCTCAGGTGGGCGGCTTGGGTATCGCGCCGGGGGCCAACATGAGCGACGACGTCGCCCTCTTCGAGCCCACGCACGGAACGGCACCCAAGTACGCGGGTCAGAACAAGGTGAACCCGTCGTCACTGATTCTTTCCGGCGTGATGATGCTCGACCACATGGGCTGGCACGAAGCTGCCCGTCTGATCGAAGCGTCACTGGAAAAGACACTGCTAGCCAAAACGGTCACCTACGACCTTGAGCGGCAAATGGACTTAGCCTCACTACTGAGTTGTTCCGACTTCGGACGAGCAATCGTCGACAACATGGAGGACTAACCGATGGCGTTGAAGAAGGTCACCATCGTTGGAGCTGGCAACGTTGGCGCAACTTGCGCCTACAGCATCGCCAACCGGCGCCTCGCTGATGTGACGTTGGTCGATATTGTCGAGGGCGTGCCACAGGGCAAGGCTCTGGACATGATGGAAGCCACGCCGATCGTCGGCGGCGATTGCAAGATCGTCGGCACCAACAACTATGTGGACACGCAGGATTCCGACATCATCGTGATCACGGCAGGCCTGGCGCGGAAGCCGGGAATGAGCCGCGACGATCTGCTCTACAAGAACGTAGCGATCGTCGGGAGCGTGGTCGAAGAGGTCGTGAAGTACTCGCCCAACGCGATACTGATTCTGGTGACCAACCCGCTGGACGCCATGGTCTGGGTCGCCGAGCAGAAGTCGGGCTTCCCGCGCGAGCGCATCATGGGAATGGCCGGCGTTCTGGACTCGTCACGCTTCCAGGCGTTCATCGCGATGGAGCTCGGTGTCTCGCAGGAAAACACCCATGCCTTTGTGCTCGGCGGCCACGGCGACACCATGGTGCCGCTGTCGCGGTACTCCACGGTGGCCGGTGTTCCGATCACAGAGCTGATGGCCCCCGAGCAGGTCGCGCGCATCGAAGATCGTACGCGCAACGGCGGCGCCGAAATCGTCAAGTTGCTCGGCACCGGATCGGCCTACTACGCGCCTGGCGAGGCCGTCGCGGAGATGATCGAGGCGATTCTCCTCGATAAGAAGAAGATCATGCCCGTGGCCGTAAAGCTGCAGGGTGAGTATGGCGTCGACGGCCTGTTCGTCGGCGTGCCCGCGGTCCTCGGCGCTGCCGGTATGGAGCGGGTATTCGAAATTGAACTGACCGAGCAGGAGCAGGAAGAATTTGACCGCTCCGTCGCGCACGTGCGCGAGCTCGTGAACAAGCTGGAGAACTGACAAATGGCTGTGCAACGCACCCTCGCAATGATCAAGCCGGACGCCGTTTCTCGCGGCGACGCGGGCAAGATCCTGGCGCGATACGAGCAGGAGGGCTTCACCGTCCTCGCCTGCAAGAAGACGATGCTCTCGATCGCTGAGGCCGAGGCCTTCTACGGCGTTCACCGCGAGCGTCCGTTCTTTGGCGACCTTTGCGCCTTCATGACATCGGGACCGATCTACGCGGTAGCGATGGAGCGTGACAACGCCATCGCGCACCTGCGCGAAGTGATGGGCGCGACGAACCCCAAGGAGGCCGCTGAGGGCACGATCCGGGCGCTGTACGCCGAGAACATCGAGCGCAACAGCGTGCACGGATCCGACGCACCGGAAACGGCAGCCGAGGAACTCGGTTTTCACTTCGCCGGGCGCGAACTGCTCTAGGCCGAAGCACGACTCAGAGGGGCGCCGCGCTTTCGGGCCGGCGCCCTTCGTGCGTCTGCGGATTGCCTGGCGAGAGTCTTAGCCGTCGGGGCGATCGTCGCGAACGACGTGCCCACCAGACATGACGAACACCACCCGGCCGAGCGCGCGAATGTCTTCGCTCGGGTTGCCTCGCGTGGCGATGATGTCGGCCTGCATGCCGGGGGCGAGGCTGCCAATCTGGTCGCCGAGCTGTAGTGATTCCGCGGCAAGCGACGTCGCCGAGACGATCGCATCCATGGCCGGCTGTCCGCCGGTCTCCACGCGATACACGAGCTCTTCGTAGTTGCGGCCGTGCGCGCCGGCTACCGCATCGGTACCGAAGACGACACGTAGCTCTGGGACGGTCAGGGCCTCCTGGAACGCAGCGAGAGCCTTGGGCAGAGCGGCGCGCATCTGGTCGAACCCTTCGGCCGTGTAGTTCCCGACGCCCAGAAAGTGTTCCTGGTTCTCGAAGTAGTTGCGGAACACCAGATCGATATTGGGGTCGTAGAAGGTTCCATGCTCGGCCAGCAGTTCGAGAGTTTGGCGATCCAGCAGGGCGCCGTGTTCGATCGTCGTGCAACCGGCCAGGACCGCTCTCCGGGCACTCTCGGGACCATGGGCATGGGCGACAGCGCGGAGCCCCTGGTTCGAGGCTTCGCCACAAATGGCGTCCAGCTGCTCTTGCGAAAGCGTCGGCGGGCCGCCGTCTCGGATACTGGCCGAAGCAAAGATCTTGATGACATCCGCGCCCTCGGCAGCGAGCTCTTGTACCCGCGCCCGATACACCTCGGGGTCGTCTCCGAGCCAGGCGCCTAGGGCACTGAGCGAGGTCAGAACGCGGGGGCCGGGGAAGATGCCGCGGGCGAAAGCATCGCGCAGCTCCTTGTCCACCGGGGCACCGATGCTCTGCACCGTGGTGACGCCACTGCGCAGCGTCACATAGCCGTTTTCGACGCCGTAGAGCACGGCCTCTTCGGGCGTTTCCGGAACGTCAGGACTCGGGGTTTGGCCCTCCCGATTGAAGTGCCAGCCGAGGTG
>Ga0302135_10001914_pt1 | contig 12478 bp, 11 predicted proteins | sample CBN3_surface_MG_FD_203119 | JGI IMG/M metagenome (GOLD analysis project Ga0302135, IMG submission 203119) | Marine microbial communities from Western Arctic Ocean, Canada - CBN3_32.1 | ecosystem: Environmental > Aquatic > Marine > Oceanic | place: Canada: Western Arctic Ocean | collected... | reverse complement strand
AGCAGAGGGACAGATTGGCGCAAGAAGCAGCCGGGCACTCTAAGGTACAGCATGAACGCGTGCGCGACGCTGATGGAGTTCACAGCAATGACATCTGGCGATGCGAATCGGACGCGACCCATGTATTCATCAAAGTCTACGGTCCCAGCCGTATCCAGAGTGGTGACACTGTCCTCGATGATGCGCAACACGTCTTGATAACAAACGGCTTTTGCCCATTCTGCAATGAAGTCTAGCGCGATGCCGTGTCTGGCCGAATCAGGATAATCCACGTTCTCAGGCCTCTGGGCAGCCAAAAGCTACGCGCCCTCATGGCGCGCGGACCTCACCACAAGGGACCATATTCACGCACGGAGTGAGTGCCAGAAACGTTACGTGGAACCGCCCACTCTCACGTTTGGTAAGATGGAACGCGCATTGCTCTGGAGGTCTCCCCACACGCATGGTTGTCTCTTTACCCCAGGAAAACCGCCTGCTGAGACTCACGCTGACCGGTCTTGGCCGTCTTGGCGAGGCGCTGGCTGAGGACGACAACGGTACGCAGGTCTTCGTGTTCGGCGGCATACCGGGCGAGACGGTGATGGCAGAGGTTATCCAGGAACGGCGCAGCCATATCACGGCACGGGTGGTGGAGGTGCTGGAACCGTCGCCACACCGCGTAGTGGCTCCGTGCGCTTACTTTGGCACGTGTACCGGCTGTCAGTGGCAGCACATTGAGTACGGCCACCAGCTTGAGATGAAGCGTGACATTGTGCGTGATTCCCTCTCCCGCGTGGGCGGCCTGGACGGCATCCCTGTGGAACCGGCCATGCCCAGCCCGTCACAGCTTGGCTATCGAAACCACGCACGTTTTACCATCAGTAAGAACGCCAAATTGGGATTCGTGAACCGGGCGACGCGTGAAGTGGTTGAGGTGGATGAATGCCTGCTCATGGCTCGCGGCATCAATGAGGCGCTTGCATCACTGCAAGGTCTGGTTGGCGAGACGAGCCAGCTTTCCATACGGTACGGCATCAACACCGGCAGTCTGATGGTGCAGCCAACACTTCATCACCAGGACATACCGTTTGCGACAGGGCAGCGTACGTATGAAGAGTCGCTGTCTGGCCACACCTTCCAAGTGGCGTCGCCGTCGTTCTTCCAGGTGAACACAGAGTTGGCAGAGCAGCTAACGAGCTTGGTGAAAGAGGGCCTGCAACTTACGGGCAACGAGACGGTGGTGGACGCCTACGCGGGTGTGAGCACCTTTGCCGTGCTGTTGTCAGACTACGCCAAGCGAGTCATCGCTATTGAGGAGTCGTCGTCCGCACTTGTGGACGCTGAGATCAACACGGCGACTACTCCCAACGTAGAACTCAAGCGTGGCAGGACCGAGGTTGCGCTGGCTGAATTCGTTGGTCAGGGCATCGACGCGGTGGTGTTAGACCCGCCCCGTTCAGGATGTGAACCAGGCACTTTGAAGTCGCTTATCGAGGCCGCGCCACGCCGTATCGTCTACGTATCGTGCGACCCCGAGACGCTGGCCAGGGACCTGCGCGTGCTGTCGGATGGTCCCTTCCGCATTGAGAGCGTGCAGCCCGTGGACATGTTCCCGCAGACCCATCATGTGGAGTGCGTAGTGGTTTTGTCCTTGGATGAAGGCCGCCAACAAGCCCTGATGGCGCGTCGCAGGCTGGTGCTGGCATCGTCATCGCCACGGCGACAGGACATACTGCGGCGGATGGGTGCTGAGTTTGACGTGACGCTGTCTGACGTGGTGGAGCCCTCTGGCCCCACAACTCAAGACGACCCTGTAGAGATGGCAACGGGACTTGCTTTGGCGAAGGCCCAGGCTGTTGCGGACGTGAGCGAGAGCGGCACCGTTATTGGCGCTGACACCGTGGTCTACTTTGAAGGCCAGGCGCTGGGCAAGCCACGAGACGAAGCTGAGGCAATCGAGATGCTGCGACGGCTCCGTGCCAGTGAGCATCAGGTGGTGACCGGCGTGGCGCTGGTGGACGCGGCCACTGGTGAAAGCCTTGTTGGCCACCGTAGCAGCCGCATCCGTATGCGTGACTACACTGATGATGAGATAGCCGCGTACGTGGCGTCAGGTGACGCTATGGACAAGGCGGGGGCCTACGCCGTGCAGAATGAGGCGTTCCATCCCGTAGAAGAGGTGCGCGGCTGCTATCTGAACGTGGTTGGCCTGCCGGTGTGTACGCTGCTCAAGTTACTGGAGCACTTTGGCGTGGACCCCACCGTGACGCTGGCCAACGTCCACTTGCAGGAAGCGACCCGTTGCCAGGAATGCACCAAGCGCCTGCGCCGCCTGGGAGCGTGACGGAGTAGCGCTAGAGACGTTGGTAGGGGTATCGTGGTAGCTGGCGTTGGACGTACAGCTATGAGTTAGAGGAAGGACGGAGCGTGGACCTATTCGGTGTCAGCCCCCTGGAACTTATCGTGGTCATGTTGGTCGCGCTGCTGGTGCTGGGCCCGGCCAAGTCCGTGGAGGTTGGCCGCAACATTGGTAGGTTCTGGGTGAAGGCGCAGAAGACGCTGCGTGAGATTGCCGACGCCGCCACTACTGAATTAGACAAGCCCGTACCATCCACAAAGCCGTCAGCGTTGCCTGTGCCTGAAGACTCCGTGGCCCGTGAATCGCCAGATGCTCTTGACGGCGAGGAGCCCGAAGAAGGCGAAGGAACGGTGCCCGAGGAACCCACGGAGGAACCTGAGGAGGCCCGCCGTGCAGGCTAGTCAAACACTGAGCGGAATGACGCTCCGTGACCACCTGAATGAACTCCGCAAGCGACTGTTCATCGTCGTCATAGCGGTGGTGTTGGCCTCTATAGCGGCCTTTGTTTACAGGGAGTACGTCATGGACTTCCTGCTGGCGCCAGCTCACGGGTTTGGCGGCGCGCCGGATGATAAGCCTATCTACACGGAACCTGCCGAGATGATTGGCGTGACCATCAAGGTCTCGCTCATGGCGGGGTTTGTTGTGGCGCTGCCAATTGTGTTGTACCAGGTCATCATGTTTATCTCGCCGGGGCTCACTCGCAGGGAGAAGACGTACCTCTTTGCCTTCCTGCCGGGGCTGCTTCTGGCCTTCGGATTGGGCGTAGCCTTTGGGTATTACGTTATGTTCCCGCCCGCCCTCAGCTTTCTCTTCTCTTTTGGCACGGAGACGGCCACTCCACAGATACGGATTGCTCCGTACATCAACCTCATTACTTCGCTGCTGTTCTGGGTGGGGCTCATCTTTGAATTGCCGCTTGTCATGTTCCTGCTGGCGCGACTGGGGGTGGTCAGCTCCCGTTGGCTGGCCCGTTACCGACGGCACGCCGTTGTGGTGGCGTTCATTGCGGGGGCCATCATTACGCCTACCCCTGACCCGCTTAACCAGGCTCTGGTGGCATTGCCCATCATGGTGCTGTATGAGGTTGGCATCTGGCTGGCCAAGCTGGCAGAGCGCCTACGCCGTTCCGTGAAAGCTGAGAAGGAAGCTGGGGCAGAAGAGCCAGCGGAGTAGGAACCCTAGGTATCTTTGCTAAAGGCAGGCGCTGACCTTCCGGTTGCTACATCCATTCGAAGCAAGAAGCTCCGTCCTTAGTTCAACGAGATGCCTTACGGCTCCCCATATAGCCTGACAGCGTTGCTCCACATCACCTTCTCCACCGCCTCACCCTTCAAGCTCTCCCAGGCTAGGACGCTGTCCACGGAATCAGGGAAGCGCGATTCCGGGTGCGGGTAGTCCGATGCGTACATCAGCACGTCCTCTCCCAAAAAGTCACGCACCATTTTGATCATGTCCTCGCCCTCGTGCATTTCAATGCTTGAGAAGAAGCGGCCGTTGGTGAAATACTCGCCCACCTTGTGCAGAAGCGGCGCAGTCGTGCCCACGTAGTCAGCCTGGTCCTCCAACCTGCGCGCCCAGAAGGGGAGCCACCCGCATCCTGATTCCAGGATGGCTAGCCGGATGCTTGGGTAGCGGTCCATGATGCCGGAGCCAATGAACGACGCCAGCGCACGCATTGCGCCCCAGGGGTGTGCGCCAGCTCTGCCAATGAAAAGATTGTCCCACACGTCCCTGTAGCCAGGCCAGAATGGCGGGTCCCAGGCAAGGCTGTGGTTCACAATGGCCAGCCCTTCCTCCTCCAACGTCTTCCAGATGGGCTCCATGTTTGGGTGGTCCATGGGCATCTCCATGCCGGGGAAGGGCCACGCGCCCACTGCCCAGCGGGCCTTGCTCCACTTCTTCAACTCAGCTACGGAGCCTGGAACGTCTCTGCCAGTGACCACCATGAGCGCTTTCAAACGCTCCGGCGCCTTGCTGCAAAAGTCATCAAAATAGCGGCTGTACGCACGGATGAACCCCATCTCCAACGCTGGGTCGTCCAGTATCTGTAGGCCCATGGGGACGTTCGGCACCATGAGACAGACGTCCACGCCCTCCTCATCCATGTCACGCAGGCGCGCTTCAACGTCGTAGTCGGCGGTGCCGCGAGACGGGTGGCGTGAGCCCTGGAACTTGCCGTAGTTGGTCACGGGCTTCTCTGGCGGCCCAGCATCACCCAATACGCGCCGGTAGCGTATGACCCCCGGCCTGACGACGTGCCGTGTGGGGTTTTCGATAGCAAGGCCGCTGGACTCGTAGGTGACCGGGACCAGGTATTGCTCCAACTCTGGCAACCGAGCGCGGATGTCTGGGTCCAGGTAGGGCTCTATGGTCTCCAACGATGGCTGGATGTGAGTGTCGGAGTCGTAGACCTTGTATCCGTTTCGCATGGTGCGTCTCCTGCGCCGGATGGGATGTCAGCGTACCGGCGGGCAATGGTGGAAAAGGTATGCACATATGGGGTTCGTGTCAACATGGAGGGAGCTTGTCACATGGCCAAAAAAGAAACACCCGCCTCATGGCGGGTGTTTCTTTAGTACGTTCGTTGCTTTGCGATACGCTGACCAGCAGGCTAGCTCTTTTTGGCTGCCTTTGCCGTCTTGGCCTTGGGCTTGACGGGCTCCTCGGCTAGTTCGCCATCGCCTGTGGTGGCCTTACGGAACTCTTTGATGCCTTTGCCCAACGCGCCGCCAATTTCACCAATCCGGCTTGCTCCAAACAGGAGCAGGACAATGCCAAAGATGAGTAATAGTTCCGGTAAGTGAATTCCTGATGTAAACATAGCACGCACCACTCAAAAGAATGAATCAGTGAATTAAGAATACCACTCACGTATAGAGGGAACAACTGTTTACGTTGAATATGGCGTTCTTAATGCACTACGTCTCGTTGCCAGGCGCGTCAGGGTTACCGTCTGCTTGGAGTGCCCAGCGTGCCGGCCTGGGCCAGGAACTCCACCATCGCCACGTCGTCAGTGGTCTCACCGCGTTTCATGGAAAGGTCCGTCTCCAACAGCAGGCGGTAGAGCCGCCGAAGCTGGTCTGCTGAGTACTGCCGCGCTTGCTGGGTGGTCTTGCGCAGGACAAACTCCTGTTGGATGCCCAGGCGTTCTCCCCACTCGTTGGGAGGCACTCGCTGGCTGCCAAGCTCCTGGGCTAAGACCAGGAACCTTGTCTGTCGTGCCACCATAGAGAGGATATACGTGGCGGTAGCGCCGTTTTGTAGGAGGTTGCCCATCATATCTATGGCGGCGCCTGGCCGATGTTCCAGTATGGCGTCCACCAGCGCGAACACGTTGGCCTCACGCGCCGCTGATACCAGCGTCCGGACGTCGCCCGCCTCCACGCGCGCCCCTATGCGGTAGGTGGCCAGCTTCTCAAGCTCTGAGTCCATGGACCACAGGTTGCTGCCCACCATCTCCACCATGAGAGAGATGGCCTCACCCGTGATGGCTCCACCCTTTTGCTCCATGCGTTCCCGCACCCAGCGTGACAGCCGGTCACCGCGTAGCACAGGGAAGTCGCGTACGTTGGCCAGCGGCTTCAGGGCTGCCAGAATGGAGTTCCCTGGGGCAACGCGACCTTCCAGGAACACCACTTCGGTCGTGGGCGGGAGTCCCTGCAAGCTCGCGATGATTGCGTCACTGGGGTTGGCTTGCTGCGGGCGAGCGGGCTGCTTGCCACGCCGCCGCCCCTGCCCCTGGCTCTCAGCGGTGACCAGCAGGCCGCGTACAACCACCAAGCGGCGTTCAGCCAGGAACGGCATGACCTGGGCGGCAGCCGCAAACTGGGCGGCGTTCAGACCTGCGCCCTCAAACTCCGTGAGGTTGGACTCTCTGAGCTCTGGAGAACCCATGGCGTCCACCAGCTCCTGGAAAGCCTCCCGGCTGGAGAATGTATCGTCGCCGTAAAAAACGTAGACCGCCACGGGGCGCCGCCTCTCTTTAACGTTCCAGGGCTGGGATATGCGTTTGTCCCGCCCACCAAAGCTGATTCGCTACTATAATGGTGCTATGCGGTTCATTAGCATCATCATGCAGCAGCTTGGAACGGTAGTGTACCTCATGTTCCATCGGGCGGTGCCGTTGCGCCTCAAGGTGCTGCCAGTGTTGGCGCTGGCGTATGTCCTGATGCCTCGTGACCTGGTGCCAGACTTCTTCTTTATCGCTGGCTTTGTGGACGACGTACTGGTGGTCTACCTACTGTTGGCGCTGTTCATCTCCCGCGCCAAGCGTCACCTGCTGTCGGCAGGGGAACGCTATGAGCCCAAGGGCAAGACCATTACCACGAGTTACCGGATTGAGGACGAGAAGGACAACGACAAAGACGACAAGGAAGACACCGCATGATCAAAAAAGCACCCCTCATTCTAATCGCAGCGGTTCTTCTAGCCCTCGCGCCTCTCGCGGCCTTCGCGCAGGAGACCAGCGGCGAGGTTGTTGGCCCGTACATCATTCAAATTGATATCAGTCCAAACCCGCCCACGGCTCGCGGCGTGTTGGTGGCTGTGACGGTCGCTGACGCGGCCACGGGTGAGTCTGTTAACGACGCAGACGTGCGCGTCCTCACGGTGAACCAGGAAGACGGGACGTTGGGAGACACACCGGCTAGGACCACCTCCACTTTCCCCGGCTACTACCGGACACCCATCACCCCAGACCCTGGAACGTGGAGCTTACAAATTGCCATCGCCAGCAACCTGGGTGAGGTGGTGATAGACCAACCGCCATTGGTGATACCTGCGCTCAATCCGCCCATCGCCGGCACTTTGACGTTTGTAGTGGTCATGATGGCCATTGTTGGAGTGACGTCATACCTCTGGTGGAGCAGCCGGAAGGTGCGTCAACGGCGCGCTGCTGCTGCTGCTGCCGCAACGCAGTAATCCAACGACATCCGGTTTTTGCCGTTCCTCTCGTATGGCCGAAGGCGGCAGCCTGTGGCTATAATGCCATTCATATCTGAACCTCGTCACGGAGCATGTACATGACCACCAACCCCTTGAAGCGACACAGCGCGGAAATGACCGACGGCCCGTCACGGGCGCCAGCGCGGGCCATGTTGAAGGCCATTGGTTTCACAGATGAGGACCTGGCCAAGCCCATCATTGGCGTGGCCACCACATGGATTGAGACCATGCCCTGTAATTACAACCAGCGCGCGCTGGCCCAGTTCGTCAAAGAGGGCATACGTGCGGCAGGCGGCACGCCCATGGAGTTCAACACCATCTCGGTCTCGGACGGCGTGACCATGGGCACGGAGGGCATGAAAGCCTCTCTCGTTAGCCGTGAGGTCATCACCGACTCTATCGAATTGGTAACACGAGGCCATTCTTTTGACGGCCTGGTGGTCATTGTTGGGTGTGACAAGACCGTTCCTGCTGGCGCAATGGCACTGGCCCGACTGAACATCCCCGGCCTGGCGCTCTACAACGGCGCGATAGCCCCTGGCAAGTACCAGGGCAAGGACATCACCATCCAAGAGGTGTTTGAGGCTGTTGGCGCCCACGGCGCAGGCAAGATAGACGATGCTGCGCTGAAGGCGATTGAGGACGCTGCCTGCCCCGGCGCGGGGGCATGTGGTGGTCAGTTCACGGCCAACACCATGGCCATGGCGCTGGAGTTCCTGGGCATCAGCCCAGCAGGGGCAAACGCTGTCCCGGCCATAGGCAAACACAAGGAGCAGGAGGCGCGCAAGGCGGGTGAGTTGGTGATGCAATTGCTCAAGAACGACACAAAGCCCCGGGACATCATGACGCGTGCAGCCTTTGAGAACGCGATTGCGGGCGTGGCTGCCACCGGCGGCTCCACCAACGCTGTCCTGCACCTGCTGGCAATCGCCAGAGAGGTGGGCGTGCCTTTGGAAATAAACGACTTTGACGATATTGCGGCGCGTACGCCCACGGTGGCCAGTCTGAAGCCTGGCGGTGACTACGTTGCAGAAGACCTCTACAACGCGGGAGGCTACGGCCTGGTCTCCAAGGAACTGGTCTCTGCGGGAATGGCTCACGTGAGCGAAGCCAATGTGAGCGGCCAGAACTTTGGACAGATAGCCACGGCGGCAGTGGCGACCCCCGGCCAGCAGGTGGTGGCCCCGGCAGGCAAGCCTTTCAAGCCCAACGGCGGCCTCGCCATCCTGCGGGGCAACCTTGCAGAAGACGGCTGCGTCGTGAAGCTGGCAGGGCATGAGCGTACACAGCACCGTGGCCCCGCCCGTGTGTTTGACCGTGAGGAGGATGCCTTTGCTGCCGTGCAGGCGGGCAATATCAACCCCGGTGACATTGTGGTCATCCGCTACGAAGGCCCGTCAGGCGGCCCCGGCATGCGCGAAATGCTTGGCGTGACCGCTGCCATCGTAGGCGCTGGCATGGGCGACAGCGTGGCGCTCATCACAGACGGTCGTTTCTCCGGAGCCACTCGCGGCCTGATGGTGGGCCACATTGCCCCTGAAGCCTTCCACGGTGGCAACATCGGCCTGGTGAATGAGGGTGACACGATCGTGCTGGACATAGACAATCGCAGGCTGGACGTGGACATCTCGGAAGAAGAGCTTACGGACCGCAGGGCGGCCTGGAAGCAGCCCGCGCCCCGGTACGCCAGCGGCGTCTTTGCCAAGTACGCCAGAGACGTGGCCTCGGCCAGTCAGGGCGCAGTCACGAACCCAGGAATATTTAGGGGATAGGCAGGCCACAAGGAGCAACGCGATGACTGACCGCGTTTCCATAGACGTTATTGACCGCATACGTCCCACGGTGGCGCAGGTGGCCCAGGGCTACGCCAAGCGACTGCCTGGCATGCAGCACTGCGACATCCGCGTTGAGGCTAGCGAAGGGGTGGGTGCGTACGCTGAGAACGGCACACCCAAGGGCAGCGGTGAGGAACGTGGCTTCTCCTTTGGAGTGCGTGTGCTGGCGGAGCAGGGCGGCGCTGTCGCTCCTGGCTACTACGGCAAGAGCCTTGGCGCTGCGGATGTGGACAACATTGGCAAGACGCTGCGTGAAGGCGTGCGCCACGCCTACGACCGTGCCAGGGCCAGCGCGACCCACAAGGCGGCCTCTCGTGGACGCTTTGGCAAGCTGGGGGAGTCGCTATACGACTCCGCGCTTGCCTCCGTGGATATTCACGTCGACACCATCAACGCCGTTTATGAGCAAGACCCGCGACAACTCTCCTTAGAGAAAATCATGGGTCAGCTTATAGACGTTTCCAAGGCGGTTGGAGGGACCAGCTCCAAGGTGCGCTATAACGGCGCAGGGGCCATGTCGCTTCTCATTCGTGACCTCTTCTGTAGCTCCAACGGCTCCAACATAGACCATACCTACGCCCAGACGGAGGCAGTCGTCTTCGTGATGGTCAACGGTGACACCGGCCCCCTGGAGTTGTACGACTTCAACGGTCACCACCGTGGCTGGGAAATTATGGAGCGCGGCTACGATCACGAGTACATCGTTGCGCCAGACCTCATGAGTTTCGCGACTGACCTTGCGCAGCAGGCGGTCGCCACTGCCGATGCACCCCCGCTTCCCACCAGCGACGGCGATGTGACGGTGGTGACGGACCCCCACTACAACACGCTGCTAGTGCATGAAATTGTGGGCCACCCATCGGAGCTAGACCGCGCCATGAAGATGGAGGCAGGCTACGCGGGACGTAGCTGGCTCCTCAACAGCATTAACGACACGCAGATAGGCAAGCAAATCGCGTCACCGTTGGTCAACGCGGTCTCTGACGCAACTATTGAAGGCTATGGCAGCTTCCCCTACGACCACGAAGGCACACCCGCGCGTCGTGTCTGGCACATACGGGACGGCATCTTTGAAGAGTTCCTGAACAGCCGACAGACGGCGGAGATACTGGGCGTTGCGCCCAACGGAGGCTACCGCGCCAATGATGCCGCCATGGTGCCACTGGTCCGCATGACCAACACCTTCTTCCTCCCCGGTGAATCGACCCCGGAGGACCTCGTGAAGGACGTGGAGCACGGGTATTACGTGAAGGGGCACCGCGTGCCGTCCATCGCTGAGTCGCGAGAGAACTTCCGCATCTCTGCCAACCAGGTCTATGAAATCAACCACGGTGAACTCGGTCAGCTTTACCGTGACGGTGCCATCCAGGCTGACTCTAAAGACTACTTCACGCACGTGGACGGCGTGGGTACGGACTTCAAGATGTACCCCATCCCCAACTGCGGTAAGGGTCAGCCCATGCAGGCCAAGCGCATGGGGAACGGTGGGCCCACTATGCGGAGCATGGCCAAAGTGGTGGGTCCGTAACATGCTTCCACTAGCCCAACTCAAACGTGCCGTCCAAGAGGCGGTGGCCTATTTACGTACTGTGCCTGACGTGGCTGAGGCTGAGGTCTTTGCCTCAAGTAACGCCAACCTCCTTACGCGCCTAAGCTATACCTCCAACATCCCCTCCAACGGAGTGGAGGAACCCAAGTCCCTGGAATCGGACGGTATTGGCCTGCGTGTGGTCTTCAAGGGCGGCTCCCCACTGTTGGTAGGCTTCGGCAGCGAATCTGGCGATATGTCGCTAACGGCGGTGCGTGAGGCCTTGGACAAGGCGCGTAAAGGCGCAGTCCGCGACCCTGAGTTCGTATCGCTGCCTCGGCTTGGGGACAGGCCGCGCAAGTCCATCAGCAACTACCATGACCGCAAACTCATGCACCTCACAGATAGGCAATTGGTGGAGCTTGGCTGGGCCGTGGTGGACGGAACCCTGGATGCCTTCCAGTCGTCGGAAGAGTTGCTGGAGTGGGCCAAGTCACCTGACGCCATACCTGACCTGGGGCTTATCCTCACGGGTGACGTGATTGTGCTTCAGGAGCGCATAGCCCTGGGCGGCACGCATCACGACCACGTGCTTACAGACGAGTCGGCGCTTATAACGTCAATGTCCACGAGTATGGTGGAACAGCAGTTCAGCAAAGGCACTGGTTGGCACGTTGGCTCACGGCTTGACGAATTCCAGGGCACTTCAGGCGCTGAGGCGGCCCGCAACGCCATACGTGCAGCGGGCGGTAGCCGCGTCCCTGACGGTGAGTATCGCGTTGTGCTAGGCCCGCAGCCCGTCACTGACCTGATTAACAACCTACTTATACCCAGCGTGCAGCTTGGGACATTCCAAGCGTGGGCGTCGGCTTTCGAAGGCAAGCTGGGGAAGCGTATCGCGTCACCGTTGCTGTCGGTGTACGATCACGGCGCGCTGAGAGGGCATGCTGCCAGCAAGGGCATCACGGATGAAGGGCTTCCGACGGGACGCACAGACCTCATACGCAACGGGCGGCTGGTGGGCCTGCTCTCCAACTGGTACGAGACTCAGCGCATACTGCATGACCCAGACGCCAAGGAGAAGCTGGGCGTGGACCCGGCGAAGCGGCGCAAGGCAATAGCGCCACGCAACGGCTTCCGCACTGGCCCCGGCGGCGGTCGTCACTTTGACAGAGACCCCGGCGTCACGCCCACCAACGTCATCATTGACGGTTCGGAGACGGTGCCGTCGGAGGAGCTGTTGCGCCGCGTGGGCAACGGCCTCTACATAGGCCGCATCTGGTACACATACCCCATCAACGGCATCACGCAAGCTGACTTCACGTGCACGGTGATTGGCGACTCCTACATCATCCGAGACGGCCGCATTGCTGAGCCGCTGAAGCCAAACACGGTACGCATCAACGACAACCTGCGCCGTGTGCTGAACGGCATCCTGGGCATTGGCGACACCCGCAAGCCAACCATCGTCTGGAGCGCCGACGAGATGGTGCACGCGCCGGAGATAGCTGTGGAGGCGCTCCACATCAATGAGATAGGCGAGTTTCTAGAGGCAGAGAGCTAACGCTAGGAGGTTGCAGAGGATGCAACGCCCCATGAGGTTTCTTTGGCCTGCCATATTGTCCGGCTTGCTTGTCTTCATGCTGAGCGGATGCTTCGGAAGGCCGTCACCCGAAGATGCGGTAGACAACTTTCTTTCAGCGTTCCTCACTGCAGATTTCCAACAAGCTCGTGGGTACATGATGCCTGAGGAAGGGTTTGGGTTCTTGGACACCGTAGAGGATATTTTCGACGGCGGGACGAACCGGCCTTCTGAGCAGGAACTGGAAG